>Ga0209273_10001960_pt1 | contig 16725 bp, 17 predicted proteins | sample tdAd471_FD_187126 | JGI IMG/M metagenome (GOLD analysis project Ga0209273, IMG submission 187126) | Marine sediment microbial communities from the Atlantic coast under amendment with organic carbon and nitrate - tdAd47.1 (SPAdes)... | ecosystem: Environmental > Aquatic > Marine > Coastal >...
CTGTCATCAGATTGAGAAACCCCAATCGTCAGACAGGTCACCAAGATCGCAAAATGCGCGGCATCAGAGACAGATCAAAACCCCACCACAAGCGCTATTGCCGCGCTAGCGGCTTCGTCCATCCGCCGATTCTGGACCTGTCGCGGGATTGTGCCGCTCCTTTGACCACGTATCGTGTCGCAAAGGAGAACACAGATGGCATCACGACCAACCGAGGAATTCCGCGCCGAAGCCGTGCGCATAGCATTGACGAGCGGTTTGCCGCGTAGGCAGGTGGCAGCAGATTTTGGGATCGGCTTCTCAACGTTGAGCCGCTGGATTCAGCAGGACCGGCGCAATCCCGAGAAATCAGCCATCCGGTCTGATCTCGAGCGCGAGATCGCCGAGCTGCGGAAAGAGAACCGTATGCTCCGGGAGGAGAGGGACGTGCTAAAAAAGGCCACCCAGTTCTTTGCGGAGCGAAGCAAATGAGGTTCGCTTTCATCGCAAAGAACGCCGACATACTGCCCGTCGAACGGCTGTGCCAGATCATGGATGTTAGCCCACGAGGGTATCGAGCCTTCCGCAGCCGCCCGATGAGCCGCAGCCAACGCAAGGACATGGTCGTGCTGGCTCACATCCGTGAACAGTTCGCCCTGTCACTCGGCAGCTACGGTCGCCCGCGCATGACCGAAGAATTGAAAGAGTTGGGCCTGCAGGTTGGCCACCGCCGCGTTGGGCGCTTGATGCGTGATAACGGCATCGCGGTGAGGAGAAACAGGAAGTTCAAGGCAACCACGGACAGCAACCACAGCTTCAACATCGCACCGAACCTGCTGAACCGGGACTTCTCGGCAGCCCACCCGAACCAGAAATGGGCGGGCGACATCAGCTATGTCTGGACGCGGGAGGGCTGGCTCTATCTCGCGGTCATCCTCGATCTGCATTCGAGGCGCGTGATCGGCTGGGCCGTGAGCAACCGGATGAAGCGTGACCTGGCGATCCGGGCGCTGAACATGGCAATCGCTTTGCGCCAGCCACCGCCAGGCTGCATCCATCACACGGACCGGGGCAGCCAATACTGCTCTCACGACTACCAGAAACTTCTGCGCCAGCACGGGTTCAAGGTATCGATGAGCGGCACAGGCAATTGCTACGACAACGCCGCGGTCGAGACCTTCTTCAAAACGATCAAGGCTGAGCTGCTGTGGCAGAGGCCTTGGCCCACCCGCCGGGCGGCCGAGCTGGCGATCTTCGAATACATCAACGGCTTCTACAATCCACGCCGAAGGCACTCATCCCTGGGTTGGAAAAGCCCCTTGGCCTTCGAGGCTCAGGCTGCGTAAATGAGAACCTGGGGCGGCACGGAAGCGTGACGGGTCCATTCTGCGGAAAAACAACGGGTTGAGAGAGGTCTGATTGAGCGATTTGAGCGCACGCAAGCCGTTCTGCTGTCAGACTTTTCGTGGATGCTGCGGTGCAGGAAAGATCTTGGCTAATCTGTGGAAGTTCTCCGCAAAAAGAAATACTGGCTTGCCGAAATGGCAAGCCAGGTGTTTAGAAGAGCGAAAGCTGCACAGGACCGCCATCATCAGTCCGTTCAAGCCATTTGGTGACAAACGCGACCGGGCCGCCCACGTCCTCAACTAGCTCACGCGGGCAGAAATGCGAACGATAGCCAGTTTGCGAGATCGGATGTGGCGTGCGATCGGCGGTCACGATCTCAAGATGTGCGGTGCCGCCGCCCAACCAGTCCGGGCACCAGCGCACTATGATGTCGATCCCGCGCCAGTCGAGTTGATACTCTTCATAGGCGACAGGCTCGCATGCTTTGGCAGACACCCTCAGTACTCGCTCGCAAGCATGATGGTCAGCACACGCCGGGTCACCTCAGCGTTTGCCTTATCTGGCGAGTGCCACTTCAATCGCAGATCGAAGTAGTCGATCTTCCAGAACAGTTTCTGGTCCTGAATGGTGATCGCTCCGAAGTCATGTTCGCCGTGAGGATCGTTGTCCGCGGTGAAGTCGGCAAAGGCCCCCATGTCACGAACAACATCAACCAACGCGTCCTGTCCCAAGGCCTGCACGCCTGGCGTTATCACCACAGAAACATTTGTGCCTTCGCCTCTTCGCGCGGCATCATTGAGCCGACGGATCCGTTTCAACCGGAAATCTTTGTCCAACTGCCATTCCGGCGTGATGTCACCGCAGTCGTCGCAGAACATCGCGTCGAACACGGTTTTGAGCTGCCATTCGCGGGCGTCACCGTTCCATTTGGCCCAGGCATCGCGCACAACACTTTTGCCCTTGCACTGTGGGCAGGTCGGATAGGAGCCGACCATGTCCCATATCTCAAGTTCACGAACACCCATTGCATTCTCCTTCCGCTGGGTGGCCGTCCGAACCATTTCGGACGCACCCGTCGGAAGGCGAAGCAGCGACGAAGTGCCGTGATCGGCACCTGCACCTGCACCTGAAAGAACTTGGTCTGGCCTGATTGTCCCTGGCACGCCCAAGCTTGGCTAGGAGGCACGACCGGGCATGTCATGGAAATCGCTGCCTTCTATGGGAATGGAGCGTCCGAAATCAAAATTGACATATGAGCATTCCAAACGCTGTAGTCACGTCCTTGGGCGTCACCACCGGATACTATCGACCTCGACATTTTGGCATCCGCCAGCCGGATCGTCTGATGCACATGTATATCATCGGTCAGACCGGAACCGGCAAAACCACTTTGATGCACAACATGATGTGCCAGGATCAGAAAGCCGGGATCGGCTTTTGCTTTGTCGACCCTCACGGAGATCTGGCCGAGGCCATGGCCGCAAACATGGATTGCCTCTATTGGAACCCGGCCGATCCAAAGTGTGCTCTTGGATACAATCCACTGAGCTATGTGACCCCTGCATTCCGGCCCTTGTTGGCTTCTGGCCTGATCGAGACCCTCAAAAAGCAATGGGCCGATGCTTGGGGTGCCCGAATGGAGCATCTGCTGCGTTTTGCCCTGCTGGCCCCGCTGGAACGCCCAGGATCATCGCTCAACGATCTGGTCCCGATGTTCTTGGACAAGCCTTTCCGTCGCGAGGTCCTGGCCCAGGTCAAAGACCAGCAGGTGCTATCATTCTGGCAGGCCGAGTATCCGGCCATGAACTACAAGAATGCCGCAGATGGATTTGCACCTATTGCCAACAAGATCGGATCATTCCTGGCACATCCACAAGTGCGCAAAGCCATCTGTGAACCGGATGCGCCGCTGCGCTTTAGAAAGATCATGGACGAAGGGCAGTGTTTGGTCGTGAACCTGGCCAAGGGACGCCTTGGTGTGGATGTATCGAACGTCCTGGGCGGGCTGATCATATCAAGCATCGCAAACGCCGCTTTCTCAAGGCATGGGCTGCCTGAAGATCATCGCAGGCATTTCTTCCTCTATGTAGATGAGTTCCATTCGTTCACAACGGGGGCCATCGCCGATATGCTGGCCGAGCTGCGCAAGTATGGTCTTGGGCTGCTTCTGGCCGGTCAGCACACGGCCCAGGCCGAACGCGATGTTCTGGAAGCGATCATCGGCAATGTGGGATCGGTCATTTGCTTCAGGCTTGGTGCCAACGATGCGCCATTGTTTGCTCGGCATCTGGCGACGCCTGAGATCAATCCGCGCGATCTGGTCAATCTGCCGAACTATGAGATGTTCGTCCGACTCATGGTCGAAGGGCAGCAGACGAAAGGGTTTTCGGCTAGGACGATTGGGATCAAAGGGGTTTGAGCAGTGATCGTCTGACTTGGCCCAAAACCGCGCTGTGTGGATCTCCGTTGTTCTGTCTTTGAAATACCAGTTCAGCCGCCAAGTGACTTATCGCGTCTGAACAAGGTTTGGGCATTTGCCTCCAAAGTGGCCTTGTGCCTCTCTGCCTGCGCCTTCGGCAAATTGCATCAATGCAGTGCTAAACACCAAATTGGAGAGCCTAAAAAGAGCCTAATCAAGGGGGCTGGCTAAAATTAAGGCGATAACTATTTGATCTTGTTGGCTCCGGCGGTAGGGATCGAACCTACAACCAATTGATTAACAGTTAACTGTTACTAATTCTCATACATCCTCATGGTGCAACAGATCACCTTATTTTATGGGATATATGAAGATTTCTCTTCTCACCTCTGCTCATGAGAAGTACTGTAACGCATGCTCAAAAAGAGACACAAAGAGACATGCGCATACAACTCACTGACTTAGCAATACGTAAACTGTCGCTACCGAAGAGCGGAAATATCAAGTATTGGGACAAAAAGACGCCGGCTTTTGGTGTGAGGTGTTCACCAAACGTAAAGTCATTTGTTGTCATGTATGGCCAAAAACGCCGGCTCAAAACACTTGGCCGATATCCAAGTATGACGCTTTCAGACGCGCGAAAAGCTGCTCTCAAACTACTCTACGGTTCAGACCAGCCCCAGGCCCCTAAATCGCTCTCTCAAGCCCGTAACGCCTATTTAGAGGAATGCGGGAAAAAGAACCGTCCAGCAACAGTAAGGCAATACAAGCATTTTCTTATGCCGGTGTCCGTCTCCAAGCTGTCCGACGTCCAACGCTCCGATATCGATATCTCTTCTCCCCATGCGGTCATGGCGTGGCGAGTGTTCTTTAATTGGTGCATCCGCAACGAATTGGTTGAGCGCAATCCGTTCAACCTGACCAAAGTGACCTGGAATTCACGTACACGACTTCTGACCGATGACGAGGTTGAGCGGATCCTCAACTACGAGTACCCGCCATACTCCAACTACCTCAAGCTATTGTTCCTCACTGGCCAGCGGATAGGCCAGTTCAAAGCATTCACCGTGCAGGACAACACATTGGTGTTTCCGGCTAGTTCGATGAAAAATCGTAAGGAGCATTCCATACCGCTAACAGATTGGACAGCTTCCATCCTGGACACCCTTCACCCGTTCAATGGCTGGTCAAAGGCCAAGAGGCGCGTTGATGCTCACACGGGGGTTGAGGACTGGGTTCACCATGATGCCCGCAGGTATTTCTCAACAACCATGGCCTCCCTGCAAGTTCCACTTCACGTAACAGAAGTGCTGCTGTCTCACACGTCAGGGCAGGTGTCTGGAGTAGCCGCAACATACAACAGATACAACTACTTGATTGAAATGAGAGAAGCCCTTACGCTTTACGAAGAGCACTTGAAGAAAGTCGTAGATGATTAGCGCAGTTTTTGCACAATCAGCAGAACGTTCGAGTTCGGATGGAGGCCCGATCGCATCGATCATCCCACTACTTATTTTCGCTATAATCGCTTTGGTGGTCGCGCGAGCTTTGTCCGTTCGGAACAAAAAAGGTGGTCGGTGGGGCGTAGACAAGTACCTCTTTGACATCGGAGCAGCGCTGGTCGGAATATACGTGCTTGCCTACATGCAAGGGAACATCGCTTTCCAGATCTGCGGAGTATTGCTGATCGGTTACGGTGTGGTTCGTGCTTCAAACACCCACAACGCGGAATATAAGAAGCGGAAAAAAAAGAAAGACGAATGGTAGTAGCTCTACTTCTCTTTCTGTTTGGATTTGCCGCCTTGATGGCGCCTCGTGAGTTTGCCGGTGACCTAAAACTTGTTTTTGTCGGTGTGTCCTGGTTGCTGTCAGGCGTCATCACATACATCTACATCCAGCCAATTACTGCCTACTTCAAAAGCCGGCAAAAACCCAAGTGGTAGAGCGCTTTTTGGGGGAGGCCCGAAATGTCGACAAAGTAGCGAATAGTCACGGAAGGCGGGAAGCTTTACCGCGTCACAGTTTCCGGGAATGCTCACGCAGTACACGACGCAACTATTGGGTTTCTCGCCGACAAATACAAAAGCGTCGGGACGGCAGAATCTCTCGACGAAGCGAAGTTTTTTGATCAGTCGGCACAGCGGGCGCAAGATAGCAAAGGTCGCGAGTTGGTAGGCGCCTCCAAGAAGGCCTTGAGAACCTCCGGGTCCAAGACTAAGTTCAACTCCACCTAGGGTTTGCAACCTAGAGCATCGCGATGCTCCAATCATGGAGTATTGTGATGAGACTACTATCGAAAAAAGAGGTGCGTGCTAAGGTCTGTTATTCGCCAGCTCACATAGACCGTTTGGAGGCGGCAGGACAATTCCCTTCTAGGGTACGTCTGGGCCAGAACCGAGTGGCATGGGTTGAGACTGAAGTAGATGACTGGATCATGGAGCGCATTTCAGAACGCGATATGTCTGCATAGCTCCTAACGGGGCAGGGGGAGCTTAGCGGCTCCCCCACAAACAATATCGCCCGAAGTGTTTTTGATTATGTTGCGGATCGCAATCTTTTGTTGCGGATCTAATCTTCTCTCGGTACTTTTGCGCGCTTAACTGTACTTATCAAAGGTGTACTATGACCACTGTTTCGGACATCGACAAACAGATCGCAGAACTCGAATCCCAGCGTAGAGCCCTGCTGGATCAAGAGCGCAAGCAGGCACTTAAGAAAGCTCAAGATGCAGTCAAGGAGCTGAACGCGCTTGGATACAATTACACTCTTACCGAAACCACTGCTCCGAAGCGCCGTACAGGCGTACGCAGGGATGTTCTGGACGTAGTGAAGAAAACCAATGGCATCAAGCCTGCAGACATCGCGGCAACCTTAGGGTTGGCGGACAAGGCAGGCAAGCAAGCAGTCTCAAATGCTCTCACCGCCTTGAAGAAAGCTGGGCAGGTTGCTGCATCAGATGGGAAGTACCGAGCGGCTTAATGGAGATACTGAAGGGAGTAACTACTATCTCCATCCGTGTATCCCATCATACCTCCTCATTCCGATACATATTGACCCGGCTTCCGTCATGACTTCATAACTCAATATGAGTCTTTAGTCCGATGGACATAAAAGACATAACCGGGCTCTCGCACACGCGAAAATATATTACGCGCGCGCGTTCGATTGAACTGTGAAGTCATGTCGCTTCGCTCCCGGCGAACATGTGGCGGACCCAGTTCAACGGTATAGTAGCAGTAAATTAGTTCCTTAACGGAACAACTGTACAACGTGTACTCTCGCTACTTCAGGAAACCCTACATGGTCTTTATACTTGTTTCCTTACAGAGTTAGTGAGACACATACTTTGACAGTGCACTTCCTGCAGCAGTAGCCTACTGAAGGCATACTTACTTGAACGTCATCCATGTGTATCACTTGTTATTGGTGAGTTTAACTCGCCCGCGCGACTTGGTGCGGTTCTTGTTGATAAGTCGGGCGCAGAATTTTCCATCTCGACAAAGGTCCTGCGCAATGTTCCTGAAAGAAACAAACAAACTGTTGCAGATAGTGTTTTGGAGATTTTGCGATTCGTTCGGCGGTACGGAGATTCTCCTGCAAAATTGGCGATTGGTTACTTGACGAATGAGATTTTTGCGTTGTTAGATTTTTTTGATGAAAATTTGATGCAGATGCAATATCTATTGATCTCGCAAGGGTTTAGAATGAAGTTGTTCTTCACATCAAGAATACGATTGTGAAATAGTGCTGGGAATCTGAATTTGAATACTTATCTGCAAATGAAAAACAAGAACTCACGCGATTAATCGGAACAAACACTCATCATCTTGTTGCTGACCCAAGAATTCGAAGCATAATTGCTTCAAGTCCAAAAAAAGCCAACTGCCTTTGATTCTACAATTTTGTTTGATTGCCCCGCAAAGGTTCTGAAGAAAGAAGATCAAACTTACAGCTTCTTTGGTTTTGACATCAGAGCATATTTTACTACTTACTCGAAACAATAATGAGCCTTTCGATATCTACATTGCTCATGTTGATAGATAAGACACTCCACAACTGATTGACCTGATGAGTGCACTGCACTGCGCGGCGAAGGCGCCTCATTGTCTTTCACGCACATTTACATTTCTCAACTGCCTAATGGTCTTCAGGATGCGTTGCTCGGGATGAGTGACTATCGAGCGATCTTCAGGGCCGGTGTTAATTACAACCAACTCATTTTCGATGAGTGGATGTTCAATAGCGCCCACAGCAAGCCGTCCGGTCTTTTTCCGCAATGGGCCTTGATGCAGACAACTGATTGCTTTGATGGCCCTGTTGAACAGTTGCTTCCAACTCTGCCCGATACGAAATGTGTGCTGGGAGCGGCCTATGCGCGTAGACATCCCGCCAAGAAGCGGTCTAAAGTTGAGGCATCTTTTGCAGATATTTTGGGGTGAATGAAGTGAAGATTACCATTGATCATAAGGCGGATGTGACCGCTGGTGGTTTCTTGTCTTCGGCAAAGAAAATCCGAAAGATTCGACTTACGGTAGAATTTTCTGAGGTTGAAAGGCACATCATCGAAGAGCAAGCTGACGAGTTCCTTATTGTATTGGAGCGGCGTGCACCGTATTCAAGGTACGATTCTAGCAACCCTGATGCATCCGCTGATCTTCCGCTAAGTAGATTGTTAGTAGAAAGTGACATTTATGATGTGAAAACAGTACGGGAAGCTAAGGTGTATGAACAACATCTGATTTCAGCGTTGAAAGATCTTAAGACATGGATTGATGACTGCGAGCATGAACCTGAAACTCCTGTGATATTAGAGCTATGAACGACGACATATTCGGCGGTCTTTTTGTCATCTTCTTGGTTTGTGTCGCATTCGTATTTTTGGTTACGGCTGCGATATTCGTCGTTCCCGTTCTGGCTGTAGCTGGCGCTGGTTGGTTGATTTACAAACACCATAGGGATGACCCAACCCGAATTGAGACCTCTACACATGAACATACAACAGCGTTATATGAAAAGGTGTTGGCCCAATACCAGGCTCTGGAACCCGAAACTTGGGATATCCAAGACCATTTTGTCCCACTTGCTACGAAGCTCTATGACCTGGAAGTTGGCGGTCGATCTCTTGAGCCACCACCTGCAATTGCAAACTCTCTGGAAGGAGCCCGGTACAGGGATCGGCTTGCGAAGCTTGGAGGCGTTACCGTTGAGAGGGCTGCAGACGTCCATAGAGACCTAGAAGCTATCTTTGACTACTTCCGGCTTCCATCTGCCTCAGGAACGCTCACGATCCCAATCAGAGCGGCTCTGCCAGATCTCAACATAGCCGTCGAGCGGCTGGCCACCTTGTTTGTCAAAAGTGACCACTTCCCTGAGATAACAACCACAATCAATCGCAATTTTGACTACGCTGATCAGGTCTTTCCTTCGGACTACAAGGGTGACGATGTTGTTGAAACCTACCTTCGTGGCACGCCGCTGGAAGAGTTCTTCGACATCGAAGTCCCGTTCGGCATTCCAAAAGAGAAGTACTTCCAGCATGGCCTGATCACGGCAGGCACGGGTGCTGGAAAGTCTCAGCTTGTCCAATGGTTCGTTGCCCAGGAGTACGAACGCCTCAAAGCCGGTGAAATCTCCGTCGTCGTCATGGACAGCCAGAAAGAGCTGATCCAGGCGTTGCTCAGCCTGGATCTGCCGCTTAACCGGATCTGCTACCTCAATCCCAGCGACATTGAATTCCCTGTGCCGATTTCCCTGTTTGACTTGGGCATGCAGCGCCAGTCGCAGTATTCTGCCGCTGATCAAGAGCGTGTCGTGAACAAAGCAATCGAGGTTTTGACCTTTGTAATCGACAGTGTCCTTGGCGCAGATATGACCACGAAACAGGGCACTCTGTTCAACTATTTGATCCGGTTGCTGATCCAGATACCCGACGCAACACTGCACACGATGCGTGAGATCCTGCAGCCGGGCGGACACATCAAATACCAGGAATACATTCAGCAGCTCAGTGACACAGCAATCGTTTTCTTCAACGAGCAATATGACAACAAGACCGAGTACGGGCAGACCCGCCAGCAAGTGACCCGACGGCTGTTCGATTTGCTGGAAGTTGGCGTATTTGACCGGATGTTTTCTCACCCCGAGAGCAAATTCGACCTATTTGAAGAGATGAACCATGGCCGTCTGATCCTGTTGGACACCGAGAAGTCGCTCCTCCAGGACAGTGGAACAGAGGTTCTTGGGCGGCTGTATCTGGCAATGCTCAACTCCGCCGTCCAGGAACGCGCTCTGATCTCAGACAGGAAGCCTGTGTACTTCTTCTGTGACGAAGCCAGGGACTATGTTCGCACCAACAGTGACGACACGATCTCAGCGATGTTGGAGCAGGCCAGGAAGATGAACGTAGGGACGTTCTGGGTCACGCAGCACCTCGGCCAGATCGACATGAAGATGCGTTCCAGTTTCATGGCCAACACGGCTATCAAGATGATCTCACAGCCCAGCCATGAAGACGCCACACGCTTCGCCAGGGAGATGAACACCAAGCCTGATTTCATCAAGGATTTACCAGCCCTGACTTTCGCTACCTTCATCAAGGGGGTGACGGGTACGGCTGTGCCCCTGAGGATCCCCTATGGTTCACTTGCTGAACTGCCACAGCGGGACAACCACAAGGAACTCCAACAGGAGATGCGAGATCGTTACGCCGTGGACATGTCCGATAACTACGCAGAGCCGATCGATGAGCCAGAAGAGACTTTAGAAGACGAACCAGAAGACGAAGGCCTCAGGCGCTTTATGGGTGATCGTGACGACGATGATCGCGGCGATGATGATGGCGACGACGATGAAAGGGGTTCCACTAACTCGCTTTAATTTGGTAAAAATTGCCCATGACAAAGCATGACAGTCTTGGCCGGTGCACATTTGGACACATAACGCCTCAAGCGATCTCATCAACTACAGTCAGAGAGAATCAGTGGCTGGAATTTTTGAACATTCACAGCCTCGCAAACAGCTTCTATCTGCACGAGTTGACCAGAGATATCGGTCGAAACCTAAAAAAATCACGCCTGCAAATGCAGAAACTACGCTCTGGAAACCTCATCGAACTGCCATTCGCTCAACGTCTCTCAACATACTCTCCCTGGAGCAACGCCTACGTCTACCAGCTCACCGACGCCGGGAAGAAATGGCTGGATCTGCCGGACGCCGTCGTTCCGACTGGACATTGGCTACACAAGTATATGACGTCCTGTGTGACAGCTTCCATCGATGTGATGGCACGACGAGATTGCTGCCGCTTCATTCCAGCCCATGAAATCCTGGAGAAGCAGGGCTCGACACTTGGCCTGACGATCGACGGCCGGAAACTGATCCCTGATCAGTTGTTTGCTATCGACTATGGCGGGCGATACAGGGCCTTCGCGGTGGAAGTTGACCGGGGCACAGAGCCAAGAACATCGACCGATGCCCGCAAATCCTACGAAAGCTCGATTCTGCAGTATAAGAAATTTCTAGGCAAGAAGCTGTACCAGAATCACTACGGTCTTAACACCAACATGCTCGCGCTGTTTGTCTTCGCAAGTGAGCATGACCAGGAAATATTCCTAGAGCTCGTGAAGAAACACGGTGCTGGTAAAAATTTTTTGACACAGTCAGTACCTAATTTTGATACTCGATATGGTAGGCCTTATACCCCACCAAAGTTGTTCGAACATTTGTGGAGTGATCCGTGGAAGACGGTGGACGGTAATTATTATATTGGAAAGATTTAACCATTCTCTAGTCCAAAATTAATCATGTCTGAGATTGCGTTATCAAACGAAAAGTGCACGCTTTGTGTTTCTATAAAGTCAGCCTTCACTTCGATAAGTTTTCAATATATCTCCTCTGAAACCCGTATTGTTCTCATATCTATTTGAATCTGTTACTATGTGTGCATTACGCACAATCACTTCATTGTGTCTAGGCGTTGCAAGGATATGCAATGATTTTCATGAGCATTAACAGTAGTTTCTGAGGAGGAGATTTTAGGTAAACCTCCATGATAAAGCTGTATGGCCATGGTTCGTTGCGAGTTATTGCTGCGCATCGCGTTCATTGCCATTGATCCATGCACGGGTCACCTGTTGATCGTTGCATTCGATAGACGAGCCAAGATCGTGACTTCTGACTATACGCCAACTTTGTTTGAGGGCGCGGCGAATCTCCTTATCCGCGCGGATTGCACGATGTTCTGATTGCAATCGAACGCTGACGGTCAATTGAGTTGAGAAACTCCATTTCTGGGCCTGAATGACGGATTTTCCTTCCATACAGCTCTATCAGATCAGTTTGCCGAGAGGTTGGCCAGAATCGCGGTCCAGCACCTATCCGCCGATTGGTTCCCATCCCAAGAGTGCTCCCGTCTTGAGGTTGGAAGGACTAGGCATGAACATTTTTGGTCGCGCAGCCGTGAATCTGTCGTGACCAAAACGATTTCCGCGTTGGCGCTGTATGGGTTAAGTACGAATCACAAGGTAGACTAGGCAGGAAGCTCAGGCAGATGATTCGAAGCATATTGGCAGTATTCGCGGCCTGCCTGTGGCTGAGCGCTTGCGAAGTGCCCGAAGTGGACGTGTCAGGCTCGAAATACACCGGCCCCGAAGTCACGCGCATTGTCCTCAACAAGGGTGCCCGCAAATTGTATCTGATGCACGATTCCCGGCAGCTGAAATCCTATGATGTTGAACTGGGCTTCAACCCGGTTGGTGACAAGGTGCGTCAGGGCGATGGGCGAACGCCCGAAGGTGAGTATTTTATCGACCGCCGCAACAACCGCAGCATTTTCCACTTATCGTTGGGCATAAACTATCCCAATGCCCATGACCGTGCCGAGGCGCGCAGGCTTGGTGTTCCCCCCGGCGGCGATATCTTTATTCACGGCGCGCGACGCAAGACGAGCCCGATTGGGCCGGATTGGACTGCCGGGTGCATCTCGGTCGAGAATTACGAGATTGAAGAGATCTGGAAGATGGTCCCGAGGAATGGTGTTCCGGTGACGATCAATCCCTGACAATAACCGATCGCCAAACATCAGTTACTGATTCAGGAACCGTGCCGCCGAAAATCCGCCTGCGGGCACACCGCCGTCATCCGGTTGAGTTGCATCGGGCACCGTCTGTACTGAAGCCACATTTGCAACCTCCTGACATGATGTGGCCTGTGTGCCGGTGATCAGGGTCCACCAGATCTTGCCAATGGTGCCTTGCGCCCAGGCAATCCCCACATCGCCAGACACGCGGTCCAGGATCACGTGACAGGTCTCGGCCGATTTTATTCAGGCTTCGGCGGCGCGTTCGCTACATGTTCAGTTTCGCATTCGGCCCGCGTGGCCGTGCTGATGGGCGCAACTGCTGAAATTTCTCATTTCGGAAGTTCGAGCGCGCGTAAGATACGGACCAAGCCGAATTTTCTCGGTCTGATCATTCCACAAGCCGAACAGCCTCCAAGATTTCCTTTCTGATCCGAACCGCGCCTCAATCTCGCGAACTTCTGCGTCTTACTGTGAAACCAGAGCCAAATCACTCTTTTTCGAAGGCAAAGCGTCACTGTAATCTATGAACAAGACTGAGCATTCAGAAGGTTTACTATCTGTGATTTAGTTTGCTGTTTTCTCGCGTGTGCATTGGGAAAGGCAACCATGGCCGAGCACGCGGATTATTCCTCGACATACAAATTCATGACGGGTCAAGATCAAATGCAGGAAAGATTATTCCTTAGATTTGGTTAGAGTTCCATGGATCGGATATTTCTCTTGAAGCTCTAGTTGCTGTAGGGCGTATGCACCTTGCAACATCGCGAATCCGAGGACATTTCATGCCACATGACGGCGCAAAAAACGCTCACGTTCATCCGCCTACAGATGATGATGCCTGCGACGGTTGCGGCACAGGAAACGCCGAAAAGCTGGCGCAAGCCGAGGCGATCGAGGGACGCAGTTTCCATGTCAGCGGATTGGATTGCGCCGAAGAGGTCTCAATCCTAAACCGGGTTGTGGGCCCCGAGGTCGGTGGCACGGATTATCTCGCGTTCGACGTCATCAATGCGCGGATGACTGTTCTGGACGGTGGACAGAACCTGTCTTCGGAAAAAATCATTGAAATTGTTGCAAAAACTGGGATGGCAGCAAAGCCCTGGGACGCAGAAGATGCAAGCGCGGATCAGGCCGCGCATCTGAAGAAACAGAAGCGGTTCACGATGCTCAGTGGCGCCTTCTGGGCAGCCGGGTTCGCGTTCCACGTCGTCGAGAATGGGATCGGCGGCGCAATTGGATTGTTCTCGGGCCATGGTGAGGCACCGATGCCGGTGGCAGAAGCGGGTCTGTTTGCGATAGCGATCCTTTTTGGCGTCTGGCTGGTCGCACCCAAGGCGTGGTCATCTGCGCGACGGATTTCTCCGGATATGAACCTGTTGATGGTCGTGGCCGTGGCGGGTGCCATCGGGCTTGGCGAGTTTTTCGAAGCCGCAACGGTGGCGTTTTTCTTTTCACTCTCGCTGTATCTTGAAAGCTGGAGCGTCGGGCGCGCGCGCAATGCCGTGTCGGCGCTTCTCGACCTCGCGCCCCCGACAGCCCGAATGCTTTATGACGATGGCTCCGAAGCCGATGTTCCCGCCGCGACTGTTGCGGTCGGTGCGCGGTTCATCGTGCGGGGTGGCGACCGGATCCCCCTCGACGGTGAAGTTGTCGACGGGGCAGGGGCCGTGGATCAGGCTCCCATTACGGGCGAAAGCGCCTTGGTGCCGAAAGAAGCGGGCGACGATGTCTACGCCGGCACCATCAATGGAGAAGGTACTCTGACTGTGCGGGCAACGAAAACCGCCACCGGCACTGTGTTGTCCAAAATTATCCGCATGGTGGGCGATGCACATTCGCGCCGCGCCGAGGTCGAACAATGGGTGGCCAAGTTCGCCCGCATCTACACACCGGTTGTGATGGTGCTGGCCATTCTTATTGCCTTGGTCCCCCCGCTCGTTGTGAGCGGCAATTGGGGTTTCTGGTTCTATAATGCGCTGGTTTTGCTGGTCATCGCCTGCCCGTGCGCCCTGGTAATCTCAACGCCGGTGTCCATCGTCGCATCGCTTGCCGCTTCGGCGCGCAATGGCGTTCTGATCAAGGGCGGGGCCTATGTCGAAGCGCCCGGTCGCACGACTGCACTGGCCATGGACAAGACCGGCACGATCACCATGGGGGAACCTGAAGTTGCGGCCATATACCCGCTTGGCGAAATAACCGACCGCGATCTGATGGCGAGGGCCGTCGCCCTCGAGGCACGCTCATCGCACCCGCTAGCGCGCGCCATACTAGGCCGGGCAGAGAAGGACGAGATGGAAGTCATCGCCGCCGAGGATACCCGTACAATTCCCGGACGCGGCCTTGAGGGCGAATTAAATGGTCAATCAATCTGGTTGGGCTCGGACCGGTTTGCCGAGGAAAAGGGCCTCGGCGATGACATCCCGACAGACCTGCGGGATCGGATCGAAGGTGCCGGCAGCACGCTGGTTGCCATCGGCGATGCAAATGGAGTGAGCGGTGTGCTGGAACTGCGCGACCGGATCCGGCCCGATGCCAAGGGGATCGTTGCCAGGCTGCATGCGCAGGGGGTCAAAAGGATCGTGATGCTGACCGGGGATAACGCGGCCACGGCAAAGGCGGTGGCCGCTGAGGTGGGCATAGATGAGGTGCGGGCCGAACTCCTTCCCGAAGATAAGGTCGCGGCGATTGAGGAACTGGTGGCACAGTATGGCACTGTCGCGATGATCGGGGACGGTGTGAACGATGCTCCGGCAATGGCGCGCGCGCACTATGGCATCGCTATGGGTGCCGTTGGGTCGGACGCCGCAATTGAAACAGCAGACATCGCGCTGATGACCGATGACATTGGCAAGGTTCCCTGGCTGATTAGCCATTCCCGCCGGACTATGTCGATCATCAAGCAGAACATCGGGCTGTCCCTTGCGACTAAAGCAATCTTTGTTGTCGCGACTGCCTTCGGCATGGCCTCAATGTGGGGGGCCATAGCAGCTGACGTGGGCGTGTCCCTTCTCGTTGTCGCCAACGCCTTGCGATTGTTACGAGCGCGAGAGGACGACGACGGACCGCGTGGCGGAGAACAGATCGGCGAAGAAATGGCGAAGGGAGCGCCTGCACGCGGACATTGATCGGGGACGACGACCGCTGGATCAAGCCGCCAAGGCTGCTCTCGGCGATGAAGTATCGAGCAATGATCTTAATACGTTCGGCCAAATATCTAACTCATCTGTATTTGGCCTGACGCGGGCAACAAAAAGCTGAGAAAAGCGCCCCGCATCCTACCGCCGATGCACGTTAAGGGAGGGACGCAGTAGCAAAAATTCCCAACCACTGTCTCACCCGGTGAATTGAAGCCGGAACCAATGTGCTAATTGCCCAACATCCACACACCATTTGGGAAGAAGGCATGGAACGCAAAAGCGAAGATCACGTCATGCGGGACATCATCGCCGTTGCGGCGCACGCGGATGGTCCCGACGTCCTTTCCGCTTCCGATCCGTGCGGAATCCAGTGCAGAGGCCTGCCCCGAAGCCCATGTGATCGTGTAGCCCGCCTCAGTCACTTCTCCGACCTCGGCCAGTCGAGAAACCGGCCAGGCCCGGTCATCAACACGAACGACGCGGGCAAGGGCGGGAATGTCGTGCGGCGGCATTTCGCCATTATACAGGAATGGCCGCGTCGCACTGTCGTAACTGACGTATGGATTGCGCCCATAAGTGCGCCGATACTCAGGCTGCGCCATGACCAGTCCAACAGGGTTGCGTTCCTTAAATTCGGCCCAGCTTTCCTGCCAGCTTGGAATTTGCGTTAATTCCGCCCCTGTCATCTCGCCGACGATCCCGTCACCGGTCGCTTGCTGCCACCAGCTTTCTGTTTCGCGATCGTACATGATCAAGTTGGAATC
>Ga0209273_10001965_pt1 | contig 16698 bp, 11 predicted proteins | sample tdAd471_FD_187126 | JGI IMG/M metagenome (GOLD analysis project Ga0209273, IMG submission 187126) | Marine sediment microbial communities from the Atlantic coast under amendment with organic carbon and nitrate - tdAd47.1 (SPAdes)... | ecosystem: Environmental > Aquatic > Marine > Coastal >...
AAGGTCAGGGAAGAATTCAAAATGAGCATCTGCCATCTCGTGACAGCCCTGACTGGGATGTTGATTTCAGCAGGTCCGGTCCTTGCCGTCGATTCGCTGGTCCTGCAGGCGGAACAGCGGCGCATCGACGTCCTTGAGAAGATTTCGCCAGCTGTCGTTGCGATCTTCGGAAACGATGGAAACGGCGGCGGATCGGGCGTGCTGATCTCGCCGGACGGATACGCGCTGAGCAACTTTCATGTGACCAGCGGCGCCGGCGACTTCATGAAGTGCGGCCTGAACGACGGCGTGCTGTACGACGCCGTCATCGTCGGCATTGATCCAACCGGCGACGTTGCTCTGATCAAACTGCTTGGTCGCGACGACTTTCCGCATGCGACGATCGGCGACAGCAACTCCGTCAAGGTCGGCGACTGGGCGTACGCAATCGGCAACCCGTTTCTGCTCGCGACGGATTATCACCCGACGGTGACGTACGGGATCGTCAGTGGCGTCCACCGTTACCAGTACCCCGCCGGCACGTTTCTGGAATACGCCGACTGCATTCAGGTCGATTCGTCGATCAACCCTGGCAACTCAGGCGGCCCGCTGTTCAACGACGCGGGCGAGCTGATCGGCATTAACGGACGCGGCTCGTTCGAGAAACGCGGGCGAGTGAACGTCGGAGCCGGCTACGCGATTTCGATCAACCAGATCATGTTCTTCCTCGACCACCTGCGCAGCGGACGCATCGTCGATCACGCAACTCTGGGAGCAACCGTCTCAACCGACCGCGATGGGCGCGTCGTTGTCGACAGCATTCTCGAAACGTCGGAAGCCTACCGCCGGGGCCTGCGACTCGATGACGAGATTGTTGAATTTGCTGGTCGACCAATTCGCTCGGTGAACCAGTTCAAGAACGTTCTGGGGATCTATCCGAAGGGCTGGCGGCTGCCGCTGACGTACCGCCGCGAGGAGCAGAAGACCGACATTCTGGTGCGGCTGCGCGGCGTTCATGTTCGTGCAGAGTTGATGCCCAAAGAGCTGCAGCTCGGCCCGACACCCCCGCCGGGGCATCCCGAGGCGAAGGAACAGCCGAAACCGCCGGAAAAGTACGCGCACATGTTCGAGGACAAGCCGGGCTTCGCGAACTGGTGGTTCAACCTCGAAGAGCAGAAACGCCTGCTGCCGCTGATCGAGCGCTGGGGCGACTGGAATTCGGAATCGGCGCGACTGACGATCGCTGGCCAGAACAGTGACGGTGACGAGTTCCGCATTTCGCTGACCGGTCGCGGCATCGGCATGGAGTTGCGGGGTGAGCCGTACGTGCAGACGCTCGATGGCAGCGAGTTTCTCGACGAGCCACCCGGCAGCGGCGGCCTGCTGACCGCGCTGCACCATCTCAAGCTGCTGCTCACTCGGCGGGAGAAAGGCTTCTCCGAGTTCTACTACCTGGGCAGCGAGCCGCTGACTCTGACCGGCGACCGGGTCGACGTCATCGTCACGTCGCTGAATGGCGTCGAGTGTCGCTGGTACTTCACGCGAGAACGCCCGGCATTCGTCGGCTTCTCCTGCCAGCTTGCCGAGGACCGCGACGAGTGCGAGGTCTTCTTCGCGACAGTTGATGAATTCGACGGTCGCTTCTTCCCCAGCCAGATCCTGATTCGCTCCGCCGGTCGCGATTATCTGACACTGAAGGTCCAGTCGGTGCGGCTCGAACCGGACAAGCCTGGCGAGTGACGATGCCGTTTAACCGCAAGCCACAGGCGGGCGCGTTTTTTTCGGCTGATCCGAGAACTTAAGGAACTCGCACGCCTGCGGCTTGCGGATAAATAAACAAGAAGACAGTCAATGAAAATCGCAGCAGTGCAGATGGATGTTCGCATTGGTGAGGTCGACGGGAACCTCAGCGCGATCGAGGCTCGGCTGCGGGAGACGGTCTCCAACGGCGCCGCGCTATCGATCTTCCCCGAGTGCGCCGTTACGGGTTACTGCTTCGAGAGTCTCGACGAGGCTCGCGAGTTTGCTCAGCCCGTTCCCGGCCCGGTAACCGAACGAATGGCCGGGCTGTGTCGGGAACTCAATACGCACGCCGTCTTCGGGATGCTCGAAGCGGACGGGGACCGCGTCTTCAACGCCGCGGTACTCGTTGGGCCGGACGGATTGATCGGCAGCTATCGGAAGGTGCATCTGCCGTTTCTCGGCGTCGACATGTTCAGCTCGTTCGGCGATGTCGAGTTTCAAGTGCACCAGGCGGGCGACGTGCGAGTTGGAATGAATATCTGCTACGACTCCGCATTTCCGGAAGCTGCCCGGTCTCTCACGCTACTCGGTGCCGACCTGATCGCGCTTCCGACGAACTGGCCGCCGGGCGCCGAATGCGTCGCCGGTTTTGTGATCAACGCCCGCGCGATGGAGAACGCCGTCTACTTCGCGGCGGCCAATCGCGTGGGCGAGGAACGCGGTTTCCGCTTCATCGGCCGCAGTCGGATTTGTGCTCCGAACGGCCAGACACTGGCGACCTCGGAAGACGACAGCGAAACGATCCTTTACGCAGACATCGACCCGGAAGTCGCTCGGAACAAACTCGCCGTCCGCGAACCCGGCCGGCACGCCATCGACCGCCTGGCTGACCGCCGCCCGGAAATGTACGGAGCGCTTACCAAACCACACTCGCTGCCGCGCCCGGGACGCGGGGCCAATTGATTATCAGCACTCAATCATCAACCGCGTGGCGAATGGGCTGCCAGGTTCAGAGACCGAGGTCATCCCGAGTTATTGATCGACGGGACAAATGCCGGACACAAAGTACGCGGACTGCGTCACCGACGATTGTGAAGATGACCCGATGAGTCGGTCGGCGTCCCAGGCCGTAGTACATTTCCCGTAAGCCGGTCGGGCACAGTTCCGTTTCGTCCGAGATCGGGAAACGGCCCGGATTCTCTTTCAGCGACTGCAGTTCTTTGAAGATACCCGTGTACCAGCGGTTCGCCTGCTCGCGGTCGCGGTTTTCGGCCCACCAGACAAAACTCTGATCAAGATCCCGGGCCGCTTCGCGGGTCACGTCGATATGAAACGTCATCGTTCGACAACGATGTTGTGCCGCGCCCGGAATTCGGCATCGAACTCTTCGAGCGACTGTAGCCTGCCAGCATTCATATCAGCGACGCCTCGCTGAATCGCTGCTCGCTCGGCATCACGTTCGACCAAAGCAGCCAGATACTCCGCGACATCCGAAAACCCAGCCGCAGCGGCTCGGTCGGCGAGGTTCAGGTCATCGGGAAGAGTGATCTGCATGACGGGCTCCGGGTAATCGGTTCGCCCTACGCTACCAGCAAAACCGAAACTCGCAAAGCATTGATCTCCGACCACAATCGTCCCTCAGAACCTGGCTGCGTCGGGCCACCGTCAGAACTTGGCGAACAGTTCAATTCGGGCGCCGGGACCGACGCCTTCGTTTTCCCGCCAGGTGCCGAAGCCGTCGACGAGGAAGATCCAGTGCTCGTCGAGACGCTTCTGGTAGCGGACAGCGGAGCCGATTTCGCCCTGCTGAATTCCGTTGGTGTCCTTGCGGCCGCCAACCTCGAAAACAACCTGCTGGCCAATGATGCTGTCGAAGAAGAGCTGGTAGCCGAGGCTGCCGCCAAACGCGGCGCTCGCCTGATTGCTGAGCGGGGCTCCGAACTGACCGAGAGCCGGCGACGCGAACAGGATGCCTGTCTGGCCGAGCGGGCCGCCCATCAACGGACCGCGGGCCGCCGAGGTGAACTGGTCGATCGCCCAGAACGAGTTGAGATAGACGAGATCCTCGCGATGGTGCGGCGTCCAGGAGAGCTGGCTGAAGAGCAGCACGCCGCGGCCCGAGGCAGTTGTTTCGCGTTCGGTCGGCACGGACCAGAGAACGTGCAGTGACGAGTTGAAGATGTTGTGCGCGCCTTCCACTCGCTGAATCGCACTCACCCCGGCGGTCATCAGGCTGCCCATCGCGGTTTTGGAATCGACATACGCAATGTCAGCGTTGACGGTGCTGAAGAGGAAATCGCTTTCCGTGAACAGGCCGACCATCTCGGCATTCGGATCGACGACTCCGTTATTGCGGCTGATCTCTTTCCAGGCATAGACGCCGGTGAGTCGCATGTTGAGGTTGCCGTCGCCGTTCAGCGTGTTCCGCGTCAGCGTGAAGGCATCGATCATGTCCTCGTTGACGAGCAAGCCCTGCTGAAAGCTCATGGGCTGGCGTCCGACCGAGAAACCGTAGTCGAGCCCCCCGGTGTCATCGGGATCGAGCGTCGGGAAGATTTCGCCAATGTCGCCTTCGAAGAACAGTGTCTGGACGTTCGAGTTCCAGCCGTCGAGCGTCCGACCATCGGCAAAGTCGTATCCCGAGAACTGACGGCGTCGGCCATCCACTTCTTCGTCCAGCGGACGCATCCCGACGAGCAACCGCTCGGTGCCGGACAGATTCAACTGGCCGAACAGATCAAGCCGATTGGCCCATTCGGTGAAGTTCCGCCCGCGCTGATTGTTGCGATGTCCGAATGCGGAACGGTACGTGCCGAAGACCCAGAACGACGGTCGCCAGACAGCACACGTTGGCAGCACGATGCCTTCTGACAGTTCGCCTGCTGCGAGAAATCGTTCGTTGGTTTCGAGCAGCAGGTTCGGCCGATCGGCAACAGGCAGCAACCCGGTGGCGTGATCGCTGACGGCTTCGTGAACTTCGTAATGTTCCGCGCACAACAGACAGCCAAAGAACTCACCGAGCGGTTCGACGGGAGCTTCCAGTGCTTCGAGGAGTCGCTCGGGATAGCAGGACTCGTGTTCGTCGCCGTGGTCGTCCATGGCCGGCGAGTATTCGAACCGTTCGGCAAACGGGCTTTCGCCGGGAGCGAAGCCTTCGGCCAGCGTGCCTCTGCCGGAATCCGTCGGCAGCAGGGCCGGTTCCGGAACACTCACGTTGATCCCGGAAGCGTCCGCCGCCGCAGGCAGTGGCAGAAACTCAAGACTGTTGAACACAACGCGGCCCGCAGGCTCATCAGCAGCGAAGGCGTCCGACTCCGTCGCGGCAGCACAGCAGGTCAGCAATGCGCACAGCGGCAACTTCCAGCGAGATCGGAACCGCTTCGCGAAACGACTGTTGATCAACATGAGCTTCATCCCTGAACAATGACGCTGCCGATTTCCCGGATCGTTGTTTCCATGACACACGCTGCCGGACTCTGCCCGGCAGACAAGCGGCTCAATCGAGGTCGACCTGCACGGCCTCGTCGCGAATGATGAGATGGCCGGCGACAATCCGGTCGCAGACTTCGCGGGCACTCAATCCGTAGTCGAAGCCGACGTCGCCGATCTCGTGAATCAGGTTCGGCGGAACCATTCCGAGAATCAGCTGCACGCGAATCGTGAACGGCCCGGGGCCATGCAGGTGCCGCGACGAGACCTCGTAGCTCGCAACGCGAACGCCGCCGGGTTCGATATTCTGTTTGTGTTTGCGAGCCGCCACCGGTCGACCGAGCACAGTGAAGGGCCGAGTTTCAGGCCGAACGAACGGCAGCGGGTCGAGCGTGTACGGTACTGGAAGAATCTGCTCGCGTTCTCCGCCGCGCAGGTTCCGGACGACGAATCGTGTCTGCAGCGAGAAGAGTTGCGGATCGCGGGGCACTTTGCCGTTGTGGACGTACAACGAGTGCTTGTCGCGAATGTCGCCGTTGGGGTCGAGATCGCCGGAAATGAACACAACTTCGTTGTTGGCATTGATCACGAACGTTCGCAGAAAGATGACGCGTTCGGCGTCGAACCCGGTCGGCACGCCGTGGCCGCGAGTCAGGTTGCGAACGGGCACGTCGAAATGCAGGCCGCCTCGCGATGCGCGGCTCACATTGATGCCGTCGATTCCGAAGCCCGCCCGCATGACCTGCAGTCGCTGCATCGTGGCTTCTTTCAGCAGCTCTCCCTGCTCATCAAGAATCAGGCGGGCCTTGCGACGTTTGGTCTCGGTGTCCCATGGAGACGGGAAGACGTCTTCCTGGCTGACTCGCGTTTCGAACTCATGCGTGCCCCAGCCGCCGCGATCATCAAACAGCAGCCACTCGCGCATCGTTGCCATACCGGAACCTTCCGGTGCGCCTTCTTCACGAATCGCTGTGAGATGATGCGGGAACAGGCCGCGGTGCACGATCGAGTAGTCGGGGCCGATCATCATGTGATTCGTGACCCGGCGATGCGGAGTTTCTTTTCCATTTACGATTGCAACCGGACCGACGTTGTAACCTTCCGCCTTGCCCGGCACGGCTCCCATATGGCAGTCCTGGCAGTTGTGGCCGTCAATCCGCGCGGACGGAGAATGCTTGAACTCACTGAAGGCGTCTTCGAGCCGAAAGCCATTCGGCGCGAACACGTCATGGCAGGTCCCGCAGAAACTCGACGTCCCCATCTCGAAGAACCGCTGCGAATCGCCGTGCGGCTCCAGAGTCTGATCGGTGCTGGCGTAATCCGTTGCCAGCGCTCCGTAACGTTTCTGGTCGGCGAGGACCTCCATCAGGATGTCGTTGCCGCGCGGGCCGGTGACTGGTGCGCTGAGATCGCCCTGCATCAGCGACAGCCGACCGGATCCTTTCCCCCAGGCCTGATTGACTCGATGGCAGACCACACACGTCACGCCCTCGCGCGATGTCGGGTGCCGGTCGAGATTGCTTCCGCTGGTCGACTCACCCAGAGCGATGCCGACCGGCGTGTGACAGCGAATGCAGAAGTCACCCATCGTGCCGCTGGTCGCTGCCTGCAGCTTGTTGGACATCGTCAGAAAGACGGGACTCAACTGAGCGTACGAATGCGGCGAGACTGACCATTCCCGGTAGTGCTGTGGATGACACTTCGCACACTTCTTTGCCGACGGGAACGGATCGTCCACGAACTGCTCTGCATGGACGTGATCGATGACGTCGCTGAGGGCACGTTCCAGGCGTTCCTGCTCAGACAGTGCCGCGTCCGCTGCGGAAGCTGCCGGCGGCGCTGGATTGACTGCGTCCTGCCCCGCTGCGTTGTCCTGCGCGATGGCGACTGTTGTCAGGCAGCCGGCAATCAGGGCGCCAACACACAACCGGAAGTTGATAGCCACGGCCGAATTCATGTCTCAATCCGAATGAAGATTTGCCTGGTCAGAGACCGCGTGTTCGACTGGCGGAACACGCGGATTCGTTTCTCATCGATCTTTCGGAAGGATCCGAGGTACCGGTCCAATGCCGATGACTGTCGGATTCAGAACTTCCGCTTCGATGACGATTGACCCGCAAACTCACCGGGACCGACACACTGCAAACTGATCATCTGCAACGACGTTGAGTTTCGCAGCGATACCCGCGCAGCAGGAACCTCCCGCGACCGCAGGTCCCTCTTTGTGATTACGTAAGCTGCTCCGACGAGTACACCAGAGTTTTCTGAAAACCTTTCGAACCTCGAAAGTCGGCTTCAGAAACTACTGCACCGAAGCGCCGTGACGCATCCCGCTGCGCTGCAAACGTCGACTTCAACGAAATTCGGAAGATTGCCGGTTGTCACTCCGAAACCGCTCACGTTTAGAAATGCTGCAGTCGCAAGAGCGAACAACGCGGGTCACTGCTGAAGTGAAGCGGGAGTGGAATCATGCAGACAATTGGCATCCTGATTGGCGGATTCGTTTCTGTTTACCTCGCGATGGCCATCGCCCATCTGAGACAGCGGTCGCGTGACTGGGCGATGCGCAGCCAACTGGCACTCGCGACGATGCGGCAGCAGTTCGAAGCCGCGGCCCTGCTGCGACAACAGGCCAGCCAGCGACAATCCGCCTGGCAGGGCTTCCGCACCTTCACCGTCAGCCAGCGGGTTCGCGAAGCTCACAACGTTGTGTCGTTCTATCTCAAGCCGCAGGACGGGCGGTCACTGCCCGAGTTTCTTCCTGGCCAGTCGGTGACGTTGCGAGTTCGCGTGCCCGGCGAAGACAAAGCCGTCGAACGCCACTACTCACTGTCCAGTGCTCCGAACCCAAACTGCTACCGCGTCACCGTGAAGCGAGTCTCGGATGGCAAGGTGTCGAGTCAGCTGATCGATCACTTCCCGGTTGGCGCGGCGGTCGATGTTGGTGCTCCGTCTGGCGACTTCCGGCTTCGCGAGGAGTCCGATCGTCCGGCCGTTCTCATCGCATCGGGAATCGGAGTCGCTCCCTGTGTGAGCATGCTGCAGGCCGCGACCCGCACTCAGAAACGCCGAGCACTGACACTGATCTACGAAGTCCGTGACAGCTTCGACCACGCCATGCGAAACGAACTGGCAGCGCTGGCGGCAGCACATGACTGGCTGAGAATCGTCACTGTCTTCAACTCACCAAAGTCCGACGATGACGCAGTCCGCGATTTCGATTTCGCGGGTCATGTTGACGTCACACTTCTGAAGTCCGTGCTGCCCTGCAGTAACTTCGACTTCTACATCAGCGGGCCAGGGGCGACGATCGAGACACTGCCTCGGCAACTGCAGGACTGGGGTGTTCCGGAAACGAGCATCTTCTGCAATGCGTTCGAGACAGCGTCGCCTGTTTCGGAGCGAAGCAGCGAACAGACCGGAAGGACGTCGTCCGCGAAACAAGTTGCTCAAAGTGGGACCGACAAACTGGCCAGCGTCACAGCATCGTCAGTCGGAGTCTGTGCTGCATCGTCAGCCGGACACGGTGCCACTCGATCGACAGCAGCCGCAGCACTGAACTTGAAACTCGCCGCCGCGAAGCCGAGCAACCAGCCAGCAACGTCCGGGCGATCGTCGGCTCCCGTTGAGCAGGCTGAGAAGACGACGGGCAGCACGGATGAGATTCTGACTCGCCTGAAAGCCAGCTCAAAACCAGCACGCTCACGCGAGACCACGGTCTGGGATGAAACAATCGACGACGCCTTTCTGGAGGTGTCTCAGAGTCGATCAAATGTCGCGAGCACGGTGAGCTGTCTCGCGGCAGAGCCGTCGAAACTGCAATTGACCGGCGGTGCTCGATAGGCCGCCATCATCGTGACGCCACCGAGTTTCAATCTGCCTCGCGACCGGAAACCGTGAGTGCTCACCCGTTATCAACCGACCGTTAACGAAATGATGTATGGCATTTTTCGAGGCTCCGACGATACTGCGGGGCGTCAGGCGGAGTTCTCGGCGATGCAGTGAATCGCCGAGGTGTCTTTCCGGAACCGTGTCAGAGACGCTTTTCCGACGCGCAGGCTTCGTCCCGCTCACACGTTCCAGCAGCCCAGATTGGCCATGATTGAAGCACGACGCAGTGACCCCAGCGGCAGCCCCGCCCGACAGGACGTCTCACGGTCAGATTTCGGTCTCACGCGCACCATGCGGACGGGAACTCTGACGGCGGCAATCATCAGCGCGGTCTTTCTGGCGGCGTCCGTTCCGCACAGCGACTCGCAGGCCCAGCCGCCCGCGCCGGCCCCGGCCAGTGACACGGCAACCGGTGACGACACGGCCGCCGGACAAAGCCCGCACGTCGACCCTCAGAATGTCATGGGCGTTTTCCGAGGCGACTGCAAGAAGTGTCATCCCTCGGAAGTCGCAGCATGGATGAAGACGACTCATTATCAGTCGTCCGATCTGCGACTGCTCAGCTTCAAAGGCAACACGCAGAAGTACGCTGAGGCGCTGAAAATTTCGCGCGAGGATCTGCTCGGCGACTCGCTCTGTGCCGACTGTCACGGGACGAAGTCCGTAGTCAATGGCGAGGTCAAAGTCGTCAGCGGTGTCTCCTGCGAATCCTGTCACGGCGCGTCGGGCGGCGAAGGCGGCTGGCTGAGTCGCCATCAGTCGTACCACGACAGCCAGCCACTGCCCAGGAATCAAGAGACTCCGGAACACCGCGCGGCGCGCATCGCTGACTGCGAAGCGGCGGGCATGATTCGCGCGCCGGACATCTTCAATCAGGCGCAGATGTGCTTTCGCTGCCACGTTGTCAGCAACGGCGACCTGATCGCTGCCGGGCACAAGATGTCGAGTGCCGCCTTCGAGTACGTTGCCTGGTCGGAAGGTGAGGTCCGCCACAACTTTCTGCTCGATCGAACTCAGAACGCCAAAGCACCGAGTCTCTGGCAGGAAATGACGAACGGTTCGACGGAGAATCGGCGGCGGATCAAGTTCGTCGCTGGAACGCTCGCCCAGCTCGAAGCGATGCTGCGAGCCAGGGCTGAAATGAAAAATCCCGTCGTCATCCCTCAGATCGGAGGCGGGATCGCTGCTCTGAATGGTAAGCTGGCCCAGCTCAACGCGACGGCTCCGACCGCAGAGGTTGGTGCGATCACGGGAATCATCGGCCCGATGCTCGCAACGCTGTTTGCCCCGCTGCCGGACGACAAGGCAAAGTACAACAAGGCAGCCGACGACGTCGCCCGACACGCCCGCCACTTCGTGGCAAGTCACGATGGATCGAAACTCGCGCCGCTCGACACCATGATCAATCTCGCACCGCCTCACTTCTCGCAGCAGTTCCGCCAGAAATATCTGAGGGAGTAACTCGGTAACAGCGTGAGCCGTTGCAGATTGGCCGCCCGGCAAATTGACCACCAGACGAAGACAGGACACCCATGATGATGCTGCCGACAAACTGGTTCCGCACGCTTCCGAGTGCGACCGCCGCCCTGCTGGTTTCGATGCTGGCCTTCAATCCGGCGTCTTCCAGCGCTGACGACCACGGACTGCTGGCCGACTTCGACCTGAGCAAGGTCGTCGGTACTGAAGAGGCGAAATGCAAGCAGTGTCATCCTTCGGAAGTCGCTCAGTGGGAAAAGACGACGCACGCCAAATCGCTGCAGAGGCTGAAGTACGAAGGCAACTCAAAGAAGTACGCCGACGCGCTCGGCATCTCGGCAGACGCTCTGATGGGCGATTCGATTTGTGCAAAGTGCCACGGCACGACAGCAAAGCGGGACGGAGCCGTCAAAGTCATCTCTGGCGTCTCGTGCGAAAGCTGCCACGGCCCGGCACAGGACTGGTTGAAGCCGCATGGCGAATATTTTGACGGGATGACATTCAAGGATCTCGCCGGACTGCGCTCGGACCGTGAGAAAGAAACCGCGGACCATCGCGAGCAGCGTGAGAAAGCCGTCGCCGAGGCCGGCATGATTCGACCGCAGGATCTGCACTCGCTGGCCCGCAACTGCCTCGACTGCCATCTCGTGGATAACGAGAAACTGGTTGCCGCCGGACACAAGGCCGCCAGCTCGTTTGAACTGGTTTCCTGGACGGGCGGTGAAGTGCGGCACAACTTCTTCATGGACAAGGATGACAACGCGGCGGCACCGAGCCTCTGGATGAAGACGACCGGAGGGACGGCCAAAGAACGTGACCGCGTCAAGTTTACGGTCGGCACGCTCACTCAGATTGAGATGGCGCTGCGACGTCGCGCGGATGCGACCCACCCGGCATACATTCCGCAGATTGGCGGCATCTTTGCTGCTGCGAATGGTCGACTGGCACAGATCGCAGCCGTCGCGCCTTCTCCGGAAACCGGCCAGGCAATGGGCCTCGTCGCACCGATGCTCGGCACGCTGTTCGTTGGCCAGCCAAACGACAAGATGACCTACGGACCGGCAGCCGAAACGGTCGGCGATCTTGCTGGAAAGGTCTCGGACTCCGCCGACGGCAAATCGATGTCAGGTCTCGACGCCCTCGTCGGAGCGGTGCCTCCGCACTATTCGCAGCAGTACCTCCAGAATCAGAAGTAGTCTGCCGTGGCTCTTCGAATGAGCCACGGTTTGACACCTGCCAGTCCGGCGGCTTGACCTGGAGTGAATGATGTCGACCTCAGTTTCCATCCCGCGCCCGCGCCGCTGGGATATTCCGTTCTGCCAGGAATCGGAATCTCCCCGCGAGATGCTCGATGAAGATGTCGATCGTGTTCTCGGCACGGCCCCGTTTTCAGAACTGGACGCTGACGGTTTCAAAAAGTCGCTGCCGCTGCGCGAGATCCTGAAGAACGACACGCGGATCCTCTCACTCGAGCAGGGCGACATCGTCGTCCGGCTCGGCGACTGGGGAAACACGGCGTTCTTCATCCTCAATGGGTCGGTGCGGGTTGAGATTGAACCTCCCGATGCCGGCCTGACCGCAACGCTGCCGGGCCGGACTCCGCCGCAGAAAAAGTCGCTGTTTCAAACCGTCGCGCAGCTGTGGCAGAACCACCGCGAACCGGAGTTCCGGGCCAGTCCCGGAATGCAGGCCGGAGAACCGGCAGCTGGTGACGCGGTCGGGACCCGGTCCGACGGGGCGGCCACTCGTCTGTTCGTGCAGGATGTGCCGGCGGTTCTCAACGAGTACCGCACGGTGACGATCGACGAGGGCCACTGGTTTGGCGAACTCGCCGCGCTGGGCCGGACGCCACGCACGGCAACTGTCTTTGCCGATGGTCCGTGTGAACTTCTCGAAATCCGCTGGCAGGGCCTGCGGGACATCATGCGGCATGACCGCGACGGCCGGCTGCGTGCCTGGATTGAAGGCGTCTTTCGCGAACGAGCACTCTCGGCGTTTCTTCGGACGGAGACATTCTTCGAAGACGTTTCCGACGACGCGATGGCCGAACTCGTCGAACAGGTCGAGTTTGAAACGTACGGCAACTATGACTCGCCGCAACCCTTCCGGGAACTGGCGAAACAGGGCGCGGAACTGCATCTGGAGAATGAACCGTTTGTTGTGCGGCAGGGCGATTATCCCAACGGCGTCATCCTGATTCGCAGCGGACTGGCTCGGCTCAGCGAGAAACACCATCACGGCCATCGCACCATCGGCTATCTGATGCCGGGGCAGTCGTACGGCATCTCGGAAATCTCAGAAGGCTACCAGAAGCAGGAAGCCGTTCCGTTTCGGTATTCGCTGACGGCCATCGGCTATCTGAACGTCGTTGTTGTGCCGACGCCGGTCGTCGAGAAACTCGCGCTCGGCAAGCAGACCAGTCTACCTGCAGCCGCATCGCCGGAACCTGCTACGCCAAAGTCTCAGGAGAGTTCCGACATCGACGGCTTCCTGCTCGACTTCATGGTCAACGGCCGGTTCATTCAGGGCACGGCGACGATGGTCATCGACCTCGACCGCTGCACGCGTTGCGACGACTGCGTGCGAGCCTGTGCAGTCGCGCATGACAACAATCCGCGTTTCATCCGGCACGGTCCGATTCACGGACAGTACATGTTCGCCAACGCGTGCCTGCACTGCAGCGATCCGGTCTGCATGATTGAATGCCCGACGGGATCGATTCACCGCAACGAGCGCGACGGCTTGATCGTGATCACCGATCAGACCTGCATCGGCTGTGCGCAGTGCGCCAATAACTGTCCGTACGACGCGATCCGCATGGTCGAAATCCGCGACGACGACGGGAAATTCATCGTCGACGAAAAGAACAACCGACCGCTGACGCAGGCCACGAAATGCGACCTGTGCCAGCAGATTCCCGGCGGGCCGGCCTGTCAGCGAGCCTGCCCGCACGACGCTTTGCAGCGGATTGATATGCGCATGCTGGAAACTGTGGAGGCAGCGCTGCAGCCATGAACCGTCGCACGCGTAGACGAATCCGAAACGGCTCGATCCTTGCCTTCGTTGCGGTCGTGCTGGTGCTGGTTGAGCGGCTGCTCGAAATCTCGCACTGGCGGACGGCCTATCTGACGGGCTGGCTGCTCTTTGGAATGATCGTGGTGCTGGCGCTCTACAACTTCCGCAAGCAGCTGGCCATCGTTCCTCTGGGCACATCGGCCGGCTGGTTGCAGTTTCATATCTATGCCGGGCTGCTGACCGGTGTCGTCTTCCTGCTGCATGTTGCGCTGCGGATTCCAAACGGGACGTTCGAGTGTGTTCTCGCTGCCGCTTATGCAGCAACGTTTCTCAGCGGAATCGTCGGTCTGGCAATGTCGCGTTCGTTTCCCGGCCGCCTGACGGCTCGCGGTGAAGAAGTGCTGTTCGAGCGGATCCCCGTTTACCTGAAACAGCTCCGGGATCATGTCGAGAAAGTTGTCTTCAAGTGTGCCGAGGCGTCCGACACGACAGCAATTTCCGACCTCTATGTGAACGATTTGAAATCGTTTTTCGAACGTCCCCGAAACTCATTCTGGCACCTTGTCCATTCTTCGCGCCCGCGGAAACGACTGCTGCTGGCGATCCAGAGTCAGCAGCGGTTTCTCGCGGATGACGAGCGCGACGCAATGGAGACGATCACCCGGCAGGTGCAGCGTAAGGACGATCTCGACTACCAGTACGCACTGCAGGGAGCTCTTAAGCTGTGGCTCTTCGTGCACATTCCGCTGACGTACGGCCTGCTGGTGCTGTCGATCTTCCACGGGCTCGCAGCCTGTGCTTATGGAGGAATCAGTTGATGACATCTCCAGCAGCACCGAGGTCCCTGGAATGAACGAACCGCTGCAGCAAACCGGCTGGAAGCAGAGCCAGTACGAACGCCCGACGCATGGCTGGGTCTGCGGTCGATTGTGCGACGGAACTCCGTGCCAGTTCGGTCCGGACAGTCGCGGATCGTGCCAGGTGAAGAGCCAGTGTACTCCCGAAAAGAAGGGCGACCGCTACGTCTGCACGCGTGCCGCGATCGAAGGTGGTCCGTGTAAGGACGGCCCGCTGCCGGACGGTTCGTGCTGTCAACCGGACAGTCGTTGCCAGCCGAAACGCAACCTCTTCGGCATTCGGCGCCGCACGTCAGCTCTCGTGGCCGTCATCAGTCTTGCCGCGTGCCTGTTCGTTTTCGGGGGCAATCCGCCAACCAGTCCGATGCTGCCCGGCGAAGTGACGTTTCAGCATTCTGCCGTCGAGCACGACTGCTCAACGTGCCACGTCGCCGCCGAACTCGACGCTCACAAGTTTGCCGAACACTCCTTCAACGGCGACATCGCAATTGCCGACAGCAAGCTGTGTCTCAAATGCCACGCGGAGATTGGGCCGCAACCGTTTCTGCCGCACAGCACCGAGCATCTGACACTGGCAGGCCAGGCGGACTCACAGCAGACGGAAGGCGAGACGCGTTCAAGCAGCGAGCACGGCCGGCCTCTGCTGCTGACGCTGGCGAAGTTCGTCGATGATCGCAGCAATGCGAAGACCGACGAACTCGCCTGCTCCGCCTGCCATCAGGAGCATCGCGGCAAAGATTTCGACCTGACTCTGCTGGGTGATCTGCAATGCCAGTCGTGCCACGCCGATCAGTTTCACAGCTTCAGCGACGGTCATCCCGAGATCACTCAATTCGCCTATGCTCGACGGCCGCGAATTTACTTCGACCACGCACGGCATCTTTCGCAGTACTTCGACGAGACTGAATTTCGCCGTCTGATGCCCGACGGAACTTCGCCGACCGCCTGCCTCGCATGCCACGAACCTGAACCCTCAGGCCTGCTGATTCGAACGCGCGGTTACGACCAGATGTGCTCGGCGTGCCATGCTGACGAGATCACGGACCGCGAAACGCCAGGCATCCCGTTTCTTGCAATCCCCGATGTGGAGCTGCCCGACGAGTCGTCGGACGTGCTGGCGGCCATCGGAGAATGGCCGGCAAAACCCATCGATCCGCCGATCCGGGTTCTGCCGCCGTTTATGCAACTCTTGCTGCAGAACGACAAGGCGTTTCAGGCAGCGGCTTCACTCCGCGGTTCCGCAACCGACGAGACCGCGACTCAAACTGCTCCCGACTATTACTGGGGCATCAAGTCGCTGCTGTATGACATTCTGCGGGACGGCGACGCCGCGATTTCCCAGCGGATCGGTGACGACTTCAGCGAAGCAGTCGGTAGCCAGTCGTCGATGGTGCCTTCGATTGTTGCGGTCGCCCGTCAATGGTTTCCGAACCTGTCTGACGAAGCGAAAGCGCGGCAGCAGAAACAGCCGCTTCCCGAATTGGCAACAGTCGGCGACACGCCGTCGCTCGTCCCGCTTGAGTCGGCGACCGGCGGCGGCTGGTACCTGCGGGATGCCGATCATTCCATTCGCTACCGGCCAACGGGACATGGCGACCCACTGCTTCAGGCATGGCTTGATGCGACCGTCCGGCAATTGATTCAGCCAGCTGAAGGCGATCAACAAACGGACCTGATCAGTCAGCTCGTTAATCCGTCCGGTTCCGGCCTGCCTGGCGATGGACCGACGGCTGCCGGGCGGTGTCTGAAGTGCCACACGGTCGACCGACACGACGACTCCGGTGAGCTGGTCATCAACTGGCGGGGGCGGCGTGCGGGAGATCATGCAAGTCCGCTGACGCACTTCCTGCACTCTCCGCACATGCAGCTGCCGCTTGATGCTGGCTGCGTTTCCTGCCACCAGATCGATACTGAGTCCGCAGCGAAGGAGACTTATCATCCCGCATTCTTCGCTCGCGATAATGATGCCCAGCAGTGGCTGCCGGTCACGGACTGGAAGAGTCCGCGCGTGAGCGGCTTTGAGGCGATTCCCAGGCAGCGCTGTGCTCAGTGCCACGTTGAGGGTTCGGCGGGAGACTCGTGCCTGAAGTGTCACACCTATCACGCACTGCCCGTCGAACGGCACATCTCCGATTTCTGGAAACAGGCTTCGCGGCTCTCCCGTTGAGACACCGCCCGTAACCGTCGAGCTTTGACTGTCGCACACGCCTGTCGCCAGTGCACAGGCCTGCCGCCGGCGCACACTGCATCCAACACGCTCTGCCGCAATGATTCGCGTCAACACGGTCGAGGTGTTGATCAACGGCGC
>Ga0209273_10001968_pt1 | contig 16694 bp, 11 predicted proteins | sample tdAd471_FD_187126 | JGI IMG/M metagenome (GOLD analysis project Ga0209273, IMG submission 187126) | Marine sediment microbial communities from the Atlantic coast under amendment with organic carbon and nitrate - tdAd47.1 (SPAdes)... | ecosystem: Environmental > Aquatic > Marine > Coastal >...
CCGTTCTCGATCGCGAACGACTTGAACTCGAGCGCGACCGCTATGCGGCCATCGTTTCGCAACAGCGCGCGAATCTATCCGGCTCACGCGCGGATCTTGAGAAAAAGCAGAATGACCTCAAGCGGCTCGAAGGCATCCGCGCATCGGCCGCCTTCTCCCAGGCGCGCTTTGAAGATGCGGTGCAAAACCTGGCGATGCAGTCGGGCGAGGTCGCGCAGACGCGCGCCCAGATGGCGCAGGCCGAGACCCAGCTCAAGCGCGCCGAACGCGACCTTCTGGACGCGGAAATCCGCGCGCCCTTCCCCGGCGTCGTCAGCGCCACGCACACAGAGGTCGGCGCCTATCTGACGGTCGGCAGCCCTGTGGTGACGCTGATCAATGACCTGAATCTCGACATCGAGGCGGACGTTCCCACGAGCCGGCTTGTCGCCCTGACGCCGGGCGTGGTGATCGCCGTGCGCCTCGACGACGACACCGTCCTGCGCGCCAATGTGCGCGCGGTGGTGCCAAGCGAGAATCCCCGCACCCGAACAAGGCCGGTCCGGTTCACGCCGCGTTTCGACGAACTCGATAGGCAGCTCGCCGACAATCAGAGCGTGACCGTGATGATCCCGGTCGGCGAAGCCCGCAAGGCGGTCACCGTTTCCAAGGATGCGGTGATCGAGCGCAACGGCGCGATGATGGTGTTCGTCGTACAGAACGGCACCGCGCGGCCGACCCCGGTCACGGTCGGCGACGGAACGGGCGAACGCTTCGTCGTGCGTGGCGGCGTGAAGGCCGGCGACATGGTCGTCGTGCGCGGCAACGAAGGGCTACGCCCGGGCCAGCGCCTGAACATTCTCAGCGGCGGAGGCTGAACCGGATGAATTTGATCTCGGCGTCGATTCATCGTCCGATCGCGGTCATCGCGGTCGTCATCATGGTCTTGATGTTTGGCTGGGTGGCCCTCCAGCGTATCCCGATACAGCTCGCACCGGATGTTCGACAACCAGTTATTATTGTTGACACATTCTGGTCCGGGGCTTCCCCGCTCGAAGTCGAGCGCGAGATCGTCAACCGCCAGGAAGAAGTGCTCAAGGGCATCGAGGGTGTGCGGAAGATCGAAAGCCGGGCGCGCACCGGGCGCTCCGATATCACGCTCGAATTCAGCCCGAGCCAGAATATGGACCGGGCGCTCTTGCTGGTCGCCAACCGGCTCGACCGCGTCACGGGCTATCCCGAGGAAGCCGACGAGCCGACGCTGCGCACCTCGGGAACCGACGACAATCCGATCGCCTGGTTCCTGCTCACCCGAAAGCCCGGCAACGATCGCGACATGATCACCTATGGCGACTTCCTCGAGGACGTCGTCCAGGAGCGGATCGAGCGGATCGCCGGAATCTCGGGCGTCAACATCTTCGGCGAGACCGAACGCGAGATGCGAATCATCGTCGACCCCGAGCGGCTGGCGCAGTTCCGCTTGACCGTGAGCGATGTGGTGAACCGCCTGCGGGCCGAAAACGCTTCGATCTCCGGCGGAGATGTGGACGAGGGCAAACGCAGCTACACGGTGCGGACAGAGGGTGACTTCACCGATACGGATCAGGTGCTCGACATCGTGCTGCGCTCGGACGCAGATCTCGGAAACGGGCGTATCGGCCGGGTCACCGTGCGTGATATCGCCGAGGTGGAGCTCGGCTACAAGGAAGCCCGTGCCCTGCCCCATCGCCGCGACGACCGCGCGATGGCCTTCAACATGACTCGCGAACAGGGCGCAAACGTCCTGACCGTAATGGATGAGGTGCGGCGGGTCGCCGACGATCTGGCCACCGGCGCGCTCGACGATGTCGGCCTGTTGCTCGAGAATGTGTTCGACGAGACACTGTATGTGAATTCCGCGATATCGCTGGTGCAGCAGAACATCGTGATCGGCGGTGTGCTCGCGGCGCTGATTCTCATGCTGTTCCTGCGTTCCTGGCGCCCCACGCTTGTCGTCTCGCTGGCGATCCCGGTCTCCGTGGTGGGCTCCTTCGTGGCGATGGCCGCGCTCGGGCGCACACTCAATGTCATCAGTCTCGCCGGCATCGCCTTCTCCGTCGGCATGGTCGTCGACGCGGCCATCGTCGTGCTCGAAAACATTTACCGGCTGCGCCAGGAAGGCCTGTCACGCGCCGACGCCGCCCAGAAAGGTGCATCCCAGGTCTGGCCTGCGGTGCTGGTCTCTTCGCTGACGACGGTCATGGTGTTCATCCCCATCCTGATCATGGAACTGGAGGCCGGGCAGCTGTTCCGCGATATCGCCGTCGCGATCTCGGTGTCGGTCCTGCTGTCATTGCTGGTCTCGGTGACCGTTATCCCGGCATTGGCCAACCGGCTGCTCGTCAACAGCAATGCCGAGGGCGGCAATGTCCTGCGGATACCGGTGATCGATGATTTCGCCCACGGGTTCGTCACATTCTGGCAGGACTTCACGCGGATGGTGGTCCGCTCCAAGCTGCGGGCATTCGTGGTCGTTGGCGCAATCACGCTGGCCTCGGGACTGTTTACCTGGACGTTCGCGCCGAAGCTCGACTATCTGCCGACCGGCAATCGCAACTTCGTCTTCGGCATCGTTAATGTCCCGCCGGGATACAATCTGGGCACGGTGAACGAGATCACCGAACGGATCGCCGAGCGCACACGTCATCTCTGGGCGAGCGAGACCGGGCCCGATTCCGAGCCGGGACAGCCGCCGAAGTTCGAACGTTTCATGCGCGTGCCGTTTTCGGGACGCGCGTTCATTGGCGGCACCTCGGTCGACCCGAACAGGGCGGCCGAACTGGGCCCCGTGCTTGAGGAAGCCGCCTCCCATGAACCGGGGACACGCGCTTTCGCGCGGCAGCCATCGCTCTTCGGCCGTTCGCTGGGCAGCGGGCGAACCATCGATGTCGATATTCGCGGCGCCGAGCTCCAGACAATCTACGACACCGCGCAACAGGTGTTCTTCCGGCTCGTCCAAACGCTCCCGTTCAGCGAGGGCCACCGGACCCGACCGATTCCGAGCCTGACGCTGTCGGCACCGGAAGTGCGTGTCGAGCCCGACCGTATCCGCCTCGCCGACAACGGATTGTCGGCCCAGTCGCTGGGCCAGTCGGTCGATGCGTTCAACGACGGGTTGCGGGTGGCCGAGATCACGGTCGAGGGAAAGCGGATCGATCTGACGCTCACCGGTCCGCGGGACATGATCGGACAAACCCAGGGGATCGGTGCGTTGCCGGTGGTGACCAGCGACGGCCGGATTGTTCCGGTCGAAGGCCTGGCCAATGTCCGCATCACCTCGGGACCCACGGAAATTCGCCGTGCGGAACGTGCCCGCACGGTTACCCTGCAGGTGACCCCGAACGCGGAAACCCCGCTGCAGGAGGCGCTCGAGCTGATCGAGAGCGAGGTCATAAAACCGATCGAAGAGGCCGGGCTGCCCGACGGCGTCAGCCTTCATCTGACCGGCACCGCCGACAAGCTCATCGCGACGTGGAACGAGATGGTGATCGATCTCGCGCTGGCGATTGTCATCGTCTATCTGGTCATGGCGGTTCTGTTCGAGAGCTTCGTTTATCCGCTGATCATCATGCTCACGGTGCCCGTTGCCGCAGCGGGTGGAATCGCGGGCCTTGCGGTTTTGAATATCTGGACCAACCAGCCGCTCGACATGCTGACAATGCTCGGATTCATAATCCTGACCGGCATCGTCGTGAACAATGCGATTCTGCTTGTCCACCAGACGCTCTATCACATGCGCGAAGAGGGCTTGGACGCCGACGCGGCAATCATGCTGGCGACCCAGAACCGGGTGCGGCCGATCTTCATGTCCACCCTGACATCGGTTTTCGGCATGCTGCCCCTGGTGGTGTTCCCCGGCGCCGGTTCGGAGCTCTACCGGGGACTGGGCTCGGTGGTACTCGGCGGATTGTCCCTGTCGGCCGTGCTTACCCTGGCAATTGTGCCGCCGATGATGTCGATCACCGTCGGATGGCGCGAGCGACACAGGGCCGAACAGACCGACCCGAGCCCGACCCCCGCGCAATAGCGCCGGTGTCAGCCGCACCTCGCCTTTGATCCGCGTCAGGCGTACGATGGCACCGTTATGGCCGGATCCGGAAACACCCTCGCCGACATTCCCTTCCTCGAACCGCTGAGCGATTCGGCGCGATCCGCGCTTGAGCAAAGGGCGCGCTGGGTCCGCTACACGACCAACGACACGATCATCGATCGCGAGACCGAGTCCCGTGACGTGTATTTCGTCGTCACCGGCCGCGTGCGGGTGGTGAACTTCTCCATATCCGGCCGTGAAATTACCTTCGACGAGATGGAACCCGGCGGTGTCTTCGGCGAACTCGCCGCGCTCGACGGCATGCCCCGGTCTGCAGCCGTGGTCGCGTTGACCGACACACTCGTCGCATCGATATCGCCCGATACCTTCCTGAATTTGCTCCGCGACCACCCCGACCTGGCAATCGGCGTGATGCAGGAGTTGGCCAAGATCGTGCGCACCTCGACCGAACGGATTATGGACCTGAGCACTCTGGGCGCGCACAACCGGGTGCATTCCGAAATCCTGCGCGAAGCACGTGCGCATGCAGACGACGATGCCAACACCGCCCGGATATCGCCGATCCCCGTCCATGCCGATATTGCCGCACGGGTCAGCACCACACGCGAAACGGTCGCCCGGGTGTTGTCGGATCTGACCAAGCAGGGGTTGGTCAAACGCGAAAAGGATGCGCTCGCCATCCTCGACCTCGAGCGGCTCGAGGATCTCGTCGAAGAAGTGCGTGACTTCTAACACACTGTAATTTCAGTATTTTGTATTTAATTTCGCGCCCTGTGACGTCCGTCACTGGGGTTCCGACGGCTGCGTACTACATTGAAATCAACGGCGACGGATCATCGCCGCGCACCAACGAAAACGGAGCCGAACATGTCACGACAAACCCGCATCAACGTCGCCGCTCTCCTCCTGGCCGCACCGATGGTGCTCTTCGGATTGTCTGTGACCTCTGGGTTCTGATTTTCGCTTGGTGCGATTTTTCGCACTGATCCAACCTTCCACGGACTTGCGGCCGGCTCTCACGAGACCGGCCGCCTTTCTTTTTCGCCGCCCGTTCGCACGGCCATCGCCTGCCCTAGAAGGTCCAGCGGCGATTGAGGCCGATCGATAGCCGGTAATTGTTGTAGGTGTAGTTGGTAATCGAGGAGACCTGCCGATAGGCCTCGCCGCCGAAGGTGAAGGTGAACGGTTCCCAGAACTCGCCCGCGTTGGTGAATATGCCGCCCCAGGGAATGCCATAGGTTATCCGGGCCCGCCCGCCCCAGTCATGACGGGTTTGGGCGCTGATCGACGGGTCACGGTCATCATAGAGATCGTGGTTGACGGTTAATGACGTCAGCAAGAAATCACCCCCGCCAAACAACAAGGTGTGGGTCACATCGATCTCTTTCCCCTCATAGGAATTATAGCTGCGGGCCGCGATATTGCGCGTGTGCGTATAGGTGACGCGCAGGCGCTGGCGCGGGGTCAGGATCTGCGAGGTCCCGACTTCGGCCTCATATTCACGCCCGCTGCGTTCCGTGGCCGTGAGGCTGCTCGTGATGTTGTTGTAGGATTGGTACTTGGCGGTCCCGGCTGCAAACACCGACCAGGTGTTGGAAAGCGCGTGAACCCAATCGACGGTCAGCCCCACCGCCGTCAGATATTTCTCGCGCGATAGATCAACGCGCTCATACAAAAGACGTGGTGTGACCGTCGACGGCGCAAAATCCAGCTCGTACCCCCAATCCGCCGTGATCGCACGCAAATCGAGGTCGTCTTGCTGCACTTGTTCGCCCTGGTAGAAAACCAAACCGCCAAGCATCTTGTGCTGCTTCTGAAGACCGAGATCATGCTCGAAGGAGAGCTGTGCGAGGCCGTTCATCGCCAGGTCGTCCTGGCGCGACGAACTGCCGACCGTGCGGGTCGGCAAATCAGCGGCGAGACGAAGCTCCGATTTCGGTGATGCGTTGCGGTTCCAGTCATATTGCGTGGCGAAATTCATCGCAAAGGTGAAGATCGTGCGCTGGCGGCGAGACGCGATCTGATCGAGATACTGATCGATCTGGCGCCGCAACTCGGGCTCCAGATCGAGCGCCTGCAACGCCAGCAACTCGCGTTCGGCTTCATCGAGATTGTCGAGACGAAACAGGACAATCGCGAAGAGGACACGCACCACGGCGAGGTCCGGACGGATCAAAAGAACCCGTTCGAGCGTGGCACCGGCGCCGCGCACATTTCCCTCACGAATCTGTGTCAGGGCGTAGCGGACATTGAGCTCGATATTGTCGGGGTCTTCCAGCACCTGCTGGTAGGTTACCGGCGGGCCCTTGCTGAACGCCTCGAGATCGAGTGCCTCCTGGGCCGTGCGCTCCACATCGCGGCGGGTTTCGATCGATTCCCGCGCATCGCTCTCACGCGATTCCGCCCCCGTCTGCTGCCCATGCGCGGGCACCGCGAACAGAATCGCGCCAGCGACGACCCACGCATAGCGAAACTCACATCGCGCGCGCCCAAATGCACGCAATCGCAAACCCGATACCCGAAACAACAAAACCCCCAAACTATTGGGGTATTAAGCATGATGCACCAAACGGGAGCAAGCGTCGGCACCACGGTAACCCGTTGAGAAATCATTTCATTTCTGCGACGTGGATGCCCTTCCAATCCTCCGGTGGTGGGTCGAAGGAATAGTGGAATATGCGTTCGGCGTAGAGTTCATAGAGCGCCTCGACAGCGCCGGGCATCTCGACACAGGCGTTGAGCGTATCCTGTGCCCTGTCCCAGTCGCGGGCGCGATATGCGTCCAGCATGTTCTCATGCTCGCGCCGCAAGGCCTGAAACCCCTCGCTGGCTGCCGCGTGCGCATCCCCCATCAGCGCATAGATCCGGACGGCCTCACGTTTGCCCTTCACAGCGATCAGATCCAATTCGAGAAAGGCGAAGTCATCCGCCACCTGGTCCCGGGTCGATTCACCGACAATGATGGGCACGCCATAAGGCCGGGATTGACCTTCAAGCCGGGAGGCGAGATTGACCGCATCACCCAGCACGGAATAATCGAAACGCTGATCGGAGCCCATGTTTCCGACAACACATTCGCCCGTGTTGAGGCCGACCCCAACAGCAATGGCGACCGCATCGGGATCCTCCGCCCGACGCTCTTCGTTGACCTGCTCAAGCGCACGCAGCATGGCCAGTGCGGCATCGCACGCATGGGCGGCATGGGCCGGATCATCAATGGGCGCGTTCCAGAACGCCATGATGCAATCGCCCATATACTTGTCGATGGTACCGTCGCGTTCGAGAATCTCGGCGGTCATGGGCGTGAGCAGGCGATTGATCAAGGTCGTGAGCGCCTGCGGATCATCGCGGTGATCCTCGGAGATGGATGTGAAGCCGTGAATATCGCAGAACAGCAGGGTCATCTCGCGCGTCTCGCCACCCAGCCTGAGCCGCTCGGGCTGATCGGCCAGCTGCTCGACCAGCGCCGGCGATAGATACTGCCCAAAGGCCGTGCGGATCTGACGGCGTTGGGTCTCGGACTGCAAATAGGTAATCAAAGAACTCGACAAATAGACAACCAGCACCACCAGCGCCGGAAACACCGGATCGATCAGTACGCCTGCCGTGGAGAAGGCAAACCAGCCGGCGGCCACCCCCGCCGTAATGGCAATCAGGCAGACGACGGCGCTCGCGGTGACGCCAAGCCGGGGCAACAACAGCACCAGGAACACGCCCAACAGCGCGAATGCCGCCAACTCCGCCCCCAGCGTCCAGTCCGGCCGTGTCAGAAAACTGCCATTGAGGATTTGCTCAACAAGCTCTGCATGCACTTCAACCCCGGGAATGATCGAATTGAGCGGGGTCGCACGCAGGTCAAACAGCCCCGGCGCACTGGTTCCGACCAGTATGATCGAACCCCCGAGACCATCCCTGGCCCGGATCGGGTCGCCATCAGACCAGAGCCGCCAGGCCGGCACGTAGCGCGCCGGCTCATGGCCGGTGTAGCGCAGCCACACATGACCATCCCCGCTCGTGGGCACCTGCAGTTGCCCGATCCGAATGTCGGCGATCCCCGAACTCTCGTCGACCCCGCCCTCTCCGCTCGCATCGGACATGCGGATATTAAACCCCTGCGCGCCCTGCGCCACGCGCAAGGCCTCGGCACCCAGCGTCGGATAAAGCGGCGGCAATTTGAACGGATCGTCATAGGTCGGGGTCGTCCCCGGCGCCACATACTGGGTGAACAAGGGCACTCTCCGGATCAGCCCGTCCGCGTCGGCTTCGAAGTTTATGTTGCCAACACCGGCCGCCGCCGCCCCAAGCGCCGGCAGATTGGAGATCGCCGCACCATAGGCCGGCAGAAACGGATGGGGCGGAGATCCCCCGAGCCCCACGCCTGCCTTTGGTGCGGGTGGCGGTGCGGTTTCACGCGAGCGCGTAAACGTAAATCCTGCGACCACCCGCCCGCGAGCGAACGCCTCGGCCAGCAGCTGATCATGGTCGGGCAAGGCCGCAATCCGCGCCCGAAGGTCCGCATTGTCGGAACTCTCCGGCCAATTCGCCGCCACATTGGCCGGCGATGTCCGATCTGGCTCGGAGAACAGCACATCGAACACGATGACGGCGGCGCCAGCGTCGTGCAGGCGGTCCACCATGTCGGCGATCTGCGAGCGCGGCCAGGGCCACTGGCCGATCCGCGCCAGACTTTCATCATCGATATCCAGTATGCGCACCGGCAACGCGCTGTCGTAAACGCGCGGTTCAATCCGCTGATAGGTGTCGAACGTCCACAATCGCGCCAACTGCACAGGTTGCGGATCCTCCACGCGCAGCAACAACGCAAAGACGAGGATCAGGAGCGGAATAATGCGAGCTTTCCAGGCAATCATGCCTGCAATCTAGCCCAGTGTGAGACCGATGTGCGATTCCGGAGAACGTCGGTGCAAGACGCACTAAAGCGTGACGGCCGCAACGGAGATTGTCCCCAGGATTACAAACGAGACGGCGATCCACCGAAGATAAAGATGCAGCACGAACCGGCTGGCAGGGCGGCCTGCAAATCGATGAAGTGTCAAATGATGCGAATGGGCGGGGTGGAGCGTCATGGTCTCGTCATCCGGTAGCGGGTGAATCTCACCATGAAAATGCCCCAACACGCCCGGCCTGTCTGTGATGCCCATCACTGTGACCCCCGTCACTTCCAACAGGGTCGATCGTCGCTAGGTTTGGGGCACAACAAACTCTGGAGAACATGATGATCGCCACGCAACACAATCCCCGAAAGCTGATCGGACATGGGGCCCTGCTCGCCGTCGGCATGTTCACCGGTGGGCTGGTCGCCGCGCTGACAGTGCTGCTTGCGGCCGCCACAGGGTAGCCGGACAGGCAACGTCTTTTCCCCGCGAACCGAACAACTTAGGATAACCGCCATGATCAAACGCTCTGCGACACTCATCACGGTCGTCACCATTGCGATGACGACGGCACCGACCGCACATGGCCAGGGCAATGTCGGCCGCGCCGGTGTGGCTGCTGCCGTGCGCGGCAACGTGGTCCTGCTCGCGGCCGCGCCACGCCAGGAAAATCGCGCCGTGGGAGAGAATGTGCGAAGCGGCGATCCCGTGTTCCTTGGGGACACCATCGAGACCGGTCCGGATTCAGGCCTGCAGATCATGCTGATGGACGAGACCATTTTCACGATTGGCCCCGACGCAGCGTTGATCATCGATGAATTCGTCTATGACCCCGAGACCAGCGCGGGAAAAGTTACCGCATCGGTTCTGAAGGGTGCGTTCCGGTTCGTCTCCGGTCGAGTCGCCAAGGATGAGCCACGCAACATGAACGTGAAAACTCCGGTCGGGACGATCGGCATCCGCGGCACATCGGCGGCAGGCCGGATCATTCCGGCGAACCCGAATGACCCCAACAGCGAAGTCTCGGCCGATATCGTGCTTCTCGGACCCGGCGTCGACAACAATGCCAATGAGCGCGCCGGTCGCATCATCGTCACCAACGCAGACACGTCCGTCGAAATCTCGCGTTCGGGCTTCGGCACCAACATCGCCGGCATCGATGCTCCGCCGACCATTCCCGTCCGCTTTGATCCCGGCGTCGTGTCCGGTCTGACGGGCGATCTCGGCACGAATGGCGGCGCGCGACCGGCGTCCCGGCCGGCGGCCGGGCCGAACGCCCAGAACGGAAACAATCAATCGGGCGGCGATGACGGCAACCAGTCAAACGGCCAAACAGCTCCTGGTGCGAGCCAGAACAACGGCACGGGCTCGGCGAATGCGCAGCCCGCAGGGCCTGCAGGGCCTGCGCGACCGAACGCTGGCGGCCCGGCAACGGGTGGTGCGACGGTGGCCGGCGGGCCGTCTGTTGGGGGCGGCATCGGTCTCGGCCAGGCGACCGCATTATCAGGCCAGAATATTGGTGCCAGCGTTGTCAATGCCGGGGTGCTCAACCAACTCGGGGCCAGCCAAAATCAGACCCAACAGTTGCTGCTCGCCGCCGTTGAAGAGGGCGCGGGATCCTTCAACAATACGATCACGTCATTCGCGCAGCTGCAGCAGATCGAAACCGGCACCGCGACCTTCGATTTCGGTACGGTCAACCTGAAGTATGTCAGCGGCGCCCACACGAACAGCGGCGGCAGCTATGACTCAACGGCGAAGATCGACTTCGGCGCGCGGACGATCGATCTCACCGTCACAAACGTGAACTATTTCTTCAACGGTGGCACCGTGCGCACATTTACCTTCAACGAGGATGTGGGCAGCGGTGCGACGGCGGGAACATATGACGGCGATAACGGACTGGTGTCAAAAACATGGGATTCGTCAGTCGATACGGCGAATTTCCCGACAGCGCCCACGGATGGGGCCACGGCGAAGGTAACTGCCACGATCCTGAACAACACGGACACAGGCGTGATCGCCGCCGCCGGCCGAATCAATGTGAGGATCGAAGAGAATGGCGGCAACACCGTGATCGCAGGCGGGAACACGGTCAACAAACAGTAACGCCGCCGGTTCAGCTGGCCTTCAACACGCTGAGAACCTCCGGGGCAGCGCCGGTCAGCATCCGCACATCCGACGTCGGGGTGACGAGGTCGAACCCGTCCGCGATCATCCGGGCCGCATAGTCGGTCCGGGTAGCGTGGACCCCCGCACGGATACCCGCCTCATCGGCGGTCTCCAGAATGGTTGCGATCAGGTCCGCCACCGGCCCGTCGAAATTGTCATGCTTGGGTGGGTGGCCATGGGAAAACGCCAGATCTGTCGGCCCGATATAGACCGCGTCGAGCCCCGGCGTCGCCGCAATATCCTTGAGATTCGCCACACCCTCGCGGGTCTCGATCATGGCGAACGTCAGGATTTCCGCATTTGCATGTTCGAGATAATCCGCGCCGCCATAGATCGTGCCGCGATACGCGCCGTTCGACCGATAGCCGTCGGGCGGATAGCGGCAGGCGCCGACAAAACGCTCTGCATCGTCGCGGTTGTTGATCATCGGGCAGATGACCCCATACGCACCCGCATCGAGCACCCGCATGATGACCGACGGCTCGTTCCAGGGAACCCGGATGATTGGCACGACGTCAGTGGCCGACATAGCCTGCATCATCGGAATGGCGTCCGGCACATCAAGCGGGCCGTGCTGCAGATCGATGGTGATGCTGTCCCATCCCTGATGCGCCATGATCTCGGCCACATAGGGGCTCGGCACGCTCAACCAGCCATTCACGGCCGCCCGGCCAGCGGCCCAAAGCTCACGAAGTCGGTTCTTGCGCATGAAATTCCTGCCCCTGGAGGTTGTTCATGCCGCCAGTTTGGCATGCCCGCAACGGGCGCACCACCAACAGGACAGCCGATCTACGCAGACTGGCGCTTGAGGATCTCGGCGCGCAGCAGGGCTTGGCGCTCGGCCGTCAGCGGATAATGCCAGACGGCGCTCAACGCCAGGATCTTGAACACGATCGGGCAAACCCCGAAGAGAATCGCGAGCACCAGCAGCGCGTCGTCCCCGTTGTACATATCCGGTACAAACCCAACGACATCCAGCAACTTGAGCGAAATCCCGACCACCAGCGCCGCCGCGGCTTTCGCCGCCATTGCCCAAACCGCATAGAAAATGCCCGTGCGTTGTTTGCCCGTTTCCAGGACGTCCTGATCGACCACATCGGCCAGCATCGAGGCGGGCATCGCCAGGTCCGCACCCAGGGTGATTCCGGCGACCATCGCAACAAATAGAAACGGGATCACGTCACCCGAGCCCAGGAACGGCACGCCGGAAAACGCAAGGATCGCGAGGATCAGCGCATAACGCCATGCGACATGCTTGCCCCGCCGATTGGCGACAGACATCCAGATCGGTGTGCCGATGATCGCCGCGACGAAATATACGGCCAGATAGATGGCGGTCCAGTCCGGGCGTTCGATAACCTGCTTCACATAGAAGAACAGCAAAGTCACAGGAAAGGCGTTGGCAATTCCGTTGACGAAATAGCAGGCGAGAATGCGCAAGTAAGGCTTGTTGGAGAGCATGAGGCGAACGCCCGAACGCCAATCCGCGTCGGCATCCTTGCGCAGGACGGGCACGGGGCGTTCGCGCACGAACAGCGCCGTCGCAATGATCGGGACGGGCAGAATGAGCAGGCCGACGAGGGCGATCAGTTCCAACGCGTCGCGTTCGGGAAAGAATGCGGTGCCGCTCTGGTTCGCGACGACAAACAACAGCGCAGCCCCCAGTGTGCCAATCACGGCAAACAGGTGGCGATACAGGAAGACCCGGCTGCGCTGGTGATAGGCCGGGCTGAGTTCGGCCCCCATCGCCGTGTAGGGCATGAACAGCGCCGTGCCCGCTGAGAACAGCACGAAGCTCCAGACCCCGAGATAGAGCGCCCCGGCATCGGGCGGCGGCAGGAATAGTTTGTACACGGCAATGGACAATGGCGCCCATGCAAGTACCATCCACGGGATGCGGCGGCCGAACCGGCTGCGGGTCTTGTCACTCACCCAGCCAATCAACGGGTCGGTCACGAAATCCCAAAGCCGCGTCACCAGGATAATGATCCCGGCATCACCCATCGATATCCCGCCCAGCGACGAATAAACGCGCGGCACAAACATGAACATGCCGATCGCAAGCAACGAGACCGGCATGGAGATCGACCCGAAGACAACAAGCGTCGTCAGGCTCAAACGATCCTTGCCCTGGTCTGGTTGCGCGGTCGTATCATCCTCCGCGGTCATATGTTCGCGTTTCGGGACAGAACCCGTTCCCCATCGCCTGTAAATCCGGCTCCCCCGCCGGATTCTAGATATAACCCTTGAGATGGCATGTGGCTGTAACGTAATTGTCAACGCGCAGCCATTTGCAAATCTGCGCCGGTCTCCGTGAAGACCCCCAGAAATACGCGGCCGGAACCACATAAGAGTTCGCAAGCCATTCGAATGAACGCAGACCCCGTGCACGCAGAATCAATCGAGGCGCTCGAACGGCGCGTCCGCCACGAGTTGGCGTTACTCGACCATCCCAAAACCGAGTGGGTTCCGCCGCGCACCCACCAATCGGGACTGCACGTCTATGACGTGCTTGTCGTGGGAGGCGGGCAAAGCGGTCTCGGCGCCCTGTTCGCATTGGGTCGCGAGAAAGTGACGAACATTCTGGCCGTGGATCGCAGCCCTGCCGGCCGGGAAGGCCCGTGGGTGACCTATGCGCGCATGCGCCAACTGCGCACCCACAAGGATATCACCGGCCCGGCGCTGGGCATTCCCTCTCTCACGCCGCGCGCCTGGTACACCGCGCGCTACGGCGCCGACGCCTGGGACGCGCTGGTCCGCATTCCGCGCACCGACTGGCAGGAATACCTGAACTGGTATCGCGAGATCCTCGATCTGCCGGTCTGGAACGAGACCGAGGTCGGCCCACTTACCGCCGACGAGCCGGACAACCCCGATAGCCTGATCCGGGTGCCGTTGACCGCCACCGGACCCACCGGCCGCACCCAGTCCGTGCTCGCGCGCGAGGTCGTTCTCGCCAACGGCCTCGAGGGATGCGGCACCTGGCACATTCCCGAAATCCTGACCGACAATTTGCCCGCCGACCGCTACGTCCAGGCCAACACGGAATTCGATCTTGCAGAGCTACGCGACAAGCGAATCATTGTCGTCGGCGCGAATGCCGGTGGCTTTGACTCCGCCGCTGCCGCCCTCGAGGTTGGCGCGACCTCGGTCGATCTGCTCGTGCGCCGCGACGAGATTCCGCGCGTCAACGCGCACAAGCCCATCGACAGCGTTGCCTGGCTCAAACATTTCGCGGATCTGGATGACGCGACGCGCTGGCGGCTCATGGTGCACGTGATGCGAAACAATCAGCCGCCGCCCCAGGACACGTTCGACCGGGCGATGGGACTGCCGGGCTTCCGGATGCGCGAAGGTGCGGGGATGACGGCGGTACGCATGGTGGGCGACGAGGTGATCATCGAGACGGCCGCAGGCGATACGCTGCACGCCGATTTCGTCATCGCCGCAACGGGCTTCGCCAATGATTTCAGTCTGCGCATCGAAACCTCGGAGATCGCCGACAAGATCGCCCTCTGGCGCGACTGTTACACACCGCCGGACGGGGAGGACTGGACGCCGATGGGCACCTACCCCTATCTGGGAAAGTCGTTCGAATTCACCGAGAAAATGCCCGGTGCCGCACCCTGGCTGCACCACATCCATTGTTTCTCACTGGGCACAAAGCCGAGCCTCGGGCTGTCCGCCAGCTCGGCGACGGCCATGCGCTACGGTGTGCCCCGCCTGGTCCAGGCGCTGACGCGCTGCCTGTTTCTGGATGATGCGGAATACCACGCCAACGCGATGCTGACCTTCGATGAGGAAGACCTCGTCGTCGATCCCGAGCGCGACGCCGACAGCCGCTAGTTCTGCGGCACTTCACCCGGGATGTGCGCGAACGCCTCTTCGGGAACGAAGTCGAGCTGACCCGACCCGCCCGGCTTGAGCCAGTAGAGCTCCACGGTCGAGGTCACGCGTTTCTCGAAATAGAGCAAGTGCAGCGGATACCAACCGGGTGTCTTGATCTCGACGGGCGTGAGTTCGGAAAAACGATCGCTGTGGACATCCGGGTCATGCACAACGCGCACGCCACCGATCTTCAGATCAACTCCGTCATTCGACCGCATGGCAATGGTATAGGTGCCGGCCGAAGGAAAATTAATGTAGCCGCGAATATCTGCGCCGACCTCGTCCGCGCGACCGCTGGTCAGGACATCACCATCACCCACGAAATAGTCGAGAATCAGGATCGGTTCACCTTTCACCCCGTCCTTGTATTTCGCCCAATCCAGTATCTCGCGCGTGTCATTGAACTCGTTGAAATAGTATGTGACCGCGAGACCCGGCTTAAGGTCCGCAGCGGACGGCTGTGGTGCAGCCGGTTTCAGCCCGGACACGAGGTCGGCGGCCATTCCAGCCGACGCAACGAATGTCAGGCTGCCGGCGAACAGCGCTGCTGCAACCACTGCACCGAAGCGCGCGCTCATCAGTGCCCCCCGTCAGGGTTCCCGAACGTCCAGTTCCAGGGCCGGACCTCGACATTGGCGAAAAGCCCCGCCAGGGAATAGGGATCGGCGGCGGCGAAATCACGCACCTTTTCGATATCATCCGCCTCAACCACGATGAGCGAACCCGTGACCCGCGACCCGTCTTCGCTGGGGGTCGGCCCGGCCAGGTGCAGCTTCACGTCCTTGCCGTGATCACGCAGATAGGCGAGATGAACCTCGCGCGTCTGGTTACGTAACTCGATGCCGTCGTCCTTGTCGGTGTTGACGATGATGAAGTGCATGAGACCTCCCCCTGATTTTATCCGATTTGCCTATTTCACCCGCTCGAGCACGGTCGCAATGCCCTGGCCAACCCCGATGCACATGGTGCACAGCGCATAGCGTGCATCGCGTTCCTGGAGCTCATAGGCCGCCGTCGTCGCCAACCGCGCGCCGCTGGCGCCGAGCGGGTGGCCCAACGCGATCGCGCCGCCGTTGGGATTGACGTGCTCGGCATCGTCGGCAACGCCGAGATCGCGGGTAACCGCCAGCGCCTGGGCCGCGAAGGCCTCGTTCAGTTCGATGACATCGATATCCCCGATCTTGAGGCCGAGGCGTTCGAGCAACTTGTGGGTCGCCGGCGCCGGGCCGAAACCCATGATCCGCGGCGGAACGCCCGCCGTCGCCGTGCCCACAACCCGGGCCATCGGGGTCAGGCCGTATTTCTCGATCGCTTCTTCCGACGCGATGATCATGGCGCAGGCGCCGTCATTCACGCCCGAGGCATTGCCCGCCGTGACCGTGCCGCCCTCGCGGAACGGGGTCGGCAGCTTGGCCAGCGTGTCCAAATCCGTGTTCGGCCGCGGATGCTCATCCGTATCGACGACGATCGGGTCCCCACGGCGCTGCTTGACCGAAACCGGGACGATCTCCTTGGCCAGACGGCCGCGTTCCTGGGCCGCCTTGGTGCGCGCCTGCGACCGGAAGGCCAGCGCGTCCTGATCGGCGCGCGAGACCTGAAACTCCTCGGCCACATTCTCCGCCGTCTCGGGCATGGCATCGACGCCGTATTCCGCCTTCAACTTCGGATTG
>Ga0209273_10001969_pt1 | contig 16679 bp, 13 predicted proteins | sample tdAd471_FD_187126 | JGI IMG/M metagenome (GOLD analysis project Ga0209273, IMG submission 187126) | Marine sediment microbial communities from the Atlantic coast under amendment with organic carbon and nitrate - tdAd47.1 (SPAdes)... | ecosystem: Environmental > Aquatic > Marine > Coastal >...
GGACTGTTCTATCGTGGGCAGACCACGCCAGTGACCGCAGCTACCCTGTTACTGCCTATCGGGCGCTGGTCGTCAGGGCAGTCGGTATCGGTAACCCGGCTGGGTTCGTTGCTGTTAGGCAGGGTGGTGGAACTAACCACCCAGTTCGAGATATTTGAGGTGACGGCCGGTTAAAATAACTGGTCTGGGTAGCAATTTTATTGCTCAAAACCGATCTAATTTTAAGGAACTATTGATTTATGAGCCTGGAAATCTGGCACAACCCCCGCTGCAGTAAATCCCGCCAGACGCTGGAGCTGCTGCGTGAGCAAGGGCATGAACCGACTATCATCGAATACCTGAAGACTCCGCCGACTGCGGCGCGATTGAAAGCCGTGCTGGCGATGTTAGGGATGAGCCCGCGGGAACTCATGCGCCGCAAAGAGGCGGATTACAAGGAGCAGGGCCTGGCGGACGAAACCCTGAGCAACGATGCGCTGATCGCAGCGATGATTGAGTTCCCCAAGTTGATCGAGCGTCCGGTAGTCATTAACGGTGACAGGGCAGCGGTTGGCCGACCCCCCGAGCAGGTACTGGCTATTTTGTAACGCCATCCTGATTTTTGTATGCGCTTATAAAACCCTTGGGGCATAAATCGGCCCTGGGGGCTGATTAAGGTTTCAGCATTCTATATTGCCCCGCTTTCGCTTGGCACTAGCAACTCATCCGCTGTAGCATCTTCGGTATTAGCCATCCGGCTGCGGTCACCTGCCAGATAGGTATAGGCGGTTGGTACCACGTACAAAGTGAGCAGCGAGCCGATAATCAGCCCGCCGACGACGGTCCAGCCGATGGGATGACGAGCTTCTGCGCCGGCTCCAGTGGCTAGCGCCAGCGGGATCGCCGCCAGCACCATGGTGGCTGAGGTCATTAGGATGGGGCGTAGACGCAGCGCGGAAGCCCGTATTACTGCCTCGGTTTTGTCGATGCCCTGAGCCTGCATTTGATTGGCAAACTCGACAATGAGAATACCGTTCTTGGTGATTAGCCCAATCAACATCATCAGACCGATCTGGCTGTAGACATTGAACGTTTGACCGGCGAGTAGCAGACCCAGCAGGGCACCACTGACCGCCAGTGGTACGCAAATCAAGATGATAAGCGGGCCGCGAAAGCTCTCAAATTGTGCGGAAAGCACCAGATAGACAAAGGCTAGCGCGAGCAAAAAGGTGATGGCCAGCCCCTGGCTGGCTTTTTTAAATTCCCGGGATGCGCCGTTGAAATCAATGCGCGAAGAGGCCGGCAACAGCTCCTCGGCGTTTTTCTCCAGGAAATCGAGTACTTCGCCGAGGGCATAACCGGGGGCAATGTTGGCTTTGATGGTGGCCGCTCGTAACCGGTCAAAATGGTTAAGCTCTTTGGGTGCGACTGTCTCACGAATTTCTACCAGATTGGATAGCTGTACCAGTTCGCCGCTACGACCGCGCACGTAGATGGAGGTTAAATCCGTCGGATTAGTGCGGTCCTTATCGGCCAGTTTGACGATAACTTCGTACTGTTCGCCTGCACGTTTAAAGCGGGTCACTTCGCGACCGCCGAGCAGGGTTTCCAGCGTACGACCGATATCCGCGACAGCAACACCAACATTAGCCGCCTTGTCCCTGTTCACGGTTACTTTAAATTGTGGTTTGTTGAGTTTCAGATCGGTATCGAGATTGACCAGTCCCGGGTATTCGCGGGCGCGGGCCATGAGTTTGTTGACCGACTCCTCAAGTTCTTCATAGGTATTGCCCTGGATAACAAACTGAACCGGAGTGTCTCTGAAGCCACCAACACCCAGCGAAGCGCGATTAATTGGGAAAGCGAGTCCACCCGGCAGGGCTAAAAGTTTCGGTGCCACCGCTTTGGTGATATCAAACTGGCTACGGGTTCGCTCCGCATAATCGGTGAGGGTGATGAAGCCGACCCCAATGTTCACCGGTGCAGGTCGAGCGACACCTGGCGAGGTGACCATAAAGGAGGTTTTCACCTCCGGGATTTCGCGAATAATTTCGTCCATCGCGTTGACCTGCTGCGTGGTGTATTCAGGGCTCGAACCTTCTGGAGCAATCAACATGGCGACAAAATCACTTCGGTCTTCAAAGGGTGCGAGCTCAGATTCCAGACTATTAAGTAAAAAGTAGCTGCCCACAGCGGCAATGAGCCCTGCCAGGACGATCAATGGCCGAGCTTTTAGCGCCAGTCGCAATGACCGTTCATAAAGGGCAAACAGGCTCCTTAACCAGCCTTCGGTCACCTCGTAAAAGCGATTATGGGTAGTGGGCTTGAGCAATTTGGAGCAAAGCATGGGCACCAGGCTAAGCGCCACAAAAGCGGAAACCACCACCGCGCCTACCAACGCCAATGCAAATTCCTGGAAGAGTTTGCCGGTGGTGCCGGACAGAAAACTAAGGGGTACAAATACCGCGACCAGGGTGATCATCATTGCCAGGATCGCGAAGCCGATCTCATTGCTACCGATCAGGGCAGCTTTTACCGGCGGGATGCCTTCCTCGATACGGCGGTAGATATTTTCCAGCACAATAATGGCGTCATCCACCACCAGTCCGATAGCCAGCACCAGCGCCAGCATGGTCAATACGTTGACCGAAAACCCCATCACCAGCATAAACACGAAAGAGCCGGTGAGGGCCACCGGTACCGCCAATGCCGGAATAAGGGTGGCGCGAAAAGAGCGTAGGAACAGAAAAATAACCACGACGACCAGGCCCATGGCCTCGGCCAGGGTCTGATAAACGGCACCGAGCGATTCTTCAATAAATACCGCATGGTCCGTGCCAATTTTGAATTTCATCCCCTCGGGTAAGGCCGCCAGAATGGCCGGTAATTCTGCGCGAATAGCCGTTGCCACTTCGAGGGTGTTAGCGGTGGATTGCTTGATAATGCCCATGCCGACTGCTGGCAAACCATCCATCTTAATGATGCTGCGAGTGCGCTCAGGGCCGATTTCGGCACGACCAACGTCACGCAGCCGCACGGGGTAGTCGTCGATCTCGCGAATGATTAATGCTTCAAACTCTTCGGGCGTTTGCAGGTTAGTGTCAGTGAGTACCGAAAATTCACGATTTTTACTCTCGATGCGACCGCTGGGAACCTCCAGGTTCTGCGTGCGTAACGCATCCTCAACATCAGCCGGGGTCAACCCAAACCCGGCCAGCCGTTCTCTATCCAGCCAGATACGCATAGAGTAGCGGCGTTCACCGCCAATCATGACGGTGGCTACCCCGGGCAGACTCTGCAACCGGTCTTTAACGAAACGGTCCGCGAAATCGCTGATTTCCATTTCACTATGGCGGTCGGAGAGAAACCCCAGCCACATAATGGCACCGGCGTCAGCTTCAATTTTGGACACGATCGGTTCTTTGATGTTGTCGGGCATGTCGCCCCGCGCCCGGGCTACCCGGTCGCGTACATCCGCAGCGGCAGAATCGACGTCGCGATTGAGCAGGAATTCGATGGTGATTTCGCTCACCTCTTCACGGCTATTGGAGTACATCAGATCGATGCCCTCGATGCCGGAAAGCTGATCCTCCAGCGGCCGCGTTACTTCGCTTTCAATGATCTCGGCGCTGGCCCCGGGATAGATAGTTCGCACCGACACTTTGGGGGTGTCGATATCCGGGTATTCCCGAACCGATAACTGCCGATACGACATAATCCCAAGCAATAGAATCATCAGCGTCATGACGATTGCCAGTACCGGTCGCTCTACTGAGAGGTTAGAGATTTTCATGGGACGGCTCCGGCTGGCTCTTTTTTGCGCCGCTGAGAGACATCCATCACCGCACTGCCATCGCGGATTTTCATGTGGCCCGAGGTGACTATGGTTTCTGCCACTTCCAGCCCAGATCGAATTTCGACTTTGCCATCAAACCGCTCGCCCAGTTCGACCCCGGTAAGTGCTGCCTTGTCATTGATAATCCGGTATACGTAAGCACGATCTCCCTGGGGCCAGATCGCCTCTTCTGGCACGGTGATGGCATTTTCGCGTCGATCGACTATCAGGTTGACTCGGCCAAACATGCCGGGCCTAAGTACGCCCTCTTTGTTAGCGACTCGGGCGCGAAGAGAAAAGGCTCGCGTGCGTGGATCAAGGCGGGGGTTGATCGCGTAGATTTCGCCGCCAAAACGAGTTCCCGGAAGCGCATCAACCAGCACCTCTACCTGCCGACCTACTGCGATAGCCGCAGCGTAACGTTCGGACAGTTTGAACTCGACTTTAATCGGATCGATATCTTCCAGGTTAACCAGGTCCTGGCCCGGCTGAATATACGCGCCGGGACTTACATGACGTAATCCAACGGTGCCGCTAAAGGGGGCGACTATCCGGGTTTTTGCGAGCAGCGCCTGGTGTCGCCGCAGGGCAGCTCGGGACTCCTTTAGTCGGGCCTGGGCCTCGTCAAACTCCTGTTGGCTGATCATCGATTTTTTATGTAGATCAGTGGCACGGTCAAAACTCAGGCGAGCCAGCTCCACGGTGGCCTGAGTCTGCTCTACCTGCGCACGGTGTTCATCGGCATTGAGTAACACGAGTAGCGCCCCGGCCTCAACACTGCGGCCTTCCTCAAACGCGATTGATTCAATTAATCCAGGAATTTCAGCGCGAACAACGATGGACTCGTTGGCCATCAGGGTGCCGACGGCGGGCACCCGCTCGGTGACGGTTTCAGTGACTGTGACTGTTGATTCCACCGGCATTGGTCGTGATCCGGGGCCGGCCGCCGGGGGTGCTTCCTGTTGACCACAGCCGCCGAATAGAAGCACCAGGCTGACGACCAGTAACCTCCCATTCTTGCAGGTTGCTGTTTGGCCAAACGTCACTGTCGATCCGTGCATTCCTCATCTCTCCAGATGGTTCGTTGCCTGCGGGTTTGCCCTTGGTGCTTGCGAGCTTTATCTTTAAAGAACTGTTTTTCCCGCTTTTGGCGAGGTTAAGTAACACAGCCTACTACCTGCGCAGAGGGCAGGGCAACCAGTTTGGTGTCTGACAGTTTGCAGGGCTGTCGGCGGTTGGTGGGGCTGCTGGCACGTTAGCGGCCATTGGGGTTCCCCGCTACCTGATGGCTAATTCATATTGCCCTGCGGCCGACGAGTCACGCAAGCTGACCGGGTTCGTTGGGGTGGTTATTGCGGAATTACGGGATTGGCCCCTGGAGTAAAAAAGCTGCCAGTGCCGCACGCTCCTCCGCCGTGAATGGAAACGCGGGCATGGGTGGCGTGGGTGCGGCCAGAAATTCGCCCAGGCTGCGTTGAGAATAACGTTCACCCAACCTGATCAGGGGCACAGTTACTACTCCCTCAACTCCGCGGGAGGAGTGGTGGCAGCTTGCACAATCGTATTGCTGGTAGAGCTGGTCGCCGGTGATGATCTGTTGGGCAAGTTCTTCGGCAGAGTGGGTCAGGGTGACAGACAGTGCATTGTCGTCATTACCCGAGGAAGCAGACGTTGGGGTAACGCCAGTATTTATTTGTTGCTCGCCATAAGCTACGCGGTAGATGGAACCATTGAAATCGTCCGATATATAAATGGCTCCGTCCGGTCCCTGTTCGACAAAGGCCGGCCGACCGATGACTGCTTCATCTAACTCAAAACCGGTCAGAAAATCGCGCTCGCTAATCGTTCCCGAAGAATCCCAATGCAGCGATACCACCCGATATCCCGATTTTCTGCTGCGATTCCATGAGCCATGCTGGGCCACCAGTGCACTGCGCTGAAAGGCCGCCGGTAACTGGCTGCCGTCGAGGAAAACTATTCCCAGGGGCGCCGTGTGGGCTTTGAAACCGTGCACCGGGCTGGTCGAACTGGTCACTTTCTCCGGGTTGTCGGCGCCCAGATCGGGATCAGGCTGGCGATTGCCCCAGCTATAGGGCCAGCCGTAAAACCCGTTTCTAATCACCTCATTGAGTTCACACGGCGGTATATCGTCGCCGAGCAGGTCGCGGCCATTGTCGGTGGCATAGAGTCGGTTATCCCACGGCGCCCAGCTAAAATCCACGGAGTTACGGAGCCCGGTAGCAAAGGTTTCAAACCCTGAGCCGTCAGCTTTGAAACGGTGCATCGCTGCGCGCAGCGGCTGGTCCTCGCAGGCGTTACAGTTGGAACCCACGGTTAGATAAAACCAGCCGTCGGGACCCCGTCGAATCGTACGGGTCCAGTGCATCCCGCCTTCAGGAATGTGGGTGACAATTTTCTCGTACTGGCCGCTGACGGTGCCGGACTCTGTGTCAAACCGGATCCGGCCTACCGCATTGGTTTCTGCCACATAGAGCCAGCCGCCGTGCGCTTCAACGCCGTGGGGACGGTTAAGGTTTTCCAGTAATACCTGTTTTGCGACGTTTTTGCCGCCCCTGGACCGGCGCACTAACCAGACTTTACCGGTTCGTGGCGTGCTGACGATCAAATCGCCGGCGGTCGTGGCGCGGACTACGCGAATACCGTCAAGGTCAGTTGCATAGAGAGAAAGCGAAAAACCGGCCGGTAGCTCGAGTCGGCTATCAAGGGCCTCTCTGTCCACCGGCTGGCTTTCAAACAGAGCCATTATCGGCGTGTTGACGACGTATCGATCCGGTAAGAAAAGCCACAGTCCAGCTGCAGCTAAAATGACCAGAATCAGCAGACCGAACGTGCCTTTCAATAGCCAGCGTAAATATTTCATGCTGCTCCTGTCGGGTAAACTTCCGTTACATTATCAAGACTCTGGCGGTGGCCAATCGCCCGCCAGAAGGATTAGCCTAAACGATTGGTGAACAATATTGGGAGAGAGTAGATGAATCAATCTACCGAGACAGTCGAGGGCCTGTCGCCCGCTACCGAACCACAGTGGGAAAACCCGGTTGACGGTGCTCACTGGTTACGAGACTGGCGTATTGGCGAGTGGCTTAGCGGCCCTGTATCGCCGCTTTTTGAGACGCTAGTATTACCTCGGATGACCGAGTCCAAGGAAAATGCCGGGCTTGGTGTCATTCCCTGGCAGGGGATGGCACCACGGGCGTTAAATGTGCTGAAACCCTGGTACAGCGTTCAACACGGTTACCTGTTTAGTCGCTCAGATGTCTGGAAAGCTAAAACTCTGCCGGGCATGGCTCATTTTGTTCTGCGGGCGCTGGCGAAACCGCAATGGTATGCACGCTGGCTGGAAAATGCCGAACCGCTGTTTGATGAGCTACTTGCCGATTTAAAGGCAACCCCGGCAGAGCAGCTATCCTCCGATGAATTGATCACCCGGGTAGAACTGCTGGTGACCTATGCGGCGGAATGGTGGTATCCGGTCGCCTTCGGTGGGGTGGATGTGTTTTTTCTCAGCGGTGTCTATAACCGGTTTGTACTCAACGCCCGCTTTCCCGTGCACGTGCTGCTCTACGGCTACTCTGGTCCGCAAATCGATGCCGAACAGCAGATTTGGGAAATTGCTGAAGCAGTGCGCGGGCTTAACCTGGATTCGCCGGTAGCTGACCAGTTGGCAGACAGCCGGATCGCCCCGTTGGTAGAGACGTTTTATAGCCGTTACGGTCACGTGCTGGATTCCATCGACCCAGTTTATCCATTGTTAAAGGAACAACCGCAAAGACTGGTGAGCGCGGTGGAAGCCTATCTGACTACGCCACAACCGGCGCCGGTTAAACGGGCCGACCGAACGGCGGCCAAACGTAAGGCAGCCACCACGGCGGCGTTGCAGGCGGTTGAGGGGCGTTTAATCGTGGGTCGCCTGTTTCGGCGAATTCTTACCTTTACCCAGGCGCTGGCCTCTAACCGGGAGCAGGTCAACTGGAATTTTCAGCGAGCCTTTGGCGAGTTGCGCGAAACACTGTTGCTGCTGGGTGGCCGACTGGTCGAGTCTGGACATCTGAGCCAGCCTGAACAGATTTTTTTCCTGCAATGGTCAGAAATCAAACGACTCATAACGGACCCTGAAGTCGCGTCTAATCCATCCGCGGTGCTGGTCGAAACCGCTGATGAACGAAAACAGCTCTGGCTGCAGCAACAGACGATGACTGCACCCTCGCGTATTCCGCCACCCGATGATGCCACCTGGGAGAACGAGGGCTTTAAAGGCGGCGGACTGGGTATCGATAGAACCCTGACGGGTGCTGCTGCTAGCACGGGAACCGCACGGGGGCGGGCGCGGGTGGTGCGTCAACCGGCCGATGTCGAGCAACTGCAGCCGGGTGAAATACTGGTCGCCCATGCCACGACGCCAGCGATGAATTTTGCCATCAGTCGAGCGGCGGCTATTGTGTCAAATGTGGGCGGTGTCACTACTCATTCGGCGCTGATTGCACGGGAATTTGGTATCCCCGCGGTAATTGGCACTGAAGTAGGTACCGAGGTAATCAAAGACGGCGTGGAGCTGGAAGTAGACGGCGATGCGGGGGTGGTGCGGTTTCTGTAATCGTTTGCCTGATTCCCCGCTGATCTAATTCGACTCTGGTGGATCGACAGGGCGAGTCCGTTGTCCGAGCACTTCTCGGACCAGCGGAATGGTGATTTTGCGTTGACCGGCCAGCGAGTGCCGGTCAAGCTGATTGAGAAACTCCATGAGCTGATCGGTCTGGCGATGACAGCGCTGCAGGATGTAATCACAGGTCGCGGTGTCGAAGGTTAACCCCAGGGCTTTGCCGCGTTGGTTAACCAATTGTTTTTTGTGCGAATCATCGAGACTGGGGAGCGCGTAGACCACTCCCCAGGCGAGTCGGCTGGCCAGGTCTGCCAGTTGAAACCCGCAATCGGCCGGACGCATTCGGCTGGCGAATATTAACCGGCATTGCTGATCGCGACACCGGTTGTAGAGGCTAAACAGGGCGCTTTCCCATTCAGGTTGACCGGCAAGCGTGTGGACGTCGTCGACGCAGATCAGGTCGAGCTGTTCGAGATCCGTGAACAGATCGGGCGTCGGTTGGGGGATTTCTGTCAGCGGTAAATAACAGCAGTTAAGCGCCAGTTCTCCGGCCAGCTGGCAGGCGCTTTGTAGCAGGTGGGATTTGCCCGATCCCTGTTCGCCGTGGATAAACAGTGGCTGGTCTGCAGGCAGGGCTGTTAACTGGCTGATTCGATGGTGTAATTCAATGGCTTCGGGCGCAGCGGCGATAAAATTACTCAGCCGAAAATCGACGCGTAACTGAATGTCCAGATTGAGTTGCGGGTACATGCTGTTTATTGATTGAGGCGGTAGTGTGCCAGTGGGTTACTGGCCCCTGTGTTAGCAGATTCGCTGCCCATGTAGATGCTGTCGGACGTCGTCTGGTCGAGGGGATCGACCACCCGTGGCAGCAAGGTGTCGCCGTGCTGGATGAGTCGGTTAAGTTCTGACCAGTCGCCGCTGTGCTGGATGGTAAACATGGCCCGTCCGCGGTTAAAGCGGGTTGGAACCACGCTAACAACACCCTGCAACTGGGCCAGGTAATCCCAGGCCCGCTGGTACTGGTCGGCGTTATTGATCTGGGAGACCTCTATTTCGTTGTGGGCATTGGTGGCCAGGGGCTGGTGTTTGTATTGTTCAAACAGAGGGGCGTTTATCGCCACCAGACTTTGCTCTAATAATTCTTTAAGAGCGGCGGGCTGGTCCGATTGCCAGTGGTGGTGATTGCCGTTGATCGATAGCAGCCACTCGGCATTCCAGACGGGGTCAGTTGTCTGATCATTCGCCGGCCCGGCAAGTTGCCCGAGGATAAATACCTTGCTCTGGTAGCGTTCTGTCGCCTGTTCCAGCACCTGTGTATCCCTGAGCCAGAGGTGGCTGGTGGTGACGTCACGCTGTTCCTGTAGATCCATCAGCGGAAGCACCAGGTCAATCCCCGCTTCTCGAGCGGCGGTTATCAGAGGCTGTGCGAGCAACGAGTGGTTGTTGTCGATGATCTGTCGGGTCCCGGAGCGCTGGTGGACTATCCAGGCGACGACAGTTGGGCGGGAGCGGCCCCAGTAGGCGACGCCATTCTGCTCGAGTAGCCGAGTAACTGCTGTTGGGTTGAATTCGGTCACCAGGAAACTTTTATCGGTCTGGTCCTGAGGGTCACTGGATGGGCGCTGTTGGTACTGAAACTGTCGCAGGTACCGACGAGATTGCCGGAGGGCAGTTTGCGCCCATGCTTCCTGAGTAATGGCTGGATTAGCGGTCAGGCGATTTAGGATTTGCCCGAATGCCAGCGGTATTGCGCGCTGGAGTTCGTCCGGATTTTGACTGCTAACGGCAACTTCGGCCCGGTAGAGCAGGTTCTCCTGAGCATGGACAGCGTTACTAAATGACAGGTACCCAAGGAATCCCAGAAAGCCAATGCAGACCATCAGATTTCTGGGGCGGAGAGTGGGTCGGGTAGTGCCGGCTGAGTTCATCGGCGCATTCTAATCGACTGCCGAAGTTGGCAGGTGAAACCTGGTTTAAAAAAATCAGCCGGAATTACTTGCTGCTGAAGCAATGTAGGACGGAAAAGAGGGGTTAAGCGATGGTTTTTTATAGGTCATTTTAGAAAAGCCAGGGCCGTTTTACTTCGGCAAACCGTCCCCGCTGCCCGGGTTGGTCCAAGTTACAATATCGCCCTTAATGGAAATGGGGAGGCCCGGCGGCGCTCCTCCCCGAACCGGCAATAGCCGGTAAATTAGATTCCGCAACGGACTGAACGATAACCGTTAAGCGGTTGCCTGACTAAAATGATCACCCACTTCAAACCAAGGAACCGATAGCAACATGACCAGCCATGAAACCGAGGGGCTAACTTACCGAGATGCCGGCGTGGACATTGATGCCGGTAACCGCCTGGTCGAGCAGATTAAGCCATTAGTACGTTCGACGGCGCGACCAGAGCTGCTCGGTGGTATTGGTGGTTTTGGTGCGATGATTGAAATTCCAGCCGGTTACAGCCAGCCAGTGCTGGTGGCTGGTGCCGACGGTGTTGGTACCAAGTTGAAACTGGCAATTGAGATGGCGGTTCACGATAGCGTCGGTATTGATCTGGTAGCAATGTGCGTTAACGATATTCTGGTTCAGGGCGCAGAGCCGCTTTTTTTCCTGGATTATCTGGCGGTGGACCGCCTGGATGCTGACATGGCGACCGAAGTGATTGCCGGTATTGCTGAAGGCTGCCGCCAGAGTGGCGCGGCACTGGCCGGCGGTGAAACCGCTGAAATGCCGGGAATGTATGGTCTGGGTGACTACGACCTGGCGGGGTTTTGTGTGGGCGTGGTTGAGAAGGCAGATATTATCGATGGCTCCAGGATTTCCGCAGGTGATCGGGTGATCGGACTGGCGTCCAGTGGCCTGCATTCAAACGGCTTTTCGTTAGTCAGAAAAGTGCTGGAGCGCACGGATCATCGACTTGATCAGCAATTTGAGCAGCGCACCGAAACGTTGGGTGAATTACTGTTAGCGCCCACTAAAATCTATGTTCGCTCCTTGCTACCCCTGTTGAGAGCTGGGCGTATTAATGGCCTTAGCCATATCACCGGGGGTGGGCTGATAGAGAACATTCCCCGCGTATTGCCGTCGGGTCTGGGGGTTGAGCTTGAGCGCAGTCAGTGGCCGGAGTCGCCACTGTATAGCTGGCTGCAGTCGGCTGGCGCCATTCGCGATGAAGAAATGTACCGTACCTTTAATTGTGGGATTGGCATGGTGGCAATCGTTGCGCCAGATCAGGCTGCTGGGGTCATTGATGCGCTTCAGGAGGCAGGTGAGCAGGCATGGGATATTGGTTCCGTGGTGGTCGATAACGATGCTGCGGTGCTTATTCGTTGAGTCGGCTGGTCGTGTTGTTATCCGGCCGCGGAAGTAATTTCTGTGCGCTGGCCGATGCGGTGGAACAGGGGCAGTTAAAGGCTGAGATTGTGCTGGTGGTCTCCAACCGGGCCACGGCGGGTGGTCTGGATGAAGCGCGCAGGCGCGGCATTCCGGTGGCTGTCATTGAACATTCGAACTACCCTGACCGACTAGCGTTTGACCAGCAGCTTGCCCAGCAGGTGCTCGCCGTGAGTCCCGACTGGGTCGTACTGGCGGGATTTATGCGCATTCTCAGTAGCGAATTTATCGATCAGTTTGCCGGTCGCCTGGTCAATATTCACCCGTCTTTGTTGCCTGCGTACCCGGGGTTGCACACCCACCGCCGCGCGTTAGCAGATGGTGTAAGTGAACACGGTGCGACGGTTCACCTGGTAACCGAGGCGCTTGACGGTGGTCCCGTGCTGGGCAGGGTTACCGTGCCAGTCTGCAAAGGCGATACCGAGGCAATTCTGGCTGAGCGAGTCCTGCGTCAGGAGCATCGGCTCTATCCCTGGGTGTTGAGCCGGTTGCTCGAACAGCGGTTACAGTGGGATCGGGAGAGCGGGCAGTTATTCTCGGATGGAATGCCTAGCACCGGTATTGAGTTAGCAGAAAATTGAGTCTGGCCGGTATCAACGCAAGGTGGCGAGCGCTATTAAGTGTGCTGTCGCTCCTCCTGTTGTTGCCAGCAGGTTTTTCAGTGTGGGCAGATACCGGATCTGGTGGCTGGTCAGCAACTTATTCGGTCCACTACGGTCGGTCACGCATTGGTGAGTTGTATCGAGAAGTTCAGCGTGATCAGGAGCAGTATCGATTTTTCTCCCGATTGACGCCGAAGGGAATGGGGCTGGTTTTCAGTGGCGATCATATCGAACAGACCAGTACCGGCAATATTGATAAGGAAGGTCACTGGCGGCCGAGCCATTACCGTTATCTGAACAGCGGAAAACCCGATAAACCGAGCGATTTTCGTTTTGACTGGGATGCGATGGAAATTGCTTTCAGTGAAGAATCCATCCCGGTGGCGGCGGGAGCCCACGACGAGTTAAGCCAGTTGTCGGAGCTCGCAAGGCGAGTGACAGAGGGGGCACAGGAGGTGACTCTGCCGGTGTTTAATGGCAGTAAGCGGCGGATTTATGAATACCGTTACGAGGTCGGTGAACCGGTTACCCTGGAAGTGCCCCTGAATAGCGGAGTGGTTAAGGAACAGGCTTTGATGGTGTCCTTAACCACCAGCCGCGGCAAATACGTAACGCGTTTCTGGTTGGCACCTGAGCGAAATTATCTGCCGCTGCGTATTGAGCGTACTCAAATTAAAAAGCAACAGACCGTAATAATGCAGCTAACTGCTAGTCATCCGTTGGCCAGCGATTAACGCTTCCCTTTGTGGGGGGCTGCGGGTTACCGGCTGTTTTTTTGAGTTCGCGCCTGGCGATAGGCGCTACGCATGAAGGCGTAGGGATCAATGGCTGCCTCATCGACCATGTCTCCCTCTTTCAGTAATCGGTAGCGGGTGTCGACGGCTTTGGACGCGACCAGTGCATTTCGCGCGCCGGTATCGTCAATGGCATAGAGTGGATCGATATAAGCATCGCCGATGATTCCGCCGCCATCGCGCAGGCTAGCAGGCCCGAGGAAGGGGAGCACCAGATAGGGGCCTTCACTGACGCCCCAGGTCGCGAAAGTCTGGCCAAGATCTTCATCATGTTTAACCATGTCCAGGTGACTGGCCGGGTCAAACAGGCCCAATACGCCGACCGTACTGTTAACCACGAATCTTGCGAAATCACTGCCACCCTGGAGGAATTTTCCCTGCAGCAGGTCGTTGGCGACGACGACCGGGTAAGAGAGGTTGCTAAAGAAGTTACTGATGCTCTGCTTGACCGGTTTCGGTGCGGTATCGTCATACCCACGAGCAACTGGTTTCATCACGTACTGATCGAAGGACTGGTTAAATTGGTACACCTTGCGGTTCCATGATTCCATCGGGTCATTAACTGACTCGACGACGGCATCGTGTTCTTCCCAGAAGTCTTCTTCGGCCCAGACAGGCGCGCTGGTGAAGAGCATGCAGCTGATTGAAGTGATAAAACCGGCGGTGGTCAGTTTCATAGCATGGTATCTCTCGGTCGTTATTCGTTTAAACAGGCCGGGTCGCTCGAATTGGCCTGATCAGGGGTCTTACCTGGGTTGACTGTTGCGCCCTGGATTAGAACGGGGTCGAACGTCGATTGTTGGCTGAATAAAGCGGGATTCTAACCCCAATCTTTACATTTTTGGCAGTGTCACTCCAGTTTGCGCCTGATATTTGCCGCCACGATCTCGGTAGGAGGTTTCGCAGACTTCATCGGCACCGAGAAACAAAACCTGAGCCACGCCCTCTCCGGCGTATATTTTTGCGGGCAAGGTAGTGGTGTTGGAAAATTCCAGCGTCACATAACCCTCCCACTCAGGTTCGAAGGGTGTGACGTTGACAATAATTCCGCAGCGGGCATAGGTGGATTTGCCCACGCAGATCGTCAGTACATCTCTGGGAATTCGGAAGTACTCGACGGTTCGCGCCAGGGCAAACGAATTCGGCGGGATGATGCATTCGTCGCCGATGAAATCGACAAAACTGCCGTCATCAAAATTCTTGGGGTCAACAACCGCAGAATTAATATTGGTGAATATTTTGAATTCGTTAGAGCAGCGAATGTCGTAACCGTAGCTGGAGGTGCCGTAAGAGATAATTTTTTCTCCCGACTCATTCTGGCGAACCTGATCGTAGACGAAAGGTTCAATCATCCTGTTTTCCTGCGCTTGCTGGCGTATCCAGCGGTCCGATTTGATCGCCATCAGTAAAGTAATTTCCTTTAATAAATTCGGTTGAGAAACGGGGTGATTCTGGCGGGTCGCCTAGCGGTTTTCCACGGCGATGGTGCCGAACTTGCCGGACAGGTTTTTGCCGCGCTGAGCCAGTCTTGCCGCCAGTGCCAGGGCAATCTCGCGGTAGCGTATTGCCAGCGGGCTTTCGGGGTCGGCTGCCACGGTGGGTGTGCCAGTATCCGCCTGCTCGCGAATGGTAATGTCCAGCGGCAGGCTACCCAACAGTGGAACCTCGTAATCACTGGCCATGCGGGCGCCGCCGCCGCTACCGAAAACAGCCTCTTCGTGGCCGCACTGGCTGCAGATATGCGTCGCCATGTTTTCAACCAGTCCGAGCACCGGAATATCGACTTTGTTAAACATGGTCAGTCCTTTGCTGGCATCCTGCAGGGCAATGTCCTGAGGGGTGGTAACAATAACCGCACCACTGACCGGAATCTGTTGGGCAAGCGTTAAGTGAATGTCACCGGTTCCGGGTGGCATATCAATGATCAGATAATCAAGATCGTGCCACTGGGTGTCGCCGCAAATTTGCTGTAACGCCTGTGTCACCATGGGGCCGCGCCAGACCATGGCGGCGTCGCGTTCAACCAGATAGCCGATGGACATGGATTGCAGGCCGAGCCCCATGATCGGTTCGATCATTTTTTCACTACCAGCGACCAGTTCCGGGCGTTGATCGGCCGTACCAAGCATGGTGTGTTGGCTAGGGCCGTAAATGTCGGCATCGAGGATGCCGACCCTGGCGCCTTCGTAAGCCAGCGCTAGCGCTAAATTTACGGCGGTCGTGGACTTGCCGACTCCGCCCTTGCCGGAAGCAACGGCGATTACATTGCTGACGCCGGGAATGGCATCGATGCTCTTCTGAACGCTATGGGCCACAATTTTCTGTTCAATTTCAACCGTCACCGATTTCGCGTCCGTTTGCTGTTTGAGCGCATCGGACACCAGCGCTTTGATGCGGTCGATCTGGCGGGTTACCGGGAATCCAAAACGGAGTTGCACGGTAACTTGATCGTTGTCGATGGTTATTGAACGAACATTTTTGTTGCTGATCAGGTCGTCTTTAGTGGCGCTAATGGTGGGTTGAATAACCACCGAGCTGAGCGCATTTTTGATCGCAGCTTCATCAAGTGAGGGCAAGGAATTTTCCATCGTGTCAGGTGTGTTCTGGGGTGAATAATGTGTGCGACCGGAAGGTCGGCACCCCGCAATGGGCGGGCAATATTAGCACGCACCGATAGCCCAGGTCTGCTATCCTTGCGCGCCCGTAAATGGTGTCCACCCGCAACATTTTATGGCCCTTTTTTCTGCATTTCCCACCATAAATCCAGTTAGCCCCGCTGACCATGACTGACCTCCGAAAAATACTCGTAACCAGTGCGTTGCCCTATGCCAATGGCTCGATTCACATCGGCCATCTGGTGGAATACCTGCAGACCGATATCTGGGTTCGTTACATGCGCGCACGGGGCCACGATTGCCTTTATTTTTGCGCCGATGATGCTCACGGCGCGCCGATCATGCTGCGCGCGGAAAGTGAGGGAATAGCGCCTGAGCAGCTGGTGGCGAGAATTGGTGAGGAGCACCGGGCAGATTTCGCTGGATTCGGGATTGAGTTCTCCAACTACCACAGCACCCATTCGGAAGAAAATCGTCTGCTGGCAGCCGATATCTATCGCCGTCTGGAGGATGCCGGCCATATCAAAAGTTATTCGGTGACTCAGGCCTACGATAACGAAAAAGGCATGTTCCTCGCCGACCGTTATATTCGGGGCGGCTGTCCCAAATGCGAAGCAGCGGATCAGTACGGTGACAACTGCGAAGTTTGCGGCGCCACCTATAGCGCAATGGAGTTGATTAATCCGCGCTCGGTACTCACTGGCAGCGTGCCAGAGACTCGGGATTCAGAGCATTATTTTTTTCACCTTGAAGATTTTCAGGAGTATCTGTCGGAGTGGACCCGTGCGGGTCATCTTGATGAGCGGGTGAGTAATAAAATACAGGAGTGGTTTGACGGCGGTCTGA
>Ga0209273_10001971_pt1 | contig 16662 bp, 12 predicted proteins | sample tdAd471_FD_187126 | JGI IMG/M metagenome (GOLD analysis project Ga0209273, IMG submission 187126) | Marine sediment microbial communities from the Atlantic coast under amendment with organic carbon and nitrate - tdAd47.1 (SPAdes)... | ecosystem: Environmental > Aquatic > Marine > Coastal >...
TTTGTCTCATCTTCGTTCCCCTACGGGTCTCTACGATGAACCAAAAACCCTCCCTTATGAAAACACCTCAATCTGTCCCATGGGCCCTGACGTCAGACACTCTGAATGATGGTGTCGACGAGGGAGATGTGAGCCGGTTCCTGCCTTTGGCATTCCTGGCGCCTGACATTGTTGAGGCCATACTTCGAGGCGAGCAACCGGTCAGTCTGACAGCGGAAAAGCTAAAACGGCTGCGCAATCTGCCAAAGTCATGGGAAGAGCAGCGGGAATTGCTCGGGTTCACCAGCTGAATTTACCCACGGATTGGTGACACGAAAGCCCAAACAGAGACTTTCCACAGAAATACCCCGAGTCTAAGACTTATGGATATCTCTAAGCCAGGAAACAGGCAGAACACGCTCGAAAAACCCCAGAAAACAGCCACTTTTATGCCGATCCAATTTGGTGTGGGAATAGGGGGAAGGTGGTTGGTGGGCCCGGCAGGACTCGAACCTGCAACCAGACGATTGAGCCGTCGGCTCTAACCAATTGATCTACAGGTTCCACCCAAGACTGGGCATTTCCCTGCTTGTAGAAAGAGGTTGTTTCACTTGTGCGCCTTTCGGCAGCTTTTAACTTTTAGGTCTCTACTGTCGGTGGTTGCGGGCTCCCGCAACCATTCAAAAAGCCCTCGAGGGTCAGCCCTCGGGGGCTTTTTTTGTACGCACGTTTTGCCGATTTTAAGCAACTGTAGGCCTTTGGCCCATGCGGTTGGCTTACAAAGGGATGTCCAAACTGACTTTCGTCTTGTTCATCACGACCGACGTTCTGAAGCGTTTCACGTTCGCGTCTTTGAAGAATAAACGGTGCGTCAATTCCTCGAAGTCGGCCATGTCCTTGGCCAAAACAACGAGGGCAAAGTCCGCCTCGCCAGTTATGTAGTAGCACTGCTGGACCTGGGGTTCGGTTTTTGCCTTGCGCCGAAATGCGTCCAGCTGATCAATGCGTTCGCGTTCCATTTCAACGAAGATCAAAAACGTCATCGTGTAGCCGGCGGCTTCGGCCGAGATAACAGAGGACTCGCGCTCAATGGCTCCCGTGTCTTTCAGGTGCCTGATCCGCCGCTGCACTGTGGCAACGGACAACCCGGTTTCGAACGCGATCGTTTCGAGCTTCTCGCGCGTGTTGGCCTGCAACAGCCGCAGAATGATTTGGTCGGTCTCATTCAAGTCTTTCATTGGCTTGCTCTTGTCTTGTCCTCGATGCAGCTGGAGCGGCGATCCCGTCTCGGGCACGCGGGCGATAGATGGCTTTCGTGACTTTCATGGTCAAAATACAAGGAGAAATGATCGGAATATATTATTTTTTTCCAGTTAATCATAAAAAAAGTCAAAAGAACGATTATTTTGACCGGAATTGTGATGGCTGGAGAGTTACAAATAGGCGGGTGAAGACACCGCCAATTTCATAATGACAAGAAGCTTTCTGAGCGCAGGTTAATACGCTTGCTGTACGATCAGGTGTCAAAAGCTGTTTCGGAGGAACGCAATGAATCTCGGTCTGGAACGCGACATTATCGATCCGAAAATTTACGATCGGAATGTTCAACACTTGCGTGAAGCCGGTGTATCCCTGCCGCGATTTTCAGATTTGGCGGACCCGGTGCAACGACTCGTCGGACGGTTCGACGCGCTTTCCGACGTCGACGTAGATTCGCCGAACGTCGGCAACCTGTTTCGCGTGCACTGGTACAACGATGCATCCCGCCGGGGGCTTGCCGACGTGCCCGAACATATTGTGCTCGGCCCCGAGCTGACGGGCGTCGATGCGAAGATCATCGTTGCGCTCGGCAACCGATTTCCCATGATACGGGCGCACAAGGTGCTCGCTGCGTACGGCTGCCTCGTACCGAGGCTGCTGTCGGGCAAGTTTGACGCGACGCGGCACCGCGCCGTCTGGCCGTCGACCGGCAACTACTGCCGTGGCGGCATCGCGATCTCGCGCATCCTTGGTTGCCACGGTGTTGCCGTGTTGCCCGAAGGCATGAGCCGGGAGCGGTTCAATTGGTTGGAAGAATGGACGCTTTCGCCCGACGACATCGTCCGCACCACGGGGACCGAGAGTAACGTCAAGGAGATCTACGATGCCTGCCACCGGTTGGCGGAGGATCCCGACAACATCATCTTCAATCAGTTTTCCGAGTACGGAAATTACATTGTTCATCGCGCGGTGACCGGACCTGCCCTCGAACGAATCTTCCGGGCCGTGAAGGCAGATGGCGATCTCACAGCTCGGGCCTTCGTCTCGGCATCCGGGTCCGGCGGTACGCTGGCCGCGGGCGACCACCTGAAGCAGACGCTCGGCACGCAGACCTGCGCCGTCGAAGCGCTGGAATGTCCGACGTTGCTTTATAACGGTTACGGCGAGCACAACATCCAGGGCATTGGCGACAAGCACGTACCATTCATCCATAACGTCATGAACACCGATTTTGTGATCGGCGTCAGCGACGCCGCCAGCGATAACCTGAACATGGTGTTCAACACGACCGCAGGACGTAGCTATCTCGTGCAGCGGTGTGGGTTGGGACAAGAGGCGCTGGCCGCGCTGGGCAACCTGGGACTTTCGTCCATCGCCAACGTCGTCGCCGCGATTAAGTATGCCAAGTACATGGGCCTGGGCGCCGGTGACGCAGTGATCACGGTGGCCACTGACGGCGCGGAAATGTACGGCACCGAACTCGCGCACTCAGAAAAGACGCTGCCGGGTGGCCGCTTCGACGAGATCAAGGCCGCAGAGGCCTATGGCCGCTGGATGCTGGGTGCCGTTACCGACCACACGCTCGAACTCGACCGGCGCGACCGAGAGCGGATATTCAATCTCGGCTATTATACCTGGGTCGAGCAGCAGGGTGTCAGTCTCGAAGACTTCGACGCCCGGCGCGACCAGGCGCACTGGGACAAACTGATGGACATGGTCGGTATCTGGGACGGCATGATCGACGCATTCAATGCGGCGTGACTGATCCGCCAGCCTGCAATAAACGATCAGACAACCGCGTGGCGCCATAATGCCTTCGCTTGCGCCTTAACGATAAAGTTCGGGCCGCGTGCAGCGACCAGAGCTGTCTCCTGTTGCTGGACGGTATCCGGTCAAAATGCGAGGCTTGTCGGCATGGATTGAAATAGGAGCCCTAATCAATGGCACGGATCGCGATCGCCGGCTTTTTGCATGAGACCAACTGCTTTGTACCGATGCGTACGGACTACGAGTATTACGCCAGGGGTGGAGAGTTTCCGCCATTGGCGCGGCGCGAAGAAGTCATTGATCGGACGACAGGCGGCTCTTTCGGGATGTCGGGATTCCTTGACGCCATCGACAGCAGCCATGAGTTGGTGCCGCTGATTTGGGGGCACGCCGGCGCCGGCGGTTACATCACCGACGATGCCTTCGAGCGTATTGTCGGGGAATTGGTCGGTATGCTGTCCCAGGCAATGCCGGTCGATGCGGTTTATCTCGATTTACACGGCGCCATGTGCTCGGAAACCTTCCCGGATGCCGAGGGAGAACTGCTGCGCCGGGTCCGGGCCGTTGTCGGCAGTGCCGTGCCGGTGGTCATCACGCTCGACTATCACGTCAACATCACCGAACAGATCGTCGAGCATTGCGACGGCATGGCCATCTATTTGACCTATCCGCATATTGACCGCCAGCACACGGGTGGGCGATCGGCAAAAATTCTGATGCGAATTCTTGAAGAGGGAATCCCCAGCGGCAAGGCAATCCGTCGGATACCTTTCCTGCTGCCACTGAACTTCCAGTGCACCCTGGTCGAGCCGACCAAAGGGATCATCGAGGCATCGGTGGCCGGTGAAGGCGGTGAAATTCTCGATCTTTGCTACGGTGCCGGGTTCCCGCCATCGGACCTGGCCGAGTGCGGTCCGGCCGTGGTCTGTCATGCCTATAGCCAGGCTGCGGCGGACGCGGCGGCCGATGATCTCGCCGCCATGGTCATATCGCGCGAAGCCGATTTTGCCGAGCCGTTACTGGATCCCGACGCAGCCGTCAGCCAGGCGATGCAGATTGCCGCCGGCGCGGATAAACCGGTGGTCCTTGCCGACACCCAGGACAATCCCGGCTGCGGCGGCACTTGCGACACAACGGGACTGCTTGAAGCCTTGCACCGTCACGGCGCCGAAGATGTTGCCATGTGCGTGATGTGGGATGCCGCAGCCGCCGAGGCGGCGCACGCCGCGGGCATCGGCGCCGAGGTCACGCTCGCGCTTGGCGGTAAGCATGACATTTCCGGTGACAAGCCGTTTGAAGGGACGTTCACGGTTGCCGCCTTGAGCGATGGACAGTTTACGACCACGGGCCGGAGCATCCCCGGGCGCAAGATCAACCTCGGGCCGACGGCGGTGTTGCGCATCGGCGGCATTTCCATCGTCGTCGCGTCGAAACGAATGCAGGCTTACGATCAGGATATCTTCAAGCATATCGGCATCGACCCGACGAAACAGAAGATACTTGCGTTGAAGAGCACGTGCCATTTTCGTGCCGACTTCGATCCGATTGCCGAGAAGACACTGGTCGTGCTGACGCCGGGTGCACATATCGTCGATCCGCGCGCATATCCCTACAAGCACCTCCGGTCCGGTGTCAGGCTGTTGCCGGAAGGGCCGGAATTCCGACCGGAGTACCGAGCGAAATAGCCGCTATCGTGGTGGGTGTCTTCTTTCCTGAATCAACGGCAAGGAAGCGGACTTATACAAAGCCAAATTTAGAGACCGATCAATCAAGCCCTCCGGTCTTTCGCCCGTCGGACAATCGGCATCGCGGCGTAGCCTACATTCACGCCGTACGCGCGTGATCAAGATCAGTTAATCGCAGCGCCGCGTTATTCGGCCGGCTTCGTCCAGGAATCCGCCATTGCCGTAATGCCGTCGAAAATATCCGAAAGCGACCGTTTGCGCCCGGTATCGATGGTCGCGGTCGCGGTCATGCCGGCACGAAGCGGCGGCGCATCGCCCTGTATCGCGAGCTTCAGGCGCACCGGCAGCCGCTGCACCACCTTGACCCAGTTCCCCGATGCGTTCTGCGGCGGCAGGATGGCGAATTCCGCGCCGGTTGCGGGCGAGATACTCTGCACCTCGGCCTCCCACGTGTATTCGGGATAGATATCCAGAACCACCTTGGCTTTCTGTCCCGGCCGCACATAGGTCAGTTCGGTTTCCTTGAAGTTGGCGTCGACCCATGGCGCTGTGTCGGTGACGATGGCGAACAGCGCTTCGGCCTTGGTGATCTGTTCGCCAGGCACCAGCGGCACGGTGACGACAGTGCCGTTCGCAGGCGACTTCAGGGTCGTGTGCTCGAGATCCAGCTTGGCCTGGTCTAGCGCTGCGATCTTGGCGCGGACCAGCGGATGATCGTCGACCTTGCGGTCGGCATCGCCACCCAGCGAGGCCATGACGCGGCGGATTTTCTGGCGCACCATTGTGACCCGGTCGGCGGCGGCGTCGGAATCGTTTTCAAGCTCGTCGCGCCGTGTCGCCGCCGTGATGCCTTGTTTCGCCAATTCGATCTGGCGCTCGAAGCGCTTGCGGAAATAGGCGGCGCGGTCCTGCGCTTCCTTCAACTCGGTACGGGCTTCCTTCAGCGTTGCGGCCAGCGTTTCGATTTCGCGCCGGGCGGCATCCAGTTCGGCTTCCGCGTGCATGACGGCCAGTTCAAACGGGCGTGGGTCGATCCTAACCAGCACGTCGCCTTGCTTCACCTTCAGGTGCGCGTGCGCCTTCACGTCAACGGCGCGCCCGGATATCTCCGACGCCAGTTTGGCGATGTCGGTTTTCACGTAGGCGTTTTCGGTGCTCACATAGCGCGCGCTGTGCAGCCAATAGCTGACAGCGCCGGCAATCGCGATCATCGGCACGACGATCAGCAAGGCGATGCGCAACATCGCGCGCCGCGTCAGCAAAAAGCGTCGTTTCGTTACCGGCACGTGCGTGTCGGACATAGCCATGTCGTCAGGCATTTTCTTTTTCTAGTTCCTCTGACTCAATCAGGTCGTTTTCAATTGCCATTTCCTGCAGCCGTTGTTTGACGGTCAGCAAAAGGTCCGTCAGCGTTTCGCGTTCCTTGCGCGAGAGCCCGGTCAGTTCCTCTTCGACCATTGCTTCGGCCATGGGGCTGATTTCGCGGTGGATGCGGCGGCCAAGCTCGGTCAGATAGACCCGTTTGACGCGGCGGTCGCTTTCGTCCTGACGGCGTTCCAGCCAGCCGAACGCCTCCAGCTTGTCGATGACGCGTCCGGCGGATGCCTTTTCGACTTCCATCAGTTCCGCCAGTTCCGACTGGTTGACGCCGGGCTGGTCGCCGACACGGCGCAACGCCATCCACTGGGTGCGGGTGAATCCGATCTTGCGCACACGGCGGTCGAACACGGTGCGCTGCAGCCGCGCCGCTTCCATGATCAGGAACGCCAGGTAGCGCGCCTCGGTGACCGGTATCAGTTCTGTTTTTGTCACGATTGAAAGGCCTCGCCAATAATAGTAAGCATTGTTACTATTGCAGTCCTTACTGTCAACTAGGTTACCTTATTCGCATGTCCGCCGCCGTTACCGATACCGCGCCGTCGCCGCCGGACCTGTCACCGGCGCGCCGCTATGTCATCCTTGGCATGGTGGTGCTCAGCGTCACGCTCTACAGCACGTCGATCCTGATCGTCGCGGCCGTGCTGCCGCAGCTGCAGGGCGCAATGTCGGCTACGCCGGACGAAATTTCCTGGACCATGACCTTCAATATTCTGGCGACGGCCATGGCGACGCCGCTGACCGGGTGGCTGGCGGCACGTTTCGGGCGGCGCAATCTTCTGGCCGGCAGCGTCGCGCTGTTCGCTGTCTCGACGTATTTCTGCGGCGCCGCGACATCGCTGGAATCGCTCATCTTCTGGCGCATCGTGCAGGGCGCGGCAGGGGCGCCGCTGCCGCCGGTCGGCCAGGCGGTGACGCTGAACATTTTTCCGAAGCACCAGCACGGCATGGTCGTCGGCATGTACGGCGTCGGCGTCGTCATGGGCGCGTTCGCCGGGCCGATGATCGGCGGCGTCATGGCGGAGCTGTATACCTGGCGCTATGCGTTCTATCTGATGTTTCCGATTGCCGTGATGTCGTCGATCGGCGTCATGCTGGCGTTGCCGCGCACAAACCGTGCCGTGGACGCGAAGCTGGAATGGACCGGCTTTTTGCTGCTGACCGTCTCGATTGCCTGTATCCAGCTTGCGTTGTCGCGCGGCCAGCGGCTCGACTGGTTCCAGTCGCCGGAAATCTGTATCGAGGTGTTTGTCGGTGCGTTGTCGCTGTATCTGTTCGTTGCGCACAGTCTGACGCACGAGAAACCGTTTTTGAATCTTCGGCTGTTGCTGAACAAGAACTATTCCATCGGGCTTATTCTGGTGACCATTTACGGGATGCTGAATTTCACGCCGATGGTGATATTGCCGGGGCTGTTACGCGAGCACGTCGGATTGCCGGATTCCCTGATCGGCTATGTTGTCGGCTCGCGCGGTATCGGCGCCATGACGGCATTCTTTATCGCGAGTTTTCTTGGTCAGAAGTTTCCACGGAAATCGATCGCTGCCGGTTTTCTGTTACAGGTGATCGCCGGGCTTTGGCTGATGACGGTGAACCTGAACACGACGCCGATGGAATTCGTGCTGAACGGGATCGTGCAGGGGCTGGCTGTCGGCACCATCTGGGTGCCGCTGACCGTGGTGACGTTCTCGACACTGGATCCCAAGTATCTGGACGAGACCAGTTCGGTCTATCACCTGCTCAGGAATATCGGCTCCAGCTTCTTCATTTCCATGAGCGTCACCGAGTTGGTGCGCTCGTCGGCGACGAATTACGAGTATATGACCGAGCACATTTCGCGCTTCAATCCGCTGCTCGATCTGCCATGGGTGATGGGGGAGCGCAGCATCGATACCGTCGAGGGATTGGCGCGGTTGTCGAACGAGATTTTCCATCAGGCATCGCTGATCAGCTATCTGAACGCATTCGGCATGTATACGATGGCCTCCGCGCTGGCGATTCCGCTGATCCTGTTCGTCAGCAGCCCGCGCAGGAAGTCTACCTGATCCCGTTGTCCGGCCTTAATGACCAGCGCCGAGGCTTCCCGTCTTGATGTCGTAATCGACGGCGATGCCGTAGCTCGGATCGTCGTCGGAATCGACCATCAACTGTCCGGCGCGGTTCAGCAACCGGTGACAGTCCTGCGACAGATGCCGAAGCTGCAGCGTCTTGCCGTGTGTTTCGTATTTCATGGCCAGCGTTTCGATCGCCTGCAGGGCGGATTGGTCGACGATGCGGCTGGAGATGAAATCGACGATTACCAGCGTCGGGTCGGTGGCTGGGGTGAACAGTTCCGAGAACCCGTCGACCGACCCGAAGAATAGTGGCCCTTCGATCTGATAGACCTTGGCGCCTTCAGGGGTGGTGTGGATTTTCGCGTGGATGCGCTTGGAATTGTTCCACGCATAAGCCAGCGCCGAGACGATCACGCCGACGACGACGGCGACGGCAAGGTCGCTCGCGACGGTGACGGCGGTGACCAGCAGCATGACAAAAGCGTCGGTCAGCGGGATTTTCCGAAGAATCGTGATGCTCTGCCAGGCGAACGTGCCGATCACGACCATGAACATGACACCGACCAGCGCCGCCAGCGGGATTTGTTCAATCATGCTCGAAGCGACCAAAATAAACGCCAGAAGGAACAACGCCGCCGCGATGCCGGACAGACGATGGCGTCCGCCGGATTTCACGTTAATGATCGATTGGCCGATCATGGCGCAACCGCCCATGCCACCGAAGAAACCGGTGACCGTGTTGGCGATGCCCTGGGCGATGCATTCCTGAGACGCGCCGCCGCGTTTGTTGACGATTTCGCCGACCAGATTGAGCGTCAGCAGACTTTCGATCAGGCCGATGGCCGAAAGAATAAGCGCGTACGGCAGGATGATTTTCAGGGTTTCGAGGCTCAGCGGTACCATCGGAATGTGAAACGACGGCAGCCCGCCTTCGATGGATGCCAGGTCGCCGACGCGCGGCACATCGATGCCGAACGCAATGACGATCCCGGCGACGATGCCGATGGCCGCCAGCGGCGCCGGCACGGCGCGGGTCAGTTTCGGCATCAGCCAGATGATCCCCATGGTCAACGCGACAAGGCCGAGCATTTCGGCCAACCGCCAGCCGCTCATCCACTGCAGGGTGCCGCTCGCATCGGGAACCTGAAACTGTGACATCTGTGCCAGAAAGATGATGATCGCGAGGCCGTTGACGAAGCCCAGCATAACCGGGTGCGGTACCAGGCGAATGAACTTGCCGAGGTGAAAGGCACCGGCAAGGACCTGTATCACGCCCATCAACACAACTGTCGCGAACAGGTATTCAACCCCGTGCGCAGCTACCAGCGCCACCATCACCACGGCAAGTGCGCCGGTTGCGCCGGAAATCATGCCCGGCCGCCCGCCGATCAGCGCGGTGACGAGGCCGACGATGAACGCGGCGTAAAGGCCGACCAGCGGATGCACCCCGGCGACGAACGAAAACGCCACGGCTTCGGGAACCATGGCCAGTGCCACGGTCAATCCGGCGAGGACTTCGGTTTTGATGATGGACGGCGTGAACCGGGAAATCTGCCCCGGATCGGAAGGGGCAAAAGAAAAGCGACCCGTGAGGGCCGCGAGCGAAAGCTTGACCACGTTTTAAAAATCCATTTGCGGGAGATCTGTTGTTACAGCGTTGATAAAGCAATTATGCTGCATTGCAACATAAAAACCGGCATTTCAGGGAATATCGGCGGAAAACCCGCCGAAAAGGTGGTGCGAGCGTCGCCCGCGCCTTAAAATCGGCGCGGTTTGGGAGGACCGCCATGACGTTGAGCACATCCGAGATCGAACAGTTCCACCGCGACGGTTATATATTTCCCGTCGATATCCTGAGCGCCGACGAGGTCGCGGATATCCGTCGGCAGCTGGAAGCCGAGGAAGCCAGGCACGGTGGCAAGCTTTTGCCGGGACAGCGCTCGAAGGGGCATTTGCTGTTCAAGTGGCTGGACGATTTGATCCGTGATCCGCGCGTGCTGGATCCTGTCGAGCAACTGATCGGACCGAATATCCTCTGCTGGAACACGTTGTTCTGGATCAAGGAAGCCGACCACAAATCCTTCGTCGGCTGGCATCAGGACACCAAGTACTGGGGGCTTTCCAGCGACAAGGTCATCACGGCGTGGGTGGCGCTGTCACCGGCCAGCATCGAGGCGGGCTGCATGAAGGTACTGCCCGGCTCGCACCGGGGCGATGTTCTGGAACATGACGAGCGTTACAACGACGACAACATGCTGACCCGGGGGCAGGAACTGACTTATGAGCCGCGTGACGAAGACGCCGTGTTCATGCCGCTCGCTCCCGGACAGATGTCAATGCACAACTACCGCATCGCGCATGCGTCCGGGCCGAATGACGCGCCCGACCGGCGCATCGGCGTCTCGATGCACTTCATGCCGCCGGAAACGGAACAGATCGTGGGGTCTTGGGACAGTGCGGCATTGGTGCGTGGCGAAGACCCGTACGGGCATTTCGAGCCGACGCCGGTCCCGGCGCACGATTTCGACCCGGTTGCCGTCGCCTTTCACGACCGTGCCGCGCAGGCGTTCCGCGAGGTGCTGTATCACGGCGCCGAAAGCAATACCGGCAAGCTGTAGGGAACGCTCATGCTTCGAGACGGACGCGCCGGGTCCTCTTCAGCATGAGGTGCAATGAATAGATGAATACCTCATCCTGAGGAGGCCGTAAGGCCGCCTCGAAGGATGATGCCCAAGACCGTTATGCCATCACGCGCAGCAGCATCACCGCGAACAGGTTGTCCGCGTCCGTCCACATGGTGACTTTCCCGAACCCGGCGCGCCCGGCCATTTCGTCGAATTCCGCGGGCGCGAACTTGTAAGAATTCTCCGTGTGAATGGTTTCGCCGGCGGCGAAGTGGAAGGCGTTGGCGCCGATATGCACAGTTTGGTCCGTGCAGCTTTCCAGATGCATCTCGATGCGGCCCGCCAACATGTTGTAGCGCGCGATGTGACGGAACAGGGACGGATTGAAATCGCCGTCCAGTTCCCGGTTGATGCGGGTCAGCAAATTCTTGTTGAAAGCTTCGGTGACGCCCTTGGCGTCGTCATAAGCATCGACGAGCCGCGCCGGATCCTTTTTCAGATCGACGCCGATTAAAAGCATCCCGCCGTCGCCCACAGTCTCGCGGATTCCGGACAGGAACGCTTCGGCGTCGACGGGATCGAAATTACCAATGGTGGAACCGGGGAAGAACGCGACCTTCGATGCCGGTTTGCGCTTCGGCAGGGGCAGGGGCACGGCATGCGTGAAATCCGCCTCGACGGCCATAACCTCAAGGTCCGGATAGACGGCGCGGACTTCGTCGCTGGCATCGAGTAACTGCTCGGCGGAAATATCTATGGCGCACAGCGACACCGGGTCGTTCAACGCATCCAGCAATATCCGTACCTTGTCGAGCGCGCCCGATCCGTATTCGATCAGCATCACATCGGGGCCAAGGTGTTCGGCGATGTCCGCGGCGTTATTGCGGAGAATGCCGGTCTCGGTCCGGGTCGGATAGTATTCGTCGAGTTCGCAGATCTGCGTGAACAGGCGCGCGCCTTCAGCATCGTAAAAATACTTCGGTGGCAGCCGCTTCGGCACGGCGCTCAGGCCGCGCACCACGTCGGCGCGGAAAGCATCTTCGTCGTTCCCGTCCGACCCGTCGGTGCCGACGCGCGACGCCGGGGCGTCCTTGGCCAGGCGAATGCCGGAAAACTGCCAGCGCGCCCACGGATGGAAGAAATTCCGATACGATGCGCGGATATGATTTTCCGGCGTCACGCACGAACCGCCGCGCAGCACCATCTGTCCGGACATGAACTTGCCGTTGTATTCGCCAACCGCGCCTTCAGCCGGCTGATAGCCCGGATACGATGCGTAAGCGCTCCCGGTCCATTCCCAGACGTCGCCGAACATCTGTGCCAAGCCGCCGGTGGTAGCTGGTGTCGGGTGAAAGATATCGTTGCCGGCGAAATGGCCGCTGATCGGCTGCGATGCGGCGATGGCTTCCCATTCGGCTTCGCGCGGCAACCGCGCCCCGGCCCATCGCGCAAAGGCATCGGCTTCGTAATAGCTGACGTGACAGACCGGTGAGTCCGGATCGACCGGGCGCAGACCGGACAGCGTGAAGATGCGCCATGCGCCGTCGTCGTCCTTGCGCCAATAAAAAGGCGCTTCCCAGCCCTGTTCCTGGCACATCGTCCAACCGTCCGACAGCCAATGCTCCGCCGTCTGGTAGCCGCCGTCTTCGATAAATCGGATATACTCGCCGTTCGATACGGGGTGCGTCGCCAGCCGGAAAGGCTCCAGCCAGACCTTGTGGCGCGGGCCTTCGCAATCGAAGGCGAAGCCGTCGCCGTCATGGCCGATTTCCACCAGCCCGCCCGGATGATCGACCCAGCCATGTTCGCGATTGCGCGTTGCGTCCATCGGGCGCGGGCGATGATACGCCGGGAAAAGCGGGTTCATGGACAGCGCATGCTTGATGTCGGTCAGCAAAAGTTCCTGGTGCTGCTGTTCGTGCTGCAGGCCAAGCTCGATGAGGTTCAGGATGTCGTCCGCCGGGCCGGTCTCCAAAAAGGCCTTCATCGCCGTATCCACGTGATCGCGGAAGGCGTGGATGTCGTCGAGCGGCGGGCGCGTCAGCATGCCGCGTTCAGGCCGTGCGTGGCGGGCGCCGATCTGCTCGTAATACGAATTGAACAGGTAGTTATAACCTGGATCGAACACCGCATAGCCGTCGGCGAATGCCGTCAGGATAAACGTCTCGAAAAACCACGTCGTGTGCGCAAGGTGCCATTTGCTCGGGCTGGCGTCCGGCATCGACTGGATGCACTGATCCTCGGGACTCAAAGGAGCGGCCAACTTTCGCGATTGCTCGCGAATCTCGCTGAAACGGCGGGCGATGTCGGCGGGGTTTGGGGCTTTCAGGCCGGATGCCTGCGACTTGGACATGAAACGTCTCCTGCTTGAGGAGAGAAGCCTAGCGCGTCAGATGTGAAAATGGCACCCCGTGCATGTAACAAGTTCGTGACGTCGTTTAAGACGGCGCGTCGACGATTTCGGTCTTGAAATCGGCAGGAGAGACGATTTCCAGCACCTCGAAATCTTCCGAGCACGCGATTTCCCTGTGGCGGATGCCCGGGCGCTGGTGGATGAAGTCGCCTTTTTCGATGCGGTGCACGCCTTCGCCTTCGTACTCGAACTCGGCCCAGCCGTTCAGCACCAAAACGACCTGAAACGTGCAGTGATGGCAGTGCCACTGCTGTACGGCGTCGGCTTCCTTGCGGCCGTTGGCGCGAATCAGGTGCGCCACGAAATCGCCGTTGGTGGAGTCCTTGAGGCCGAGATCGCGATAGTCGAAGATATCGCGCAGTCCCGGCGTCCATTCCGCATCGGCGGCCTGGCTGTGGCTGAATTTCCAGTTTTCCGTCATCGTATCCTCCCGGTTTTGTTGTCTACGAGTATAGCGGCCCGCGACGTTTGTGAAATGCCTACGCGGCGCCTCCGGCAGCATGACCGCTGGCCCAGGCCCATTGAAAATTATACCCGCCGAGCCAGCCGGTCACGTCCACCGCTTCGCCGATCACATACAGGCCGGGCACGGACTTGGCTTCCATGGTTTGCGATGACAGGTGTTTGGTATCGATGCCGCCCAGCGTTACCTCGGCCTTGGCATAACCTTCGCTGCCGTTCGGCACGACCCGCCAGCAGTTCAGCTTCCGGCCGAGCGTCGCCAGTTCCTTGTCGGCGATATCGGCGATGGCGCGGTCGGGCAGGTCGGCGGCGGCCAACGCCGTGGCCAGACGCGCAGGCAGGATGCGGGCCAGCACGTTGCCGGGTTTGACCTTGCTGCCGGATGCTTTGGCATCGAGCAGATACTGCGCGGCGTCGGTATCGGGCGCGATATTCAAAGAGATCGCATCGCCCTCGCGCCAGTACGACGATATCTGCAGGATTGCCGGGCCGGACAGCCCGCGATGGGTCAAAAGCATGGCTTCGCGGAAAGCCGTCTTGCCATGCGTGGCAATGCATTCGGTGGCGATGCCGCTCAGCGGCGTCATCAGCGTGCGGTCGTCGGCGCCGACGGTCAGCGGCACTAGTGCCGGGCGCACGTTGATCAGCGACAGGCCGAACTTGCGCGCGATGCGGTGCGAGAAATCCGTCGCACCCATTTTCGGAATCGACAATCCGCCGCTGGCCAGCACCAGCGACGGTGCGTCGAAGTGGCCTTTGTCGGTGGCGACATGAAACCGGTCCGATTTCGAAATGTCGGTCACGGCATGCCCGAGGCGGAGGTCGACTGCACCGGCCCGGCATTCGCGGAGAAGCATCTCGACAATGTCCCCGGCCCGCGCATCGCAGAACAACTGGCCGAGGGTTTTTTCGTGCCAGCCAATCCCGTGTTTTTCGACGAGTTCGATGAAGTCGGCGGGGGTATAACGGGCGAGGGCGGATTTGCAGAAATGCCGGTTGGCGGAAATGAAGTTTTCCGCGCCACAGTGGATGTTGGTGAAGTTGCAGCGGCCGCCGCCGGAGATCAGGATTTTCTTACCCGGCGCGTCGGCGTGATCCAGCAAAAGCACCTTTCGCCCGCGTGCGCTGGCGGTCATCGCGCACATCATGCCGGCAGCGCCGGCACCGATAACGATCACATCAAAGGATTGTGGGGATTGTGTGCTCACGGCGTTATGCGGCAATCGCGATCGCGCGCGTGCTGTCGGCGTGGTGCCGCCGGCGTGCCGAGCCCGCTTGTGAAAACGAAGAAAAGTGCAAGTTCGAGCAAGACTGCTCCAATGCGTCCGGAGATTTCATGTTGCGGCGCGAAGGCCTTACCCCTTGCCGAGGCACGTCGAGTCTATTTCAGAGTGGCCAGCGGAGAAAGGTGGAATGATATCTCTTCGCGGCTGCACAATGCGGCGCCGGGGTTTTTACGTATACCCGCACATTTTTTGTTGGAACCGGGGCGTGGCATCCCCAAATGCATCACAGAACCGAATTGTAGCTACGCATGGGGAATATCGCCTTCGTGTAATTCATGAACAAACAACAAAATCGATCTGCGGTTGAGATGCCCTTGCCGAAAAAACGGGGCCGCCGCTTTCCTGAAACTAGGGAGGAAACATGTCCGATAAAAAATACAACGTCCTTATTCTGGGCGCGTCCTATGGGTCGTTGCTGGCAACCAAACTTTTGCTCGCCGGTCATAACGCGACCTTGATTTGCCTGCCTGAGGAGGTGGCGTTGATCAACAAGGACGGCATCCACGTCCGCATGCCGATCCGTGGCCGCGACGACCTTGTGGAAATCCATTCCGCTGATGCGCCAGGCAAGCTCAACGCCGCCGGTCCGGGCGATGTCGAGCCGAAGGATTACGATCTCGTGGCACTGGCGATGCAGGAGCCGCAGTACCGCTCGCCCGGCGTGCGCGAACTGTTGGACAAGGTCGCCAAGTCGGGTGTGCCGTGCATGTCGATCATGAACATGCCGCCGCTGCCGTATCTGCTGCGGTTGCCGGGTATTCAGGCCGATGCGATCAAGCATTGCTACACCGATCCGACGGTGTGGGAAAACTTCGACAGCGACCTGATGACGCTGGCAAGCCCCGATCCGCAGGCATTCCGCCCGCCAGAGGAGCCGGTGAATGTGCTGCAGGTCAGCCTGCCGACCAACTTCAAGGTCGCGCGCTTCGTGTCCGATGCGCATACCGAAATGCTGCGCCAGATCGAGCAGGACATCATGGATATCCGCTTCGATCCCGGTGACGGCAACCCGATCGAGCTGCCGGTGAAGCTCAAGGTCTATGATTCGGTGTTCGTGCCGCTGGCCAAATGGGCGATGCTGATGACCGGCAACTATCGCTGTGTCCAGGAAGACGCGGCGCGCTCAATCAAGGAAGCCGTGCACACGAACCTCGATGCGTCGAAAGAGGTTTACGATTGGGTTCACGGCCTTTGCCAGAAACTCGGTGCGGACGCCGCCGACATGGTGCCGTTCGAAAAGTACGCGAACGCGGCCGAGGGGCTTTCCAAGCCGTCGTCGGCGGCACGTGCACTGTTCGCCGGCGCGCCGAACATCGAACGGCTGGATCTTCTGGTGAAGACGCTTTCCGACGGCATCGGCATGCACTCGAAAATGGTCGACGACACCGTCGAGCTGGTGAACAAGCGTCTGCAGAAAAACCGCGCCCAGAACGGCTAGTGCCGGCGCAGTAATCCCTGGCGGACTTAATCCGTCCACAAAGCGGCGCTTGCAGGTCTTTGACCGGCAGGCGCCGTTCTTGGTTTCGCCGCTGCCCGTCTGGCACCATGATCGGCGAGACGCTGGCCCTTACACCGGGGCGGAATGGCCACTACCCCATAGAAGCCGGGCGTTCGGCGTGTTTCGATACGGGCCGGACAGGGTGAGAAATACATTTGACGGACATGCATTGTTATGAAAAAGTAGGACATGTTGTCTCATTAATGAATTTTTTTGTTTTGAATTGTCGCGATAAACCGGCCCGATCAAGGGCCGGA
>Ga0209273_10001972_pt1 | contig 16660 bp, 19 predicted proteins | sample tdAd471_FD_187126 | JGI IMG/M metagenome (GOLD analysis project Ga0209273, IMG submission 187126) | Marine sediment microbial communities from the Atlantic coast under amendment with organic carbon and nitrate - tdAd47.1 (SPAdes)... | ecosystem: Environmental > Aquatic > Marine > Coastal >...
ATCAGATGATCAAGAACTATGTGCCGTTGATACCCCATGTGTCCATCGGGTTCGATGCAGGTGACCGCGCCCACGCAATGGCGAACCGCCGGTTTGACGCGATGATGGATCGTGGTCTCCTCGACGAGGTTCGATTACTCAGTCCCGGTCTCGGAAGGGTCGCGGGTCAAGCAGTCGGGTACAAGGAGCTGGCACCGGTTGTTCGCGACGGCGCCGAGCTGACGTCCGCCGTTGAGAACGCAAAGCGAGCTACCCGTGGGTTGATCAAGCGGCAGCGCACGTTCTTCAGACGAGATCCTCGCATTCAGTGGATGCCGTGGCAGGATGACAGCACGCAGCGAGCCGCTGCGGTGACTGAGATGCTCGAAAGGACGACAGGTTGGACTTCGTAAAGGTGCAGGGTCTCGGAAACGACTTCATCGTCGTCGACGGACCCTTCGAACCAACCGCCGAAACGGTCGTCGCATGGTGTGCGCGCCGCACCGGGATCGGCGCCGATGGCGTTCTGGTCATCGAGCCGGTGGACCAGGGAACAGTTTCGATGCGTTACTGGAACGCCGATGGCGGTGAGGCAGAGATGTGCGGCAATGGTCTCCGTTGTATCGCGAGGCTCTCCTATGAGCGCGGCTGGGTGCCGCACTCCGAATTCGTTGTGCGTACCGTCGTTGGAGACCATCCCGTAACGGTGATGGGGGAGACCGTGCGCGCTTTCGTTGGAGTTCCGACGACTTACAGAACAGACACCCTCTCGATTGCTGGGATCGACTTCCACCCGGTGTCGATCGGCAATCCACACGCCGTCACGTTCGTGGACGACGTCGACGTTGCTGCTGTAAGCGAAATCGGGCCGGTCGTGGAAAACGATGCGCTCTTCCCTGACCGAACCAATGTGGAGTTTGTTGAACTGCTCGACGACAACGTCATACGATCACGAATCTGGGAGCGCGGGGTCGGTGAGACCCCCGCATCTGGCACAGGGGCCACGGCCTCTGCCTATGTCGCCCACGTGGTGAAGGATGTTGGACTACCGGTCACCGTGGTGTTGCGCGGTGGCGAGCTTCTCGTCACTTTTGATGACGACGGCGCTTGGATGCAGGGCGCCGCCGAGATCTCCTACCGGGGGACCGTAAAGCCGTAGTCGAACAGGTCAGTCGATGCGCCGCAACACAGCGACGACGACTCCAAGAAGATCGACGCCTTCAGTGAACGTCATCGGTTCATACGAGTCGTTCTCTGGATGAAGGACGATTCCTAAGTCGTTCTTCTCGAACCGCTTGACAGTTGCTTCCTCGCCGCCGACCAATGCGGCCACGATCTGGCCGTTGCGCGCGGTGTTCTGCTTCTGGACAACGACATAGTCATGATCGAAGATGCCTGCGTTGATCATGGAATCGCCGCGGATCGTCAGCATGAAGACTGGCTCTTGACCGACAAGCTCGGTCGGGAGCGGATAGACCTCTTCGATGTCCTCTTCGGCCAGGATCGGTGAGCCGGCCGCAATACTCCCGACAAGAGGAACATCGCGCACAGCTGCACGAGAGATAGGGATGGCTCCATCGACCTCTATGACCTCGATAGCCCTCGGTTTGCTCGGGTCGCGACGGATGAATCCCTCGGTAGCGAGGGTGGAGAGGTGGCTGTGGACCGTCGAGGGTGAACTCAGGCCGACCACCTCACCGATCTCGCGAACCGATGGCGGATATCCCCGGTCTGCGACCGTCGAACTGATGAGGTCGAGTATCTCTCTCTGTCTGGCCGTGAGTGTGCGTCGATCTGGCACGGGTCCTCCGTTTCGTTGCCCATGACGTTAGCGGAGTTGCGTCTCGCGACCAAACATATGTTCGACCGACGACCTGATCGATCCAGATAGCCAGAAAGGGCAGACCCGAGGTGGGGTCCAGCGCTAGATGCCGAGGATGTAGGCGACTTCCTCAGCAAAATCGGCGTATTCAGGGCACATGTACGTCACGGCCACGTTGAACGTTGTCGCGAATCCAGCGAGATCAACAGATGCGAGCCCGGCGAGCGACTCGTTCCATACGACGCGAGTCGCATAGAACGGTGACCGCCCTTGCGCGGTCAAACGTTCGAAGTCGTAACAAACCCTGTCCGCTGCGGCGAGCATGGCAGTCGGATCCGACAGGCTGCCTGAGATTCCGAGATTCTCTGCGGCCTCGACGGCGGCGGTGCGGTCTTCTGCAGTGCCATACATCGGGATCTCTGTCTCCGGTGTTGAGCCGGTTGCTGGATGTTCTTCAACAGACGATTGGTCAGCGGTTGCATTCGGTGCCGTTGTCTCAGTGGAGACCGAGGTCGGCGCATCAGCGGACTGTTCGGTTGGAGCCGACGCGCGGCCAATCATGAGCCCGAGGATGAGCGCGAGTGCGGCGCTGACCCCGGCGATGAGTGCGATGCGACCTGTAGACATGATGTGGATGGTAGGGGTGGTGCGGAAGGTTGCGGAGTTGCGCTGACCTTGTGTGACAATCAGCATTCCGGGGGACCCCACTAGTGTCCTCGGGTATCCAAAACAAGGAATCCACAGTGAGCAAAAGGACATGGCTGGTCGTCGGACTGTTGCTCTTCACGGCTGCCGGACTTGTCGTTGCGGTTGCCATCGGAGGCGGCTCTCGCCATCCCGAAGGGGAGATCACTGTCGCCTCGGCGACCCCTCCGGGTGCGACGATGGTGCTTGAGGATTCTGGCTCCTGTCACCCGGACTTTCCAGGCTGGAGCGGTCTAGGGACGTTTTCCGATGACGGCGATGCAGCAGCGTGGTTCGACGACAACTGGGGTCCGATCGTCGAGCCATGGACGTCTCGGCGTGGCGAACTGGTTTCGGCTGGAGAATGGCGCTACTACGGCAGCCTCGCCGTGCTGCTACGCGACGATCGACGTTTCGTGGTCAGAACGTTCCAAACCTTGGATCACAGCTGTCCCGGTTCCTCAGACGCGGTCTGGGGCGGGATACCGGTTTCGGCCTGGGCGTCAGGGTCGGAGAGCTGTCCTGACACGACGATTGTCACCTTTGCAGGAATCAGCTACGACCCAAAGCGCGATGCAGCCGGAGGTACAACGACTCCGACCGACACGCCGCCAAGGGGTTGGCAGCAGAGGGCGTACGCAAACGGTGGCGAAATCTCCTATCTCGATTCCGACCCAGACGAAATCGTGGTCAAGCTGCCGGACGCGACCCAGTACCAGCGATACGGTATCGCACAGTGCGTACCGGCCAAATAGCCGGTTCCTTAACTCGTCAATGCCAGCGGGAGCTGATGGTCGACGGCGTTCGAGCCGTCTGTTGAGCCATTTCCGGTTGTCAGCGTTTTGATACTTGACAGTCGAACACCTGTTCGATAGGTTGTCTCTCATGACCGAACACGTGTTCGGTTGGGATGTCCGAACGGGTTCCGATTCGAACGGATGTGGCATCGCAGGTGCGACGCCCACATGCACCCACAAAGTGTCACACCCAACCCGTACCTTCGGTACTAGGAGCTAACGCTCCGATCTGGGCACTGGGCAGATCCTTCGCAGGGTCTCCTCGGACGCTCAGAGATCAGACGAGGTACGAGGAGTGGAGACATGACATCTATCGCAGGCGCACGAATTCGGGCGCTCTCCATCATCTCCATCACGGTCGTTGTGGTGCTTCTCCTCCTCGCCTCGGCTGGTCACGCAACCTCCGAACCATCGGAGACGTTCTCCTACCGCATCAAGGGTGGAGACACGCTCTGGCAGATTGCCGCAGACTACGGACCAGATAATGCCGATCGTCGACAGGTTGTATCGGTCATCGAACAACTCAATGACCTCGACGCCGGCTCACTCCAAATCGGACAGGTCATCGAGATTCCGGGCGATGGTTCCTAGCTCGGGCTCGGCTCGTTGAGGAAGACTCCAGTTGGCGAGCACCTTCGTCGAGGTTGTAGTCACAACGGTACGATGCCGTAATGCGATGCCCCATCTGTACAACGAATGACACCCGAGTCGTCGACTCGCGCCAGGTGGAAGAGGGTGCGTCGATTCGGAGACGAAGAAGTTGCCCCCGGTGTGGCCATCGTTTCACAACATTCGAACGAGCCACCGCAGTCATCGTCATCAAGCGGGACGGACGTCGTCAGGCGTTCGACGCAACCAAGGTTCGCATGGGTGTTGAAATCACTTTGGCGGACCGTCCCGTTCCACAGGACGCCGTCGATGATCTGGTGGCAACGGTCGAGCGGGCCGCGTATACATCTCAGGGATCGATCGACGCCGAGGACATCGGGAACATCGTCCTCGAGGGTCTGCGTGACATCGATGAGGTCGGGTACCTCCGGTTCGCTTCCGTGTACAAAGAGTTCCAAGATGCAAGCGATTTCGAGCGCGAGGCAGCGTCGCTCGATGAGGGAATCAGCCCTGAATGAGCTCCGACATATTTGCTTCGAGTTCTGATGCGTACGTGACGATCCTGACGTCGAGTTCTGTTCGAGACTGACCAAGAGCGCCCCCATTGGCGGCGTTGAGGTTGAACCGCATCAGGTCGAGTTCATCGAGAAGGAAGACCGCAGCCTGCGTGTCTTCGGCTGTCAACGCAGTGAGGTACTCGGTCTGCCATAGGCCATACCGTGCGTGCGTGTCTTCGGCTCGATCTCTGACGTCGGCAAATGTTGGATCGGATGGGAGATCGGAGATGACAGCCGCGTCTGACGCGAGAGACTCAGCCAACGTGACGCTGATGGTGTTCACTGTTTCCGTCGAGGCGGAGGATGGCAGGTTCCCAGTATTCATGAGCCCTGGGATTGTGACGCGATAGATATAGGCGTTGCCAAGTCGGGTGGCGAGTTCCGTGCCTTCGGTTCCCAAAAGAGCAGTCTGTTGCTGAAGTGGGACCAAGGCGTCTATCGCACCCTTCGGGATCAGCGGCAGGACGCTGGGCAACGGCTCACTCGCGACTCGCTGCATGTCGAGTGCGAGGCTATCGAGGCGTGCAATCACCGGGATCGTGGCCGACAGAAGATCCGGCGAGGAATCGGTTGTGGTGATGACGTCAAGCGCTACTTGTGTCTCAGGGAGGTGGTTCCGGACGGCTGACGTTGCGTCGTAGTACTCCTGTCGGACGGTGACTGCCTTGGCCTCTGTTGCTCGCGGCAACCAGATGGCACCAGCACCGACGGCGACGATGAGGAGAACCAGCACGCCGATTATTGGCCACCGGAACGATCTACTCGAACGGAGCGGCCCAGAGAGTTCTGGATCCGGCGTTGGTTTGGGGGTTGCAGCGGGTGGAGGAGGAGGTTCGACTGAAGGGGGAGGGGGAGGGGCAAGGGTAGCTGTAGCAGCCAGCGCCGCAGCGGGTAGCGGAGGCGGCGATTGGGGCGCGGGGGTGCTTGGGACAGGGATGGACCCCGTGGGGGCATAGGTCGCGTTTGCCGTGCCAGGATCTCCGTCGAAGGAAGAGAGCGTGATCTGGGTCGTGCGCATCGTTGTCGTGTGCTGCACGGTCGGCACTTCGTCGGAATCCTCTGGGACATCTTCACTGGAAGGTGCGGCCTCCGAAGGATTGTCAGCGTCGACAGCTTCGGTTTGCGGACTGTCGTCGGTGGCATCATCCGGCAGATGTTCTCCGGAGGATTCGTCGGTTTCACCAGGATTCTCTCGGGTTGGCGGGGTGATAGCCTCGTTCTCCCTAGTCAGATCCGCCATCGCGTCGGCGCCGGTCGGGGCGGCTTCCGAGGCACCGACGGCTTCAAGAAACCAGTCGCCGTCGCCCTCGTTGCCGTTCCCTGGGAAATCCGTCGTCATGTGGTCCAACTCCGTGGGAGAATCCGGACATGAAGATACCTGTCGTACGCTCAGACCCACGGATTCGCATGCTCGGATCTGCACACGCCGGCGATGCCGGAGCCGATATGGCTGCCAACGAATCGGTGACAATCGCACCTGGTGCGATCGTCATCGTTGGCACAGGAATCTCGATGGCCATACCCGATGGCTACGCAGGCTTCGTGCTGCCCCGCTCCGGTTTGGCAGTCAAGCACGGGATCACGGTGGCAAATGCTCCCGGACTCATCGACTCTGGATATCGAGGCGAGCTGCGCGTCGGTCTCATCAACCACAGCAACGTTGCGTTCACCGTTGATTCTGGCGATCGAATCGCCCAGCTGGTGATCATGAAGGTCGAAAGCCCCGAGTTCGTCGAAACGGATTCTCTCGATGAGACCACCCGAGGCTCGGGCGGGTTCGGATCCACCGGTGTAACTGCGGGGGACTGACAGGTTGTGTTGCTGCCCGGCGCCAGCTAGCCGCTGGTCGCGGGTTCGCTTGCGTGAGCTCCGCGGGCGTCGAGTACGGCGTTGATTTCGGCGCCGATGATGACGGTGAGGGCTGCGAGCCAGAACCAAAGCATCAGGATGATGACGGCTCCGAGTCCCGCGTATGTCTCGTTGTATCTCCCAAACGATGCGATGTAGACAGAGAACCCGATGGATGTAATCGTCCATACGAGTGTTGCAAAGATTGCGCCGGGGAACGCCGACCGCATGCGTTGGGGACGGTCGGGTGGCACGAGGCGGTAGAGGAGGACTGACATACTTGCAAAGCCTCCGAGGATGAGGAGCCACCGGAGGTTGCCGAGCGAGATGATGACATGGTCGGTGTCGAGCGTCGAGAACCAGACTGGGATTGCTGCGATCAAGGCAATCGACATGATGCCAACGATGACTGCGGCGACAGTAAGCGCGAGCACTCGAGGTCGGGATTCAAGGGGGGATCGCTGATGCTCTTGGTTGTATGCGATCTTCACGGCTCGGACGATCGCCCTTGTGGCATTGGAGACCGTCCAGAAGAGTGCGAGGGTCGAAGCGAGGAACCCGAAGGTCAGGTGTGGATGCGATGCGTCGGAGAGAAGCCGCATTTGCTCATCAAGGAACCGTGCTGCCGCACCTGGAAGGGCGCCGAGCAGGACATCGATCTGGCGTTCAGCTTCGGCGATGTCGGTGAACAGGCCGTAGACGGAAAGCACGAGGACGATTCCGGGTAGCACGGCGAGTACTGCGTAGAACGCTACCCCAGCGGCGAGGAGGGTGGCGTTGTCGCGCTTGGCCTCGCTGGCGACCGCCGAGACGGTCGACCACATGCGGTTGACTATTGATGACAAATGTTCGACCTATCGTGGTTCGCGGTGTTGTGTGTCGTGTAGGGTCGCGCCAACTGGTCAGCTTGGCCAGTCGATGACCTGTGTACATCCCGTGACAAGAAGGCGAACACATGACAGACCTTGACCCTCAGAAGATTACGAACCTTTCGACGGGGAAGGTCGTCTTTCTCATCGTCGCGGTACCAGGCATTCTGCTCCTGCTTCTTTTGTGGGCAAGCTACAACTTCGCCCCGCTCGTCTAGTCCAGTGCTCTCGGACAATTCCGTCGTCCCACGCCTATGAGCCCAGAACTACCAACAGGGAGAGACCCATCAGTGACTGAGGACCGCAGCGCGAGTTTCGTTGAGTTGTTCTTCGATCTCGTGTTTGTATTCGGTATTACGCAGATTGCGGCCTCGATCCACGGGCACCTCGATTGGGCCACCCTCGGCAAAGCAGCCGTCGTCCTGTTGCTTCTGTGGTGGGCGTGGACACAGTTCACGTGGGCCGCAGGCAATGCGGATTTCGACGACGTTGGGCCCAGGGTGGTCATGCTTGCAGCCACCGCAACCCTGTTCATTCTCGCTACTTCGGTGCAGGGTGCCTTCGGTGCGGACGGCGAGATCTTTGCCTTGTCCTACTTCGCTGTCATGACATTGTGGGCGCTGTTCTTTCTGGCTCTCGTATGGGGCACCGACGAACTCGCGGGGTTCCTGGCGTACGCGCCTCGTGTCGTCATCGGTTCGGTGTTGGTATTGGTCGGCGGTTTTGTCGCCGACGACATCCGGATCTGGTTCTTCGCCGCAGCGGCGCTTGTGAACATCGTGGCCACCGTCGCCGCCGACAGGAATGAGTACTCGATCATCGCGAGTCACTTTGCTGAACGTCACGGCCTATTCGTGATCATCGTGCTTGGCGAGGCGCTCATCGCTGTCGGCGTGAGCACCGTGGGTGGGCAAAGCTCTCTGGCGTTCTATGTCGCGGGAGCTGCGATGCTGATCACCGTCCTTGCTATGTGGTGGTCGTACTTCGACTGGCTCTTCCAGGTTGGGGAGAAGGCTCTCAAGAGCCTGTCCGGCATCGCACAGGGGCAGTTGGCTCGCAACGCCTATTCGGTGGCTCATTATCCGCTGGTCGCCGGGGTGATCCTGTTCGCCCTTGGCACCGAGGAGTTGCTGCTACATCCCGATGCGTCGCTCGATACCGCAGCGAGATGGGCCTTCATCGGCGGTCTGATTCTGTTTCTGGCGTCGGAATCGGTCATGGCTCGCCTGTTCACCCAGAAGGTTGCATGGGAGCGAGTCCTGGCGATCCTCGCTCTTGGAGTCGTCGGCTTCGTCCTCGGCGACCTGGATGCCGCGGCCATAGGAGTGATTGCCTGCGCGATTGTCGTGCTTACGCTCGGTGTTGAGACAGTCCGGCACAGCGACGAACTTCGACGTTTGCGAACCGCGTCCGACTAGTCCACGGCGGACATCGCCAGCCCAGTGATCTGATCTACTCGCCGCAGCCGATTCCACCCTGAACCGAGGTCACGAGATCGTCGGCAGCTTCGCCAGTCAGGCTTCCGGAGAGAACCTCGAAGTCAGTGCCGGACTCGACGAGGTACACCTTTTGGTTCTGGATGAACGGGCTGTCCAGGATCTGCACCTCGGGGTACAGCGCCTGGAGCTCGGCGACCGACGTCCCGACAGTGAGGTCGGGCGGGCTGACGGGTACATCAAGCACCCCGTTGTAGTTGAACGAGAAGAACTGCTCGTCTCCGGTTCCGAAGAAGTCTGCGTCGGTGAAGAGCGCTCGGAAGTCGAATGGTGCATCGCCATACTGGATAAACCGAATGTGTTCACCGGGACAGATGGGTTCTACGATCCACCCGCTGTCCTGTGTCGGCGGGCCAAAGAGCGGTTCGAGCGCGGTCTGGACCTCGGAGGGGGTCGCTCCGAAGTCAACGACGCCGTAGCCATCAACGAAGAAGCCAAACGCGGGGGCCGGGATGGTGGTGGTCGTCGATGGGGCGATGGTCGTGGTGGTTGTCGGTGGGACCGTGGTTGTGGTGGTTGTCGGTGGGACCGTGGTTGTGGTGGTCGTTGGTGCGAGGGTGGTCGACGACAGAGCAACAACGGTCGTGGTCGTCGAGGCCGGATCGTCCGATCTGAGGGCATTCCACCCGAGTACCAACAGCAGAATCGCTCCTGCGGCGACAGCCGCTCCGATGACTAGTGGTCGTTGCATGCGGGTCCCTTTCGAAGTTCTCCTGAGACACTATTGCATCGTGGATCGAAATGGGGGACGAATGTGACAGGCCGGCTGAGCACAGCTATTCGGAGGCGTCTCGTCGCCGGAGGACGTGGGTGCAAAGGCGTTCTCACGGGGTCCGGCGAACGGGTGATATTGCTGCGTAGTCTGTACCATGCCGTGCATCGCGGACGTAGCTCAGCTGGTAGAGCGCAACCTTGCCAAGGTTGAGGTCGCCGGTTCGAACCCGGTCGTCCGCTCCAGGGAAAGGCGGTCGCCGTGACCGCCTTTCTTGTTCGGCGACGTGGCCGAGTGGCTAGGCAAGGGTCTGCAAAACCCTGTACGCGGGTTCGAGTCCCGCCGTCGCCTCGAAGTTCACCCAATGCTGTGATGTTCCATCCGCATGACTAGAGTCGCCAACGACGCCGCAAAGGAAGACTGATGGACGACAACGCCGATACAGCAGAGTTCGAGGCCGTGGACGAAGCTCCAAAGCCAAAATTCGGCAAGCAGCAGATCATCGCGACGGCCATCACCCTCATCGTCTTGGTGATTGTTTTCGTAGTCGTATTACCGCAGTTCGGCGACTACAGCGAAGCATGGAAGGCCATCCAGAACATGGAGGCCTACCAAATCGGGTTGATTCTCATTGCAACGGTTGGGCTGATCATCATCTATGTGACGCCATATCTTGCAGCGTTGCCCGGCCTTCGCTTCAAACCTGCGTTCTACACACGTCAGACGTCGTTCATGATCAGCAACGTGATCCCAGGCGGAGGTGCTTGGGGCCTAGCTGTCCAATTCGGCATGCTCTCGACCTACGGCGTTCGCGCTGCACCGGCAACGGCCACGATCGGGATCACAAGTGTGTGGAACACCCTCGTGACTCTTTCGCTACCCGTCGTCGCGTTGACAGCCCTCGCCGTCACGGGACAAAGCACTTCAGATCAGCTCCTCGCGACGGCGATTGCATTCGTGGTTGTCGTTCTGATGATTGGGCTGTTCGTGCTGATACTTCGTAGCGAAGAGTACGCTCGCAAGGTCGGGCGCTTCGGGAACAAGCTGATAGCTGCTGCTGGGAAGTTGATTCGGCGAGACCTCGATATCGACGCTGTCGATGCGATTGTTGAGTTCCGCAGGTCGATTGTTGATGTCGTCCTTGACCGTTGGTTCCTCATCACCATCTCCAACGTCGGACAGCAGCTGGCACAGTTCTTCATTCTGTATCTGGCAGTCGTGGCACTACAGGGTGGATTCGACGGTCCCGTCACCCTGGGAGAGGCTTTCGCCGCCTTCTCCTTCGGTCGGCTTGCCACGTTCATTCCGGTTCCGCCGGGAGGCCTGGGGACAACGGATGCCATCATCAACGCCATGCTCACGAGCTTCGGAATGCCGAACAATGACGCCCTCGCAGCAACGCTTGTGTGGCGTGCGATGACATACTTCCCACAGGTAATCATCGGCACGATCACCATGCTCCTTTGGCGGCGTGATCGCAACAAGGCGACGCAGGCGGCAACGTAGGCCTCAACTGCATCGTTGCGGTTTCGGCTGACCCGCCGCTATCTTCCGAATCCCGAAAGGGCGATTAGCTCAGCGGCAGAGCACTGCCTCGACACGGCAGGGGTCACTGGTTCAAATCCAGTATCGCCCACGTACAGGAACCCTTGCGGCTGCAGGGGTTCCTGTCGTTTTGGCATGGCAGGCTGAGCCCCGTCATTCGCAGAGCAGAAGGTTGACCCTTCTGGGCGCTTCATCGGCCGATTTCCAAGTTGTGTAGTGCACAGCTCAAGATAGATTCATGTGTGTGCGGGTTCGCCCAATGCACCCGCAGACCATGCGATCTAGGAGGTCGGAAATGGCAACGGGAACAGTGGCGAGACCGGTCGAGGATGTGGGTAGAAAACGCTCCTTCGGCAACGTGGGTGTGCCGCTCAAAGTCACAGGGTTGATTGCAGTCATCGTAGGGCTTGTGTTCCTTGCGATCACGATGACCAACAACCTTTTCGAGGTGGGTCCAGCATTCGAGGAGATGATCGACGACTTCCGTCCCGTCCTCACGGACGAGTCTCTTGACACAGCCCGTGCGGACCTCGCGACACTCGAAGCAGCTGGGGAGGAATTTCGGACAACGGTCGGACCTGCGATGGCTGAGGCCCTTGGGATGACCCCGGACGAGTTCGGTGCGATGGTGCAGACCCAATACCCGGCCGTGGCGCAGGGGATGGCGGCTCTACCGGCGGTCACGGAGACGTTCAACGGTCTCATCGATACGCTCGATAGTCAGGGAGACCTGTTCGCCTCAGCGGATGCGATTCCAACCGATGGACTTCCTGCGAGCACCGTTCCTTGGATCATTGCGATCTCGGGTGTACTTGCAATCATTGTCGGAGTGATGCTGTTCAAGCCTGGACGTGCTTGGCCGATGCTCGCGTTGGCACTTGGGTTGATTCTCGTTGTCTCTACGGTGGTCCTAGGCCTTCCGCAGAAGGCGGCAGACGCCGACGAGCTGAACGAGAATCTGACGCCGATCTACACGCAGGAACTCATCGATGGTGCGAATGCCTCGCTCGCGGTCGTCGGAGCGATGGGCGAGGAGATGCAGACAGAGATGCTGCCTGATCTTGCTGTGCAGCTCGGCATGACGCCTGAAGAACTGAACGCCTTCATGGGAGAGAATTTTCCGGCTACGGCGGCTGCCATGCAGTCCATGCCGGAGTCACTGCCGCGATTTGGTGCGTTCGTCGGGATATTCGGGGCGAATCTCGACAACTACATGACAATCCAGCCGGTGGCATTTACGCCAATCATCTGGACGTTCCTGCTCGGTGGGGCACTGATTGTGCTTTCCAGCGGATACTGCGTCCTCACGAAACAGTCGTAGTCAGACGGGAGACGGTGGGGCGTTAACCGGCGCCCCACCCTCCTACATTTCGAGGGACCAATGCAACGCCTGGTCGCGACGGCGGTCCGACTATGGACGATGAAGTCCACAGGTAGGATTATCCGATGGGCGTGAGAGTCAAAGCTCGCTGGTCAACGGCATCACTATGAACTCGGTACGACGCGCACGCGTGGACGTCGGCGTGACGCAGAACCTCCGTGCCCATCGTGGCAACGCCTTAGCGCTTCCTCCCGGAGTCGGATCCTGGCCAGGAGCGTCGAGCGACTGATGCCCGCCGCCTTCTCGTTTGATGCAGAGCTCTGGGGAGACACGCCAGAGATGTCCTGGGTATTCGTGTCTCTGCCAACGGACATATCAGACATCATCGCCGATGCAGTCCCCAAGCGCGTTGGGTTCGGGTCGGTCAGGGTGTCGGTCACGGTTGGGCAGCAGCAGTGGAAGACATCCTTGTTCCCCTCGAAGACGCTCGGCACATACGTCCTTCCTGTGAAGGGTTCGATCCGCTCGGCGGTAGGTGCCACGGTCGGAGACACAATCGCCCTCAGCCTGGTCGTGATCGATGAGGGCTACGAAGCGATCTAGCGCCGCGGGGACAGCAAGGAGGACCGCTCGGGAGTCGGCAGCACCCAGCGAGCACCGACTCCTGCGAAGCCGCTCCGTTCGGCGAGGAACATCCCGAACCGAGACGCAACCTCGCTAGCCAACATCGGGTCTTCCCAACAGCCCTCATCCTCGATTGGGCAGGACACGTCGTATCCGGCACGGGCCAACGCACGCGGTGCGCTTCGGAAGTCAGGCTCACCAGCGGCAGAGAGACCATCGACCCAGGCGAGGAACTCGGCGAATGTTGCGTGGGTGACGAGTCCTGGGTCGCATTGCTCGTCATCGGGATTGCAGCCAGAAGGCAGATCGAACTTCGAGCGCCACTCGTATGCTCCCTGCGCCAACCAGCGGCTCGAGGTGAAGATCAGCTCAGAACGGCCGCCTCCAAAAGCACGAGCGTCATCGCATTCAGGATCCTCGGCGGCGAACCAAACCTCTGGAGTCAACCCATCGGGAAGTTCCGAGTTCCCGAGCCACACGAGCTTGCGAACACCGTCGAAGGTCATGAGATCGACGCGGCCATCGCCGTCGTAATCCGCCGTAGCCGCATCGACAATGCCCGACGGCAGGGCGTGAGGCCACTGCGTCTCGAAGACGCGCTCGTAGCCGTCGCTTGCGAGGGCTACCTGTACAACCCCGTTCCCGACGGCCCACAAGTCTGGGCGGTTATCAAGATCGACGTCTCCGAGCGTGAACGTGACGCCAGATGAGATATCGTCGAACGGAAGCCGTGATTCATGCTTGAGTTCCGAATCTCCGGAAACGGGATCTACGCCCCAGATCCGTAGGGTCGATCCTTCGCCGATGAAGAGGTCGAGGCTTCCGTCGACATCGACGTCGCCTGTGGAGATCCACGATCCAGCAGCCGGTGTTGGCACCGTTGTGACGGCCGTTGTCTCCCTTGCAAAGTTACCGAACGCAGCGCGCACCGTGAGCTTGAGCGAACCGTTGATGTCGCTGACGATCCAGAGATCTTGCCCGCCCTCACCGTCCCAGTCCCCGAAGCCGATCGCGGCTGCGGTGTCTGCGACGCCACCGAGTCCGGTGACGACCGACGTACGGACCGAACACGCATTGTGCTGCCAGGATGCAGCGGAGGACTCGATCAGAAGATCCAGTCCGAGTCGTGCGATTCGCACGATGTCACGAGCGCCATTGTTGTCAATGTCTGTGAGCGTCGTCGCGAGGGTTCCGCTTGGTTCCTGTGGCACGACCGTGAACGAACGCACCAGGCGGAATGGCTCGCGATCCGTCAGTGGTTCATAGGGGAGAGGTATCGATGCATAGTCACTGAAGGCTGGCCCTTGCCACGCGAAATGCATCGTGTCCTTGCTGCCAATCCAGAGACCGCCCCAGCAGAACCCAGCATCAAGGAACGACTGCCTCCACCAGCTCGGGATATCGGTGATGAGTCGGTTGTCGGACCGATGTGGGTTCTTTGGGGCGTTGATGTCAAAAGCGGTCCCATACGTGTGGCGTGAAGTCCTGAGACTGCCCCCAATCGTCCGTGATGCCGCTGAATATGTCGTCTTGGGATCAACCCGATATGCAAGGTCTGAAGCGAGTCCAGAAATGAGACCAACGGCGGCTGCATCAAGCGCAGGGACCATCCAGGGATGGACGGCGAGCACCTCAGCAGAGCCGGGGATTGGCCACCGGACGAGGTCTTGATGCACTTGGCCCACGGTGCGACCGAACATGGCAGCAAAGTCGCCCCGCAACAACTCATCACGTGCAAACCAGCCCTTGTCGTCTGCGTGAGGGGTAGGGATTCGTTGCGCCCCGCAGCCGCTCGATTCCGTGAACGCAGGCCATGTCTCGCCCTCTCCACCAAGAGCAGCCGCTGTGCCTGCAGTCAACGACGACAACAGGACGGTGAGGGCGGCAGTCAGGAGCACACGGCGCATTGCGTCAACCTACCGCGCCGTTGGGATTGCGACGACCGACTAGCGTGGCGCCATGGCGAAACGAACCTATGAGGATGAGCATCTCCGGATCCTTTGGGACTCGTCGTTCTGTATCCATTCAGCGCGGTGCATCCAGGCCGGCAACGGCACCTTCGATCCGCAACGCCGACCGTGGGTCGATATGTCTCAGGCTGATATCGACACGATCGTCTCTGCAATTGAGGCATGCCCGACGGGGGCTCTCAGATACGAGCGTCTCGACGGCGGAGTCGAGGAACACACCCCAGCTACGACCACCATCGTTCCGTTCCCACACGGCCCGCTCTTCGTCCGAGGTGAGGTCGAGGTGCGCGACCGGCATGGGGAGATGTTTGTAGCGAGTCCCAGGGTCGCTCTGTGCCGGTGCGGACACTCCGAGAACCAACCATTCTGCGATCTGTCGCATCGAGGTTCGGACTTCCGCGACCATGCCAAGGCGCCGAACAGTGTTCGTGAGGAAGCCGCCAGCCCGAATGACATTTCGTCGGAAGAGCTATGACCGGTCACGACGTTGATGCGTTTGCGAAGGAGATCAGCGATCTCCATGACTTCTTCGAAGCCTGGTTCGAGGGTGATAACTCGCGGTCCATCACGGAGTTCAGTGACAGGCTTGACGCGGGATTCTCGATTGTCACGCCCAATGGCGCGCGGCTCGGAAAGGCTGCGATCATGGATGCGGTCGAGACCAGGTTCGGGAGTGGGCGCATTCGCATCGCTACGGTCGATGCTCGCCTCAACGCAGAGAATCCCGGTTCGGACGTTGACGGTGACACGATTGATGGCTCATATGTCGAAGTCCAGACGACCCGGACCGGATCGACGAGGCGACACTCTGAGGTGACCATGGCGCTGGACTCGACAGTACCAACGGGTTACCGCTGGATCCGTGTCGTGGAAACCTGGCTCGATTCGGAGGATTCTCAGGCGGCGAGGTCGCTGAGAAGGTAGTCGATCACATGTTGCGCCGAATACTCGGTTCCACCGTCTGGGGCAAACCGAGCCACATGGGCAGCGTCGTCACCGGAGGTGATGAGCATCCCCTCGACGTCTCCCGACTTGGTCGTTTGCGACATCCCAACATTGGCGACAAGTGAGTTGCAGAGGCATTTTCGGCCAACAGTGTCGGCGATGTCCCCACCCTTTTCAAGGTACTCATCGACGGGCTCGGATGGACATCGCCAGCCGATCGTCCCATTGTCGCGTTCATAGCCGTGGCGGAGATAGCCGAGGTCGCAGATGCGATCGCGCTTTTCGTAGACCTTCGGATTCGAGAGTGTCTGTTCGAGCTCGATGACCTTGAATGGAAACCCGGTCGGCGAAGCGACGGCGTCGGTGTACACCTTGACCATGCCTTCGCGAGATTGCTCGATGACCTGGTCCTTGATGTCGCGTGTGAACCCTGATTCATTGCAGTAAGCGAATGCCGTTCCCACCTGGACACCAGCGGCGCCGGCCTCCAGGGCTGCTTTGACCTGATGCGGTTCTGCATAGCCTCCCGCGAGCCAGAATGGCTTGCCGAGATCGGCGATGGCGTCTAGGTCAACCTCGTCGCGCTCGCCGTAGATAGGCTCGCCGATTTCGTTGAATTCGCCCTTCTTGCGCGGCGGTGCGTTGTGGCCGCCAGCCACGGGGAGTTCAACCACGAACCCGTTCACCTCGCCAGAGGACTTGGTGGCGAGCATCTTCGCGAGGACGTGCGACGAGACAATCGCCAGGAACTTTGGGCGTGGGAGCTTTGCGACGAGGTTCTGTGCGAACTTCGAAGGAGAGAACCTGACGAAAGGATCACCCTTCTCCGTCAATCCCTTGATATCGATCTTCATCTCGACGTCGAGTGCATCGGCCAGTCGG
>Ga0209273_10001974_pt1 | contig 16653 bp, 27 predicted proteins | sample tdAd471_FD_187126 | JGI IMG/M metagenome (GOLD analysis project Ga0209273, IMG submission 187126) | Marine sediment microbial communities from the Atlantic coast under amendment with organic carbon and nitrate - tdAd47.1 (SPAdes)... | ecosystem: Environmental > Aquatic > Marine > Coastal >...
TCTATGCGCGCCAGCTGACCCGCGATCCCGCCGGTCTGTGCCAGGGCGATATCGAACGGCTCCGCGAGGCCGGGTTCGATGACGGGGAAATCCTCGAGATCAACCAGGTCACGGCCTATTTTGCTTACGCCAACCGCACCGTGCTCGGTCTCGGTGTCAGCCATGTCGGCGAGACGTTGGGGCTGTCACCGGGGGATAGCGACGACCCGGAAGACTGGTCTCACGACTAACTACGGCGGGCGAGGTCTGCGAGGAGCGGGCGGTGGTCGGAGCCGGTCTGCGGCCCGCGCTCGATCCGGACCGCGCCCCAGTTTGCTCCGGTCAGGACATGGTCGATCCCGACCAGCGGGAAGGGGGCGGGCCAACTGGCGAGACGGTCGGTCTGCCGCTCCACCTGCCAGTCCTGCTCCATGCGGACCAGGGCCTGGCTCGGAAAGGCGGCGTTGAAATCGCCCACAAGAACGAGATTGGCCCGGTCGAAGCGCGCCAGATCCCAGGTCAGTTCGCCACGCTGCTCATCCTGCGAGGAGAGCGGGGTTGGCCACGTCATGTGGACCGACACCACGACGACGGGTTCGCCATTTTCATCCTCGATCTCAGCCCAGGCAGAGGGGGGCAGGTTGCGCCATCCGGACGGCTGTCCCTGCGTCGAGCGCGCGACCTGCTGGTGGGAGAGACATCCTGACCGCACGATTGGACGTCGGCTGTAGAGCCGCGCCGACTCATACGGACAGATGCTGGCGTAGGGATAATGCGCCGCGACTTGGTCCAGCGCATCGCCGATATAGGGGAAGGCTTCCTGCAGGGCGAGAATGTCGGCATCCTGCTCCAGCGCGTAGACGAGGGCGTTGTTGACCGCATCGGCCCGCCCCCAGGCGTTGTGCGTGACGATGCGCAGGCTCGCCGGGCCGTCCACCGGTTGAGGCGGGGAGAGGTCGATCGCCAGGAGGGCCAGAACAAGCGTGCAGCCCGCGCTGGCACGCATTGGCCCCCACTGGCGCAGGACCGCCAGCCCGACGGTGAGGCCGAGCGCGGCCATCATCCAGACCGGCCAGAGCTGGCGGAAGAGATCCGCAAATCCGCCCACAAAGCCTAGCAGGCAAAGCAACGTCACCAGCGCCATCCCTGCGACCGGCAGCCAGGCGGCTCGTCTCACCCACACCATTCAACACATCCTGTTTTCATGCACCGCAGCCCCGTATTGCGAAGAAGCTGGGCGAAAGCTAGACGAAACGCCATGAAAGTTTCCGATTTTGACTTCCACCTTCCCGAAGAGAATATCGCCCTGCGTCCGGCGCGGCCGCGCGATGCGGCGCGCCTGCTGCATGTGACGCGCGATGGCGGCCTCGCCGACAAGGGCGTGCTCGACCTGCCTGACCTGCTTCAGCCCGGCGATGTCATGGTGTTCAACGACACCAAGGTGATCCCGGCGGCCCTGGAGGGGCTTCGCCCGGCGCGCGCCCATGGCGGGGGCGGGGATGTCACGCTGGAGGTGAACCTGCACAAACGCGTCGCGGCGGACGCCTGGCGGGCCTTCATCCGCCCGGCAAAGCGTATCCGCGAAGGCGATGAGGTCCGCTTCGGCGAGGCCTTGAGCGCCCGGGTCGAAACGAAATCCGAGGGCGGCGACACGGTGCTGGTCTTCAACCAGAGCGGCGCCGCACTCGACGAGGCCATCGCCGCGACGGGCGTGCCGCCCCTGCCGCCCTATATCGCCCGCAAGCGCGAGGTGGATGAGCAGGATATCGAGGACTACCAGACCCTCTTCGCACGCGAAGAAGGCAGCGTGGCGGCCCCGACGGCGGGGCTGCACTTCACCGAGCGCCTTCTGGCGGCCCTGGATGCGCGCGGTGTCGAACGCGTCCACGTGACCCTTCATGTCGGCGCCGGCACCTTCCTGCCGGTGAAGGTCGAGGACACGGACGGTCATGAAATGCACTCGGAATGGTGCGAGATTTCAGAGGCTTCCGCCGAGGCGATCAATCGCGCCAAGGCCGAGGGCCGCCGCGTCATCCCGGTCGGAACCACGGCGCTGCGCACCATCGAAAGCCTGGCTGCCACGCCGGGCCGCGTGGAAGCGGGCAGTCGCGACACGGACATCTTCATCACGCCGGGCTATGATTTCCGCATCGCCGACGCGCTGATGACGAATTTCCACCTGCCCAAATCGACGCTCTTCATGCTGGTCAGCGCCCTGTCCGGCCTGGAGGTCATGCAGCGCGCCTATGCGCACGCCATCGAGACGGGCTACCGCTTCTATTCCTATGGCGATGCCTGCCTGCTCGAGCGGGCGAACCGGGATTTCTCATAATTTCCCGCCGCAAATTTCGCCTCCGACTACTCCTACCATAACGGACCGGATTTCCGGGCCTGTCCCGCCGGGTTTCAAATGATTTCAGGGTGTTGTCCGACTGTTATGTCGGCCCGGTCCACGATGTCAAAGAACGCGGCGAGTCTATCGTGATGAGGCAGGAGGGGGAGAGGGCGCTGTTGGGGGGAAGTCTCGTCGATTTGCCTGATCGGATTATCAGGCAATTTCTTCAAAAATGTAGAATACGTGAGGTGAACACACGTGATCGTCCAAAAAGCACTCTGCGTTGAAACGAACGCGCAGGGGCACCGGGGTTTGCCCAGTGCTTCCGTCAAATTTTCCAGGCGCGCTTGCTAGCAGAATGACAACCGACCTTGAAACCTCCGCCAGGGTGCACGGAGTAAAACAGACGGCGTAAGAATCGTCGGAACCGATATCAAAAAGAAAGAACTCAACATCCAAAACCGCACCGTCATGCTGTTCCGGATGATCGGCAATGGCATCCAAGACGTCTCGCTCCGTCGGGCCAATCTGCGCACTGGAGCACGCACTGCCGAGAGTTCCCCAAGCCACGAGACCAAGGGTGATGATACTACGGCTGAAAATCACAATTTTCGAAAGCCTCCCGCACCCTTTCTGGCGTACCACGATGTCAGGGTAACGCCCCCTCGACGGCAGTCAAAGTAAAGGCCCCTCCTGAATCGGTTACTTCATTCGGGCCGGTGGTCGCGGAGATGAGCTTTTACGCCGTGCTTTCGAAGAAGAAATACAATCGAAATCAACGACAATAATGACGACACAGAGCCTCCGATGAGCAAATCAAATATGCTATTATCATTTCTGAATACGAAATCCAAGTATGTGTTTATAGAAAATAAAACCCCGGTACTTATAAGAATGAGACCGTGAGTTGATTTTCTCCACAGGCAAAGAGAAAGCCACATTATGAAATTTACTAAAATATGAGAATACAAAGAAAAACCAGGCAGCGCAAAATCATCAAATAGCCTGTAGACCACCTTAATTGCGACATACAATAATGGTGTGAAAATAAATATGCCGAGGTTAGTTTTCATAGTTTTTCGCTTTATCTCGACGACTCTGTTTATTTCATGGACATCCCAATAAACACGATGGAAACCGTCGGAGTGCCCCTGCGCCTGACCTGCCCCATCGAAGTGGCCCAGTTTTAAAGTTAGGGCCCGGCGGGTGATGTGCGGCGGTCATGCCGACGCGCCGTCAACCTAGGGCGGCACGAGCGGCGCTGGCAAGAGCTTTTCGGGAGCTGGGAGCGTGACAGCGCGCGGTCGTAATAGGTGTCCCACTGGGCATCCAGACGACGGCCGGTATAGCGGAAGGGGCCGCGACGCCCGCAGGGCGAAGCCGCGAGCAGGCCACCTCCGGGCTACGCCCTCCGGCCCCTCCGTCGGCTGCGCCGACACCTCCCCCGAGGGGAGGATTGAGCGCTTACTTTCTCCCGGAGGAGCGCAGCGAATTCCGGGACCTACCGGTCAGAGCCAGGTTTGCATCAATCTGTGGGCCCCGGAACCCCGACTTTCGTCAGGGCAGGCAAAACCGGGGAAAGAGATACTCCCTGTCATCCCGGCTGGATGCCCCGCGCAGGCGGGGCGCAGGGCCGGGACCTAGAAACACTGACCGGACCGGTCTCTGCCTCGAGCCCAGCGGACAGCGCATCTGGGTCCCGGACTTCCGCCCCGCCTGCGCGGGGCATGCATCCGGGATGACAAGAGTAGAGGGGGGCTCAAACGCTAGCGATCACAGGACGGCAGCTGCGCCATCAGATTGGTCGTTGTTGTCCGAGTACGCAGGACATTGCGGGAGCCCTGGCCGGATGTGGCGGGCTGGGCCTGTCCGCGTTCGCCGACGATGCCGCGTTCTCCGACAATCCCGCGCTCCCCGACGATGCCGCGTTCGCCGACAATAGCGCGGCCGTCTGTATTGTCGGACGTCACGATCTTCTCATAGGCAAAGCTGACATGCTCGCTGCGGCGCGACCGTTCGCCGGGCGCGCGCATCACGGTGGCGACCTGTCCGTTTGAGGTCATGCAGCGGCCGACGGGTTGCCAGTCCACGCCCGGAAAGGCGGTGGACGAGACCCGGCGGATCTCGACATTCGTCCAGTCGACGCCCGGGAATTCGACCAGGGGCTGGCCGGCCAGCCAGTCCACACCCGGAAAGGTCTGCAGGTCTTCCGGCCCGGTATCGAGCTGGAGAGATGGCGGGTCGATTTGTGCTTGAGGCTGTGTATGGCGGCGATGGCCGGTCGCCTGGCTGGATGATTGCAGGTCCAGGTCTGCGGCGACCAGTGTTGCAGCGATCAGTAGAATGCTCATGAAGTCCTCCCCCTCATTGGCTGTGATCCTAGCACATATCGGGGGCAGGCTGAGCCGGATATGAACGCCGCGGCTTTCTCTTTTGCCAATTGCGGACTAGAAGCGCGCCCCATGAGCGCTTTTCCCTATACGATCCACGCAACCGACGGCGCCGCGCGCTGCGGGACGCTGACCACCTCGCGCGGCGAGATCCAGACCCCGGCCTTCATGCCGGTGGGCACGGCCGGAACCGTCAAGGCCCTCTATATGGATCAGGTCAAGGAGACGGGCGCCGACATCATTCTGGGCAATACCTATCACCTCATGCTGCGCCCGGGCGCCGAGCGCGTGAAACGGCTCGGGGGGCTGCACCAATTCTCCACCTGGAAAGGTCCGATCCTCACTGATAGTGGCGGTTTCCAGGTCTGGTCGCTCTCCAAACTGCGCAAGATGACCGAGGAGGGGGTGAAGTTTCGCTCCCATATCGACGGATCCGAGCACAATCTGACGCCGGAACGCTCCATCGAGATCCAGGCGGACCTGCTGGGTGCGGACATTTCCATGCAGCTGGACGAGTGCACGCCCTTTGGCTGTTCCGAGGATGAGGCGCGCCAGTCCATGGAGCTCTCCCTGCGCTGGGGCGCGCGGTCCAAGGCGGCGTTCGGCACGCGCGACACGCAGGCGCTCTTCGGCATCGTCCAGGGATCGGTGTTTGAGCCACTGCGCCGCGAATCCGCCGAGCGATCCATTGAGACCGGCTATGACGGGTATGCGATTGGTGGCCTGGCAGTAGGCGAGGGTTTTGAAGTGATGTGTGAAGTTCTCGACTTCACCACACCGCACCTGCCGACGGCGCGTCCGCGCTATCTGATGGGCGTCGGCAAGCCGATTGACCTGGTAGAAGCGGTCGCGCGCGGGGTCGACATGTTCGATTGCGTGCTGCCGACCCGGTCCGGACGCCATGGCCAGGCCTGGTCAGACTGGGGACCTATCAATATCAAGCGCGCCGAATTCGTCGATGACGAGACGCCGCTGATGCCGGAGCTCGATTGCCCGGCGAGCCGCGACTATTCCAAGGCCTATCTCAACCACCTGTTCCGGTCCGGGGAATATCTCTCGGCCATGCTGCTGAGCTGGCACAATATCGCCTATTTCCAGGACCTCACCCGGCGTATGCGCGAGGCGATAAAATCGGGTGAATTCAGTGCCTTCCGGGCCGAATTCAATCGTCGTTGGCAAGAGGGTCAGGCGCAGCGCGGCTAGTCAGACTCGGTGGCGTCCTCGCCCTCGATCAGGCCATAGGCTTCAAACGCCGTGCGCATATAGCTCTCCGGGCAGCCGAATCCGTCATAGAGGCCGCGCAGATAGGCGCGCCGGCGCTGGGCATAGTCGCGTTGCTGATCGGCTTCAGACTCGATGCGTCCCGCGCCACCAATGAAACGGACGATGGGGCGGACCGGGTTCAGGCCGACAATCGTCGAATGATACAGGTTGCGGGCGCCATCCCCGGCCATTTCCGGCGCCTGGGCGGCGGCGTGGGCGGAATGTCCGAGCCAGGTATCGTGGTCGTGATCCTCCTCCTCGGCGATGCGCTGGGATTCTTCGATATCCGGGCCGAGAACGACGGTCAGGCGGGCGATATCGCGCGACACGGTCGAGCACCGGCGCGGCGAGCCGTCGCCGCCATAAGGCGTCGGGACGGTGTCGTCGCCTTCGTCCACCATGATCTCTCCCGGACGCTGGCGGGGCAGGCCGACGGCGTCGGAAACGGCGTCGCGGGTTTCGGTCGTCGCAAAGCTCCCCGCGGCCCCGGCCGTCTGGCGAGTCGATGAACAGGCGCTCGCCGCTAACGCCGCGAGAACACAGGTGAAAATGAGCTTTTGTCCCCTCATGCTCACCATCATACTGAGGAATGTGACGAAATCTCATCAAAAATGCTGAATTCTTGCAGCAATCCCCGATTGACCCCGCGGAATCTCGCGTATAGGTTCCGCGCTCCTTCGGGACAGGAGCCGATAGCTCAGCTGGTAGAGCAACTGACTTTTAATCAGTAGGTCCAGGGTTCGAATCCCTGTCGGCTCACCAACCCTTTTCTAACGGGTTGAAAACGCTTCTGAAAATTGAAGGTTTGTAAATCAGGATTTCGAGGTTTGTAACTTCGCGTTCCTGCTGCGTTTCGCCATGGCTCTCTTGGCGAGCTTCGCCTGTTCCGATTCCCGAGTGTAGCGCTCGACCTCTTTCAAGGATATCCACCCGCCCACGGATTGGATCTCCTTCGTGGTGCACCCTGCTTCTGCCAAGTCGACGGCAGCAGCCTTTCGCAAGCCGTGCGACGTGCACCATTCCGGCAACCCGGCCTCTCGGCATCTTTCCCTGAACCAGTTCCCATAGCCATTCGCAGTGAACGGCTTCCCGAAGCTAGTCACGAGGAGCACCATGCGCTTTTCGTGGCGTTCGATTTCCTCCCACAGAGGCTCGCTGACGTCGATGACGAGTTTGACGCCTGTCTTCTCCTGGGTGATCCGAAACGGCTCTCCTGGGCCTTTTGGACGAGACAGGCGCACAATGTCGCCTCGGCGCTGCCCGGTGTGGAAGTGAGCCATGTAGGCGAGGCGGGGCATTGTCCCTGGCGCCCAGTGTTTGATGAAGGCAGCATGCTCCTCCGGACCCCAAGCTTTCCGCTCGTTTGTCCTGAACGATCCGATCCCTTGAGACGGGTCCTCTGTGATCCACTTCATCCGGCGCGCGATCACAAACATCTGGCGGAGCCGCTTCAGAAGATTGTTTGCGGCGGCGGGGCGATCCTTCATGCGGCCGATGATGGCGCTGAGGTGTCGGTATTCGAGTTTCGGTACTGACCGGTGGCCGTGCTCGTCCAGGAAACTCTTCAGGCATGATCGGTAGGCGGCTTGAGTGCCCGGCTTCAAGCGGAGGAAGTCCGGCGAGTCGTAATAGATGTCGGCAAGGGCCGCGATCGATCTGGATGCCTTGTGGTGGCCGGCGGGCCTGGAGGTGACGCTCTCGTCTTTCTTGAGTTCGGCTTGGTACGCCTCGAGGAATTCATCGGAGCCCGGCTCGCCCGGCAGAGCGACGGAGCGCCCAAAGCGACGGTAATAGGATCGCGGCCTGCCGTGCCGGTCCTTGAAGGTGTTGACGTATTTAAGCCGCATCGTCGCCAAGAATATCGTCCCATCCCTCGCCCTCATCTTCGGGCTGTTCGTCGGGTGGCACATATTGGGTGAGGCGATTGAAAGCTTCAAGCAGTTCGTCGGCGCGCCAGATCGCGCACCCCCCGACCATTCGGTGTCCTGGCATTTCCCCGTCTTTGACCATCGAACGGAACTTCGAGACTGATACGCCGATCAGTTCCGCTGCCTCACTGGCGCGGTATCCAAGCTTCGGGAGTATGATCGGTGGGTGGTTCATCAGATTGCTATGTCCAAGGAAGCCATTGGCTCGCTACCCCTTCCAGCGCCGCGAAGGCGACCAACAGATACACAATGAAGGCCGGGCGACCTCTGTCGGTGTGATCGGCCATGAGGGCGGCAAGGACCGCGCTGATTGCGAGGATTGCCAGGTGGGTGAGGATGGCGGTCATGTGATCCACTCCCAGACAATGTCCAGGAAAGTGTATGTGCCGAGCGCAATCATCGCCATCACGAATATGTGCCAGAGGAAGCCCAACACGATTGCCGCGTACATCTGAAGAATGCTCTTGCGGCTATCCATCATTCATTCTCCGTGTGTTGGGGTGTATCGTTGCTGCGGGGCGCTATATCCATGACCTTCACGCCTTTGCGCTTGGCACGCCGCACCATGTCGGCTGTGCCGCGACCGCCCGGAAACGCTATGACCAGATCGATGGAGTGGCCTAGCATCGCCTCGTTGCGCTTGGGGCCAGCTGCCCGGCCAAACTTTGCCCATTGTGCGGGCACCTTGAACTCGCGAACGCCTTTAGTGGTGTCTGCCCACTCACCAGCGGTGATGTCTGCACCTCTTGCATTGCCATGAAAGAGCAGTCCAATCGGTGTTTGCGCATGTATCCCATCAAGGACATCGAAAATGTGTTGGGGCTCGTGGTAGTCGCGGCCCCCGCAAACGATCACGCGGAGCGGTCGCAAGATACGGTTCATCTCACCCATCACCGCTCTCCTCACTGGTGTTGGTGGCTTTGGCCTTGGCGTTCAGGCTGTCGATCAGCGCGGGGAAGTGTGCGCGGGCGCAAGCCTCAAACGTCTCAAACATTTCGAGGACGTATTCGACATCCGGTTCAGCTGGAATGCGAGCCCGATTCACAACGCAGGTCGCCCATATCTGGCCCGCCAACTCCGTCCCCGGCTTTGTGGCCTCGTGGATGACATCGACCGCTTTTTTGACAGCCTGCGAGGTCACGCAGCATTCGTCAGATGAACTATCCATCACTCATCTCCCTTTGGTGGTGTGCAGGCGTTCACGGAGTTCAGGCTTGCCGCGAGCGACTTGATGGCCGCTTCCCCCAGCACATAAGGCCCGTCGGATTGCAGGTGGTTGTCCAGAACTGACGCCAGGTACAGCGCGTGGTCGCCGCGAATGAACAGCCCCGGCCAGTCGTCTCCGAACTGGACCGGCCCGGTCTCGACGCGCTCGCCGTCAGCAGGGGACGGAAGATGGCGAACCTGCGCCACAGAGCTAGTCATGATGAGGCTCCTTGTCGGGCTCGCTACGGGCTGCTCGGATGATGGCCGCGAACGTGTCCACGATCTCTTCGCGAACATCATGTTCGACATTTGACCACTCCCATTTCAGGCTGCGGCGATCTTGAATGTCATTGATGATGGCTCGCGCGGCCAAATAGTCGGGGTCGGTCGCGAGGCGTACCGGGAGAAGGTCTCCGGCCTCGTCACACAATCCGTCATACGGATAGCACTTCGCGCTTTCGATGCGATGCTTTGCGTGGTTGAAGCCCATCACACTTTCCCCTGTGCTTTAGCGAGGGCGTCTTGGAGGCGGGCGCGGGTGATGTCCTGCGGCTCCCAAGGGTAGGGAAGCCCGACCTCGCGCCGGATCTCATCAGCGAACCCCTCCATGGCGTGCATGTAGGCCTCCGCTGCCTTGGCCACTTCCAGCAGGTCGCGGACAATCTCAGGCGCTGCGACAATGAAGCGGGCGTTGGCTCGTGCCTGCACTGTTTCTTCCTCAAACTCATCGGCATCGATTGATGCAATTGTCCACTCGCCAGCAACACCAAAGCGAATGGCATTTGCCTTGCCGACAATCTCAACCTTGTCGCGCCGGTCGTCGGTGCGCCAAGGCCCCGGCGTGATTTCGCTCAACAGGGTTTCGAGTTCATTCAGTGTCATCTCATTCCTCCGGGAATAGCCGCCAGCATCAGAACCAGCAGCAGGTAGATTGTTGACGTGGGGATGCGGGGGAGGGTCATGGCTTCGACTCCCGTGTTTCGCCCTCGCCAAGGCAGACGGGGCAGGGCGCGTCTCCTTGGTTCTCGCAGAGGCAAAGATCGCCGGCGCAATGGCAGATGACGTACCCGTCGCCCATACAGCGTGGACATGGGACACCTTCATAATCATCGTATTGCTCGACCATGCATGGTGAGCATGCATGGTGTTTCTTTTCGCTGTCGCGCAGAGAACAGCCGCAATACAGGCATTGAGGCGCATCGGTCATTTCGTCACCTCATTCAGCCGACGCTGATAGATGTCGGCCTTGTGCTTGTGAAAGGCGATCAGGGCGGCCAGCGCTTCTGGGTCTCGGGTTTGCTGACATCCGCGGCTACGGGGCATAACCAGCCCGTTACGTCGCGCGGTCGCATGAACGTATGAAGGGGTGCAGTTCAGCTCTCTCGCGAGCCGCGGAGCCGTCCATTCCGGATGCTGGCGGTTTAAGTCGATGACTTGTTGCTTGGTGGCCATCACGCTGCTCCTTGCATGGACTCTAGACGGTCGACCGGGACCGCCATGGTTCGGCCCATGATCCAGATCCGCAGGTCTCCGTTTCCAAGGGACCACGGGGCCGACTCGACCACCCCAAGGTGGAAGGTCTCTGCGGTCCGGCTCTCGTAAACACGGACCTCTGTCCCAATAGGGAATCGCTTTGCTTGTTCGATGGTCATACGACTTGCTCCATTTCGATCGCCAATGCGTCGACCAAGGCGATGCGCTCGCCAATCCACTGCATCACGTTGACGGCCATGGAATTTCCGAGCGCCTTGTATCGCGGCCCCGCCGGGCAGTTTTCGGCGGGCTTGCCGCGATATGGAATAAGTGAAAAATCGTCCGGAAAGCCCTGAAGGCGCTCGCATTCCCGGGGGGTGAGCCGCCGTACCTGCATGCCCAGGCGAACGCCCTGTTGCACGTTTGAAGTATCGTTAGGGGCCTGTCCGGTGAGGCATGGAGCATGGTCGCGTTCCCATGCGTAACTGTTCGCCTGAGCGCTCGCTGTGAAGGCCACGGCAGAATGACCGCCTGCATTCGCATGGCTGCCGTTGTGGCTCATAGAGCGCAGCGTGCCGGCGGCCCCGTCCTCGCGCGGTTGCGCCTCTGTCGCCTTGCAATCGAAAGCGACACACGCCTCAAGGCCATTGTTCCGCCCGAGCGGGTGCGTCACGTCTCCGGACGGGTCCGGATCCTGCGCGCCGTGAAAAGCGATAGCAATCGGGGTTTGCCCAGGCTTTCCACCCAACCAGCAATTATCCTCTTCGTTGCCGCATCGATCGCACTCCGGAGGACACAGGGAGTTAGCGTCATTGGGAGTGATTGCATGTTCATCTGAAAAAACATGGCCGCATCTACTGCACGCCCAGCGGCCGACGCGGCTGTAATCTGCAAGAGCAACCGCCTGCGAGACGGATCTTGCTTCCAGCGTATAAGCCGCACCATCTGTGCGAATTCCGGCACCGTCCGGCCCCGCATGCGGGTTTTCGCTGACCGCCCGCTCTTGAATGGCGATTGGGGTTTGCCCCTCGTCGAGCGTGGTGTTGATACCCTTGTACATTCGGGCTGTGAGCGGATTGGCGACAGCAGGAATTAACGCCTCGGAGCCGCCGCCGCAGTCGCCGCCTGCGGCCCGCAGTGTCGGCACGTCGGCGCCATATTTCGACAGTCCGGTTTGACATGCTGGGCTGGTCGCAATGGGCGTGCCGCGCCCCGACCCATCTTCCGAGGCGTCAAATCCCTCGCCTCGCAAGGCGTGTGAAACGGTCAATCCGCCATCTAGGTCGAAATCGGTTCCGAGTCCGCCACCTGCTGGAGTGCGCGCGCTAATGGTCGGGGCAGGGTTTTTCCCCGCTTCTCGGCGCGGCGGAGAATTCCCCTGCACGCTTTCGGGGTCAAAAAGAACTGCCGCGGCACGTCGCCAGTCTCCAGTATATCCGACAACGAACACACGGCGTCGCCTCTGCGGGACGGCTCCAGGGTGTCGGCGTGTTCGCACGAACTGAGCGTCAAGCACTCGGTATGCGAACCCATACCCGAGTTTGCCCAGCGCCCCGATGAAGGCACCAAAATCCCGCCCTTCGTTGGATGACAGGACGCCGGGAACATTTTCCCAAACGCACCAGCGGGGGCGATAGCGTTCAAGTATTGCAAGATAGACGAGGGCCAGGTTACCGCGCGGGTCGTCCAGTCCTTTTCGAAGTCCGGCGACGCTGAATGACTGGCAGGGGGTTCCTCCGACAAGAAGGTCAATTGCATAGTCTGGCCACTCCTTAAATTTGGTCATGTCGCCCAGGTTCGGCACGTCGGGGTAGTGATGCGCCAGCACTGCCGACGGGAACCGCTCAATTTCCGAGAAGAAGGCGGGCCGCCATCCGAGCGGATGCCAGGCCATGGTCGCAGCTTCGATGCCGGAACAGACAGACCCGTATCTCATACCCATTGCAGTCTCCTCGCTCCGTGTTGAGTGAGATCGACCCACTCTCCGGTTTTCACAGAAAGGCCCCTGACGGCCTCTGGGTCGTGTTTCGGCAGTTCGATGTCCGAGACGGCATGGAGAAGCGTCCGAGGCATCACAGCGCTTGCTGTGCCCTGTTCTGGGCATCCTATCGCTGCGATGACGGTGCCGGTCTCGCCGTCCTTGAGGATCATCGGGGGACGGGTCATGCGCGACGCTTCCGTGCGCGCTCATAGAACTCGGTGTGAAGGCGATCCATTTCTTCGAGAGATGGCTTTTCCTCGACCTCGATGCAGAGCGGCTCCCCGAAGAATGGGTCTTCGTTGATGGCCCATGCGTCTCGCTTGCAGTAGAAGCCTCGGGTTTCGATGTTGAACCAGATGGCCCCATGGGCTTTACAGACGGTGCGATTGCATTCGCCGCCGAGCACTTGCCCTTTCTCAGGGTCGGCGTGCTTGGGATATCGGTGAGGGTGTAGGTCAGTCACGAGACACCCCCTTCCGTGTCCGGGCCGGGGTGCAGCTCTTTGGCCGTGTCTTTGGCCATCCGCAGCATCTCTTCGGCCAATACAACGGCCTCACCGGGACGGTTCACGCCAATTTTCCCGAAGATTTGAGAGGCGCACAGGGCCAAGAGTCCCTCAGTCAGATGCCGCTGACCTCGGACATCATCCGGGGTGCCGTACTCCGCGATCATTGCCTGACGTTCGCGACGCAGAATTTCGCGCATCTCTTTGCGAGCCCGCTCGCGCTCGTAGTTCAGCTTTGATTCGCTCATGCTGCGGCCCTCTTCGTCTCGCGCTTGTGGCGGGCGTGGGTGCTCAAAATCTCCGCGTCGGAAAGCTCCGGCTCTCCCATCGTCCGCATGAGGTCGATCAACCGGCGGCGCTGGTTCGGGTCGTTGATGTTGGAGAAGGCCGATGCCAGGGCCAGTCCATACGGGCTGGCGATGAAGTCGTAGAGCGCATTGCTCTCAGCCGGAGTGGTTGCCCCGGTCTCGGAAAGGCCCTGGAAGAACCAGTTGATGTCCACCTCCATGACCTCGGCCAAGCGGTAAAGGCGGCTTGCTCCAATCCGGTTGGTGCCGCGCTCGTATTTCTGGACCTGCTGGAAGGTGACACCCAGCTTCTCGCCCAACTCGGACTGGCTCATGTCCATCATGGACCGGCGAAGGCGAAGGCGGGCGCCGACGTGCTTGTCGATATCGGTAGGTGCGCGAGCGGTCATGCTGCTTCCTCCTCATTGCTGTCTTCAAAAGGGATGTCGCTGGCCTCAGCTTCTTGGGCCAGAAGGGTGCGGGCTCGCTCTTCGTGTGCGGATTGGGCGCGGTCTCGGTCATCCTGATCCGCGTCATTCCAGATCGGGGAGGCCTTCAACGCTTCCATGCGCTCGGCGAGGTCGCCCAGGTCATCGCAGGACTCGACTTTCAAGATGAAGCTGTCGATTGCCGCCTTTGTGGCATCCAGTGTGCGATGTTGGTCCGGTCGTTTTTGGGGAGCCGGTTGTGCGGTGCCCGCCTCATCAAGCGACTGATTGAAATCGTCTGCGGCGGTAGCGATGGACTTCAGCTCGCTATCCAGAAGCTGTTTGAGTGCGGTCCGGTCGTCCTTGCTCAGGGCCGCCCACCAGGCTTGCAGCGCGCTTGTGCCAGATCGCGCGACCTCGCGGCCCTCGTCGACCTTCGCTCTGGTGGCCTCGTCGATTGGTGCGCCACCGTCCAGCCACTCCGCGAGCTTCTGCCCGGTCTCGATTCCGATTTTCTGGCCCACAGGGAAGGCGGGAGACAGATCGCCCGGAATCTTCTTCTGTAATGTGAGGTCCGGCACCCCCGGCGCGGCGTCGGTCATACCCACACTGATCAGCATTTCGTATGGGAAGTTCTTCTCGACGATTGGCTGGAAGCCGTCTGAGACAATCTTCTGCTTGCCCCGGTCGTCTTGAACCGTCTTCGGCTTTTCTCTGGCACGGGCGCAGAAAATGATGTGAAGGCGAGCACGGAGCAGCCGATTGATGAGCTTCTTGTGAGCTCCCTTCGGCTTGTTCCAACAGTGAAGTCCGGATTTTTTCGTCCGCAGCTCGATGCCTTCAGCCCATTCGAGCACACCGCCTTCGCCCTCCCACTCATGGGACAGGCTATCGATGATCAGGGCATCGAAACCGGCACCCTCTGCCGCCTCGATAGCCTCTTGATAGCGTGCCGGTGTGAATGGCGGTGCCAGGTCAGCCCGGTAGTAGTCCGTCAGGTCGGCGTAGTGAGAGCCGCGACCAGCTTCGGTGTCGATAAAGGCGATGCGTCCCTTCTCTCCAACCAGTCCGCGGGCCAGCTGGATTGCCGAATAGGTCTTGCCGCAGCCAGACGGCCCGTAGAGCAGGATCAGGGACTTCACCCCTTGGCGGATTGCGGGTTCAAACGTGATGTTCATGCGGCCCTCCAAAAGCCATAGCCTTCTTCTTCGTCTTCGATGTCCTGGACGCCGGCGACCTCAATCCACGGGTCATCGGTCCCGTAAATCCGCGTCCAAGCGACGTAGTTTTCCTTCGCTTCTTTCACGCGCTTTTCGCCCTCGACGGTGATGAGGCCAGAGCGCTTCAGGCGTAGGGGTAGCGGTGAGGGCGCGCCGTTCACCGGGCAGAACAGCCACCCGAAGGATGACGAGCCGAAACCGGCAGCGATGTTGGTTTGGATCCGCTCAACCATCTCGCGCTCGGCCGCAGTGCCGCCGAAGACCGGGAGTTCGGGCATCAGGTCCCAGGCTTCCCAGTAGCTCGCGGCTTGAATGTGCCAACCCTCATCCTGCGCGCGGCGGAGAGCGCCGGTCTTCGGTGTAATGTTGCGGCGGCGCGTGAAGGTCTTGAGGTCCCAAGGGCCACGCAAGGTGGCGCGGTCGAACCGGGCCCGGTGCATCATCTTCGTGGTGGGGTCCTGCCAGAGCACCGACACCTCAGAGACGCCATGCGCCAGCTCTTCGGAGAGCGCGCGGTCATTCTCGATGATGCGACGCATCAATCGGATGCGCAGGTCTTCGTTGCGATACATGACCTGGCGACCCGCAAGCGCGCGATCAACAATGCCGTTCCAAAATGTCGCTTCGGGGTCTGCCTCTAGGATGCGATCCATCAGAGCCAGTTTCGAGCCCGAGAGTTTCAGTCCGCGCTCTCCCAGCCACGCCTTCATCTGTTCGATGGTGTCCAGGGCCTCAGGGTGATCGGCCTTTTCGGGCTTCACGGCAAAGCGCGCCTCGTAAGCCTCTAGCCCCTCTAGGAGACAGGCATGGGTAGCGGACCCGATGCGGCGGCTGTCAGCGCGCCGAGCAAGGCTCTCGGGGGTCTCCTCCTTGCGCAGGGCGGAATTTGGATGGTGATCCCACCACCACGACTCTGCATCGAGATAGAGAGCCTTCAAATCAGTCGAGCCGAGGGCCCTCTGTGCGAAGTAGTCCTCCTCGGGGAGTCCGATGTAGATGCCGGGCTCAAGGCACACCGGTCCTGTCGTCTGGTCAGACATGGTTCATTCCTCAGAAAAAGAAGAGACCGGCCCCAATGGCCGCCGCACAAAAGGCGAGGGCGAGGGCTATGAGGCCGGTCAAGGTCAGCGGCATCCGCTTGATTGGGCGGATCGTGTTCATGCCGCTTCAGGGCCATCACCAGTGTCCGGGGAGGGGTGGACACGACGATGGTCGGAAAGGTTGCAGACCTGAGGCGCATCGCGCCGGTCAGGGGAGGCTTCACCATGGCTACGGGGGAGAGTGTTGCCGTGGGGAGCGACCTCAGGTCTGCTCGACACCAACCGGGGAGCTTCCTCCGGATAGGGCCGAATTCGTTCAATCTGCTCGACGATCTGGCGCATGCGGGTGAGGCAATTCATCGCCCGATCAATGCTGCGCTTGGATGACTCCAGATAGGGTCGACACGTCGTGTCTCCGACCTCGTTCATGGTCTGGTCGGCCTTGCCAAGAGACAGGTTCGCGTGGGCGAGAAACTTCATGCCCTCGGCTTGCTGGTTGAGGGCCTCGGTCAGGTGGTTGAAGACAGCCTTGCTCATGCTGCGACCTCACTGGCTTTGATCGCGTCTTCGATCATGTCTGGGTAAAAGCTGGCGCCAGGCATCGGCTCTCGCCGGTGG
>Ga0209273_10001978_pt1 | contig 16638 bp, 12 predicted proteins | sample tdAd471_FD_187126 | JGI IMG/M metagenome (GOLD analysis project Ga0209273, IMG submission 187126) | Marine sediment microbial communities from the Atlantic coast under amendment with organic carbon and nitrate - tdAd47.1 (SPAdes)... | ecosystem: Environmental > Aquatic > Marine > Coastal >...
GTCAGATGGCGAAGGGCGAGCGGCCGCTGGACTGGTCGGCGGGCGAGGCGCTGGCTTTCGGGACGTTGTTGGCCGAAGGTTACCGCGTGCGGCTAACCGGACAGGATTGTGAGCGCGGCACGTTTAGCCACCGGCATGCGGTGTTGCGCGACGTGGAGTTTGGGCATTCCTATGTGCCGCTGCGGCATCTGTCGCCGCGCCAGGGCCACTTCGACATCCACAACTCGCCGCTGTCGGAAGCGGGCGTTCTGGGCTTCGAATACGGCTACTCGATTGAGTGGCCGGACGGGCTGATCGCCTGGGAAGCGCAGTTCGGCGATTTTGTGAACTCGGCGCAAGTGATTATCGACCAGTTCATCTCCAGCGCTGAGGACAAATGGGGCCGACTGAGCGCGCTGGTGATGCTCCTGCCTCACGGCTTTGAGGGCCAGGGGCCTGAGCACTCGAGTGCTCGGCTGGAGCGCTTCCTGCAGCAGTGCGCCGAAGACAACATGCAGGTGATCTACCCGACGACGCCCGCGCAGATGTATCACGCGCTGAGGCGTCAGGTGGTACGCAGGTGGCGCAAGCCGCTGATTGTGATGACGCCGAAGAGTTTGCTGCGGCATCCAAAGGTGGTTTCTCCGATCGAGTCGTTTACCGAGGGGATCTTCCAGAGAATCCTCCCGGATACACGGGACAAGCCAAAGACGACGAAGCGCGTGCTGCTTTGTACGGGCAAGGTCTACTACGACCTGGAAGCGCGGCGCGAAGAGGCCGGCCGGGACGACGTGGCGATTCTGCGATTCGAGCAGTTGTATCCGCTGAGCGACGAGATGATCGCGGGCGCGTTGGCTCCTTACGAAGAAGGGACCCCGGTAGTTTGGGTTCAGGAAGAGCCCGAGAACATGGGTTCGTGGCGGTTTATCCGTTGTCAATACGGTGAACTGATTGAGCGACGGCACCCGCTGACTGGAGTGTCGCGGCATGCTTCAGCGAGTCCGGCGACCGGGTCGGCGAGTTCGCACAAATTGGAACAGAAGCAGTTGATCGACGAAGCGTATGCAGGGTTGGAATAATCGAACATGGCAGTTGAGCTGAAGGTCCCGGCATCGGGCGAATCGATCACCGAAGTACAGATCGGCCAATGGCGCAAGGCGGTCGGCGACTGGGTCGCCGTCGACGACGTGCTGGTGGAGATCGAGACGGACAAGGCCGCCATTGAGCTGCCGGCGCCGGTGAGCGGATTTCTACGCTCGATTACGAAACCTGACGGGGAAGAAGCGGCCGTCGGCGACGTGATCGGCACGATGGAAAAGGGCGAAGCGCCGGAGGGTGCGGCCGCAGCGCCGAAGGAACAAGCGGAGCCGGAAGAGAAAGCCGCTCCCGAGCCCGAGACGAAAGCCGCGCAGGCAGCGGCCCCCGCGCCGCCCGCGAAGCCGAACGGAAGTCCCGCGGTGATGCCGGCGGCGGCTCGTGTGTTGGGCGAAGCGGGCGTCGATCCCTCGACGGTGCAAGGGACCGGCAAGGGCGGTCGGGTTCTGAAGGAAGACGCACAGCGTGCCGTGGCGGCGAAGGCGTCTCCAGCACCGGTGCCGGCTCCGGCCGCGCCTGTTGTGGAACAGCAGCCGAGCGCCCCTCCGGTCGCCTCCAAGGTCGCCGGGCGCGAAGAAGAAGTGAAGCCGATGTCGCCGATGCGCAAGGTCATCGCGCGCAACTTGGTGGCGGCGCAACAGGGCGCCGCGCTGCTGACGACGTTCAATGAAGTCGACATGGGCGAGGTGATGGCGATGCGTAAGCGTCATCAGGAAGCTTTCGTCGCCAAGAACGGCGTGAAGCTCGGGTTCATGTCGTTCTTTGTGAAAGCGGTGGTCGAGGCGCTCAAGGAGTGCCCGGCGATCAACGCGCGAATCGACGGCAAACACATCGTCTATCGGCATTACTACGACGTCGGAATTGCCGTCGGCGGCGGACGGGGGCTGGTGGTGCCGATCATTCGGAACGCCGAGAACCTGAGTTTTGCCGAGATCGAGAACACGATCGGCGACTTTGGACGGCGGGCGAAAGAGAATAAGATCGACTTGTCCGAATTGCAGGGCGGCACGTTTACGATCTCGAACGGCGGCATTTACGGATCGATGCTTTCGACCCCGATCGTGAATGCGCCGCAGTCGGGAATCTTGGGGCTGCATGCGATTCAGGATCGTGCGGTGGTGGTCAACAAGGAGATCGTCATCCGGCCGATGATGAACTTGGCGCTGACGTACGATCACCGGCTGGTGGACGGGCGCGAGGCGGTAACCTTCCTGCGCCGGATCAAGGACGTGATCGAGAATCCGGAGCGCATCCTGCTGGAGATCTAGACGACTGCGGGTTTCGAGTCGGACGCCGGGCATCTAGGCCCGACATGCGGGGCTGTGAGCCCCAAAGAGAAGACACCATGGCTACTCATGATTTGATTGTTATCGGCGCAGGTCCGGGCGGCTATGTGGCTGCCTTGCGGGCGGCGCAGTTGGGGCTTGATACGGCGATTGTCGAGAAGGAAAAGGCGCTCGGCGGGACCTGCCTGCGAGTCGGCTGCATTCCTTCCAAGGCGCTGCTGGAATCGAGCGAACTCTTCCACGAGGCGCAGGACGGCGGGCTGGCCGCGCACGGCGTGGCGGCCAGCGGCGTGGAGCTGGACTTGCAGAAAATGCTCGGCCGCAAGGATCGCGTGGTGAAGGCGCTGACCCAAGGCGTCGCGGGCTTGATGAAGAAGAACAAGATTACGCGCTACGAAGGGACAGCCAAGTTCACCGCGCCGGGCCGGCTAACGGTGGCCGGCTCGAAGGGCGAGGAGACGCTGGAGGCCGGGAAGGTCATCATTGCGACGGGCAGCGTGTCATCGACGATCCCAGGCGTGGCGCCCGACGGGCAACGCGTGGGTACGAGCACGGAGGCGTTGAGTTACGATCCCGTGCCGGAGCACCTGGTGGTGATCGGCGCGGGGTATATCGGCCTCGAACTCGGCTCGGTGTGGAAGCGCTTGGGCTCGAAGGTGACGGTGCTTGAGTACCTCGATCGCATCCTACCCGGCATGGACGCCGAGGTCGGCAAAGAGGCCGAGAAGATCCTGAAGAAGCAGGGGCTGGAATTCCGGCTCGGCGTGAAGGTGACGGGCGCGAAGTCGCTCAAGACGAAAGCGAAGGTGGAGATCGACGGCGGCGAGACGATTGATTGCGACCAGGTGTTGCTCGCGGTCGGTCGCAAGCCGAATACCGACGGGCTGGGCCTTGAGACGATCGGCTTGGAGACGAACAAGCGGGGCCAGATTGATGTGGACGACAACTTCAAGACGGCGGTCGACGGCGTGTACGCGATCGGCGACGTGATTCGCGGGCCGATGCTGGCGCACAAGGCCGAGGAAGAAGGCGTGGCTTGCGTGGAGGGAATCGTGACCGGCTACGGACACGTGAACTATGATGCGATTCCGGGCGTCGCCTATACGCATCCTGAGATTGCGTCGGTCGGCAAGACCGAGGAGCAGTTGAAGGAGGCAGGCGTCGCTTATCGCAAGGGTAAATTCCCCTATATTGCGAATGGGCGCGCGAAGGCGTTGGCAGCGACGGAAGGATTCGTGAAGATCCTGGCCGACGAGAAGACGGACCGGATCTTGGGCGTCCACATCATCGGCGCACGGGCGGGAGATCTGATTGCCGAGGCGGTGACGGCGATTGAGTTTGGGGCTTCGTCGGAAGATCTGGCGCGGACCTCGCATGCGCATCCGACGCTGGCCGAGATTGTGAAAGAGGCGGCACTGGCCGTGGACGGACGGGCGCTGCATATGTAGCGCGCCATCGATCGGTTGATCCGTTGGGAAGATCGCTACGTATTCGCACATTCGCAAGCTACACTGACGCGCATGGCGCAAACGACAATGGCGATCAGAGGCCCGCTGGTAGGGCAGCTGTTCTTGCTCTTCGCGGCGCTACTCGGAAATGCGTGCTCCAGCGACCACGACTCGACGCGAACGATACCGACTGCCGATGTGATCGTCATCAATGCCGACGTCCACACGTCCGATGTCGGCCAACCCAAAGCAGAAGGGTTCGCGGTGCGCGACGGAAAGCTTGTTCTTGTCGGCGCTGACGAGGATGTACGGGCTCTCGCCGGCGATGACACCGAGATCATTGACGCCAACGGCGCTACGGTGCTGCCGGGCTTCGTGGATGGTCACACGCATCTAGTGTCCGGGGCCGGCCTAGCAACGGGAGTTGATCTGTCCGAGATCGAGGACAAGGACGAATGGCTGCGAATCATCGCCGAGAAAGTCGCCACCGTGCCGGACGGCAAGTGGATTCTCGGTGGTGGATGGGACCAAAACCTTTCGGACGGGATTCTGCCAACGAAGGAGATGCTCGATTCGGTGGCTCCCGGCAATCCCGTGTGGCTGCGGGATATTGATGGCCACTCGTATTGGGCGAATAGCTTCGCAATTGAGCTCGCTGAGGTCACAGCGGACAGCCGCGTGCCGCGCGGAGGAGTGATCGTCGTATCCCCTGATACCGGTGAGCCAACCGGCGTCTTTAAGGAAGGCGCTCGGGTATTGTTTGACAACGCACCTGGGATGAGCGAGGCCACTGACACGGAGGCTGGCATTCGAAGCGCTATGGCATTGGCAAACACCCTTGGCGTCACCACCGTCCACGACATGAGCTACGAGATCGACGCGTTCCTCTCAGTACTCGAGAGTACTGATTTGACGGTGCGGATCTGGCAGGGCGCCCGCCGGGACGGCGGCGCTTTTCCTCGCGAAGAATTCGTTGCGATTGCCGAGGAACGCGAACGCATCCGTAAGCTAGTCGCGGCGACCGGCCTGACGGAAACCAAGGGCCCTTTGTTCGAACTTGGCTATGTCAAATTCATGGTTGACGGCGCTCTGTCTGGATATACCGCTCTGATGAAAGAGCCCTACGCGGACAATCCGAAGGCGGATCCCGCGCCGCGGACAACCCAAAACGAGTTGATCAAGATGGTTGAATATGCGCATGGGAACGACATTCCCGTATCTATTCACGCCATCGGCGATAGGGCGGTGTCCTGGGCTCTGGACGCCCTTGCTGCGTCGCCGTCTAAACCGGGAATGCTGCCGGATCGAATCGAGCATATTGAGGTCGTTACCCCGGATGACGTCGAGCGCTTCAGATCGCTCGGCATCGTCGCTTCCATGCAGCCACACCATGCGACCTGCTGCGTCGGCAATTACGTCATCGACAGGATCGGTCGTCAACGGCTACCGAACGCTTATGTCTGGCGGTCGATGTTGGATCACGGGATTCCTCTCGTCCTTGGCTCCGACTGGCCAACCTCGCCCTTCAATCCACTCATTCAGATCGCGGATGCCGTACTCCGCGAGACGCGACTTGACGGCGTCGTGCGGCCCTGGGATGAGGGCAATACCCTTACCTTCGAGGAAGCGCTGTACGGCTACACACAGGCGGGCGCAAATATGACGTCATGGAGCGATCAGATTGGCAGCATCAGTGCGGGCAAGTGGGCGGATTTCGTCATTCTTAACGACAAGCTGGCTACCCCGGTCGATCGCTCGCTGGCGTCAGCGCAGGTCGCGGCCACTTATCTTGCGGGAACAAAGGTGTTCCCGTAACTCGACGCTTGAGACGGCAGTCTGAATGGGCCTAGCGCGGGCGCGCGCTGCATATGTAGTTTTCGCTGACCGTCTTCCGCTGTCCGTTGACCGGAAGACGCTGCGGTTACTGGATGCGGTCGCCGGTGGTCGGGTCGAAGGTGAGGGTGCGGCCGTCTTCGGTTTGAATGCGGAAGACGGCTTGGTTGCCGCCTTGGAACTCGTAGCCTTCGATTTTCTGGATGACGGTGTAGTGGGAGACGGATGCGCTCACGTTGTCCGGAGTCCCGGCTAGATCGAGAGTCGAGAATTCGGCGACCTTTTCTCCTTTGAAGTGGAAGGCGATGGCGAGGTGCTCGTTGCTTGCTTCGCGCCCGCGATGCCAGGGGCCGAACTGGACGATCGAGACGCCTACCGGGGTCTTGGAATCGGATATGTTGCAGGCAAGGCGGAGTTGGGGAGCGTACCAGTCGAATTGGTGGACGACTGCGTCTGCTTGGTCCGTGACTCGAACGACGGTGGTGGTCCCGGCGTTGCCGTAGCGCTCGGACGGGACGGACTTGGCGTAGCAGCGGTCGTATTGGGAGGCCTGGACGTGGGCGACGTTGCCTGCCTCTTGGTCGGCGTGGAGCGCGGTAGCGGCTAGGAAGATTAGGGCGGCGGATAGGCGGGTCACGCTAAGTAGGACGTAGTGTCGATTGATTTCGTGCGGGTTGTTTGCGCCGGTAGTAGTACTGCAAGAGACGGGCGGCTTCGTAGTCGACTGGGTACAGGCAGCACGCGCTGGGTTGCGTCTGAGGAACCGAAGCCTTGATGTGCCAGTCCCCGCGTGCGACCTCGGTGGGCGGGACCGGATGGAAGAACTGCGTTAGGAAGCGCGGAAGCGGTTGGTGAATTCGATGAAGGTGCGTAGCTTGTCTTTGGCTGCGCCGGAGTCGATGGATTCGGTCGCCTTTTGCGCGCCTTCGGCGAAGGTCTCAGCCTGGCCAGCGGCGACCAAGGCTGCGGCTGCGTTGACGACGACGATGTCGCGACGCGCGCCGTGGACGCCTTCCAGAATCCGCTCGAGGTGGAGGGCGTTTTCGTCGGCTTCGCCTCCGGCTAGGTCTTCCGCCGGCGCCGTTTCAACTCCGAAGTCGGCGGGCTCCGTTTCTGACTCGGTTACGGCTCCGTTGCGGACTTCGGCGACGTGGGTGGGGCCGGTGGTGGTGATTTCGTCCAAGCCGTCGGAGCCGTGGACGACGAAGGCGCGGCGGACGCCGAGGCGGTTTAGCGCGTCGGCGACGAGCCGCACGCGGTCGTCCGCATAAACGCCGATGACTTGCGCGCCCGCTCCGGCGGGGTTGGTGAGCGGGCCGAGCAGGTTGAAGACCGTGCGCATCTTGAGAGCTTTGCGGACCGGCTGTACGTGCTTCATCGCCGGATGGATCAGCGGGGCGAAGAGAAAGCCGACTCCGGTTTCGTCGATGGCGGCGCGGGCTTGGTCGGCGGTGAGTTGGACGTTGGCGCCGGCGGCTTCGAGCACGTCGGCGGAGCCCGAGCGGCTGGAGATCGAGCGGTTGCCGTGCTTGGCGACCGGCACTCCCGCGCCTGCGACGACGAAGGCCGAGACGGTCGAAATATTGAACGTAGAGGCGCCGTCGCCGCCGGTTCCGCAGGTGTCGACCATGTCGGCCGGATCGATGGATTTCGAGACGACGGGCGCCGCGTGTGCGCGCATGACGCGGGCGAAGCCGACGAGTTCGTCGGCGGTCTCGCCTTGGATGCGCAGAGAGGTCAGGAGAGCTCCCACGGCGGCTGAAGCGGCCTCGCCCGCCAAGATCTCTTCCAATGCGGCGGCGGCCTCGTCTTCGGTCAGGTTTCGGCCCCCCACGGATGCGTGGAGGGCTGCTAGCAGGGCTCCCATATTGATTGCGGTTCTTTCCGACGATCTCCTATGATGAGAATTCGATTCAGAATCGCCTCGATCGTATCACGCAAGCCCGAAACGGGCTCCTAAATCCATGAAAATCCACGAATATCAGGCCAAGGAGATCTTGCGCCAAGCCGGCGTGCCGACGCCTCGCGGAGACGTCGCTTACACGGCTGATGAAGCTCGCGAAGTCGCCGAAAAGTTGGGCGGACGGGTCGTCGTCAAGGCCCAAATTCATGCCGGAGGCCGCGGCAAAGGCGGCGGCGTGAAGCTGGCTGATGACGCCGCTGATGCCCACGCGAAGGCAAGCGACATTTTGGGCATGACGCTCATCACGCACCAGACCGGGCCCGAGGGGCGGCTGGTGAAGCGGGTCCTAGTGGAAGAGACGCTGCCGATCGCACGCGAGATCTACCTGGGCGTGACGCTTGACCGCGCATCGGGGAAGCCGGTCTTTATGGCGTCGTCGGAAGGCGGCATGGACATTGAAGAGGTCGCCGAGAAGACGCCTGAGTTGATCTTGAAAGAGACGATCGACCCGGCGCTCGGGTTGACCGGCTACCAGGCGCGGCGGCTGGCGTTCAAGCTGGAGATCAAGCCGGAGGCGCTGAAGGGCGCGGTGAGTGCGATCTCGGCGTTGGCCAAGGCCTATGAGTCGACGGACGCAAACCTGATTGAGATCAACCCCTTTGTGATTACCGAAGACGACCGTGCGGTGGCGCTGGACGCGAAGCTCGACATCGACGACAACTCGCTGTTCCGGCACGCGGACTTGGTGAAGTTGCGCGACCTCGACGAAGAGGAGCCGCTCGAGACCGAGGCGACCGATCACGGTCTGAACTACATCAAGCTGGACGGCACGATCGGCTGCATGGTCAACGGCGCTGGACTCGCGATGGCGACGATGGACATCATCCAGTACGCCGGCGGATCGCCCGCGAACTTCCTGGACGTGGGCGGCGGCGCGAACGCCGATCAGATCAAGAACGCGTTCCGCATCATCCTGGCCGACTCGAACGTGAAGGCGATTCTGATCAACATTTTCGGCGGCATTCTGCGCGTCGACGTTCTGGCCGAGGGCGTGATCGCGGCCGCGAAGGAACTCGACATCAAGGTGCCGATCGTCCTTCGTCTGGAAGGCACGAAGGTCGAGGAAGGCCGCAAGCTGCTCGCGGAGTCCGGCATGGACTTTACGGTGGCGGCGGACATGAAAGAGGCGGCCGAGAAGGTCGTCGCGGCAGCGAAGTAAAGGGACGAGAATTCGATGAGCGTACTAGTCAACAAAGAGACTCGCATTCTGGTCCAGGGCTTTGGCCGTGCGGGACAGTTCCACGCCGAGCAGTGCATCGCCTACGGCTCGAATGTCGTGGCGGGCGCGACGCCGGGGAAGGGCGGCCAGACGATCATGGACGTGCCGGTGTTCAACACGGTTGAAGACGCCGTGAAGGAGACGGGCGCGAACGCAACGATGATTTTCGTGCCGCCTCCGGGAGCCGCGGACGCAATCCTGGAGGCGATTGATTCTGAGATTCCTCTCGCGATCTGCATCACCGAGGGCATTCCGGCGGCGGACATGGTGAAGGTCAAGCCGATCTTGGACGCGTCGGGTACGCGTCTGGTCGGTCCGAACTGTCCGGGCGTGATTTCGCCGGGACAGTGCAAGATGGGCATCATGCCGGCTGCGATCCACAAGGAAGGATCGATCGGCGTCGTTTCGCGCTCGGGAACGCTGACGTATGAAGTGGTCGGGCAGTTGACGACGATGGGCATCGGTCAATCGACGTGCATCGGCATCGGCGGCGACCCGATAATCGGGACAACGTTCGTGGATGCGCTGGAGCTGTTTGAGAGCGATCCGGATACGTCGGCGATCATGATGATCGGCGAGATCGGCGGAACGGCGGAAGAGACGGCGGCGCAGTACGTGAAGGATCACGTCACGAAGCCGGTGGCCTCGTTTATCGCGGGAGCGACGGCGCCTCCGGGGCGTCGGATGGGACACGCGGGCGCGATCATTTCAGGCGGCAAGGGCACGGCGGCGGACAAGCAGGCCGCGTTGGAAGCGGCGGGAATCGCTGTGGCGCCTTCGCCGGCCGAGATGGCTTCGACGCTGGCGGCGCTGCTTTAGGGCGCTAGATCAGAAAGGTTTTCGAGTACAAGAGCCGGGCAGGCTCGGCCGCATGGGTGCGGCCTGAACACAGAAGGAGTTTGAACACGATGGCTATCGAACGCACGTTGACCATGATCAAGCCGGACGCGACCGCGGCCGGGAACACCGGGAACATCCTGGCCCACTTTGAGAAAGAGGGGTTCAAGATTGTCGCCTTCAAGAAGTTGCGGCTGACCCAGGAGCAGGCGGAAGATTTCTACGCCGTACACAAGGAGCGTCCGTTCTTCGGCGAACTGGTGAAGTTCATGACCGAGGGGCCGATTACGGCTGCATGCCTGGAGCGCGAGTCGGCGATTACCGGTCTGCGCGAGGTGATGGGCGCGACCAATTCCAAGGAAGCCGCCGAAGGCACGATCCGTAATCTGTACGGAACCGACATTGAGCGCAACGCCGTTCACGGATCCGATTCTCCAGAGAACGCGGCGATCGAGATTGCGTTCCACTTCAATCGCTACGAGTTGGTGGGCTAACGCTCTCGCTGACACGATTTGAGTTCGTGAAGGGCCGCCGTCGGAGTGTTGACGGCGGCCCTTCTGTTGTCCGCAGCGCAGGAACTATTTACACGTTTCACCTCCATTTACGCAGTTTTTGCGTAGGGTTTTTGGCTGAAAAAGAACTCCGCGGCCCTCTCATAAGGCCTTGAGATCAGGATTGGCGCCCGAATCGCTACCCTCGCGCGCAGGAGGAGCTTCATGTCCCCCCGGAAGTTTCATTCCGCGAGGGTCGTTCGTACCGGTGTGTTCGCCTTTGCGGCGGTCTGGTTGACGACTCTGGCGATCCCCGCCGTCTTGCAGGCGGACCCGCGTACGCCGTTGCGCAGCCGAACCGATCCGAGTCGTGCACGACCGGCGCCGCAGGTCACGAGTGATCGAGTCGCGGACGGCCTCATCGCTTACTACCCGCTCTTACTCAGCGCCGGCGAGACGTTGGTCGATCGCGGCCCGGTTGCGAATCGGTTGAACTTGAGGACGTCGGGCGCGGTGCGCTGGCTAGACGAGCGCAACGGAATTGCGCTCGATTCGTCGCCGGACAATCCCGCTCTGGCCCAGAGGCGCGGCTCCGAATCGCTTCGCGAAGCGCTGGTTGCGACAGGCACGTTCAGCGTCGAAGTGTGGGTGCGCGGGGCGCAGATTGAGCAGGGCGGTCCGGCCCGGATCGTAACGCTCTCGCCGAACCCTTGGCAGCGCAACTTCATGCTGGGAATCGAAGGAGAAGACGTACGGGTGCGCTTGCGCACGACCGAGACGGGCGACAACGGGACGCCCGACATTCGCTTTAAGGGCGCCGCGAGTTCCGAGTTGGAGCACTACGTGGTGACTTTCTCCGGCGGTACGGTCGCTCTCTATCGAAACGGGCAGTTGTTCGGCGCGGAGCCGCGCGGCGGCGATCTCTCCAATTGGGATCCCGGTTACACGCTGCTGTTTGGCAATGAAGTCGAGGGAGAGCGGCCCTGGATCGGCGAGCTCTACACGGCGGCGATCTACGACCGCGGATTGAGCGACGAAGAGATCGCGCGCAACTTCGCGGCGGGGTCGAACCCGGCGGCTAGCACGGGCGGGACGAATCGGGCGCCGCTGGTCGATGCGGGTCCCGAGCGCTTGCTCATCCGTCCGGAGTCGCTGGTCAATTTGGCGGGTTACGCGTTGGACGACGGGCTGCCTAGCGGGTCGCTGGACGTCGGCTGGCGGATGATCGAGGGCCCGGTCGAGGTGGAGTGGGACGACGCATCCGAGCCTTACGGCGTAGCTCGGTTCCGGGCTCCAGGCGAGTATCGGCTGGAGCTTCGCGCCTCCGACGGAGCGGCGACGTCGGTCTCGGAGACGACGGTGCGCGTGGTCGCCACATCGCGCGTCGAGCAGGACCTGTTGGCGTTCTATTCACTGACGGAAGACACGGGCGAGACGGCGGCCGACCACTCGGGCGCCGCCGCGGCTCCAGCGTTGGAACTGGTCGAGGGCGCGCGCTGGCTCTCGGGAGGGAACGGCGTCTACCTACCCGAAGAGGGGCGATTGCAGTCGGCCGAAGGAGCCGAGGATCTGCGTCACGCCTTGGTCGCGCGCAACGCCTTTACGTTTGAGGTTTGGGCGCAGCCGGCGAACTTGGCGCAGTCGGAGACGACGTTGCTCTCGTTCTCTCAACGCAGTTATCGCGAGAAGAATTTTGCCATGGCGCAGGACCGCGAGGGGCTGATGGCTTACCTGCGCACGGCTGAGACGAAGGACAACGGACAACCGAGTCTGCGCGCGCGGGAGACGTTTGAAGCCGGGTTGGCGCAGTACGCGGCGACCTGGGACGGCGAGATGCTGCGGCTTTATCGCAACGGCGAGGAGATGGAAGCACGACCGCGGGTCGGCAATCTCGATGAGTGGAATCCTGAGTTGCCGCTGGTGATCGGGGCCGAGGGCGACGGGCATCACGGCTGGTCGGGCGAGGTGCACCTGGTCGCGATTTATGGGCGGCCTTTGAACGAGGTTGAGCTGCGCCGGAACTATCTGTCGGGCGGGCGGGAGATTGCGATCGGCGGCTCGCCGGCGGCCAACCAAGCGCCGTACGCCGAAGCCGGGGACAACCGCATGACGTCGTTGCCGAATGACGTGATTCGGTTGCGCGGTCAGGCCATGGACGACGGGCTGCCGGGCGCGATGGGCGTCGAATGGACGCAGGTTTCAGGACCGGCCGATGCGGCGTTCGAGTCACGCAATTTGCTGGAGCCGGTCGTTCGCCTCACCGCTCCGGGCGACTACGTCTTTGAGCTGGCGGCGAACGACGGGCAGTTCATCTTGCGCGACCAAGTGGAGGTGACGGTGTTGCCCGAGTCGCATGCGCGGCTGCTTGACCATGCGACTTGGGGGCCGACGCCGGAGCTGATTGAACGGCTGAAGACCGTCGGGCCGGAGGCGTTTGTCGAGGAGCAGTTCGCGGCGCGGCCGTCGGAGTTCCGTGAGGACGACATCGGCGGATTGCGGCCGGTGCAGGATCGCTTCTTTTATCACGCGCTGTACGGCGAGGATCAGTTGCGCCAGCGCATGATGTTCGCGCTGAGCAAGATTCTGGTGGTCTCGGCCAACACGGTCGGGCGACGCGACCAGATGGTTCCGTACCTGCGGCTGCTGAACGATCACGCGTTCGGCAACTACTACGACTTGATCCGCGAGGTGACGCTGAGCCCGACGATGGGCGAGTACCTCGACATGGTGAACAACGCGGCGCAGGATGAAGAGTATCCCGAGCCGCCGAACGAAAACTATGCGCGGGAGCTGCTGCAGCTGCTGACCATCGGGACCGAGTTGCTCAACCCGGACGGCACCGCGCAAACGGGGCCGGACGGCGAGCCGCTACCGGCATACAGTGAGGAGGACGTGCGTGAATTCACGCGGGCTTTGACCGGCTGGACCTACCCGACGCGACCGAACGGCACGCTCCATTGGACGAACTACGACTACTACGAAGGGCGCATGGAGGCTGTCGAGGAGCGCCATGACAGCGGTCCGAAGACGCTGCTCAACGGGACGACGTTGCCTGCCGGTCAGCCGGCACGGAAGGATCTTGAAGATGCGCTGCGAAACATCTTCGAGCACCCGAACATGGGGCCGTTCATCGGGAAGCAGCTCATCCAACAACTCGTCTCTTCAAACCCGAGCCCCGGGTACGTTGAGCGTGTGGCGGCGGCTTTCGACGACAACGGCGAGGGCGAGCGCGGCGACTTGAAAGCGGTGCTGCGGGCGATCCTGCTCGATCTCGAAGCGGCAGCTAGTACGCCCACCGGGGGCCACTTGCGCGAGCCGATCCTATTCTCGTTGACGTTGCTGCGAGCACTGGGCGCGCAGGCCACGCCCGACAGTCACCTGAACGAATACGGTCAACAGATGGGCCAGTGGGTCTTCTATCCGCCGAGCATCTTTAGTTACTTCTCGCCGAAGTTTCGGACGCAAAGCGGAGTGCTGGGACCGGAGTTTCAGATCTTTACGAAAGGCAATGCGTTGGAACGGGCGAACTTCGTGGACGAGGTCGTGCGCAACGACTTGAACTACGGCGTCTCGATCGAGTTCGACTGGCTGGAAGACATGGCCGACGAGCCGGACCGGGTCCTCGACGCAATCGACGGGATGCTGTTCCAAGGGCGTATGACGGGCGAGGTGCGCGAGACGATGCGGCGGGCGATGGCGGGTCTGGAAGAACCGCGCGACCGGATTCGCAATGCGATTTACGTGGCGGCGACGTCGGCTGAATATCAGGTGGAGCACTAGCGTGATGGCTGAAAGGATGACTCGTAGAAAACTCCTCGGTCTCGGTGCGCGCGGCGCTGCGGCAGTTGGGCTAGGCCGCATGGGGCCGGTCAACGCCTTGGCGCAGGCCGGCGGCGACTACAAGGCGCTGGTGTGCGTGTTCTTGTTCGGCGGCAACGATTCCGACAACACGATCGTGCCGGTGAGCGCGCAGTACGATCGCTATGCTGCGGTGCGTGGCGAGTTGGCCGTACCTCGTGGGGAACTGATGCCGATGCAAGCGGCCGGCGAAGAGATGGGTCTCCATCCCGCGATGGCGGCGCTGCATCCCTTCTACGCGCAGGGCCGGATGGCCGTGACGGCGAACGTCGGCACCCTGGTCCGACCGTTGACGCGCGAGCAGTACCGCGAGGGGCAGGCTGGCGCGCCACGCAACTTGTTCTCACACTCCGATCAGCAGTTGCAGTGGCAAACGGCGCCTCCAAACGATCTTCCCGGCACGGGTTGGGGCGGACGCGTCGCCGACCGTTTGGTCAACATCCAGCCGAGCGGAGATTTCCCGATGGGGATCTCGGTGTCGGGGACGAGCGCTTTGCTCGCCGGGCGGGCAACGCAGCCGGCGGCGATCGGCGCCGGGTCCATCGGCGGTCTCGAGGCGCGAGGCGCCGAAGACGTGCTGCGCATACGCAACGATGCGGTGCAGCAGCTGCTGGAGCTGCCGTCGGGCGTTGTACTGGTGCAGGAGGCGAAGTCGATCTTCAACGATGCCGTGGAAGTCGGGCGGCGAGTCGAAGCGGCGCTGGGCGACGACGCGCCGCTGGCGACCGACTTTCCCGGTTCCGGCCTCGGGCGTCAGCTGAACCAGGTGGCTCGACTGATTCGCGCGCGGAATGCGCTGGGAATGCGACGGCAAATCTTCTTCTGCTCGACCGGGGGCTACGACACGCATTCCGAGCAAGCGGGCCGGCACGACAACCTACTCAGCGGGCTAGCCGGAGCTTTGGCCTCATTCGAGCAAGCGAAAGACGAGCTGGGCGTGACGAACGTGGTGACGACGTTCACCGAGTCTGAGTTCTCGCGAACGTTCGAGCCGAACGCGCGCGTCGGCACCGACCACGCTTGGGGCGGTAGTCACCTGGTGTTGGGCGGAGCTGTACGAGGCGGCGCGCTCTACGGGAGATTCCCGAACCTGACGCTGCAAGGCCCGGACGACGCCGACGAGCGCGGACGCTGGATCCCGACGACGTCGCTTGAGCAGTACGCGGCGACGTTAGCGAAATGGTTCGGATTGAGCGACGGCGATATCGACGCAGTGTTCCCGAACCTGCGAAACTTTGCCGAGCGCGACCTCGGCTTCATGAGCTGAGCGATGCGCTAGGCTGATCGCGTGGAGATCGGCAAGATCCTGTTCGGCGCGGGGCTGGTCCTGGCGGTGTTGGGGCTCGTTGTGATGCTGGCTTCAAAGGCGGGTGTCGAACTGTTTCGGTTGCCCGGCGACCTGGTGTGGCGCGGCAAATCGACGACCGTTATTTTCCGGTTGTGACTTCGATTCTGCTGAGCGCGCTGCTCACGCTGGCGCTTGGATGGTGGGCGCGCAAGTAGCGGGGGCGTGTTAGACTGCGGTCGATTCGAGCGCTTTCCCGGAGCGCTGAGAAGCGGGAGTAGTTCAGTGGTAGAACGTCAGCTTCCCAAGCTGAATGTCGCGGGTTCGATCCCCGTCTCCCGCTCCATTTTTTCAACAGCTTACAGCCAGTTCAGAAATCCGTAGTCCGTTTGTAGTCCGTTAAGCCGCTTCAGCGGCCAGACAGGCGTTCTCCAACCGCCTCACCGCCTCCAAGCGGCGATTCAGATTGGCTTGTGTGTAGACGTTCTGGTTGACGTCCACGGAATGGCCGAGCTGGTCGGCCGTGACCTTCGGATCGACTTCGAGTTCCCACATCAGGCTCGAATGCGTCCGGCGCATCACTTGAAAGTTGACCCAGCCGAGGCCGTTCGCCTTGAGCCGTGGTCCCAGGTTCCGCTGCCAGCAGTTCTCACGAGAGAACGGCGTCGTCAGTTTTTCGGACGGGAAGATCCAGGCGTCGGTCTCGATGCTCGGGCAAACGTTCCTCCATGTCGCGATATCTTCCATGACGCCGTGAGTCAGCGCCACCGTTCGTCGCGAGCTTCGGGTCTTGGGTGTGTCGATGACTCCCTTGTATACGCGTCGCTTGACCTCGACGTGCGCTTCCCCGACGTCCTGCCACTGAAGGGCGAAGATCTCGCCCGGTCGCATTCCGCCGAGTACCGCTAGCTCCGCGATCAGACGCTCGCGGAGATCGAGGCAGTCGAACAGCTTTCTCACCTCCCGTGGATTCATGATTGGTTTGGGTTGAGACGTAGCCTCCCGCGGAGTGTGCAGGAGGGTTGCGGGGTTTCGGTCGACGTAGCCTTCGGCCTGGGCCAGCTTGAAGAGCTGGTGGAGATCCCAGCGAAGGTGGGCGACCATGCTGAACGAGAGCCCTTCGGCACACTTCTCGTCCAGAAAGGTTTGCAGTTGATCGCGCGTGAAGCTGCGCAATGGGCGGTCGGCAAGGGCGGGTTGAAGATGCCGCCTCATCCGATCGATGTTGGTGATGGCCGTCGACGCCTTCCACCGACGCCGGTAGCAAGGCAGGAAGACCGCCTCGACGAACTCGCGAAAGGTCATCTCGCGGTTCTCTCGACCGTCCGCCGCCTCGTTGATCGG
>Ga0209273_10001979_pt1 | contig 16621 bp, 11 predicted proteins | sample tdAd471_FD_187126 | JGI IMG/M metagenome (GOLD analysis project Ga0209273, IMG submission 187126) | Marine sediment microbial communities from the Atlantic coast under amendment with organic carbon and nitrate - tdAd47.1 (SPAdes)... | ecosystem: Environmental > Aquatic > Marine > Coastal >...
AGCAGCGTTCTGACGGGTTGAACTTGCTTCTTTCGAGAGGAGCAGCGGATAACCGGTCCGTTGCTCACAGGCGATTAAAAGAAGAATCGCTAGATAAGGTTCCCATAATGCGTATTTGAAGAAACATCATGCGCAATCTATCCCTCGGAAAAGACACCACTGGGCGCTCACGCTGCCATTGCTACGGGCAACCAAACTGTGGTTGCGCCGTCATGGTGCTAAGCCTGTGGATCTAATCCCCGGCTACTTCACCAGCACCGGACCACCCGGCATCCAGGTCCTGTCGAACCAGGGTTCCAGCGGACCATAGAGGCGGAGGATGGTGTTCCATCCCTTGCCCGGGATGGTTCAGAACTTCGGGGTTGTTGACACTTTCTCTCCTACTTCACCAATTCAAAGTCACCCGGTCTCCATGTTTTATCAAACCACGGTTCAAGCGGACCGTAGAGACGCAGGATCGTGTTCCAGCCCTTTCCAGGAACACTCTGAATCCAGTTGGACTCCTTGCCCGCCGGAGCCTTGGGTCCAACATAGACATCAACGGATCCGTCACTGTTCTTTTGCAGACCTTTTTTGCTGCCTTCTATGCCAGGAAACTGCTGATCGGTTTGCAGCATGGATCGAGTCTGGTTGTCGTAGAGCGTAAACGACCAGAAGTCTTTGACTGGAACAGGTGCAGGCATGTTGACTTTGTAGGTCTTACTTCCGTCGAAAGGATTGCCGTCTGAATCGCTGTAGGCGACAGAATACTGCGATCCTTTACCTCTAAACTTCTTGGTCATTGCGGGCGTGATGCCGGTCGCGTAGAAGAAAAAGTAACTGCGGGCATCCAACAAGCGCACGCCGTCCTCGAGGAATTCGTGGCTGTTGGCGTAGAATGGCGTATTCCACTGACGTTCACCCGGGTAGCGATACCAGTGATCCCCCCGTGGCTTAGCTGCCAGAGTGCGCACAGTGGCGGCACCGACATCGGCCGCTTCCACCAGGATCTTTTTCATCCGGGCGTCGGGCTTGAACTCCTTACCTTTTTGGATGCCGATGGACGCCAATAGGCCCAAAAGCTCCGGATCACCAGCTTCGGTAGGTTCTCTCTGAATAGTCTCGTTGATCTCCTCATAGATTTCGTAATCCATGCGGTGAATCGTATTGTGGTACTTGCCCGAGACATTGATGAAATTCAACTTCGGGGGATTGTTCATCTGCGAAAGCGGAGCGATGGAGACGATCTTCTTGGTTCGCTCGACGGCCGGAGCCGGGTCACCGTTCTCCTGAAAACCACGCCAGATAAGCCAGTTCCCATAAGTGGGCGAACGAAATACATGAGCATCAGGATGAGCCGATTTGAGCTTCGCCATCGCGGCCCCATCATATTCGGGAGGAGCAATGATGAAGGTCCCGCCCTTTCCCATGTCCGGCCCGAGCCTGCCGAAGTCTGCGATGTAATTAAACCAGGCATCGTCAATGAAGCCGAGCACATCGGGCGGGGTCTGGAGGACCATGGGTTCTTTTCCGATCTCAAGCCAGGCAGCCATGTAAATGTTAACCGTGTTTGCTGTCAGCCACAGCGCCTTGGAGTCCATCAGATTTTCGAATAGAAGCACGGTTGTATTGGCTGGGCCGAACTCAAGATAGGAACTCCGCAGCCCGGATAACGAGGCGACTTGCAGGCCGTTCAGAAAAGCCTGCACCCCTCGCTGGAAATCCAGGTTATCGTAGACCTTCTGGGCTGTTGCTTCGTCGGGAATCCCGTCAGAAAGATTCAGAGTTCCGATACGGGTCTTCAGCGTGTCTGGAGTCGCGACCCCGGGCGGAACCTCCGTGGTCATCTTCATCTTGGGCGGCTCTTTCGCCTGCGCCGGTGCCACCATTCCGGCCGCAAACACCAGGGTCGCCATTACTGCTGTCATCATCTCTTTCATCATACTTTTCCTCTAATTTGTCCGTGGTTTGGTCTTACTTCACCAACTCAATATTGTTCAACTCGAAGGTGCCGTCAAACAGCTTCGGCTCGGGCCCGTAGAATCGGGAGAGCAGGAAGAAGCGCCGCTTCGGATCGGTGGGAAGCCAATTACTTTCCTTGCCCTTCGGCGGTTTCGGTCCAAAGTAAATATCCACCGAGCCATCGGCGTTCTTCTTGACCTCCTTCATTTGTGAATCGATGCTGCTTTTGTCCATATTACGAATGTAGGAAGCCGTCTCCAGGTCGTAGGTGGTAATGGCCCAGAAGTCGCTTACAGGAACGTTGGGCGGCATCACCAGTTTGTAGTTCTCGCCGCCGTCCAGCCACTCACCGTCCGCGGTTTCCGCACAGTCGAGGTAGAAAGTCGAGGTACCGTAGTTCTTAATGCTGGTGATGATCGCGTAGAAGAGCGCTCCCCGGGGATGATAATCGTAGAAGGAAGGGAACTCGTACCTCCACTCCGTTTCCCCCGCCCCGGTGGGTACCAACTGAGACCACTTCTTGCCTTCCCACATCCAAGGATTCAGGTCGCGGTGGTACTGCTCGATCATGAACTGAAGCGCTTCGGGTCCCGCCTGGTCGAACATGGCCTGCAACTTCGCGTCCGGCTTGTAAGGCTCCCCCTTCTTGATGCCGATCCGGGCCAGCAAACCCATCATGGCGAGATCACGATCCAGGACGACCTCCTCCTCGATCATCTCGTGGATCTCCCGGTAGATGTTACCGTCGAGCTTGGGCGTCATCTCGAGCAGCTTGCCGTAGAGGTCGACGAACTTCATCTTCGGCGGGTTGTCGGCCTTTGACAGAGGATAGACCTTGATCTGCTTCGTGAGCGCGGCCGCCTTGGCCAGGTTCTCCGGTGTGGCACCGCCCGTCATGATCGGGCGCAGTGCCGTCCAGCCCTGATAGGTTTCCTGTTCGTAGACCAACGTGTTCGGGAGGAGTGGTCCATCGTAGTTGGGCGGGACAAGCAGGTACTTCGCTCCGCGACCCCCATCGCGTCCCTTGGCACCCACATCGTCGAGCGGCCGCTGCCAGGCATCCATGATCGTCCCGAAGATTCCGACTCCGTCCGCCGAAGGGGGCATCTCGAACACGACGGGCCCGTCCTTGAAGTTCCAGTAGGTCAGGATGTAGGGCGTCGTGTTGTTCGGCGTAGCCGTCTGGAACTTCCAGTCCTGGAGTTTCGAGAAGTAGCCGACGTCGCCCGGGCCCACCCCGGCGTCTGCGAGTGCATCGCGGTAGAACTTGAAGTTCATGAGCGGCATGGCCCACACCGCGGCATCGATGGCGCGGTGGTAGGTCATGCGGTCATGCACGTCGGCCTTCTGCAGATCAAACGCCTTCCCCTGGGCCGGCACAAAGACTGTCACGGCCGCGATTACCATGGCCGCCACTACTGACTTCATCATCCTTTTCATCGCTCTTCACCGTTCCCTTTCCACACATTTCTTCATAACGCTGTTCACGGCAACTGTGTCTTTGTAAGTGTCCGGAATGACCCACCCCGCATTGAAACCACTCCAATATCCGGGAATACTTGACTGCCCGAATCAGAGGTTCCACGCACTTTGGATCAAGCCCCTTCCATACTCAAAGGATAAAGTAAACACAACGCTTGACAAATCACTTTAATAAGCACGTAATAAGCATAGTTAGTGCTTACTATGCACGTCTCAAGAAACGCCTGATTCGAGAGTAGATGAACCGCTTGCGGAGGAGGTGGCCACGGTGGGAAAGGCTCCCGGTTCACAGAAACACTCTGCCTCTCAGCCTGTTCGCAGCCGAAAGGCCCGCCTTCCTGCAGCACTGCTGCAGCAATCCCTTGTGGCGGCATCGTCCGCACTTGTCATCACCGACTGTCAGCAGAAAGGCAACCCTGTTGTCTTCGCAAATCCTGCCTTTGAGAACCTGACCGGCTACAACGCAGGGGAAGTCCTGGGGGAAAGCTGCCGCTTTCTACTGGGGAAGGATCAGGGGCAGGAATCCCCGGAGAAGATCCGGAAGGCGTTGAAGGGTGAACAGCCATGCACCACAGTGCTGCGCACTTGCAGGAAGGATGGATCTCTCTTTCAAAGCGAGCTTTCCATTGCGCCTTTGCGTGACAGCGCAGGCAAGGCGACTCATTTCCTGTGGGCGCAGAGGGACGTCACAGAGCAGAAGAAGAAAGAAGAGGGAATTGCGGCCCTGATTGCCGAAAAGGAGAGGCGATTCGCTGCATATGTGGGGAACGTAAATGAGGCAATCTGGCGCATCGATTTTGAGCCGCCGATCCCGCTCGACGACCCGGAATCACGGCAGGTTCAAGCTATCTTCGACAATGGAGTATTTGCTGAGGCAAATGATGCTGTTGCCCACATATACGGCCTCACCGAAGGCAGGGAAGTGATCGGCAGACCGCTCAAGGAATTCCTGGAGCAGGCCAATCCCGGGAACGTAGAGAGAATGGTCGAACTTGTGCGCCACAAGTTCCGCATGAAAAATCTCCTCACCCACGAGAAGGATGCCAACGGGACAGCAAGTGCCATCGTGAACAACATCAGTCCCGAAATCCAGAACGGTCAGGTGCGATACGTATGGGGAGCAAGCATCGACTTGTCAGAGTTCTTCGAAGCGCAGGAAGACCTGGGAAGATCCCGGAAGAAGCTCGCCGTACAGAAGAAAGCCCTGGAGGAGAAGAACTTAGCCCTGAAAGAGCTCATCACCCATATCGAGATGGACAAGAAAGATCTCAAAGACCGGATCATGGCCAACGTCTCGCAGGTTGTCATACCTGCACTGGACAAGATCCGGCTCAATAACGGGGCTGATGGCCATGTCGAACAACTCCGCAGGGCTCTCGAAGACCTGACTTCCTCCTTCGGCCTCAAAGTGGCTGACATCACGACAAAGCTGACTCCGCGCGAAACCGAGGTCTGTTCCATGGTGAAGAACGGTCTGGCCAGCAAGGAGATTGCCCGCCTGCTCAACATCGCCCCGCACACCGTTGAAAAGCATCGCCGCATGGCGAGAAACAAGCTGGGCCTCGCCAACAAAGGCATCAACCTACACACGTACCTCAATTCGCTTGAATGAGGGTGCCGATCACACAATTGTTACAGGATCATGGTTCCCATAATGCGCCTTTGAGGAACCATCCTGTCCGTTTATACACTCCTCCCATATATGGGTGGAGAATATGGGTGAATTTCCGTAGAAATGAGCCTACTCAGGCAACTCCATGGAAATGAGTGGACTCAAACAACTTGAATTAACAAGATTTTCGCAAAAACGCCCTGTCCCAAAGGGACTTAAAATCCCAGGCATGGTGGTTCGGAACCAATCCATAAGCTTCCCATATTCCTCTGGAGTTGGCCCTGAGGCTTCCGATAGTTCTATGAGATATTGAAAATGGTCTGTAGAGAGCGTCATTCACAAACTCCATGGTTAAGGTTGCATGCTCTTTCTACACAGTATCAATTCGCTCAAACCCCCATAATCTAATGTAGATGATCTTCAGAAACAACCATTTAATGCGGTATATAGAGAAGAGTGACTAAAGTTAATTGGCGGAGAGTGCCCTGGTTGGGGTATGCGTAAATACCCTGATAATAAAGCCCCAAATCGCACGTTGGCGAAAAGGGGCTTTTTTTTGTTAATCAAGATAGTGAGTAAAGGGGCAGTGTTTCATTACCCCTCGCTTGAATCCTCTCAAACAGGTCTTGTGGTGTTTTCCGTCAATGAAGTCGGATAGCAGGTGTTGACATCGAGCAATTAATAAACCGGACTGTTTAATAAATACAGGAGAGTCCATAAGAAGAATAGCTGTACAAAATCGGTTTGTTCTGTAAATATTATGGGTAATCTTGGGATATCTTCACACTCTGGAACCAACTGTCGGTGCCCGCTCTCCCGTGAATTGCCCGGTTTTCAACGCTCCAATTACATATGCACCTTGACAGCCAGCTGCACGAGGGGAAAATGCGTTACAGGGACACTGTCACGGGGCAGCTTCGGAGAGCCTGGAGTGTCATGCGAAAAGAAGCATCCTGTTGGACCGGGAACTCAGATTTGAACATCACCCCTGTCTACCTCGGCCACTCCGATATCATCGTTGTTCTTCGGTCTCTTTTTGGTGAGCTATTGGGTCGGGCAGCATGAACCTCCGTCGAAAAGAGACTTCTCCGACCATACCATGGCTTCGTCCGGAGGCATGCAGACCTGTCCTGAGGTACCTGAAGAACATCGGAGTCCCCCTGGACCGCTTCATCGAGCGCAATCGTCTTCCTTCTCACCGATGGGGCGAGAATAGGGACATCATACCCCGCCATGCCTTTGGCTGCTTCTTGACTGACATCACCCGTTCACAGGGAATTGAGAAGCTGGGGTGGGAGGCTGTGCACTGGTTGCGAAAATTGGCGGACAACAACGTCTATAGTATTCAGTACGCGCCCACGCTCTACCAGGCGCTGAAAGATAAGGTGGCCCACAGCAAGGCCGTATGCTCGATCGAGGTCGGGCTGGTGGAACGTCAGCACTCATTGCTCCTTTCCAGGAGGCAGAGTTTTGCCCTCAGCGACCACGATCATGAGATGGCCTGGTTCATGATGGCGACCTTTCTCGGGGTCGTTCGTGGCTACGTCGGACAGGACTGGAGGCCGGCTCGAATGGGAGTGCCTTCCGGGGCGATGGAGCCCTGGGTGTCGGAAGAACTGCCCGACATACAGATCGAAACAGATGAGAGACATTGGTGGTTCGAGATTCCTCGTCACTACCTGATCCTGGCGCCACCCGGACTCGCCTCGACCACAGGCTGCAAGGCCCGCGAGCAGTCGGCTGAACGTGGCGCACTCATCGGGCTTGACTATCCCAGCATCCTCGCCGGAGTCATACGGGCTTACCTGCCTTCAGGGGCGCCCTCGTTGGAGGTCGCGGCTGATCTGTTGGGTACCTCCCCGCGGACCATGAGGCGGCGCCTGCACCAGGCCAACCACTCCTACAGGAAAGTGCTTGCCGGGGTGCAATTCCGGCGCGCCAAGGAGTTGCTCGACTCCGGCGACAGCAAGATCATAGATATCGCGAACGAGGTGGGTTTCGAGAGCGCCTCGAATTTCACACGAGCGTTTCGCAGTTTCACCGGCATGACTCCCACCGAGTATAGGCGCCGGAGTCCTTCTCCGCGCTGAGAAGAAACGCCTGCGCCCTGTCCTGGAATTCGCATCGGGTGATCTGGCCCAAAATGAATAGTTTCTCTGACAACTAACTATTAGATTAGACGGTGTAAAGTCAGTCCAAGCATCGGGCGCAACTGGCGCTGGTTGCGGTGGTTGATCATAGTCGTTTCTGTTTGTGGGTGTAACGCCCCAATTGGATACCATGGTCATGAGAAAGGAGGCCGCAATGAAGAGGAATCTCTCGGCAACAATACTGGACACTAGTGGGAATAGAAAGAGCGAAGGGAAGACAATGATTAAATGGATCACAATTGCCCTTTCCGTAGCGGTATTGATGCATCTGTCGCTTGTGCCGGCACAGGCTGAAGGCAGGAAGCCCTACTCGCCGTACGTCGGACGCGACTTCCCGACCAACGTCTACTTCGGCGACACCCACCTGCACACGCGACTGTCCCTCGACGCCTACGGCGACGGGAACACGAAGAACGGCCCCGCCGAGGCCTATCGATGGGCCAAAGGCGAGGTGGTTGCGGGCGATGACGGTGTGCCGACCCGGATCTCGAAACCGCTCGATTTCCTCATGGTGGCAGACCATGCAGCGTACATGGGATTGGTACCGGCTCTCGCGGAGGGCAACAAGCAGTTGCGCGCGACCGAAGAAGGGGCACGCTGGGGCAAGATGATAGACGAGGGCAAGCTTGCCTCTGAAGTGTTCGGCGAGTTCATCATCGACGTTACATCGAACAAGCCGCGCCTCGTGGAGCCTGAATTCGAGAAGTCCGTCTGGGACGACATCATCGATGCTGCCGAGGCACACAATGAACCGGACAAGTTCACCGCCTTCATCGGCTACGAGTTCAGCCCGTTCCCGGACGGCGACAATCTGCACCGTGTCGTCGTCTTCCGGGACGGCAAGGCGAAGGCCGCGCAGGTCAAGCCCTTCTCCGCTTTTGACAGCGAGGATCCCGAAGATTTGTGGGTGTGGCTGCAGGCCTATGAGGACAAGACCGGGGGGAAGATCCTTGCCATCCCCCACAACGGCAACCTCTCGGGTGGAAACCTGTTTGCGCTGCAGACCCTTGAAGGAAAGCCCTTGACCCGCGAGTACGCAAAGACGCGCATGCGGTGGGAGCCCCTCTACGAGGTGACCCAGTACAAGGGTGACAGCGAGACCCATCCTTACTTGTCTCCGAACGACGAGTTCGCGGACTTCGAATCCTGGGACAAGGCCAACCTGGCCATGCTCAAGCCACATAAAGATGAGTACTTCAAGCACGAGTACGCTCGCTCGGCGCTGATGCTGGGGCTGGAGCAGGAAAGCAAGCTCAAAATCAACCCCTTCAAATTCGGCATGATCGGTGCAACCGACAGCCACACGAGCTTCGCGCAGGCCGCCGAAGACAACTTCCTCGGAAAGTACGGTGTGGCTTCACCGAGCCCGGAGAATGCAGAGCGCTGGAAGAAGGAGTGGCCCCCGGTTCCCGGAGTCGTCGCGACGATGAAAGGGTGGGAGAGCTCGAGCTCAGGCTACGCCGCAGTCTGGGCCACCGAGAATACGCGGGAGGCACTCTGGGACGCGATGATGCGCAAGGAGGTCTACGCGACCACCGGACCGCGCATGATGGTGCGGATGTTTGGCGGATACGACTACGCTCAGGAAGATGCTCTGCGTCACGACCTGGCTGTCATCGGCTACGAGAAGGGCGTACCCATGGGAGGCGATCTCACGCAAGCGCCGAAGGGCAAAGCGCCGACATTCCTTGTTACAGCCGCCAAAGATCCCGACGGCGCGAATCTCGACCGGGTCCAAATCATCAAGGGCTGGCGCGCTGCAGGCGGGAAGTTGCACGAAAAGATCTACGATGTCGCCGTTTCCGACGGCCGCCAGATCGTCAGCGGCAAAGCCACGAAGCAGGTCGGTTCTACGGTCGATCTCGCCACGGCGACCTACACCAACGCGATCGGTGATGCGCTTCTGGCGGCCTGGTGGGTCGATCCGGACTTCGATCCGTCCGTGCTCAGCTTCTACTACACGCGTGTGATCGAGATCCCGACTCCACGCTGGCCGGCGTTTGACGAGGTGCGTTTTAACATCAAGATGGACCCGGAGGTTACGCGGGTTCTTCAAGAGCGGGCCTACACCTCGCCGATCTGGTATACGCCATAGACCGGCAACACCAACGATATGCTTGGGAAGCACTGTCCAGGCGATCAGTATTGGTTGATGCCAGACTGAAGTTTTGGGTAATGGGGAATTTGCGGGTATTTTCCACCGTTGCTGTGGGACATCAAACGGTGAGTTTGAGGGGGAGGTCACATGATTGAATTACTGAATAATCAATCTCCTAACGTCATTGCCATGAAGATAGTCGGCAAGATCGAAAAATCCGACATGGACGGACTCATCAAAGACATACAAGGCAAGCTGGAGCACGTCGACAAACTGGGAATTTACGTGGAACTCGAATCTTTCGGAGGGATATCGCTGAATGCCCTGATCGAAGATATTAAGTTCGCCTTTCCCAACCTCAAGAAGTTCAACAAGAAGGCAGTGGTTTCCGACAAGGAGTGGCTGGGCAAGGTTGTCGAGGTGGGGAATAAGTTTTTCCCCAGTATGGAGTCCCGCCATTTCTCACTTGACCAGAGGGATGAGGCCCTGGCCTGGGTGAAAGAATAAGTGCCAGCTGGAATTGGGAGTCAATGATCTGTGAATGGAGGGAAGAATGAAGTTAACAAACAGAATCCGCCTCTATTTCTCTATCACTCTTGTACTTACTGTGTTTCTTGTTGGAACGAGTCAAGCACAGGAGGATATGGCTAAACAATCCCAGAATCCGTTAGGCACAATTATCAGTTCGCCTATTGAAAGTAATTTCTTTTTTGGCATTGGACCTTCAGATAGCACAGCCTATGTGCTGAACTGGAAACCTGTCTATCCGGTTGGCCTTGGTGACTGGAACCTCATTAACAGACTGATTGTACCGGCAATATACTCCGGGGGACAGGATAAGGACCTGCTGCTCGATTCAACTATCTACAGTGAAAACGTAGCGATTATCGATCTGGCAACCGGGAGCGCCCTTGGGCTTGGAGACATTACTTATACAGCATATTTAAGTCCTAAAGAGTCCGGTTCTTTGATATGGGGTATCGGTGGAGCACTAACAATGCCCACTGCAACAGAGGATCGATGGTCCAGTGATAAGTGGTCTGCAGGTCCGGCTTTGGTTGCTCTTACGATGCCTGGAAACTGGGTGACAGGTTTTCTAATTCAGAATGTGTGGTCATTTGCCGGGGAAAGTGATGCTGCCGATGTGAATAAGTTTGTTTTCCAGTATTTTGTAAACTATAACCTGGAGAATGGTTGGTATCTAAGCACAACACCTGTGATTACAGCAAACTGGGAAGCTGAAAGCGAAGATAAATGGACGGTTCCCTTTGGCGGAGGGGTTGGCAAGTTGGTAAGGCATGGGAAATTACCCGTTGACTATAAACTGGCTGGCTACTGGAATGCTGAAAAGCCTGACCAGGCTCCGGATTGGAACCTGCAATTTACAGTTAAGTTTCTTTTTCCCAAGTAATGGATTGATGGATTTATGCGGGAAAAGTTCACAGTACGCACTGCTCAACGTGGACAAGAACGGCGAGTACATGAACGGCTCGAAGACCTACAAGCTGAACATCCCGGCTAATGTTCCCGCAAAGGATTTCTGGTCCATCGTCGCCTATGACCCGCAAACACGATCTCAGTTAAAGGGCTTGCGCCAGGAACATTGGTCATGTCTACCCTTTGATCTATCAATCTGAGGGCAAAGCTGTGGAGCTCGGTGGCGTTCTTGAGAATATCCGGAATAAAATGGTAGATGTGTTCTCTCCTGAGAAACGCTCTCAGGTTATGCGACAGATTAGATCAACAAATACGAAGCCTGAAGTCTTGATTCGAAGTGCTCTGCATAGATTGGGTTATCGTTATAGGATTCATGATAAACGCTATCCGGGAAAGCCAGATATTGTATTTCCAAGATACAAAGTGGTTATTCAGGTGCGAGGTTGTTTCTGGCACAGTCACTGTTGTATTGATGGGAAAAGGCCTAAGAGCCGCCAAGACTATTGGATACCAAAATTAGAAGCGAACCAGCGCCGGGACCGGCGGAACGACCGAAAACTAAGGGAATCGGGCTGGAAGGTGCTCGTTGTGTGGGGATGTAACTGCGAAAGCAGTGTAAGACTGGAGAAGGAAATCCAAAGAATCGTTCGTGAGCTTGAGAAGCGGAATCCACAGAAAGAGCAACCATGATCCGGTGCTTGGAAAGCGCTTTCAAAGCTCTTGCCTGCAAAAGCAGTAAAGTAGGCTAACTCCTTCGACCCATCAGTCGTGTGTAATTCTGGTGTAATCGTGCATAGAAAATGCGGGTATTTAAGGGTATTTAAGAGATGGCTCTGACTGGAGCAGGTCTGCAAAAAGCGCATTATATCAATCTTCTAGGATAAATATAGAAGAATCGGGAAGAGTAGCACGCAGTACTTCTAATCCGTAGGTCGCAGGTTCGAGTCCTGCCAGGCGTGCCAATCTTTTCTTTTGGAATCAGCAAGATACGCCATTTCGTTTTCTTTCACCAGGTAACTACGGAGGTGGAGCAGACGAAAAAGTCACCATCACAGCACCCATTCTCATAATGCTGCTCATTGACATGAGTTTTGGGTCGTACGCATAGATTAAATTAAATCAATGGCTTAAGAGCAGTGTTCTGATGGGTTGAACTTGCTTTTCTCAAGATGAGCAGCGGATAACGGATCCGTTGCTCATAGGCGATCAATTGAAAAATAACGGGATAAGGTTCCCATAATGCGTATTTGAGGAACCTTGCTTCGCAGGTGATCTCTAGATGACATTCGTCACTCCCTGTTGTTGACACTTTCTTCCGAATTCGGAGAATACATATCTACGCACTCTAGATAAGAAACCATGCCGATCCTGAAGACGAAGCTGTACCGCCCGCGGGTACCGGAGGATTTCGTGCCCCGTCCCCGGCTCATCGAGATCCTCGAGGAGTGCCGCAGCCTCCCCCTGACGCTGGTCTCGGCCCCCGCCGGCTACGGCAAGACCACCCTCGTCAGCAGCTGGCTCGAGACCTCAGGTGGCGCCAGCGCCTGGCTCTCCCTCGACGAGGGCGACAGCGATCTCCGGCTCTTCCTCGGCTATCTCGTGGCCGCCCTGCGGACCATCTCGCCCAAAGTCTGCAAAAAGACCCATGCCATGCTGAACGCTCAGGATCTTCCCGCGCCGAAGGTGCTTGCCGAAATCCTGGGCAACGACCTGGACAGGATCAAGAAACCCTTCATCCTTGCCCTGGACGATTACCACCGTATCCGGGAGCCCTCGGTTCATGAACTGATCGACCGGCTCCTGGAACACCCGCCACGATCTCTTCACCTGGTGGTCATGACCCGCCGCGATCCGGCACTGTCGCTCTATGCGCTGCGGGGACAGCACCTGATGACGGAGGTCCGGGTGCAGGATCTCCAGTTCAGCAGGCTCGAAACCGCTCTCTTCCTGGAGCGCGCCCTGGGCAGCAGCCTCGACGGCCCCTCTCTCGACCGCCTGCAGGAGGGGATGGAAGGGTGGCCCGTCGCCCTGCGCCTGGCGTCCCTGGCGATGCGGCACGGTGAAGACGTGAACCAGCTGCTCCGGAAAGCCCCCGGTGATCTGCGCCAGATCCAGACATACCTGGTGACCGAGATCCTGTCGAATCTCAGCACCCCCGTTCGCGACTGCCTCTGCCGCCTGTCCATCCTCGACCGATTCTGTCCTTCCCTTCCTGAGGCGCTGTACGCGGGCGCTGAAGAGGAGGGAGAGAGCCTCCTGCCCGTGGATTTCCACGATCTGCTCCTGGGTTCGGGCCTTCTCTGCATCCCCCTGGACGAGAGGCAGGAATGGTACCGGTACCATCATCTTTTCCAGCAGCTGCTCCGAAGTCAGCTGGAGGAGCGGTTGAGCAAAGGGGAAATCGCCCTCCTCCACGATCGGGCATCTACCTGGTTCGACAAGCACCACCTGGTGGAGGAAGCGCTGCGCCATGCCCTGGAGGCCGGAAAGCCGGCAAAGGCCGGCGAGATCATTGCCCGCCGCAGGGAGGAGGTCACTGCCCGGGAGGAGTGGCCCCGCCTGGCCCGGTGGCTGAGTCTGCTGCCCCCGGAAATCGTCGAGAAAGATCCCGACCTGCTCATCCTTCAGGCCAAGTCTGCACACAAAGCGGGGCGATACACCGAGTGGGGACAGTTGCAGGACAGAGTGGAGTCCCTGCTCACCGAAGAGCCCCGGGAGAGCGGCGATCACGACCGGCTGCTTGGGGAGATCCTGTCCATGCGCGGCATGCTGCTCTATCACTTAAACCAGGTGGACTCCGCCAAGGAAAATGCCGAGCGGGCCCTTCGCCTCCTTCCCCCGGAATCAGTGAATGCTCGCGCTCTGGCCGTGCTCGCCGCCTCCACATCGCGTCAGATTCTCGGTGATCTTCAGGGCGCCTATGAGGTGATCGACGAGGCGCAGCAGGGCGAAGCCGCGAACAGCCCGACGTTCCGCGGACGGCTCCTGCAGACGCGGGGCTTCCTACAATGGATGACCGCCGACCTGCAGCCTATGACGCAGACCGCCTCCGCCATGGAGAAGCTGGGGCGTACCCATGGACTGCAGGACACGATCGTCTTCGCCTGCTACTTCCAGGGCGCTGCCCGGTACCATCTCAATGATCTGGATATCGCCGCCGGCAGCCTTGCCCCTGTTGCCGACAACTTCTATGGGCCTACCCGGTTCGTGCATGTCCTGTGCGTCCATGCACTGTCGCTGATTCACATGGCCCGGGGACGCCCTGACAGCGCCCGTGAACTGTCGGACACCCTCGCTGTCCGGCTGCTGGAGGCAGGCAATACCATGCTTCTGCCTTATGCCCAGGCTCTTCAGGCCGAACTTGCCCTTCGCCAGGGCCGCCAGGCCGAGGCCCTTGAGTGGGCACAGGAATTCAAAGCGAGTGAGACCCCGCCGGGATATCATTTCTCGCTGCCCGAGCTGACCGCCGTGAAGGTGTTCCTCCGGTCCGGCACGAAAGCCGGTCTCGGTCAGGCAGGCGAACGGTTGGCAACCCTCCATGACTTCTTCGAGTCCACCCACAACCGGCGGCATCTTATCGAAACGCTGGCCCTTCAGGCCATGCTTTCTGAGGCGCAGGGCGAGAAGACGCAGGCCGTCGATCTCCTCGGGAGGGCCGTCTCCCTCGCCCAGAGGGGCGGCTTCATCCGTCTCTTCGTCGACCTCGGCCCCGAGCTTGGCACTCTCCTCAACCGCCTCGCGCTGGACGAGGAGGGGCTGCGCTACGTGGGGCGGATCCTGTCCGCCTTCAGGAGCGGCTCACAGGGAGACGGGGAAGAAACGACAGAAAGAAAAGGGGCTGCGGCAACCACGGCGAGCTGGCGGGACCTCGTCGAGCCTCTCTCCGGGCGCGAACTGGAGGTCCTCGGGCTTATGTCGAAGCGTCTGACCAACGCCGTGATCGCCGAAAAGCTCCATATTTCACCAGGTACCGTGAAGCGGCACACCGAGAATATCTACGGGAAGCTTGCCGTCCACAACCGATGGGAGGCTGTGGCCAAGGCCCAGGGCCTCGGTTTCCTGCGGGCCTGACACGTCCCCTCACCACCCCCGCTTAGGTCCCTCATTCCACTCTTTTTTTCAGAATGTGCCGCTCAATGTGCCGCTCGCCTCATGTGTTCTCCCCTTTCCATATCTATATTCATTGATATCACTGGGCCTGAAAGGGTCTCACGCACAGTTTGACAGGAAAGGAAACCTTGAGCATGCGGAATAAGATCGCGATTCCGAAAATGGACTGTCCGTCGATCTACCGGATCTGCGTCCCCGGGAGTCTTGACGCCGAATGGTCCCACCGTGTGGGGGGCATGAACATCACCGAGTCCCGCACTCCCGACGGCGATGTGGAAACGGTCCTCGTCGGTCGACTTCCCGATCAGGCTGCCCTCTCGGGGGTGCTCAACACCTTGTACGAGCTGCACCTGCCGGTGTCTCTGGTCGAGTGCCTGGAAGCCAACGGCAGTGGAGAGAGAGGTTGACCATTAATAGACACTTCATCAACAAAAGGAGCGGAAAATGAAAGAGGAAACAGGAAAAGGCACAGTGGAGAGTGTGGAACAGGGAGGAACCGAAAACGACTTCTCACGTCGCGACTTTCTCAAGGGAACGGCGAGTGCGGTCGCCGCAGGATCGGCGATCGGCTTGATGGGCGGAGCCTCTATCGCTAACGCCGCTGTAGCACCGCCAGAGCCAGATTCTCCAGACACCTCTGTCCGCTGGAATACCAAGCCCGGGGATCTCTACAACGAGAAACTTGGAAATGGCGACGAAGAAGTGACTGGCTGGAAAGGGCGGTATGTTTACGGGCCAACCGTGGGTATTCTCCAGTTACCCGCCAACATTCCGATGCTTCCCGGCGATGTGGGTAATCCGACCACGTTTGACTTTCCGGTTCTTTACGAATTGATTGAGGAAATCGATCCCTTCTGGGTATTGGCGGATAAGCCGCATCCTGTGGTTATGAAAAAGCTCATAGCTGCCTGCAAGCGACTGACGATGCAGGGTGTTACCACAATCATTGGCAATTGCGGTTTCTTTGCCAATTACCAACCCGAGGTGTCCCAGTCCCTCGATCCCGGTGTTCAGTTCTTCAATGGATCTCTGATGCAGCTCCCCATGCTCTTGACCAGTGTCGGATCTAACAAGAAGGTCGGTGTCCTGACTGCGAGTAAGAAGTTGTTGATGCCATCACCTGCCCTCAAGAACTCCGGAGTGTCGGCTGAGGACATGAAACGTATCGTGGTCTACGGCAACGAAGACGGCAAGGAGATGGGCAAAGTTACGGGTGAAACGGGTAGTTTCAGTCCCAAAAAGCTTGAGAAGGAATTGGTCGATCTGGCGAAGAAGATGGTCAAGGAGAATCCGGATGTTGGCGCGATCGTACTCGAATGCACAGAGTTCCCTCCCTATGCGCACGCCATCCAGAATGCGGTTCGTCTCAATGTGTGGGATTTTGTGACCATGACGAACTTCATGCATGCCGGGGCCATGCGGAAGCCCTATGCCGGATGGATGTTGTAGTCGATCATCGAAAGGCTGATAAATGAATTCAACATGGAAACGACCTGGTTGTTTTATCTTGGTGGCGCTGCTGCTGGCGCTGTCGATTCAGCCGGGAATGGCTCGGGCGGCACAAACTCCTGAAGGTGATGGTTCCTCCGCTTCCCAACAATTTGGCGGTCCCAACTCAGTTCCGGGTCAGCTGGCGGACGATGCAAGACTCACAGAATCGTTAACGGATCGTGCCATGGGGCAACGCTACTTCGACTGGAAAGACGGTGTGCGCGAGAAACATGGTTTTTCATTCTCGCTGGATTACACTGCGGGTCTCGTTGGTGCTACCAATACTCTCAATGATGAGGA
>Ga0209273_10001983_pt1 | contig 16608 bp, 13 predicted proteins | sample tdAd471_FD_187126 | JGI IMG/M metagenome (GOLD analysis project Ga0209273, IMG submission 187126) | Marine sediment microbial communities from the Atlantic coast under amendment with organic carbon and nitrate - tdAd47.1 (SPAdes)... | ecosystem: Environmental > Aquatic > Marine > Coastal >...
ACGCTTCTTCTGCAAGATGAAAGACATGCGCCGCCTCGCTATGCGCTTCGAAAAATCAGGGAAGAACTTCCTGAACCTGATCTATATCTTTGCAATCAGATGCTGGTGCAATTGAGTCCAGACCCTAGGTTCTGGGCCCGCCAAATAAAGTTTCATTGTTTCGAAAATTAAATGGTCGACCCGCGCAATCGAGGCAACTATTATGAAAAAGATTCAATAATAAAAGGTGCTCTGGCCTATGTGTCGCGGCTTCCGTCTACTGTGTTTCATTGTTTCATTTTTGGCCTTTCTTCCGCAAACAACCCGCGCAGACACCTATGTCGTGGGGGTTGAGGATTACCCGCATTTGCCTCATTTTGCCGTTGAGAAAGGGGAAATGACTGGCCTCACCGGGGAAATTCTTGCGGCCTATTCAAAGGCCAGTGCCGATACTTTCGTTTTTCGGACCATGCCGGTGAAGCGTTTGCAGAAAGCCCTAGAGGATGGCGAGATTGATTTCAGGTATCCTGATAATCCCAATTGGTATTCGGAAGCCAAGGTTGGCAAAGGGTACCTATATAGCGATGCGCTCAGTTTTGCGGTCGCCAGGGTCTATGTTTTGCCAGATCATGTGGGGCAGCCGCTGAAACGGCTGGGGGTTCCGCTTGGGTACAACCCGATCGAATTTCGCGCTGCCGTGGACGCGGGTGAGGTTGTTATCGTCAACTCGCCGAAACCGGAAGGCCTGATCAATATGGTGCGCCTGGGGCGCATCGACGGCGTTTATGGTAACCGAACCTGGATACATGACATGATGCAGCGCGTGGGGGTGCCTGAAGGGACATTGGTTTTTGACCCGGGTCTCCCGCATTCAAGCCATGATTTTCAGATGTCAACGGTCGCATACGGCGATGTATTGCAGTCCTTAAACAGATGGCTTTCAGACAACAGGCCGCTGATCAACGCGCTCCATAAGCGATACAAAATTACCGAACAGTAAGACCAAGCAGTTATGGCAGCGGGCTGATGATGCCCAGCTCGCCCACATCCACGTCCTTGAAGGCGACCTTGTTGCCTGCCACGCGGACCTTGCCTTCGGCTATCAGTTTCACGGCGGCCGGGTACATCTTGTGCTCGTAGCTCAGTGTCTTGGCGATCAGGCTTTCTTCGGTCTCATCCACGGCCACAGGAATGGCCGCCTGCATGATGATCGGCCCATTATCCATTTCGGGGCGCACATAGTGGATGGTGCAGCCAGCAAAGCGAACACCATCCTCAATAGCGCGCGCATGGGTATGCAGGCCCTTGTAGGACGGCAGCAGCGATGGATGAATGTTGATCATGCGGTCACGCCAACGGTTGACGAAGGATGAGGTCAGAAGGCGCATAAAGCCAGCGAGGCAAACAAGGTCGACATTATGCTCCGCAAGGCACTCATGCAGGGCATCTTCGAATGTCTCTTTGTCCTCGAAGGTTTTGTGGTCGATCGTCACGGCCTTGATGCCTGCCTGTTCGGCGCGTTCAAGCCCGCGCACGCTGGGGCGGTTCGAAATCACGACCTTGATGGTTGCGGGGTAATCAGCCGCCGAGCAGGCATCAATGAGCGCCTGCAGGTTGGTGCCGCTGCCTGAGATCATAACGCCGAGACGAAGTTTCCGCATGGCTTATCCTTCGCCCGTGATGGCAGACCAGTCAGCGTCAGCACCCCACGTGCCTGCTTTACCGGTCACGCGGCATTTCGGCTTGCCGTCGCCTTTGGTGATGCGGCCGATGGTGTATACCGTTTCGCCGTGCTCCTTGAGAAGCGCAGTGGCCGATTCCGCGTGCTCAGGCGCAACTACCACCACCATGCCGATGCCGCAGTTGAAGGTGCGGGACATTTCAGAGGCCTTGATGTTGCCCTGTTCGCGCAGCCAGTTGAAGACGCCTGGAAGCTCCCACGTCCCCGTATCCACTTCAGCGAGGGTATCCTTCGGCATCACGCGCGGGATATTTTCAAGGAAGCCGCCGCCGGTGATGTGGGAAAAGGCCTTCGCATAGCCAGCCTTGGTGGCTGCGAGACAGCTTTTGACGTAAATCTTGGTTGGCGCCAGCAGTTCTTCGCCCAGCGTGCCCGCACCGAAGCCGGACGCGTCAGAATATTTATGGCCCTTGTCTTCAACAATGCGGCGAATGAGGGAATAGCCGTTCGAGTGCGTCCCGTTTGACGCAAGGCCCAGCAGCACATCGCCTTCCGCAACCGTAGAGCCGTCCAACAGGGTGCCACGTTCTGCCGCGCCAACGCTGAAGCCCGCGAGGTCATAGTCGCCGCCCTGGTACATGCCCGGCATTTCAGCCGTTTCGCCGCCGATCAGCGCGCAACCGGCCTGGCGGCAGCCTTCGGCAATGCCTGCGACGACGTCCGTCATCTGCGCGACATCAAGATGGCCCGTCGCCATATAATCAAGAAACAGCAGCGGCTCCGCGCCCTGTACCACCAGGTCGTTCACGCACATGGCCACAAGGTCGATGCCTACGGTACCGTGGATGCCTGCGTCGATCGCGACCTTCAGTTTGGTGCCCACACCATCGTTGGCGGCGACAAGGATCGGGTCAGTAAAGCCCGCGGCCTTCAGGTCAAACAGGCCGCCAAAGCCGCCAAGGCTTGCATCCGCGCCTGATCGGCGGGTGGAGGCCGCAAGTGGCTTGATGTTCTCGACAAGGGCTTCACCGGCGTCGATATCCACGCCTGCCTGCTTATAGGTGTATGAATCGTTCTGGTCGTTCTGGGCGCTCACGTTTCGTCTTCCAAGCATTTCTGACGCCTGTTGCGCGGGCGCCATTCTGTGTTTTCATCCAACGGGTGGCCACAAATTGGGCTAATTTGATTGCAAGCCTAAGACCCTATGGCATTTGATTTCAAGCGCGTTATAGTGGCGCCGGATCAGTTATGAAAGTATTTATGCGCAAGCTTTTGGGAAATCATCTTCTTTTCTGTATTTTTGCGGCGTCCATCAGCGTGTTTACCGCAAGTGTTGCCGCTTTGGCTCAGGTGAAGGAAGATCCACTGGACCGGCTTTTCACCATCCAGGCGATCAAGGTGGACGAAACCGCCAGCCGCGCCAGCGAAGCCCGGCGTGTGGCGCTGGCCAAGGCAGAACAGATGGCCTACGACAAGCTCTTGGGCAAATTGACGCAACCCGAGGGCAGGGCAAAGCTTCCGACTGTAGGCGCGCGCGAAATTCAGGCGATGATCAGCGGGATTGAGGTTGTGGAGGAACAGTCATCTTCCCGGCGCTATCTGGCGACCCTGGATGTTCGGTTCGAGCCCGGCGTTGTCAGCCAGTTTCTGGCTCAGTACAAGGTGCCGCACGTGCTTGGGACGGGGCGCGGTATCCTTGTTGTACATGCTCACAGCCGCGGACTTCAGAATATCCTGTGGGAAGCAGACGCAACGCTTGATGCGGCACGTGAGCGGGTGGATTGGCTTAACCGTATCCGACAGTATGTTTTCCCGCGCGGCGAAATGGTCGAGCGCGCCAGCCTGACCTACGAAGAGGTCGCACACCTGGAAGCCCGGGACGTGCTGGCCCTCGCGCGCCGCTACGACGTGCGCTCTGCGCTGATCATTGCGTCCCGTTGGCACGAAACCGGGCCGGACGGCGCGGTGCTTGACTATCGTTTCCTTAGTACGGACGGCAATATCACCGGCGATGGCCGTATCCTGGATACGCCAGACGAAGAAAAAGCCCTTGCGGCCATGTACGAAGACGCGCTTGAGCAGATCGATAGCGCCTGGCGTGCGCAGCTCCTGGTGGATACCGGGCAGGGCGGTGTGCTTGATGTGATGGTTTCATCAACAGAGCTCGGTGGCTACAATCAGGTCCTGACACGGCTTGACGATGTCAGTCTTGTGGGCGATGTGGAGCAATTGGCCATTGGCCTGCCTTTCAGCCGCGTGCGCTTTCGCTATACCGGGCGCGAAGACCAGCTTGTGCTGGCGCTCAGGTATGCGGGGCTGGTGCTGACACCTTATGGTGACGAACGCCTGTTGGCTTTGCGTGGGGACGACGCTGGCGAATAACGCCGGAAGAATGTGGGGGAAGATATCATGAATAAATGGTTCTGGATCGGATCAACGGCGGTTGTTGTACTGTTTGTTTATTTGACCAAGGGCGTCATGCTGCCGTTTCTGGCAGGTCTTGCGGTCGCCTATTTCCTTGACCCGCTGGCCGACCGCTTGGAAGCGTTGAAGGTACCGCGCGGAGCCGCTGCGGCCCTTGTCATTACAGTATTTTTCCTGGTGATCGCCGGCGTGGTTCTGGCCTTCTGGCCCATCCTTCAGTCCCAGATTGTTGCTATATCCCACAGCCTGCCGAAAACGCTCGCAGGCCTAAGGCCATGGCTTAACGATACGTTGCAGACGCTGTCGGACAGCTTTGGTCAGAATGTCGCGGGCGATGTTGACAGTATGCTGGCGGCTTTCAGCGACGAGCTGCTTGCCCGGGTGAAACACGGCGCCGGCAGCATCCTGAAAAGCAGCTTTGCTGTGTTCAACATCCTGTCGCTGATGCTGATCTCGCCCGTTGTTGCCTTCTACCTGCTGCGGGACTGGGACCTCCTGGTTGCCAAGGTAGACAGCTGGCTGCCGCCTGCGGGCAGTGACGTGGTGCGCGGACTTGCGCACAATGTGGACACGGTTCTGGCCGGGTTTGTCCGCGGCCAGTTGATTGTCAGCACCATCATGGGAATCCTCTATGCAATCGGTTGGTCTGCCGTCGGGCTTGATTTCGCCATCCTCCTGGGGGTTCTGGCCGGTGTGATGTCGATCGTGCCGTTTGTTGGCGCCCTGTTTGCGGCCGCTGTGGCCGTGGCCATGGGCATCGGACAATGGGGCATGGACCCGCTACAGTTGGGGCTTGTCGCCAGTGTGTTCCTTGTTGTGCAAGTGATTGAAGGGTCGTTCCTGACGCCGAAGCTGATTGGTGAGCGGGTTGGGCTGCATCCTGTGTGGGTGCTCTTCGCTGTGTTTGCGGGCGGCGAAGTCATGGGATTTGTTGGCGTGCTGATTGCCGTTCCGGCCGCTGCTGCCATTGCCGTTCTGGTGCGCTACTGGATTGACGTCTATCTGGAGCACCACGGTATCGCAGAGGCCGTAGAGCCTTTGCCTGCTGGGCCAGCTGGTCCAAAGCCGACTGCCGCCAGGAAAACCAAAGCAGCCAAGCCGAAGACTGCAAAGAAGTGAATGGGAATGAGTGAAGAGTTTCGAGGATAATAATGGTAAAACAGGCAAAACAGATACCGCTTGAACTACCGCACAAGCCAAGCTTCGAAATGGCGGACTTTATCGTCTCGGCATCGAACGAAGCGGCTTTTGCCGTCGTTGATAGCTGGCCGGACTGGCCGCATCATGCCATTGCGCTTGTGGGACCAGCTGCAAGCGGCAAGACGCACCTGGCGAAAGCCTGGGCCAAGCGGGCAGGGGCCGTTGAAGTGTCTCCTGCTGATGAAATCCAGGCACTACCGCCGGGCAGCAATGTCCTTGTGGACGGTGCAGACGCGGCAGACCGGAATGATGACACCCTGTTTCATTTGTTCAACTGGACCAAGGAAACCGGCGGTCATCTTCTGCTGACAGGCAGGACGGCCCCAAATCTGTGGGACGCAAAGCTGCCAGACCTGCGGTCGCGCCTGGCGACGCTTCCTGTTTCAGAAATCAGGGAGCCTGACGATCATTTGCTAATGGTCTTGTTGGTAAAACTGTTTTCTGACAGACAGTTGCAGGTTGATCTTGCTGTAGTAGATTATATTATTCGGCGCATTGAGCGGTCCTTCACTGCCGCCAAGGACCTGGTGGATGCAATCGACCGGGATGCCCTGGCTGACAAGCGGAAAATCACAAGATCATTGGCAAAAGCTTGCCTCGAGGCCCTAACAGACTGATAATTGTAACATTCACCACGTACGGGGACAGTTTAAACCCCTGACAGGAGTAGACCCAGCATGGCGGACGGAGACCAAAAACCAGCAGCAAAACCGACATCGGCCAAGGGTCTGCCTTCTCGCGAAGATATTGTAGCCGAAATCAAGAATTTGCCCGGCGGAGAGAAATATCTGAACCGCGAGCTCAGCTGGCTGCAATTCAACATGCGGGTGCTGGAAGAGGCCGAGAATACGCGCCATCCGTTGCTGGAAAGGCTGCGTTTCCTGTCCATTTCCGGGAATAACCTGGACGAATTCTACATGGTACGCGTTGCAGGCTTGCGCGGCCAATGCGACATGAAGATTGATGTCATGTCAGATGACCAGAAGTCGCCATTCCAGCAACTCCAGCAACTGAACGATCTTGCTGAAACCCTGATGGCAAAGCAGCAGGAAGTCTGGGCCGAGCTCAACAAGGAACTGCGCGAGAACAAGATTATCGTTTTGGAAAAGGCCGAAATCTCGCAGGAAGAACGCGACTGGATCGAAGGCTATTTTCTCGATAACGTGCTGCCTGTCCTGACGCCCATCGCCGTTGATCCAGCCCATCCGTTCCCCTTCATCCAGAACCTGGGCTTCACCATGGCATTGTCGCTGGTGCGCAAGCGCGACAACAAGGAAATGGTGGCGCTGCTGCCAGTACCCCACCATGTGGACCGCTTTGTCCGCCTGCCGAACGACACCAGCGGTGAGGTGCGGTTTATCGCCCTTGAGCGAATGCTCGAACTGTTCCTGGGCCAGCTTTTCCCTGGATACCGGATTGATGGCTGTGGTGTGTTCCGGATCATCCGAGACAGCGATATCGAGATTGAAGAAGAAGCGGAAGACCTGGTTCGGGTGTTTGAAAGCGCGCTGAAGCGCCGCCGCCGCGGCAGGGTGATCCGCCTCAAGGTTGATGCGGCCATGCCAGAAGCGCTACGGACCCTTGTGATCAACCGCCTGGACGCAGATGAAGAAACCGTTGTGGTTGTTGATGGCATCCTGGGGATCGACGAAACAGGCGAACTGATCGTCGACGACTTCCCAGACCTCAAGTATGTGCCCTATAACCCGCGCTACCCAGAGCGCGTTCGTGATTTCGGTGGCGATATCTTCAAAACCATCGCGTCAAAAGACTTTGTCGTGCACCACCCTTACGAATCCTTTGAAGTTGTGCACCATTTCCTTTTGCAGGCAGCACGCGACCCGGATGTCGTGGCGATCAAGCAGACGCTATACCGCGCAGGCTCCCAGTCCCAGATTATCAAGGCGCTGATTGAGGCGGCCGAAGCGGGCAAGTCTGTGACCGCGGTCGTGGAACTGAAGGCCCGGTTCGACGAGGAGCAGAACATCAAGTGGGCGCGCGATCTTGAGCGGGCAGGGGTTCATGTGGTGTTCGGTTTCATCGATCTCAAAACCCACGCCAAGGTCTCGATGGCCGTACGGCGCGAAAACGGCAAGCTTCGCGCCTATATGCACTTCGGCACCGGCAACTATCACCCGATTACAGCGCGCTTCTATACCGACCTGTCCTTCTTCACCGCAGATCCGGCCCTCGCGCGTGATACCAACAAGATGTTCAACTACCTCACGGGCTATGTTGAACCAGACGGCATGGAAAAGCTGGTCATGTCACCTTTCATGCTGCGCGATCATTTGATTCGTCTGATCGACAAGGAAATCGAGATCGCGCGCTCAGGGGGCCCCGGCGCCGTTTGGGTGAAGCTGAACTCGCTACTGGACCCTAAGATCATCGACAAGCTTTATGAGGCATCTATGAACGGCGTGCAGGTTGACCTTGTGGTCCGCGGTATCTGTACGCTGCGCCCGGGCATCCCGGGGCTCAGTGAAAACATCCGCGTGCGGTCGATTGTTGGCCGTTTCCTTGAGCACGCGCGCATTTGCTGCTTTGGCAATGGGCACGGCCTGCCGTCACGCCACGCCAAGGTGTTTATCTCCAGCGCTGACTGGATGCCGCGAAACTTTGACCGCCGCGTCGAAAGCCTGGTGCCGATCGAGAATCCGACTGTCCACGACCAGATTATGGGGCAGGTGATGGCCGCAAACCTCAAGGACAATACCCAGTCCTGGAGCATGGCGCAGGACGGCAGCTTCACGCGGAACCAGCCGAAGGAAGGTGAAAAAGAATTCATCGCTCACCATTATTTCATGACCAACTCGTCGCTTTCCGGTAGGGGCAAGGCCCTGGGGGGCGACAAGAAGATCGCGCCGCTGATCGATTATAGTATTGAGGACTAACACGTATGTTTGAAGCGGCGGCCCGGGCCGATACCTATATCGCAGTGATCGACATTGGCTCTAACTCTGTGCGGCTAGTGGTATTTTCAGGCCTGAAGCGTGTGCCTGACGTAATTTTCAACGAAAAGGTCATGTGCGGCCTTGGCGCCGAAATCGGCACCACAGGCAAGATGGGCAAGGGTGCGATGGATAGCGCGGTTTCCACGCTCAAACGCTTCCGGGCCCTGTGTGAGCAGATGCAGGTGGAGCGGATTGAGGTGCTGGCGACGGCCGCGGTGCGCGACGCCAAGAACCGCAAGGCGTTCATTAACCGGGTGCGCAAGGAATGTGGCATTGAGATCGTGACAATCGACGGCCTTGAGGAAGCAAGGCTTGCGGCGCACGGGGTCATTTCGGCAGAACCGCACGCGACGGGAATCATGGGTGACCTTGGTGGTGGCTCGCTTGAGCTCGCACGCATTGATGACGGCAAGGTGCATGAAACCATAAGCCTGCCAATCGGCCCCTTGCGCCTACAAAGCATGTTTGGCGACAACAGGCGCAAGATCAGGCGCTACCTGAAGGACCTGTTAGAGGATATTCCATGGCTGCACGAGTGCCACGGCCAAAACCTCTATCTTGTGGGCGGGGCCTGGCGTAATATTGCCAAGCTAATGATGCGCGAGAAATCCAATCCGCTGCCGATCCTTCAGGGATACCGCAACAGCCGTTCCGAATTTACCAACTATTGCAAGCGCATCAGCCGGCTTTTGCCGGATGATATCCCGTTTGCGACCATGCTGACCAGCCGGCGTCGCGAGGTGATGCCAACGGCCGCCATCATCATGATGGAAGTCATGGCTGCCATGCGCGCCAGAATGGCCGTTGTGTCCACATACGGTATCAGGGAAGGGCTGATCTACGACCTGATCCAGGAGGAAGAGCGGGACATGGACCCGTTCATTTTCACCTGCCACGTGCTCGCAGCCGAACGCTCGCGCTTTGCCGAGCACAGCGAGTTGCTCTATGAGTGGACCCGTCCCCTGTTCTGGCACAAGGTGCCGAATCCGGCGCTCCGCGAAAAGCTGCACCACGCCATCTGCCTCTTGAGCGACATCGCTTGGCGGGGCCATCCGGATTTTCGCGCCGAAAAGGCTGTGGAGTCTGTCCTGCATGGGCACTTCGTTGGTGTGTCGCACCATGATCGCGCCTATCTGGCAGTGGCCATGAACCAGGCTTACGGCGCGTCCGTTGACCTGGGGCATGTGGCTCATATATTGCCGCTTCTGAAGATCAATGAAATCCTTGAAGCCCGGATGATGGGGGCAGCACTTCGCCTGGCCCAGCGTCTGTCGGGCGGCACGGCCGACCCACTAGTGCATAGCCGTTTGCGCGTCAGCAAGAGCAAAGTCTACCTGGGCGTACCGAAAGCATACAGGGACATTGCGAACGAGGTGGTACTCAAACGTTTGACCCAGCTTGGGCAATTGATGGGCCGCCGCGCGGTGATCGAGTTCCCAAAAGATCTGAGCTGATGGAGCAAGCTGCAATCTGATTTCAGTTGCGCTCCCTCACAAAATGTGATCACTTTTTCGGACCTGAAATTTTGAGTGTCCAAAAATGGAAAATTTGCCTGAAGACGTCTTGGTCTGCCTTTCCGCTCACCCGGATATTGAAGTAATCGACTGTATGATGCCCGATATGGTGGGCATGATGCGCGGCAAACAGCTGCCGATTGAAGGCCTCAAGAAGCTTTACACTACAGGTATTCCCTTGCCGACATCTTCGGCGTTGATGGACAGCAAGGGCCAGCTGGTGGATACGGTCGTGGAGGGCCCACAAGACGGCGATCCTGACCGCATCTGCAAGCCAGTACCGGGGACCTTTGCCTATGTGCCGTGGGCCACGCGCCCAACAGCCCAGGTGTTGATGAGCCAGCATGAAAAAGACGGCAGCCTGTTCGCGGCAGACCCGCGAGCCGCGCTGGTGAATGCGCTTGCACCCCTCTCGGACATGGGCTTGACGCCTGTTGTAGCGCTCGAGCTTGAGTTTTACATTACTGAGCCCACGCTGCCGCTCAGGCCCGCGAAAACACCGAATGGCTGGACGCCGTTGACGGGCGCACAAGCAACCGGTTTTGAAGACCTGTATGATTTCGACGATGTTCTGCGTGAACTTTATGCCGTCTGCGCGGAACAGAATATCCCAGCTGAGGGCGTTCTGTCGGAATACGGACCTGGCCAGTTTGAAGTGAACCTTACACACGTGCCTGACATCGTGACGGCCTGCGATCACGCGATGCTCTTGAAGCGTGCGATCAAAGGTGTGGCGCGCAAACACGGCATGGTGGCCACCTTCATGGCCAAACCATATGCAGATTGCGCTGGATCAGGCCTGCACGCCCATATCAGCCTGCTGGACAAAGGCGGCAACAACGTCTTTGGCCGTGAGGGCGGTAACAATTGGTCCGATACGTTTGAGCATGCTGTGGGCGGCCTTCAAGCTACCATGGCCGAAAGCATGGCGATCTTTGCGCCAAACGCGAACAGTTACCGGCGTTTTCAAAAGGGCAGCTATGTGCCGCTGACACCCACGTGGGGGCCGAACCATCGGGGTGTGTCGTTGCGCATTCCACTGGCGGATGCCGCCAATATGCGGGTTGAACACCGGGTATCGGGCGCTGATGCCAACCCGTATCTGGTGGCTGCCGCCATCGTTGCGGGCATTCATCATGGCATTGAGGCAAAAGTAACGCCCGGCCCGATGATTGCGGAAGAAACAGTGCTTGAAGAAGAAGTGGCAACACTGCCGTCACGCTGGCCGCATGCGCTTGACCGTTTCGAAGCCGGGAAGATACTGCCGCGCTACCTGGGCGCGCGCTACCACGACTATTTCCTGAAGTGTAGACGATTTGAAGAAGAAAGCTTCCATTCAGAGGTCAGCGAACGGGATCTGGACTGGTACTGGCGCGCGACCTAATCCGTGAACAAAAAAAAGGGAGGGCGAGGGCCCTCCCGATTTTCTTAGCGTGGTCCACTGTTATTCGGATTCGAGCTCCACGACCTCGATGTCGCCTTTGTGCGCTGTCAGCGCCAGATCACCACGCATCAGTTTTTCGGCGTCCCTGCCAAAAATCTCATACCGCCATCCATGCATGGCTTTGATGTCGGTGGTGGGTACAGCTGCCCAGTTCTCAATGTCCGCGCTGTTGGCCACCATGCGGGACGCGACCTTGGCCTCCTGGCATTTGATCTTCAAAAGCACCTTGAGGAGGTCAGCCATTGGCGGCGTCGCCGGGCGCGGTTTGGCGCGTTCGATCTGCGGCAGCTCGCTTTCGGGCATATTCAGGCCCTTTTCAAGGGCCTCCATCAGGGTTTTACCGGCACGAGACCGACTGAATCCTTTGGGGATGCTGCGAATACGGTCCAGACCAGCAACATCCTTCGGCGGGTGCGCTGCAATTTCAAACAGGGTTTCGTCCTTGGCAACACGATTCCTGGGCAGGTCGCGTTCCTGCGCCTGCAACTCGCGCCACTCCGCCAGCGCCATCAATATCCCCAGGAAGCGGGGCTTGTTGGTGCGGACCTTGAGGCGCTTCCAGGCTTCTGCTGGGTCGACGAAATAAAGCTCTGGCTCACGCAACATGGCGGTTTCTTCTTCCACCCAGCTCACGCGGTTTTCGCGCTCCAGTTCGGCCTTCAGCGTGCGGTAGATGTCCCGCAAATAAGTGACATCCCCAATCGCATAGGTGATCTGGGTGTCCGACAGGGGCCGCTTGGACCAGTCGGTGTAGCGGGCGGATTTATCAAGCTGGGCCTTGGTTATTTTGCTCACCAGTGTCTCGTAACCCACCGAATCGCCGAAGCCACATACCATGGCGGCGACCTGGGTATCAAAGATTGGGGCAGGGAGCGCACCGTCCATCATCTGGTGGAAGATTTCCATATCCTGACGGCAGGCGTGCATGACCTTGAGGACGTTTTCATTGGCGAGCAGGTCCATAAGTGGCTTCAGGTCAATGCCTTCCGCCAAAGGGTCGATGGCGAAGGCGCCGTCGTCATCTGCGACCTGGACAAGACAAAGCTTGGGATAATAAGTATTATCGCGAAGGAACTCGGTATCTACGGTGACAAACTCTGCGGCTGCGAGGCGTTCGCAAAGACTGGCAAGTTCGTCCGTACTGGTAATAGGTTGCATGTAAAATTCCGTTTCTGTTTGGGGCATCTAATACACAACCAGAGGCCAATCGTCACCCTTTCTCTGCAATCCTTCCAACACGGTCTTGACATTCGCCGCCATTCATGCGCTTTTCCGGGCCAAATTCGTACGGTAAATTCGTACCCAGAGACTAAAAAGAACGTAGGAAACCATGCACGATTATCGCTCTCACACTTGTAACGAGCTTCGCCACGCCAACGTTGGCGAAACCGTCCGCCTGTCTGGCTGGGTTCACCGCAAACGCGACCACGGCGGCCTGCTGTTTATCGACCTGCGCGACAACTATGGCCTGACACAATGTGTATTCGATGTGGACAGCAAATGCTTCGCTGAAGCAGAAGCCGTTCGCGCGGAAAGCGTGATCCGCATTGATGGTCGAGTGAAGGCACGGACCGAAGAGACGGTCAATAAGGACCTGCCAACGGGTGACGTTGAAATCTATGTGGACGATCTTGAGGTTCTGTCCGCAGCTGGCGACCTGCCGCTGCCGGTGTTCGGCGATACGGAGTACCCTGAGGACATCCGCCTGAAGTACCGCTTCCTGGATCTGCGCCGTGAGCGGATCCACAACAACATCATCCTGCGTTCCGACGTGATCTCCGAGCTCCGTAACCAGATGACTGGCCAGGGCTTCAAAGAGTTCCAGACCCCGATCCTGACGGCGTCAAGCCCAGAGGGCGCGCGTGACTTCCTCGTGCCGGCTCGACAGCACCCAGGCAAGTTCTATGCGCTGCCACAGGCGCCACAGCAGTTCAAGCAGTTGATCATGGTGTCGGGCTTTGACCGCTACTTCCAGATCGCGCCTTGCTTCCGTGATGAAGACGCCCGCGCTGACCGTAGCCCGGGCGAGTTCTATCAGCTCGATATCGAGATGAGCTTTGTGACCCAGGATGACGTGTTCGGCGCCATCGAGCCCGTGCTTGTGAATGTGTTCAAGAAGTTCTCGAACAAGAAGATCACCGAAGCACCGTTCCCACGCATTCCGTTCGCGGAATCGATGCTGAAATACGGCAATGACAAGCCTGACCTCCGCAACCCTATCGAGATCCAGGACGTGACCGAAATCTTCCGCGACAGTGGCTTCGGCATCTTCGCCAAGATGGTTGAAGGTGGTGCTGTTGTTCGTGCGATTCCGGCCCCTGAAGCTGGCCTGAAGTCCCGCAAGTTCTTTGACAGCACCAACGACTGGTCCAAGCGTGAAGGCTTCGCCGGTCTTGGCTACATCAACATTAAGGACGGCGTTCCAGGCGGCCCAATCGCCAAGAACCTGGGTGAGGAGCGTACGCAACAGCTTATCGATCAACTGGGTCTTGGCCCGAACGATGGCGTCTTCTTTGCCTGTGACAAGGAAGCCGGCGCTGCTAAGCTTGCTGGCCTCGCCCGGACGAAAGTTGGCGAAGACCTTGAGCTGATCCCGGATGACGAATTCAAGTTCTGCTGGATCGTTGACTATCCGATGTTCGAATATGACGAAGAGAACAAGAAGATCGACTTCTCGCACAACCCATTCTCCATGCCACAAGGCGGAATGGAAGCGCTTGAGACAAAAGATCCGCTTGATATCCTCGCGTATCAGTATGACATCGTCTGTAACGGTATCGAGCTCTCGTCTGGTGCTATCCGGAACCACCGTCCTGATATCATGATCAAGGCGTTCGGTATTGCGGGCTATGATGAAGCAACTGTTGAAGCCGAATTCGGCGGCATGCTGAACGCTTTCAAATATGGCGCGCCTCCGCACGGCGGCCTGGCACCAGGGGTTGACCGCATGGTCATGCTGCTGGCTGACGAGCCGAACATCCGCGAGGTTATCCTGTTCCCGATGAACCAGAAAGCCGAAGACCTGATGATGGGCGCACCAAGCACGGTTCACCCGAAACAGCTTCGAGAGCTGCACATTCGGTGCGTCGAGCCGCCTAAGAAAGACGGCGAATAAGACTTGAAAGATGGGGCCCTTGCGGCCCCATTTTGACTTGAGGGTGGCGACTCCGTCGCCGCCAAGATATGACCGATAAAAGCGAGACCGGTTGATGAATGAAAACATTCTGATCATTGATTTCGGTTCACAGGTCACCCAGCTGATTGCACGGCGCGTGCGTGAAGCCGGTGTTTACTGTGAAATCGTTCCCTTCAACAAAGCCGACGAAGTGCTGGACACCTTTGGTGCCGCGGGCGTTATCCTGTCAGGCGGGCCGGCCAGTGTGACACACGCGGATACGCCGCGGGCGCCAGAACGCGTCTTCACCATGGGCATTCCGGTTCTGGGCATCTGCTATGGCCAGCAAACGATGGTTTCCCAGATGGGCGGCAATGTGACCACGTCTGACCATCAGGAATTCGGTCGGGCGTTTGTGGACGTCAAGGAAAGCTGTGCGCTGTTCGAAGGCGTCTGGAACGTGGGCGACCGCGAGCAGGTCTGGATGAGCCATGGCGATCATGTGGACCGCCTGCCTGAGGGCTTCAAGGTTGTTGCAACATCTGAAGGTGCGCCATTCGCCGCCATTGCGAACGAAGACAAGCGCTTCTATGCGGTTCAGTTCCACCCCGAAGTGGTGCACACGCCCCATGGCGCCCAGCTTCTTGGCAACTTTGTGACGCACATCTGTGGCTGCAAGGGTGACTGGACCATGGCCAGCTTCCGCGACACCAAGATCAAGGAAATTCGTGAGCAGGTCGGCGACAAGCGCGTCATCTGTGGCCTGTCGGGCGGTGTCGACAGCTCTGTCGTGGCTGTTCTGATCCATGAAGCGATCGGCGACCAGTTGACCTGTGTGTATGTGGACCACGGCCTGATGCGCCAGGGCGAGAGCGAGCAGGTCGTCAGCCTGTTCCGCGAGCACTATAATATTAACCTGGTACACCGCGACGCGTCAGAGTTGTTCCTCGGCGCGCTTGCAGGCGTGACCGATCCGGAAGTGAAAAGGAAGACCATCGGCAAGCTGTTCATCGACGTGTTCGAGGAAGAAGCCAAGGCCGTTGGCGGCGCTGACTTCCTGGCGCAGGGTACCCTCTATCCGGACGTGATCGAATCCGTTTCCTTCATCGGTGGCCCGTCGGTGACCATCAAATCGCACCATAATGTGGGCGGCTTGCCTGAGCGTATGAACATGGGCCTTGTTGAGCCGCTGCGTGAGCTGTTCAAGGACGAAGTTCGCGCCCTTGGCCGCGAATTGGGGCTGCATGAAGATTTCGTGGGCCGTCATCCGTTCCCGGGTCCAGGTCTTGCGATCCGTATTCCGGGTGAGATCACGCGTGAGAAGGCCGATATCCTTCGGAAGGCTGATGCCATCTATCTTGAAGAAATCCGTAACGCCGGCCTTTATGACAGCATCTGGCAAGCCTTTGCCGTGCTGCTACCGGTCAAGACCGTTGGCGTAATGGGCGACGCGCGCACATACGATCACGTGTGCGCCATCCGCGCGGTGAATTCCACTGACGGCATGACCGCAGATTATTACCCGTTCCCTCATGAATTCCTCGGCCGTGTGGCAACGCGGATCATCAACGAAGTACGCGGCATCAACCGCGTGGTCTATGATGTGACGTCCAAGCCCCCAGGAACCATCGAGTGGGAATAACAGCTCGAGAAGGCGGCTTTATGCCGCCTTTTCTTTTTTCCTGAGCCACAGAAGCTGGGTTGCCAGCACCACAAGATAGGCGATCAGGAACGCAAGATAGAACTGCTTCAACAGCGGATCTTCGACCGATTTGACCACCGGGTCGCCTACTGGCAGTCGGCTCAAGCCGTCTGTGATCGCAGGGATCATGTGGAAAAGGAAGGTCGCGGTGTAGCTGGTGGCCTGAATGTAGGGCGAGAAGCGCCGGAACAATTTTGTTGCCTCGGCAAGTCGGCCCACGGCAAGGGCCCCAAGGGTCAGGATGGCCAGGATATGGGCCTTGTTGAATTCACCCGTGGCGTTATAGAGCCCCAGTGCTGAGGCCGCCGCCAAAAGCGTACAGATCAGATAGATCTTCCCGGTCGCGTCCGTGGAACGGATCACCCGGAAATTGATCAGCGAAAAAACACCCGACAATAACGCAACAATCCCGATGATGGTGTGGAACCAGCCGAACACGGTGATTTCGGGCATGCTATCTCTCCTTTAATTGTGTTGTCTAATTGAAGTAGGGTCATGGTCTGTTTCATTCTGTCTTGAGCCACTTTTACGGTTGTCTGCGAGGTCGATGATCGGCTCAGGAGCCATCGGTGTTCACGCCTCAGGATAGCGGCCA
>Ga0209273_10001985_pt1 | contig 16600 bp, 16 predicted proteins | sample tdAd471_FD_187126 | JGI IMG/M metagenome (GOLD analysis project Ga0209273, IMG submission 187126) | Marine sediment microbial communities from the Atlantic coast under amendment with organic carbon and nitrate - tdAd47.1 (SPAdes)... | ecosystem: Environmental > Aquatic > Marine > Coastal >...
TTTATACCCAGGGCGAAGTGTGCACCAACGGGACACGCGTGTTCGTGCACCGCAGAATCCATGATGCTTTTCTGCAGCGCGTGAAGGAACGCACCGAGGCCAATGTGGTGGTGGGTGACCCGATGGACCCAAAGACTAATCTGGGCGCCCTGATTTCGGCCAAGCATCGCGATCTGGTGATGGATTATATCAATAAGGGCAAGGCAGAGGGTGCGCAGCTGGTGGCGGGCGGGGATGCATTGTCGCCCACCGGGCATGAGGGTGGCTATTTTGTCGCGCCAACTGTGTTTGCAGGCTGTACGGACGATATGACCATCTGCCGGGAGGAAATCTTCGGCCCCGTCATGTCGGTGTTGGTGTTTGATGATGAAGATGAAGTGATCGGCCGCGCCAACAACACCCATTACGGGCTGGCTGCAGGCGTGTTCACAAAGGACATCCGCCGGGCGCATCGGGTGACCCACCAGATGCAGGCGGGCATATGCTGGATTAATGCTTACGGGGCGTCACCGGCGGAAATGCCGGTTGGCGGTTATAAGCAGTCTGGCATCGGGCGCGAAAACGGGGTGGTGACGCTGAAGCATTATACCCAGCTGAAGGCCGTTTATGTGGGCATGAACCCGGTTGAAAGCCCGTTTTGATGGCGCGTGAATATGACTATATCATCGTCGGGGCGGGCTCGGCGGGATGCGTGCTTGCAAATCGTCTGACGGCAAGTGGTGAATACTCTGTGTTGCTGCTGGAAGCTGGCGGATCGGACCGCAGCATGTTCATCCAGATGCCGACGGCGTTATCGATCCCGATGAATACGGAAAAATACGCCTGGCAGTTCCACACACAACCGGAACCCGGACTGAACGGCCGCCGCATGCATTGCCCACGCGGAAAGGTTCTGGGGGGCTCTTCTTCCATTAACGGCATGGTCTATGTACGCGGCCACGCGCGTGATTTTGACGAATGGGCCGACCATGGCGCAGACGGTTGGGACTATGCGGCTTGCCTGCCGTATTTCAAGAAGGCTGAAAGCTGGGCCTTCGGCGGTGACGATTATAGGGGTGGCCATGGGCCGCTGGCCGTGAATAACGGGAACCAGATGAAAAATCCGCTCTACCGTGCCTTTATCGAAGCGGGCGTGGAAGCGGGGTATCTGGAAACACCAGACTATAACGCCTTCAACCAGGAAGGCTTCGGCCCCATGCATATGACCATCAAGGATGGTGTGCGCTGGTCCACTGCCAATGCCTACCTGCGCCCGGCAATGGCGCGGCCAAACCTGACGGTTCTGACAGGCGTTCAGGTGCGGAAGTTGTTGCTTGATGGAAAGGCCGTTACCGGTGTTGACTATATGCAAAGCGGCATGGCGAAGCAGGTGCGGGCAAAGCGCGAGGTGATCCTGTCTGCCGGGCCCATCGGGTCGCCGCATATATTGCAGCTTTCGGGCATCGGGGCCGCGGATGTTCTGAAGGAGGCAGGGATTACGGCGCAGCACGAGCTACCGGGGGTAGGCGAAAACCTGCAGGACCATATCGAGTTTTATTTCCAGTTTGAATGCAAGGAGCCCATCACGCTGAATGGCCAGTTAGACTGGTTCCACAAGGGCCTGATCGGAGCCAAATGGCTTTTGACCAAAAAGGGCCTGGGGGCCACAAACCATTTTGAAAGCTGCGGCTTCATCCGATCTGAGGCCGGGGTGGCGTGGCCGGACATGCAATATCATTTCCTGCCGGCGGCCATCCGCTATGACGGCAAGTCCGCATTTGATGGTCATGGCTTTCAGGTGCACATTGGCCACAACAAGCCGAAAAGCCGGGGCTGGGTGCGGGCGCAAAGTGACAATCCGGCTGAGGCGCCAGCAATTCAGTTCAACTATCTGCAGCATGCGGACGATATCGCCGGTTTCAGGGCCTGTGTGCGTTTGACGCGGGAGATCCTTGGTCAGCCTGCGATGGACGCCTTTCGCGGTCGGGAAATCCAACCCGGCGCGCAGGTGGAAACAGACGAGCAGATCGATGCGTTTGTGCGGCAGGCGGCTGAAAGCGCATATCACCCATCCTGTACCTGCAAGATGGGCACGGATGACATGGCTGTCGTGGACACTGAGTTGAAAGCGCACGGCCTGGACCGCCTGCGGGTCGTGGATTCGTCGGTTTTCCCAACCATCACGAATGGCAATCTGAACGCACCCACCATCATGGTGGCTGAGCGCGCGGCAGATATTATTCTGGGGCAGGGCACACTGCCCCCCGAAAAGCTGCCACACTATGAAGACGAATTCTGGCAAAACCGCCAGCGCCCCGGAGAGCCAACACGGGCAGCGCAGGAAAACTGAAACAAAACCAAGGCATAAGCCGCAAACAGGAGTGACTGATCAAACAGCTTAGATGGCATATCAGGGGAGGCATCTCATGACAGTATGGCTGAGTGCCGGCCTCATCTTCACGTTCGCGGCGATCCTTTATGTCCTGTTTCGTTGGGGCAATATGCGGTGCGAGGGACCAAACCCCACCTCCTTACTGACGTTTGTGGCGATACTTTTCACCTCTGGCCTTGATGTTGGGTTGGTCATGTTCCCGCTGACGGAATTTGGCGCTTATGCCGATGTTGGCGTGAACCCGGAGTATGGCTTTACCAACCCGCTCGCCATCGAGTTTGGTTTTTGGGGTTTTCTGATCTGGGGCTTTTATTTCCTTACCTGCTTCTATTTTTGCCTGATTGAGCCGCGCGTGCGCTTTTTTGACCTGAAGCCGGTGAAGTTTCTGAACAACCTTGTGATCATCGGAACCTGTGCCTTTACCGCCTACCTGCTGCTGTCGAACCTGCCGTGGTACATGCCAGCGTTAGCACAAAGCGGCTCGGCCCCTCTTGTTTTCTTCGGCATTGTATTCACGGTCATTGGCTTGGCGGTTTATTCAAGCACAGACCTCAAATATGTGCGTATCCTGAGCCTCGCTAGTTCCGGGCTTTTTGCCTGCCTGATCCTGCTTCTGGGATTGAATGCGCTGCAGAACGGCATGATGATGGCAGACTATGCAAGCACGCTTTCCTTGATCGGGGGGTACTTCGCCCATCTGGACAAGTTTGTCCTGCCGATCAATGATTATCATGAGTTTTACCTCTACTGGTGGTTTGCCTGGAGCATCATGATTGGTCAGTTCACAGCGCGTTTTGCGGGCGGCCTGAAGACCTGGCAGGTATTTCTGGCGATGGTGGTAGTGCCAAGCGCGCCGATCGCGCTGTGGTTTACGGTGCTGTATTATTATCACCTGAACGAATTGGCGGTGGCAGGCCTTATTAACGGGGCGATGGTTTTTGTTGGCGTCACCTTTGTCGTCAATTCGCTGGATTCCCTTGTGCGGCTTTATACAGACAACCTTGGCCTGACAGTTGCCCGGTTTGGGCGTAAACGATACTGGCTTGGGAATTTCGCGGCGCTTTGCCTTCTTATTGTTGCATTCCAGGGGGACTTTCTGGAAATTCAGTGGGTTGGCGCGCTGGTGATCGCAATCTATTTCTTCTGTTTCCTCTACATCTTGGGTAACAAGAGGCAGGCGGTGCAAAGCATCGGCCGAACATTAGGCTAATACCACGATAAGGGGTTAACGACGTGCCAAAGGTGGGAATGCAGCCGATCCGGCGCAAGCAACTGATTGATGCCACCATCAAGACCATCGCGCGGGTTGGCTATCCCGACACTACAGTCGGCCGGATCGCAAAGGAAGCCGGCCTGTCAGTGGGGATCATCTCACACTATTTCGGTGGCAAGCAGGCGCTTCTTGAGGCCACAATGGCGAGATTGCTGTTCGAACTTCACGACGCCTTTGTTCAGCGGGTGGGTACTGCGACAACCCCGCGCGATAGGCTTTCGGCGATTATCGCCACCAACTTCGAAACCGACCAGTACAGCCCCGAAGTGGTGCGTGCCTGGTTGGCCTTCTGGGCGCAGGTGCCCTTTTCGCCAGAACTTGCTCGGTTGCAGCGGATTTATAATAACCGAATGCTATCCAACCTCAGGTATGCCTTGCGTAGCCTTGTGCCTGATGCGCAGGTGAATGATGGAGCTGAAGTGCTCGCGTCCCTGATTGACGGTTTCTGGCTTCGGTCGACAACAAGCGCCGATGAGATTCGCCTGGACGAGATCACGCGCCAGGTCGAATCAAGCGCTGATCGGTTTATCGCGGCCGGGGCCTGACCTGCCGGATCACCCCTTGTTCCTTCAGAATGTATCGCTACCCAAAGTTGGGGTGCAGCAAGAACCCGCGCTCAGCTTGGCCTTCAGCCTCGCGCGCTTAATTTTATCAATTCCTCATATCTCTGTCACCAAACCGTAATGCTGTCAGCGCATTAACACGCCTGCGAGATTTTTATTGAACAGATATTCAATAAAAATAGAGAACAATTGTAAACACTCAAAGGCTCAGGAATATGACACTCAAATCAAATAAATTGGCTCTGCTGGGGGCGTGCAGCATTTTCGCTGTGTCCACAGCAGCTTTTTCGGAGGAAGCAGCGACAGAAGCTGCCTATGACACCGCTGGCGATTTCGAGGAAATCATTGTTTCAGCCCGCAAAACCACTTTTGCGAACAACGCGACTGACCCGGTTATGCTTGATCAGGAGCCAGACGCCGCCAGCGTTCTGTCCGTGATCGACAACCTGCCTGGTATTTTCGTTTCCGAAGGCGGCACCTTCGGGTCTGATGATTGGTCCACAAGCCTTTCTGTTCGCGGCTTTACTGTGAGCCTCTCAGAGCAGCAGATCGGCATGACCATTGATGGCCTGCCGAACGGCAACTCCAACTATGGCGGTGGTGCAAAAGCGAACCGTTATATCGACAGCGAAAACCTGGCGCGTGCCATCGTTTCCCAGGGTACGGCCGACATTGCATCGCCATCCCACGAAGCCCTTGGCGGCACAATCGACTTCCAAACCAGCAACCCGCTTGAAGAGCGCCGCGTCTGGGCGGGCCTGAGCTTCGGCGAAAACAATGCCGAGCGTTATTTCTTCCGCTATGACACTGGCGAGTTCGCTGAGGGCACCAGCGCCTACTTCAGCTATTCGACCCAGTCGAACGATGCCTGGATCGGCAACGCAGGCGGCACCGAGCGCGACCACTTCGCAGCCAAGATCGTGTCCGAGCAGGAAGAGTGGACCTTCACGGGCCGCCTCTCCTGGGATGATACCTGGGAGAACAACTATCAGCGTATCTCCATCGCACAGTTCGAAGAAGACCCAGATTGGGACCGCCTGACCGATACAGTCACAGGTGTTCCTTATGTTGACCAGGTTTACCGTCCGGGCTGGGGTACGCTGCGGGAAAACTGGTTCGCTTATGTCAAAGCTGAATACAAGGGCGAAAACCTGGACTTCACCGTAGCACCATATTTCCACGACAACTGGGGCCGTGGTGACTGGACGCCTCCTTACCTGGTGGCCGTTTCTGGCGGTGACGAGCAATCAAATGGCGCCATCTATGGCGGCAGCATCGCAGGGGCTTATACCTTCACCGACAATGGTGGCAACCCGCTCGCGCCAAATGCTGACTGTACAGCTACGCTGACCTTCCCATATGGCGGTGGCTCGCCAGCCAACAACCCGGCTTGTTATGATGCGACGGCGATCCCTGTTGGGTCCTACCGCCACACAAACTACGGCAAGCAACGCTTTGGCGTAACGGCTGACATGGCTTACCGCATGGGCGAAAACAACACGCTGCGCGCTGGTCTGTGGTGGGAAGATAACACCCGCGACGAATACCGCACCTGGCACGAACGCACCAATATTCTGGCTGGTATCGAGTTTGATGAAACTGAATACTGGCGCCAGTATGACCGTACATTCCAGACTGACACGATCATGCTTTATGCTGAAGACACGTTCGAGATCGGCGACCTGACACTGCGCGGTGGCATCAAGAAATTCTTTGTGGATCTTTCCCGCGAGGACAATTTCGGCAACGAAGCCAAGCAGGAGCTGGATAGCGATTCTGACATCCTGATCACCGCCGGTGTGGTTTATAACGCTACAGACAACCTGGAAGTCTTCGGTGGCTTTAGCCAGAACTTCGCGGCTATCAAGGACAATGTGATTGAAGGTCGTGCCAGCGCCTCCAACCCGAATATTCCGGACCTTGAAGGCGAAACAGCCGACAACTTCGATATTGGTATCCGTTATTCCAACGAGTGGCTGCGGGCAACGCTGACCGGTTACTATATCAAGTTCAACAACCGCATCACCTTCGTATCTGCGGGCGACGGCACCAGCGGCATCGATTATCTGGAAGAAGGTGAAGGCACTTACCTCAACGTCGGCGGTATCAAGTCCAAGGGTATTGAAGCCAGCATCTCCGCTGATTTCGCTGACTATTGGAACTTCTACAGCTCACTGACCCTCAACAACAGTGAGTATAGCGACACGACGGCCGATGTTGTCGAAGGCAACAAGGTTGCGCTGGCGCCTGAGTTCCAGCTGGTTGGCACGCTTTCTTACGCAAACGAAGGCCTGCGCGCAGGTATCTCCGCCAAGCATGTGGGCAGCCGCTTCGGCGATTTCGCCAACACGCAAGAGCTGGATAGCTTCACGCTGGTTGACGCATGGGTCGGCTATTCGCTGGACGAGGGTGTGATCCCTGGCGTTCAAGCGGTGGACGTGAGCCTGAATGTGACCAACCTTCTGGATAAGAACTATCTGGGTGGCGGTACGCCGGGTTCTTACTTCATCGGTGCTGACCGTCAGGTTACTGCAAACCTGACCTTGAAGTTCTAGCATTCCCAACGGCGCACTATGGTGAACCAACTGGCAGGTGGCTCCGGCCGCCTGCCGCTTTTTCTGAGATATGACGACGGAGCAGGGCATTGACCACTAGACGCGATACACTGAAGCTGATGGGCGCCGCGGGCGCGGCGCTGATGGTTGGCCTGCCGGACGCTGGCGCTTTCGCCAAAGCGGGGTCGGCAAGCAAGCGCCTGTCCCGCATCCTTTTTGGCTCATGCGCCCATCAGGACAAGGCCCAACCGATCTGGGAGCCGATCCGGGACCTGGACCCTGATCTGTTCGTGATGCTGGGCGATAATATTTACGGCGATACACGCGATATGGCGCTGCTAGCGGATAAATACCGCCGTCTGGCGGCCAAAGAGGGCTTCGCGCAGCTGCGCCGGAAGACGCCGATGATTGCCACATGGGACGACCATGATTATGGCGAAAACGACGCGGGCCGCGAATACCCCATGAAAGAGCAGTCGAAAGACCTGTTCCTGAAATTCTGGGGGAATGAAGGCGGCGCCCGCCGCCGCGATGGCGACGGCATCTACCATTCCTATGAATATGGTCCCGCGCATGAGCGTGTGCAGGTGATCCTGCTGGACCTCCGTTGGAACCGCACGCCGATCAGGCATGTCAGCGAGGCTGAAGCCAAACGGCGCGACCAGATGGCGCTCGGGCCTTATGTGCCGGTCACGGATGCTGGGGCGACCATGCTTGGGGAAAAGCAGTGGTCTTGGCTTGAGGGCGAGCTCAGGAAACCCGCGAAGCTGCGTATCATTGGCTCAAGCCTGCAATTCATCTCCACTTTCCCGGGGTGGGAGGCCTGGAGCCTGTTCCCGAATGAACGCCAGCGCATGATTGACCTGATTGGCAAAACGCGAGCGAACGGCGTGCTGTTCATCAGCGGTGATACCCACTGGGCTGAAATTTCGCGCCAGGACAGCCACGTGCCTTACCCCCTATATGATTTCACCTCATCAGGGCTTACCCAGACTTGGCATAACATAAGCCCAAATGCCTACCGGCTGCCGGGCTGTATGTACACGAAAGTGAATTTCGGTGTGATCGAGATTGACTGGAATGTGCCTGATCCGCTGATTGTCCTGCAGGCGCGGGACGCGGATGGCAAACCTGTGTTCGAGAAATCTCTGCTGCTCAGTCACCTTTCCCCTTCCTGACGGCTCCGGGGCCTTGCGGCCTTTGGGCCATCCCTTCCCTCAGGTAGTGTGGCTGAACCTTCCAAGTGGCAGACCTGGCGGGGCAATGCGCCCCGCCATTTTTTGTCCTGCAGCTTATCTCGCAGCCTCAAGAGGCTTGTCCATCATGCTGGTGATCGGCGCACCGGCTGTCAGGGAAGGGTGGTCGCTCTCGAAGGTGTATCCCAGGAAACGAGCGGCAGTAGCGGCAATCTGGTTGGTTGTTACCTCATGTCGGCCTTCAACTTCGCCCAGTGCGGGGGTGTCGGGCCCGATAGCGGCCATCCAGATGGCATCGTCGCCCTTGAAATCGCTGATGGCTTCTGTGCCGTCTTCCTTCGTGTAGGGGAAGCGACCGTGATGGCGCCATGTGTCGAGGCTGTCGCTGCCGCGGCCATGGTCTGTGGTGATCAGCAGTGTGGTTTTGCTCCGGTAGCGGTCATCCGATTGCAGCCATGCCCAGAGCTCTGCGAGTGCGGCATCCGTGCGGTGGGCGGCCATCGCATATTGATCGTAGTGGCCGTCGTGGGCGAAGTCGTCCGTTTCCCCCAGCGCGATATAGACGAAGCGCATCTTTTCACGCTTCAGCGCCGCGCGGGCATAGCCCATGGTGAAGGCATCCAGACGCACGGTATCCCAGGGACTAGGAACCTCGCGCTGTAGTTTGTTGAGGAACGCAACCCTTGCGTCTCCGATTGCGGGATACTCCTCAAAGCCCGCGTTTACAGGAATCCCTGCGCGTTCCTCATTCAGGATGTAGGGGAACACGTCCCATGAACCGAAAGCTTCTACCTTGCCGCTGTTCTCCGGCTTGGCGGCCAGCCATTCTGGCAGCGTGCGGTTCGGGTTCAGGATTTTATCGTTACTGGTGATACGCGCGTCATCCGCAATGCCCGTCAGGATTTCCGAATAGCCGGGGTAGGAGAAGTGGAAACGGTTGGTCAGCCGCCCCACGCTGCCCTTGTTGCGGTTACCGTATAGCTGGCCTTCATGCACAAGTGTCGACCAAAAGAAGGGCATCAGGGCCTGCCGCCGGGCTTCAGGTGTTTCCGCGCCGAATTGTGCTTTGAATGCCTCATGGTGCTTCTTGTGGGCAATATTGGCTTCCTGGTCGAAGAAGGCTTCATCCACGCCGGTGAAAACCTCCTGCCAGCGAAGGCCGTCGATGGTGATCAGGATTACGGTTTCTGTTTTCGTTTCAGCACTGGCGGGAAGCCAGCCTAAAAGCAGGATTGTGATAATGGTGAGTAGATTTTTCATGGAACTGCCTCTTTACTGGTCGGGCCGGATATGCCCGGAATACAGGGCAATCTTTCACATCCACATGACAGGAGTTTTGCAGTACCGTTTATTTTTGAACGAGTGCTCAATAAAAAAGGCCGGGAGATGGGTGTGTTGGTAGGTGTTTATACAGTGCCAGAATCAGGGGTGTTTTACGGGAAGTATAACAGCTGTAACACACCCCTAACACACCTCAAGTACAGCTTTGACTAAATTTGATTGAAAATTAAATTCAATAAAATCAACAGGTTGTTTATTTTTTGGCAAGAAAAGTGATCTTGCCTCTTGCCAAGTCTGATATGGTGTTGTACATAACTAATACACCGGCACGATAAAACGCCCAAACAGACACTCAAGCCACTCCAAGCACGGCACAAGAGGCAAGGGCAAAAACAAGAGCCAAAAGGCTCAGCGAGGAACGCCGGTACGGGACAAGAGGTGAAAACACCCGGCCCGAGTGACGACAGCAAAGAACAGAAGCGAGAGATAATCTCGACAGCGAGGAAAACGAGCAGGGGGCCGGACAAAAATATAAAGACCCGGCCCCCGCCCCACTAGAAGCCAAAAAGGCCAAGGGGCAAATGCTCAAAACTGACGACAGCATAACGATAACAAGACGATAACAACAAACTCCGGGAAAACCGGATATGCGAGGAGAAACAAAAATGTCGATGAGATCCCAACATCACCTGAAACGCGAACATCGCCGCAGCCGCCGTCTGGCGCGCGAGGCGAGTGTTCTCAAGCGCACCGCACAATCCGTGCACATCCAGCTCTTTGCAGCTGCAGCGTAAGAAAGGGGAGGACGTATGACGCCGGATTGGACGGACGATCAGCCGATCTACCGGCAGCTGAAGGACAAAGTGGTCACGGCCATTATGGAGGGCTCCCTCGTTGAGGGCGAAGCCCTTCCTTCCGTAAGGAATGTAGCCGTGGAAATGCAAATTAATCCTATCACTGCCTCAAAAGCCTATCAGGAGCTTGTCATGGACGGTTTGGTTGAGAAAAAGCGCGGACTGGGAATGTTCGTGGTTGAAGGCGCACGCGACAAGCTGATGGAAGCCGAGCGCGAGCGCTTCATTAATGAAGAATGGCCCCGCGTGATGGACACCATCCGCCGCCTGGGTCTTGATACAGAAGAGCTGCTCAAAAGCAGCCGCAGTCACTAGAGGAGGGCCAAATGACAGACTATGTAATTGAAGCAAGAGGCCTTTCCAAAAGCTTTGGCGACTTCCAAGCGCTTCGGAGCGTGGACTTCAAGGTGCCGCTCGGGCGTATTCTGGGTGTTATCGGCGCCAACGGTGCGGGCAAAACCACCATGCTGAATGCGGTACTCGGCCTTTCGTCCTATGACGGGGAGCTGAGCGTGCTCGGCCTTGACCCTTCGAAGGACCGCGACGCGCTGATGCAGGACGTCTGTTTCATCGCCGATGTGGCGACTTTGCCGAAATGGATGAAGGTTGTGGAGGTTCTTGACTATGTCGAGGCCGTTCACCCCAAGTTCAATCGGGCCAAAGCCATGGACTTCCTAAGCCGCACCAAAGTGCCGCTTGAGCGCAAGGTTAGGGCCCTGTCAAAAGGCATGACCGTTCAGGTGCATCTGGCGGTGGTGATGAGCATCGACGCCAAGCTCCTGGTTCTGGACGAGCCGACGCTGGGGCTTGATATCATCTTCCGCAAGCAGTTTTACCAAAGCCTTCTCGAGGAATATTTCGATGAGGAGCGAACGGTTATCATCACCACCCACCAGGTGGAAGAGGTGGAGCATATCCTCTCTGATGTGATGTTCATCAAGGATGGGGATATCGTGCTCGAATCCGACATGGACGAGCTGACACAGCAGTTCATCGAGGTGATGGTGAGCCCAGGCAAAGAGGAAGAAGCCATGAAGCTAGGCCCGATCGCAAAGGGCTCAACTTTCGGCAAATCCACGTGCGTATATAAAAATATTGACCGCGAAACGCTGGCCAAACTGGGCGAAACGCGCCGCCTGGGCCTTGCGGATATTTTCGTGGCGACCATGACAGGAGAGGCATAATGAACACGTTCACAGCCCTCATTAAACGCGAACTTCTGGACGGCAAGAACGGCTATATCCGGGTGCCCGCGATCCTGGCGGCTCTGTCCGTTTTCCTGGTGATCGTTTCGACCATCGGGTTTGGAGCCACCATCGAATTCGACGGTGTGTTCGACGATCATCCGGAAATCAGGAACTTCGGCGAAGCCATTGAGATGGCTGCCACCAGCGAAAAAGGTGAGCGAGAACTGCCTGCCGCGTTAACCCTGAGCTACTGGGTTATGGGCGGTATCAGCTGGGTGGCCCTGCCGTTCGTGGTGTTCTTCTCGCTTCTGTCCGCGCTTTACGAAGAGCGCCGGGACCGGTCGATCCTTTTCTGGAAATCCATGCCTGTGGCAGATTGGCAGGAAGTGCTGGCAAAACTGATTACGCCTGTCGTGGTTGCGCCGCTGGTGTTCCTGGGTGTTGCAGTGGCCGCACAAATAGTGATTGCCTTGTTCCTCAGCCTTGTTGTGCTGTTCCAGGGTGGTCCGGTGCTGGAAATGTGGCCGTTGGGCCTGATGTTTGGCACATGGTCGCTGTTTATCGTGCACTATTTCATGTCAACGCTTTGGGCACTGCCGCTGTTGGCCTGGGTGCTGTTTGTGTCCTCCTACGCCTCGCGTCTGCCCTTCATGTGGGCGGTGCTGCCACCGGCTGTTGTTGCCGCTGTTGAAGCCATCCTGTTTGAAACCACGAATTTCCTTGAGTGGTTTGGCACCCACATGGGTGGTTGGCAGGTTCGCTATGGCAACCCTCATGGGAATATCGACGGCCCGAGTGACTTTCTGAACCTTGTGTTCGGCGAAACCTGGGAAGCCTTTTCCTACACGCTCGCAAACGGCCAATTCTGGCTGGGCCTGGTGATCGCAGGGGGCTTCGTCTATGGCGCGATCGAGATGCGTAAACGCGCAATCTAAAGAAACCTATCTCAACTCTCCCAAGAACCTGAGATAAGGAAAGGGCCGCTCCCCGGAGCGGCCCTTTTTCCTTTGTCCGGGGCGCAGGCGCAGTTGAAGTTGACCTTCTACCCAGATTGAAGCAAAACTGGCGCATCATACAGATGAATTGGGGGCATCATGTATCAAATCCTGACCAGGTCGAAGGACCTGAACGATCCCGTATTGGGCAATATGTTTCTGAACCGCCTGGGGCTGCATGCTTGGCGCGTTGCGCTGGCGGACCGTTGCACGGCGTGGAGGCGGCGGTCAGCTGATATTGATCCCGGCTGGCAGCAAGCCATTCAACGCGACGGCTTCCTTGTGATCAAGGAGTTCCTGCCAACTGATGCCTTTCAGGCACTGAAAGGGGAAGCGGAGGAAGCTATCAGTCAAAGCCGTGCGGATGGACAGGGAAGTCCCCATGGGGGACGGGGGTTTGGCAAGAAACAGGCGCGCCCGTGGGGCTTCGACCGGTATGATGGCGGAACGCTCAACCGATTTGTATCCATCGATCCGGGAAGCCACAGGGAGGCGGCGGCGTTTCGTTCGCTGAAGAGCCTGCGCGAGCTTAGCGTTGCTGTAGCTGGAAGGGCGCAGAAGCCACAGCATGTCTGGTATTATCTGACGCGCCACGGCACTGAGGGGGATCATGAAGACCCGCAGAAGCGCTTCCACCGCGATACATTCTTCAGCAGTCAGAAATTCTGGTATTTCCTGCACCCTGTGACGCGGGATGATGGCCCGTTCGAATATGTGCCTGGTAGCCACAAGGTGACCCGCAGACGGCTGGCATGGGAGCAGGCCCAGGCAATGCAGGCCCTGAAAAGGCCCCGGGGCAAGCGCGGCGCGTCGTTTCGAATTGACGCCGCTGAAATCGACGCCATGGGATTCGGGCCGGCGCGCCAGCTCACCGTTCCCGCCAACACGCTGGTGATTGCCGATACCTTCGGGTTCCACCGTAGGGGAAGCGCCAAAGCTGGTGCTGAACGGCTGGCCATGTATGGCAACATGAGGCCCTGGCCTTTTGCGCCGCTCAGGTTTTGAGGGCGCCACAAGCGAGACATAAACCGTAACTAAAAAAAGGCCGCCCAACGAGGCGACCTTTGGTGACATGACAGGGTGTCTGCTCAGTTGCCGTGCAGGTGCTTCATGAAGTCCTGAACACTGGTGCGCAGGTCGGCACCTTGCTGTTGCAGGCTTGAGACCTTCTCGGTTACCGCGCTGGCGGCGCCTTGTGTGCGCGATGTAGCATCGCCCATATGGTCAAAATCGCTAATCACGCCGCTTGTCGCCTCTGCGGCCTGCGCGGCGCTGTGGCTGATTTCCTGCGCTGCGGCAGCCTGCTGGCTGACGGTACCGGAAACTTCGCCCGCGATCTCATCCACTTCCTTGATGCGACCGCTGATTTTTTCAAAGGCGGAAACGGCATCGGTGGTTGCGCCCTGCAGTTCGTTGATTTGTTGGCTGATTTCATCCGTTGCCCGGGCGGTCTGGGTTGCCAGCGCCTTCACTTCGGACGCCACAACGGCAAAGCCCTTGCCAGCTTCGCCCGCACGCGCGGCCTCGATGGTGGCGTTAAGCGCCAGCAGGTTTGTCTGGCTTGCGATGTCGTTGATCAGTTTGATCACTTCACTGATCTTCTTGCCGGATTCGTTCAGCGTGGCAATCAGGCGGGAAGCGTCATTGGCTTCCTCAAGTGCCTTTGCGGTCACTTCTGCGGCGCGGCCCATCTGTTCGCTGACATTACCGACAGACGCCGAGATTTCTTCGGTCGCGCCCGCGACGGCATTGACACTTGAGCCCGCGTGACGTGCTTTTTGTTCGGCGTGCTGCATGCCGTCCACGGTCTCCTGCGTGGCGCCGTTCATGGTGGCCGCAGCGCTCTCCAGCTCGTCTGCGGTGCCGCCCAGTCGGTCAATGGCCGCCAGCACAGATGTTTCGAACTGCTTCGACAGGTCGCGACTGTTTTTCTCTTGTGTTTCCTGGTTCAACATACAACTCCCCTTCAAGCGTCAGCCTTATAAGGCCTACGTCTGGTTATTCTTATTTTCAGGAAAATCCCCAATCCTGATCGGATCACACCCTAGGCGAAATCGACCCACAGTTAAACCCTGAATAACTGCGACGGGGTTCTTGAATGTGGGGGCTTATTCGGTGGAGCTGATGGTGCCGTCCGGCAGTTCCAGGGTCTCGAACATGAACTCTGGCGCAACGATGCAGCTCACGAGCGACCAGCCGCCATTGCTGCGCGCCCGTTGCCAGTGGTCCGCCGGTACCAGAATTTGCGGCCGTTCGCCAGCCAGTATGTCGGTGCCAAGGGCCTGGGGCTGTGCGGAGTTTTTGTCGCGGCCGATCTCTAGCGTCAAAGGGCCCCCGGCGTGCCAGCACCAAAGCTCATCCGCGTCTATTCGGTGCCATAGGGCGAAGTCTTGCTGGTCCAGCAGATAATAGATGGCGGAGCAGTGGCCCCGCTTGTCGCCGTTTGCCGCATTCCTGTAGGTGCGGCGGAAATAGCCACCTTCGGGGTGGGGCTTCAGCCCAAGCTCGTTGATAATGTCCTGCGCGCTTGTCACACTGTTTCCTGTCTTGCGGCTTTACTTGTCTGCCGGGCGGCTTTCGATATGCAGGTCGAGTGTCTCGAAGGTAAATTCAGGGCTGACGACGCTCGAAAACAGCGTCCAGTCGCCGGTGCTGCGAATGCGCTGCCATGTATTGCCGGGGATAACCAGTTGCGGCTTGTGCCCTGCAACGACGTCCATGCCCATTGTGTGGCTTTCGTCTGCAACCGTATTTGCGCCCATCTCTATAATCGCCGGTGCGCCACCGTGCCAGAACCATAGCTCGTCTGCGTCCACCCTGTGCCACAGGGCGAAGCTCTTTTGTTCGATCAGATAATAGATGGAAGCGCATAGGCGCGCCCATCAACCCTTCGGTCGTGGCAATAGGTGCGGCGATAGTAACCGCCTTCAGGGTGAGGCGAGAGGTCCAGCTTCTCAATAATTTCTGCGGCAGTGGTCATGCTTTCCCCATTTCATAGAGCGCGATGGCGGCTGCATTGGATACATTCAGGCTTTCCACCTTACCCGTCATGGGGATTTTGGCAATGGCGTCGCAATGTTTGCGTACCAGCGGCCTCAGGCCCTTACCCTCCGAGCCCATCACAATGACGACATTGTTGCCCATGGATATATTGCCGATCTCCGTTTCCGTATGTCCGTCCAGCCCCACATGCCAGTAGCCCATGTCCTTCAGGGCCTCTAGCGCCTGCGCCAGATTGGCGGCGCGGACCCAGGGCAGGGTCTCCAGCCCGCCGGCGGCAGCGCGCGCGAGCACACCGGATTCACCGGGGCTGTTTCGGTCCTGGGTTATCAGGGCACGCGCACCAAGCGCAGCGGCAGAACGCAGGCAGGCCCCCACATTGTGGGGGTCAGTGACCTGATCAAGCATCAGGATGATGTTCTTCTCGCCAGCGGTGGGCTCCAGATCCAGAAGGTCCAGGCCGGGCAGGGGGCGCACTTCCAGCAGAATCCCCTGATGCGGGGAATCAGCCGGGACCGCACTCCTGAGCACGCTATCGTCTTCTATAATGTCCACATGCAGGTTCGGACGTATTGCTGCCAGGCCGGATGCCTGAACAGCCTTTGGCGTGCCAACAAGGCGAATACATTCGCGCTTCGGGTTCCTGAGTGCTTCTTCGACCGCATGGCGACCGAAAAGGAAAAAACCGTTCTTGTGTTTTGGTGTCAGCGCGGGGCCTGATTGCCTTGGCCGACCTTCGCTGTGGGGGCGCGGGCCCTGATGCTCAGGCCGCTGCCCTGTCGTGTGGCGTGTCTTGCCCTTGGGTGTCCGGCGATCCGGATTCTTTTTAAAGTCTTTCTTGGCCATCGCCTGTGTGCTTCCTGACATGGGCGGCAGGTGAATTACCCGCCGGAAACGTAGAGAATGTTGCGTGTCACTTATGCTAAAGTGGGGGAATTATAAAGACCTAACAAAAAAATACGAATTGTTCCGAAGTTGCTGTTGACATGCGAATTTATATGCGCATATTGCCCCTCACCGCGACGCCAGTTCGGAGTGGGATTTTGTCCCGAGTATCGCTGGCGGACTAGAATATACGTGGAGGGGTTGGGGAGCGGTCAAACCCATCAGACTGTAAATCTGACGCTTCGGCTTCACAGGTTCGAATCCTGTCCCCTCCACCACTTATCCTTCCTTGTACAAAGCGCCTCCGGGTGCTGCGCGCGGGAAGGCTTGTCGTGTTCGAGAGGAGCCGCTGGCTTGTGCGGGTGTAGCTCAATGGTAGAGCAGAAGCCTTCCAAGCTTACGACGAGGGTTCGATTCCCTTCACCCGCTCCAATTAAGTC
>Ga0209273_10001986_pt1 | contig 16599 bp, 19 predicted proteins | sample tdAd471_FD_187126 | JGI IMG/M metagenome (GOLD analysis project Ga0209273, IMG submission 187126) | Marine sediment microbial communities from the Atlantic coast under amendment with organic carbon and nitrate - tdAd47.1 (SPAdes)... | ecosystem: Environmental > Aquatic > Marine > Coastal >...
CTCCTCGGGAGTGCGATCCTGCTGATCGTGATCGCTTATGGTATCTCGCTCGATGTGGAAAACCTGACCTATGCCGTGCTGGATCTTGATCGCACTCCGCAGAGTCGCCAATATTTGAGTAATTTCCAGGGCTCACGATATTTTACCGAACAATCAGAAATTTTCAGCAAGGAAGAGCTCGAGCGCCGACTGAAAGCCAACGACATCACGCTGGCCGTTGAAATCCCGCCGGGCTTCGGCCGGAACCTCAACAAGGGTGAGACACCCAGTGTTTCTACCTGGATCGACGGCGCCAATACGACACGGGCCAGCACCATAGAGGGCTATGTCAGCGGCGTTCACGCTCACTACCTCTGGGAATACGCGACAGATCGGGGCATCGACGCGAATGCTCTATCGCAAGTCTCACTCGAACCGCGCTACCGTTACAACCCATCGTTTGAAACCATCTATTCGATTGGGCCGAAGACGCCGGCTATGCTACTGCTTCTGATTCCGGCCATCCTGATGGCCGTCAGTATGGCGCGTGAGAAGGAGATCGGCACAATCACGAACTTTTACGTCACACCGACCACACGCATTGAGTTTCTGGTCGGCAAGCAACTGCCCTATATCGCCATCGGGATGGTCAACTTCGTTATTCTGACACTGCTGGTCGTATTCCTGTTGCAGGTACCGCTAACCGGCAGCCTGCCAGGCCTGAGCCTGGGTGCCTTGTTGTACGTATCAGCCGCAACCGGATTCGGGCTGTTGATCTCATCGCTTACGAATTCCCAGGTAGCAGCCGTATTCGCCACCACGATCCTGTCGTTGCTGCCAACAATCATGTTCTCCGGGTTCATCCAACCCACGTCGACCCTGGAAGGAGGTGGGTACTTCATTGGTGCCACATGGCCAGCGACCTATTACATGCACCTGAGCGTTGCTACTTTTACCAAAGGACTGAGCTTTGTCGAGGTGACCACTGACCTCGCTGTGCTCGCGATATTCGGGCCGATTTTCGTGTCCATCGCAGCAGTATTCCTGAGGAAGCAGGAGGCCTGAGCGATGAAAATCTGGATCAATATTTTCTGGTTGGGCACCAAGGAACTGCGCAGCGTTCTAGGTGATGTTGTCATGATCGCGCTTATAGTCTGGGCGTTCAGCTTCCAAATTTATGCGCGATCCGTGGCCATCAGCGAGTCTGTTAATAACGCATCTGTTGCCATCGTCGACGAGGACCAGTCGACGCTTTCGCGCGCCATCGAAAATGCGTTCTTCCCGCCGTATTTCAAAGAGCCGGTGTTGATATCGCCCACGGAGGTCGACCAGGGCATGGACCAGGATATTTTTATGTTTGTGGTGGGGATCCCTCCAAAGTTTGAACAGAATGTCCGCGAAGGCCGTCAGCCCACTGTCCAGATCGATATCGATGCGACCGCGGTCACACAGGCGAGTCTCGGGAACAGCTACATTCAAAGTATCGTCCGCAACGAGGTGAATCACTTTGTGAACCGCTCCGATGAGGGGACACTCTATCCAGTGACACTGGTGCAACGACGTGCATTTAATCCCAATGGGACAGGCATGTGGTTCAGCGCAATTGTGGCACTGCTCGACAATCTCTCGATGCTAACCATTATACTCACCGGCGCGGCACTACTGCGTGAGCGCGAACACGGCACCATTGAGCATCTATTGGTTATGCCATTGACATCGTTCCAGATCGTCATGTCCAAGGTCTGGGCGAACGGGTTGATCATTCTAGTCGCCTTTTCACTTTCGATGTGGTTTGTTGTCGAAGGCATTCTCGATGTGCCAATCGCCGGATCTCGGTTATTACTGATTGGCGGTACGAGCATTTATCTGTTTGCTGCCGCAGCCATCGGTATCTTTTTGGGCACAATCGCCCGCACTATGGCTCAGTTTGCACTGCTTGTAATGATCGTAATCATACCGATGATGCTGCTATCCGGCGGCATGACCCCGATCGAGAGCCAGCCTGAGGTCATTCAACCGATAACCTGGTTCCTGCCCTCGCGCCACTACATGGCATTTGCCCAGGCCGTTGTCTTTCGTGACGCCGACCTTAGTATCGTCTGGCCACAGCTGCTCATTATCATCGGCCTCGGCGCTATCTTCTTCACCGCCAGTCTGGCACTGTTTCGTCGATCCATCGCTGTCAGTAAGTAGACACTAAAGTCTCTTGAGCCCAGCAAACAGTGCCAGATTCTGAAATTTTAGCCTGCATACGATGACCTTCGTACTATAATATACGGGAGCAGAAAATCGTGTCATATTGTTGAGAAATCTGCTTTCATAATCCGTCGAGTTTCCCGGAAGACATGCGATTGGACCTACCTGTTCGAGAAATACTGGAAGCGGTGCCCGACGCACTGCTCGTTGCAGACGATTCTGGTGTTATTGTCATGGTCAATCAGCAAGCCGAAGTTTTATTTCGCTATCCCCGCGGGGAACTTGTCGGCCTGAGTATTGAGGACTTGATGCCGACGCGCTTCCAAGCACGCCACGTGCAGCATCGACAGCATTTTATAGTGCATCCGCGAAAACGAGTGGTGGGTGAAAAGCTCGATGTGGCGCTTGTTTGTCAGCGCAAAGATGGTTCCGAATTCCAGGCCGAGATTAGTCTAGGTCCGTTCGAATGTGAGCAAGGCCTCTTCGTGGCCAGTGCCATACGTGACATTACGGCACGCGCACTCGAGAACCAAAAGCTCAGTCAATTACTTGACGCCTCTGCAGACGCGATGATTGTGATCAACGTAGATGGAGAGATGGTGTTAGTCAACACACAGACCGAAGTGCTTTTCGGCTACCCACGGGATGCACTACTGGGTAAGTCCATCGATATGTTACTTCCAGAGCGTTTTCGCGCTGCGCATGCCACCCATAGAAAAACATTCTTTCACACCCCCAGGGTTCGGCCCATGGGCCAGGGTCAGGCGGCTCTCTTCGGACGCAAACAGAACGGTGAGGAGTTCCACCTGGAGATCAGCCTGAGCCCCGTGCAAACCGCAAACGGCCTATTGATCTCCAGTGCTATCCGCGACATCAGCGCCCACGTTGAAATAGAACAGGAGTTGGCAGTGGCCAAGGAAATGGCCGAACGAGCCAGCACCAGCAAATCGCGCTTTCTGGCTGCAGCCAGTCATGACCTGAGACAACCGTTGCAATCTCTGACGCTGTATTTTTCGGTCTTGTCGGGTGTAATAAAGGGCGACAAGCAGCAGCAAATTCTGGGTAATATGCAGCTGTCTTTAGACACTATGAGCGAACTGCTCAACTCGCTGCTGGACATTTCAAGATTCGAGGGTGGCACGGTCGTCGCCGAGAAACAGGATGTTCACCTACATGAGATAATCTCCCCGCTTATCGCCAACAACATGCAACAAGCGCAAGAGAAAGGTGTGTTGCTGGAATGCATCGGCATCGATTGTGTGGTTCACAGCGACCCGGGACTCCTAAAGCGTATTATCGAAAATTTTGTTACGAATGCGGTGCGCTACACTGAACACGGTCGTGTCACCATCGATTGTCATCGCGACAATGGCATTGCGCGTATCTCGGTAACTGATACCGGTATCGGGATACCCGAGGAGGCCTTACATAGTATCTTCCAGGAACACTATCAACTTGAAAATACGTCTCGCGATCGGCGGCAAGGATTGGGGCTCGGACTGTCGATTGTCGAACATATCGCCCATTTACTCGATCACTCGCTCACTGTGTCGTCCGTACTTGGCGAAGGCTCAACCTTCTCTCTGGACGTGCCGCTGGGGACCTCCAAATCTGTCCAGAAGAGTCGCAAAAGCATAAACGACACCTATGTTGAAGCCGATCGCCATCCACATATTTTGCTGGTGGACGACGACCCGTCTGTCCTCGATGCAGCTACGCTCCTGCTGGAGTCCCTGGGCGCGATTGTCCATGGTGCACATAATGGAAAGGATGCATTAGTACACCTTCAAGCGGGTGTTCGCCCAGATCTCCTGGTTTCAGATTATGGACTCCCTGATTGCAGTGGAATCGAACTTGCTCGTCGCGTACGTCGCGCGGCGATGGAACATTTGCCGATCGTTATCCTGACCGGCGATATGTCTGAGCAAGTCGTCGAAGCTACAACTCTTGACAACTGTATTGTATTGCACAAGCCGATCAAGGGTGAGCAACTCATCTCTATAGTGAATTCACTTCAGATTTAGTTAGGGATCATCCCTGAAGCCATCTATACACTAACAGATGGCGCCATGTGACAGGATGAGACCAAAATCATCACTCCGATATCTTGATCTGCGCATTCATGTGCATCTTCGAGGTGAGCGAATTAGTGATCAGACATGCCTCCTCCGCCTTTTGAAGTAACCGTGTTGCCCTCTCCTCGCTAGTTCCTGGTGGCGCATCAAGCACTACGCGCAGCGTAAACTCTGTGAATCGAGTAACCTTCTCGACACGGTCAAGAACACCTTCTACATCGCAGTACAGCGATACCCAATCAAATGATGATGCGCGTGCGATGGCCTTGAAAGTGAGAATGAAGCAGTCAGCCACCGCAGCCACCAAAAGTGTCTCCGGTGACCAACGATCGCCAGGGCCACCGAATTCTGCAGGCGGCGCCGATTCAAGACCAGCTAACCCGGGGCTTTCGAGGCTGACATTGCCATCAATACGGCTCGTGGCTGCAACTGCATATTGGTGCGGGAAATCTTGCATTGAATTTGTGTCCTCTAGTGATGGGCATTGTCGCGTAAAGCACGTTAATTCTTCAGAAAGCCTCAACCTAATTGCTCAGTGCCCGCATGTATCTATTTGTGCGCGATGGCCTTGTTGGAAAAGAGGTAGTCTTTCAGTTCTTTGTCAAAGCTGGAATCCTTACGACGTATCCATTCAATCAGCATTGCCGCATGTTCTTTCTCTTCATCCCGGTTGTGCGCAAGTATCGCCTTCAATTCCGGATCGTTACAGGCATCAACACGTTGGTGATACCAATCTACGGCTTCAAATTCTTCCATTAAAGATGTGATTGCTCGATGCATATCCCTTGTTTCGGCAGACAGTTCAGCAATCGGTTCATGGTAACCTTCGTTTGACATTGTCGTGCTCCCTGGTTGATTGTAACGTTCGCGATACAGAGAAAAGCGATTCAATCGCCACCTCAAGGCATCATACCTTTGAACTGTAATTCTATTCAGATGTACCGACCATCCGTAATAGCCGCAAGTTGATACGCGTTATTCCTATCGTCACAACAGCTATCTCGAGAAAGGATTCACCGCCAAGGAGATCAGAATCATTGCACGGTAACTGCAACGCAATCGGTATATGGCTTACGGCTTAGCCGGGGAGGCGTTTTACGGGATACCAGGAGGACTACATCCTGCTTGAGCTCGAGAGCGATTTGAGAAATGCTGACAGAACCTCCGATGGGATGTGGAAATCCACAATTGGCTCCGTAATGCTTTATGCGGACAATCCTTAACTCACATACTTCGCCATCGGGGGTTGCCATGATTTCCAATGAACTGCAGTACAGTAAAGACAGTTCTTCAATCACTATTCGGCCAATTCGATTCACCGACATGGAGATGGAAGCCGATTTTATGCGACGGCTGTCACCGACCACCAAGCACTTTCGCTTTTTAGGTGGGGTACAGGAACTTTCACCGCAACTTCTCAGGTCATTCTGTGACGTTGACGGGCACTATTCAATGGCCTTTGTTGCGACCATTTTCGAAGATGGTGAGGAAGTTGAAATTGGTGTCAGTCGATATGCCCCAAACGCGAATGAGGACTTTCGTGAAATGGCGGTTACTGTAGCCGACAAATGGCAAAACCATGGGATCGGAACACTACTCACAGAAAAACTCGTGGAGTTTTCCAGGGCACATGGCGTAAAGAATTTGTATTCCGTAGATCTCGCTGACAATACTTCAATGCGCGAACTCGCGAGAGATATCGGCATGAGTAGTCAGCGTGACCCTGAATACGCACATCAAGTTATCTACTCACTGCCCCTGTAAATTAATACATTTCGCTGCTCGTTTTCGCGAACACATATCATGACGGTGTCAGCACACACCAGTGTATGTTTAGGGTACTGAAGAGGTATTGCCGTGCTACATGAGCACGTGGTTCATATTGTCGACCCCGATGAGAGTATTGGAGAGGCGCTTTTTGCGCTACTGGCGACATACGGTATTGCTGTCCGCTGCTATTCAGATGCTGAATCATTCCTGCAGACATACACACCGGGGACCAAAGAAACTGGTTGCTTGCTCGTAGAAAACAATCTTCCGCGCATGAGTGGCTTATCCCTGATACGGGAACTGCGAGAGAATGGTTTCCGCCTGGCCGCGATCATTATGACTAACACTATAAGCGCAGGATTTCGTGCACACGCTCTGCGATCGGGTGCAACCGAAGTCATTGAGAAACCGTTGATGAACGGCTTCCTACTCGAAAGGCTACGAGAATTGCTCCCCGGTGCAAACCGCCTAATGGATCCATCATCAAGCGGCATGGACCTTTCTGACGGAACCAGAGTCACGTTTCGCGTCATGCGACCAGAAGATGCGCCACTCGAGAAGGCGTTCGTGGAAAGACTTTCTGCTGAATCAAGGCGTTTACGGTTTTTCGTGAATATCAAACAGCTATCACCTAAAATGACCAATGAGTTTACTCACCCCCACTATCCCGAAAGCTACGCGCTCATGGCAACAATCAAAGATAGCGATAGGGAACAACAAATAGGCGTCGCACGCTATATGCCAACTGACGATCAAGGGGCTGCTGAATTTGCAGTCGTGGTAGCCGACGAATGGCAGGGACAAGGAATCGCGGCGACGTTACTTCGGGGCCTCACAACAGCAGCTGCGGTAGCCGGTATTACTCGATTAGAGGGAATGGTTCTTCACAGCAATACAGCAATGCGGCAACTCGCCAAATCACAAGGGTTTACAACGACACGCTGTGAGAGCGATGGCACTATGTTATGTATCACTAGATCTCTAGAAGCCCCTTGTAGAGCGGAAGAGTAAACCAGGGGTCTAACAGAGGAAATTGCTGGTTGGCCTGCACTCGCGCTCATTCTCGCTGATCGGCAAAGGCACTACGTTAACTGTAATATTACTCCGGCAAAACTGGTGGAGGTGGCTCTAAACCCTCGATTTCCACATCGGGATCGTGTTGACGGATTAATTGTTCAATCCGATCTATCTGATCCTGGGGCACATCGACCATAATCAGAATTTTGCCGTCGTTAATCTCATCCTCAAAGACTTTGAGTCTTGAATTTGGAAAGGCTGCACCAGCCATTCCAGCCATCAAGCCACCCACACTGGCTCCCATTACGCTGGCAAGCAGTACACCACCGCCACCTATCACAATGCCGGCTGGCGGAAAGCTGATAGATGCAAGACCCAGGAAAAGGCCCGCGATGCCTCCAAAAGCAAGACCTCTTTCGTAGGCTGGCAGAAAATCGTTGTCCTCAGGACCTCCATCTGGTAGGTCGGCCAAGTTTTCGCTGGAGCGTGCGATCACATAGATATGTTTGTCCTGTATACCATCGCTCTTCAGGTCTTTAACTACCGCGAGTGCGTGTTCTCGGTCAGGCGATAATAGGCACAGGCGCTTCATGTGATCAACTCCATGGTAATTGGATAATCCTCGTTCCATTGAATAGGAATAACCAATTGGTGCGTGATGGTGTAGCTCATGACACTCAATAATACAAATCGATAGTCTGTAATATGGCGTCGTTCTTCGACATTCGGCAGCCCACAATTATGCTCAAGACTCAACATCACTGCGTTAGGATTAGCCTAGATACTCCGCAATTATCGCAGCACCTACCAAAAAGACGACAATGCATGCAATCACTAGAAGAGCGTTGCGAATGGCCGCACTCGATTTTCGCATAGGTACATTCTCTTCTATTGCTGGAAGATGGGGATCTTGCCTATTTGTTCAATAAGTCACAACTGTGGATACCCACAATAAGCTACGCACTCTTACTCACCAAGGACCTTTTCTTGTTCACGCAATATATCAATAATCCTAAGGTTCAGTTGCGCGGGAGTAAGAGATTCCTTTAGCATCCAGAGTCGTACATCTTTTGGAAGGCTGATGAGCATTGTATACTCGGGGTCGACAGACAATTTTCGAATAGAACTGGCAATTTCTTTTGAATGACTTGAAAACTGCTCGATCAGCTGGTAACAGATAAAAACGGTATTTTGTTCATTGTTCCACCATGCATCCGGCCCGCTACAACCGGCTTCAAAAACGATGTCGATATCCCGGTCCAGTTTGAGTATTTGATTCGATCGCGCAATCAAGTACTGAAGCCGTCTGGACTTCACCAGCATGCTATAAACTTCGTAGTTCTCATTCGTAATTGGTTGGCCAATCTGTAATTTTACTGCACCGATGTTCGGGCCTTGCGACTCCTGGGTCACCAGGTTCCAGTCGGCATCAAACTCTACATGACTGTATTCCTTTGCCAACCAAGCTAATGCCTCCCTATTTTTAACGTATTCCTGATTGCAGTACCACGCTCTTTGAATAGGCAGCCAGGACTCGGTCCTAATCGTTTCTATAACATCAGGCTCAGCACCGTAGACCAGACAAGTCAGCTCATAAAAGCGCTGAATTTGCAGCGGGTGGGCATCCCAATAGGTAACATCACCACTCGCCACCTGTTCTTGCCACTCCATCATCCACTCACCTGATATCGCGATAAGCTTGTCCAACAAATCTCCGCCAACACCGTGGTGCGTGGTTATCATTAGCAATATTGCTATCTGGTCTGCCGCATTTTCCTGCCCACCGAGTACGGGTACGTGATTGATATCGATTACCGCATGGGCGAGCTCATGAAGCAGAGTAAACTCAAGATTACTGTCAATATAGAAGATGCGTTCATAGACCTTCTCCGGATGAAAGTCACTACCTCTGTGGGAGTCATCAGCGAGAACGAGCCCCGTGCATATCATGAAAAGTACGGTCGTGACGAGTATCGCCTCTAGTCTCTTCATCCTGATTTAGTCATGCGCAGCCTCAGTCATTGGCCAAACAATGCTGAAAGCGCCGCGAAGTTTGCCCAATGTGTATCCGGTCGCGCGATCAAACGGGTACTCCTCCTGCAGCATTCTATTTCAACGCCTCAAAACCAATGATGACATCCATCAGTTCATTGGTGATTTCAGTTTGCCTGACGGATCGCATCTCTGCCCTTACACTGTCCGCGCGTTCATCAACAGATTTCTCGGCCTGTTGCATAAGCCCCAGGCGTGCTGCGTTCTCAGTGACCATGGCCTCTGCCGAAGCTCGAAAGACACTGACGAAGATATAGCTGCGGATGAGAGCACTCAGGAGAGCAGTCGGCGCCATTCTGTAATTTGGTAGACTTCGTGACTGCCAGCGTTTTTCAGGCTTGAGTAATTTCTCCTCCAGTGGCATCAGTTGCCGTGTAACAGGCTCCCGCTCCCCACCTGCACCCCGCGTGGTATAGGCCAGCGTGACTTCGACATAGTTTAGCTGATGTCTACGCGCTATGGCATCAATCTGCTCCACAATGTCACCCGCCAAACGCCCAATCCCTTCAGCCGAAGCTGGCGGCAGCATCACATATTCCGGCAACATGTTTAGCTCGGCCAGGGCACCGTTCATCTTCTGGCCTATACAGAACAGACGCTGACTGCCTCTCTTCTGGCTTTGGCAAAAATTTTTGACAGTCTGTGCAAGTGCTTCATTGTAGTTTCCACACAATCCGTGATCAGAACCAAAAACCACTAGTAGGTGCTCTGCGTCTTTATGTCCGGGCAGCCTGACTTCGCCGGTACGGTACATAAATGCAGCAAAACCATCGACAATTGTCTGATGATAGGCATCTATAGCACTAGCAGCATGCTCATAGGGTGCTGCATTGATGGCCGACAAGGTTTTCATAGTGTGGACGATACCCCGAATACTGGTCAGCGTATCGCTCTGCCGAGTGAGGGATTCAAGCGTTTGCGCCATTGCTCGCCTCCTCTAGTGCCTTCGCTCCTTCAGTCCGCAGAGCAGTACGGGCGGCCCGCAGTATAAGGTCCCGATCTTCCTTTTTCAGGCCCTCATTGCGATTGATACGCTCATCGATAGATTGGAGTTGTTTTTGGGCAACTACACGTACGTGGTCCATGGCTGCGGCCATCTCGTATTCAGCTACCGCATCAAACAGGCCTTCCAGTGCTGCCATCAACACCGCCAGTTGTTCTATGGCGGACATCGGATCGCGTTCGGCCTGGCGTAGCGCGCCTCGAACGGCTGCGCCCCTCGTTAACCGTGCGCGTATTTTGTCATCCAAACGCGTGCCAAAACGGGAGAACTCTTCAAGCTCCTCAAATTGAGACAGGGTAACCCGCAAATTAGCAGCCACCTCGCGCAGCGCTCGGCCCTGCGCTTTCCCGCCAACGCGCGACACCGACAATCCCTGGTCTACCGCGGGAAACTGGTTTTTGCGTACCAGACGTGGAGACAAATATATCTGGCCGTCAGTAATGGAGATCAGATTTGTTGGAATATAGGCCGAGAGATTCTCAGCCTGGGTTTCAACCACTGGCAAAGCGGTGATCGAGCCACCCCCGGCCGCCTGGTTAAACTGCCCTGCCCGCTCGAGTAGCCGGGCGTGCACGTAAAAGATGTCACCGGGAAAGGCCTCTCGACCCGGCGATCGTCGCAACAGCAATGAAAGCTCTCGGTAGGAACGCGCATGGTGAGTCAGGTCATCAAATACGATCAGTACATCTTGCCCCTGATCAGAGAAATATTCCGCCATACTCATCGCTGCATAGGGTGCAATATAGGCCAGAGCAGGTGCTTCCTCATCGCCGGTGGCCATGATCACCGTGCGCGCGATCATGTTTCCCTCTTTCAGTACGCCAACAACTCTGGCCACTGCATCGCCTCGCTGGCCAATGGCGCAATAAATGCACGTTACCTGTGTGCGCACCTGATTGAGGATGGTATCCACGGCGATCGACGATTTTCCCGTTTGCCGGTCACCGATAATCAACTCGCGCTGGCCGAGACCGACGGGCACAGCGGCATCAATCGCCTTGATGCCCGTTTGCAGTGGTCGAAATATCGCAGATCTATTGAGGATGCCCGGCGCTTGCGCTTCAATGGGGCGCTCAGCCACCGTGGCAATCGGCCCCAGGGCATCCCTGGGTCGCCCCATAGCATCAACGATACGCCCCAACAGCGCAGCACCAACAGGCACACTTACCACCCTGTTGGTGCGACGCACATCCTCTCCCAGCGTGATCTGTTGCGAGGGTCCCAGCAGGATTACGCCGAGTCGCCCCGGCTCCAGGTCGAGTACAATACCTCGCACTCCAGAAGCAAACACCAATAGCTCAGCGGCGAGTGCGCGTGCCAGGCCAGAAACGACGGCGACACCGTCCCCCACCTCCGTCACCTGCCCGACTTCCGTCAACGCCGGGCTTGGTGACGGGGTTGATAGCAGTGTTTCCAACCACTCATCAAAATCACTATCGAGGCTTTCTCGTGGGCTATCGTGGTCAGTCTCAGGCATGAGATTGCTGGCCCGTATAGCTTTGCATACGACCAGAGGCACCCACTGCCATATGTTCATGCAGCAAGGCATTGAGATCGTCAGTATAGCTGTCGATGGTCCAGGCTATCTGAGCACCTCCAACTCGAAGAATCAAACCCGGCGCTTGCGTGGAATCGGTCGTAAAGGTGAGTGACGTATCCGGTAGCAGACGCTCTATCTCAGCTTGCATTTGATCGCGGGTGGCCATTGGCAAAGAATCATGGGTGGTAACTTCCGCCTCTCTACTGCCACTGGCCGCCTGCGTAAGACTTTCCGCTATCGCTTGCAGTCGGGAACCGACATTGCGAATGATGGCATCTTCCAATGACTGATCTGCAAGGTCGCGAAGCGCTTTACGGGTAAGTTCCAATACAGTTTCGGCTCCTGCTCTATGCAACGCGGTTTCAAATTTCTGGATCTCGCGTTCCCGTAACTTTTGCCAGTCCTGGTATTCCTGTTCGAGCTTTGCGCGAGCATCGACGATCAGTTTATCGCGTTCCTTTTCCGAATCCTTGAGCGCCTTGTCAACCATTACATCCTGCTCCGCGAGCAATTTCTCCTGTTGCTTTGCATACTCTTTTGCCGCTGAATTCGCTTTTTTCTGCGCCTCTTGCGCATCCCCCATGCGTCTGGTAATTTCAGCTTCGCGGGCATCAATACCGTCAAGAATAGGCCGATAAAGAAACCGCTTCAACAACCAGACCAAGACCAGAAAATTGGCGATCTGAGCTGCGATAGTAATCCAGTCGATGGACATAGCCTGTACTCCCTCGGATTATCAGATTCTTTTTAGCCACCGATTGCAGCCTGGATTGAATCAATAAACGGGTTGGCAAAAAGCAGGATCATAGACACCACAAAGCAGTAAATTGCTGTTGACTCAATCATCGCCAGGCTCACGAACAATGTCCGGGAGATTGTAGGCGCAGCATCAGGCTGCTGTGCGATCGCGGCGAGTGCAGCGGCAGCTGCGCGCCCCTCTCCCAACGCCGGACCGAGAGCGCCAAAAGAAACTGTGAGCCCTGCTGTAAAAATGGATATGACCGCAATAATAATAGGACCTGTCATGGTTTAATCTCCAGATGGGAAGTTGGCGCCGTTGCTTGCTCTGATGACCTTGATTGCTGACCCGACCGCACTGGTCGCGCTGTTGCGGTAGAAATGTACACGGTTGCCAGAATGGCAAAGATATAGGCCTGAATCAGACCCGTTAACAAGCCCAGCATATCCATCACAATCGGGAAGAAAAACGGGGCTATCCCCAGCAGTATCGCAGCAATAACTGCTCCGCTCATGACATTGCCATACAGACGGATCGCCAGTGATATACCCCGAGAGAACTCACCAATAATATTGAACGGTAACATGATAACTGAAGGCTCAATGTATGTTTTCAAATAGCGTACCCAACCACCGCTGGCAATTCCGAACAGTGGCACTGCCACTAGCACTGATAACGCCAGCGCCACTGTGGTGGAAAGCGACGCCGTGGGCGGAGAGAAACCGGGAATAACCAGCATAAGATTAGATAACGCTATAAACAAAAAGAGTGTCCCGGCAAAATACAGAACATGGCGCGCCGAGGATTGAGTGACTTCCTCGATCTGCTCCTGAATAGTTTTTACAATTACCTCGAGCGCAGTACGCCACCGATTCGGCGCAACATCGTCACGCAGGTTATGAGTTGCTACCAGCGAAACAATCACCAGGACTGCCATCACAATCCAGGTATTGACAATGGTAGCGCTTACGGAAAAGCTTCCCAGGGTAAAGACAATCACATCATCCGGTGTCAACTGCATTATCCAGCCTCCTTCACCCGCACAGGATTGACTGAACCAGCATAAGCCCATGCAGTGGCGAGCAAGCGCACCAGCAAGAATGCCACGAGGACACCCAACAACGCCCACGCATTGCCAATAGTCATCACCACATAATAGCCAGCTGCCAGCAACAGCGATATTCGAAAAATGGCGCTAAGTGTTATCATGGAAGCGAACCCGGAGGAACGCAGGGCCAGCCGAACGCTAAAAGCCAGGCTAGCGAAAAAGCACACACCCAAGAGCGCGCCAAACGTAAAACCCAATAGCAGTGCGGTAGAATTGAAAGTGATCATTACTCTCCTCCCTTGTCCTTATTGCCCTGACTTTGCCTGTCCTGCTCGACACCCAGCGCATGCAACCAGCGCCCGGCGATGAACCCTCCGACGACTACACCGGCGAGAATCAGCGCTATAGTCCAGGTAAATTTCTGCGGCGCCACCTGGTTTAGCCAATGACCAAGAAATGCTCCCGCCACAGTTGGTACGGCTATAGACCAGCCGACGATTCCGAACACTCCCAGACCGAGCAAAGGGCTCTCTCCCGGATTGCTACGAGCGTGCTGCAGACGCTTTGCACTACGGCGTATCGTGTCAGCTGAGTTATTATCCCTGCGACTCATGGGCGGGGTGTCCGCAGCTCAGAAAACCGGCGCACTATACCGGCCTCTAGTCGAGAAAGTGCAGACCTGGCTACCCGTTCTTCCTCGTCCATTAGCACGAACGCTAACAGCACATTATCCCGAAGATGATAAAGATTGTCGCCCTGGACACCACGACGAACTGCTATGTCTACACGGTGACCTGTCTTGACGAAAATACCCTCGTCTATTCCAAAAAATAGTTCTTTGTCATGTTCGGTGGTTACGATCAACACAGAGGGTACCAGCGCCGTAACAAAATCAGTGTGGTTTGGCATTGTGCCAAAGGCACCATCTTCCGCCGCCGCAAACAATTTAGTTGCTGTAGCATCGAACAGCGTTCTTGTCGGGAGGCGCAGAGTCACTTGCATAGTATCCGACAGGCTCATGACTTCTTCGCCTGGTCACTCAAGGAGCCAATCATGTAGTAATCGGTCTCGCTGTCACTGAACTCAGTCTTACTCAGAATGGTTTCACAGTCATCCAGCGTGTCGGGAATAGCAACGCGCTGACCCGGAGTTCCGGTAAAGGAACCGGTGGTAAAAAATGGCTGTGTGAGAAAGCGTTCGAGCCGACGCGCACGCGCCACCGTTGCCCGATCGGTCGCTGAAAGCTCCTCCATGCCGAGCATCGCGATGATATCGCGCAGCTCTTCATACTCAGCGAGCGTACGCCTCACCTCCCGGGCTACATCGTAGTGACGCTGCCCTACAACTGCAGGTGTGAGCATCACTGAGGTTGAGGCAAGTGGATCGACTGCCGGATAAAGCCCTTCACTGGCTCGCTTGCGCGACAACACGACAGACGCCGAAAGGTGGGAAAATATGTGAGCCGCTGCCGGGTCGGTGAAATCATCTGCGGGAACGTAGACAGCTTGAACCGAGGTAATCGCTCCAGTGCGGGTGGAGGTAACGCGTTCCTGTAAGCCCGCCAGCTCCGTGGCCAAGGTCGGCTGGTATCCCACACGAGACGGCATTCGCCCCATCAAACCCGACACCTCCGAGCCGGCTTGCACGAATCGAAAAATATTGTCGATGAGTAGAAGGACGTCTTTCTTAAGTTCATCGCGAAAATACTCTGCCATGGTGAGCGCGGTATTACCCACCAAAAATCGCACACCGGGCGCTTCATTCATTTGCCCAAATAGCATAACTGTCTTTTCTCGAACGCCCGCTTCACCCATCTCGCGGTACAACTCTTCGGCTTCGCGAGAGCGCTCACCTATTCCGCAGAAAAGGCTGACGCCCTGGTAGTACTGAACCGTGTTATTGATAAGCTCCGTAATCAGAACGGTTTTTCCCACACCGGCACCACCAAAAAGTCCAGTTTTACCGCCACGCTCGATCGGTGACAACAGGTCAATCGCCTTGATCCCCGTTTCGAGAATATCGCTGTGTACCACCCGGTCTTCAAGCGCAGGCGGCGACTGGTGAATTGAGCGTCGATTAGCGGAATTTGGAGCCGGCTTACCGTCGAGTGGTTGACCAAACACATCCAACATACGGCCCAGCACAACATCACCTACCGGGACCTCGATGGGAGCGCCGGTCGCACGCACCGGCATACCCAGCCCTAACCCTTGCACGGGAGCCAGTGCTATACATCGACACGCGCCATTGGCCAACATGGCGGCAACTTCCAGGGCAACGCTACCGACATAAAGTAGCTCATGTATGCGTGGCGAGGTGTCATTAAAAAGCACATCCACAACTCCCCCGCGTATCCCGACTATCGTCCCGCTGCCTGGTATAGCGGGGATCGTCGCAGATCCCCCCGAAACGTCTTCGCCGGTTGGTACGTTACTTTCGGACCCTCTCGAATGAGCAATTGTCGTTGCCTTACCACTCAGAGAACTAATCATGGCAAGCAAACTCAGGGGATATCTCAAAGGTTCGAGTGATCAGCGCCAACATCTCCTGTGCGGAACAGGACCGGTGCGTGTCAATGATCACAACCTCGCGCTCTTCATCGGCTCCCAACCCCTCATAATTGCTGAGCTGATGCCCGAGCACACTTAAATTTGCTTCGGAGATGTCACGCCCTTCACTCTGACGCGCAATGATACGTCGCTTGAGTTCCTCTGGCTCCGCCCGCAAAGACAAAACTCGTATCGGTATCGCAAGACGGGTCGCCAGTCGCCTGAAGGGATCCCTCTGCTCGCGTCCGAGAAACGTTGCATCTACGATCACTGAATAACCCGCACCGAGTACGCTCTCTGCCAACAGATGAAGGGCTGCATAGGTTTGCTCCGTGGCGCTCTTCGAATATACACCGCTATCAATCCCGGCTGACCTACCGTCTCTGTTACCCTTTCCCAACACACGTTGACGCTCACGATCCGAGCGTATGCGGATTGCCCCTAAATGCTCCGCAAGCATCGCAGACAGTGTTGACTTTCCGCTGCCCGACAATCCGTGGGTGATGAGCAGAACAGGGTATTGTGGGAGGCAATAGCTCAAGGCAAGTTGTAGATACTGCTCAAACAGTTCGATCGAGACGAAGCTCGCCTCACTATTTGACTGTTGATCGACACTAATACTGGCTACTTT
>Ga0209273_10001988_pt1 | contig 16595 bp, 14 predicted proteins | sample tdAd471_FD_187126 | JGI IMG/M metagenome (GOLD analysis project Ga0209273, IMG submission 187126) | Marine sediment microbial communities from the Atlantic coast under amendment with organic carbon and nitrate - tdAd47.1 (SPAdes)... | ecosystem: Environmental > Aquatic > Marine > Coastal >...
CCACTGGGTGAATGCCCTCCGGTCGACAATTCGCCCATCAACGGCGAGTCGGAATCGTAACGGACGAGCCCGTCGCTGAAGACTGATACGCGGCATGAACAACGTCGACACTGTGAGCGGCCATGCTGGCCGGCACGTCGCTTTGCCGTCCAGCTTCCAGGGCGTCGAGAAACGCAGACGCGTCGGACTGCGTGACGTTCGCGATGGCTTGCCAGTCGGCTTTGGGAAAGATTCCGCCGGCGGCCTGAGTGCTCGACCAGAAGCCCATTGGGTCTTCCGGATGCCCCGCCGCCGGCTGCTGCCACGGAGTCGCGTCGCTGCAGACTTCGATGCGCGGCTGATGCGCGTCGATCGTGATCGCCCCCTTTGTTCCGACGAGACGGATGTCGTGGATGCCAAAATCACGATGGCTCATCCAGCCGCAGCGACCGGCGGTGATTGTTGCCTCAATCCCGCCACTCATGCCCAGCATCACTGTCGCGAAGTCCTCGACGTCGTTCTGCTGATGCTCGGCAAAGAAGTAGTTGCTGGTCACCGCGGCGACGGACTCGAACTTCTGCCCGGTCAACCACTGAAACAGAATCAGCGGGTAGTAGCCGACGCACAGAAACTCGCGTTTGGAATCGACAAACGTGAAACGCTCGGCGGTTGCCTTCTCCTGTCGAGGCGACAGCAGCTCCGCCGTGCCGGACAGTCCCTTCGCAAACGTGATGTCGCAGTGCATGCCAACCAGATCGCCGAGTTCGCCGGAATCGACAACCGCCTTCGCCCGCTGGCAGGCCGGCAGACGGACGAGACTGAAGGCCTGCGTCAGCAACCCGGCCTGATCGAACGCGTCCGCCAGTTGCCAGGCATCACCAGGAACCGGAGCCGGATCCTTGTCGAGATAAATATGCTTGCCGGCCTCGATACAGGCGAGTGTCAGATCAAGCCGTCGTTCGGGCTCCGCACAGATCGAAATCAAATCGACTTCGTCGCGCCGGATGGCCGCGTCGAAGTCGTCGAAGAGGGGAATCTCAAGCTCGGTCGCCAGGTCACGATTCAGCTCCTGCCGCCGATCCGGAAGTCCGGGAGCATCCGTCAGGCCGATCAGCCGGCAACGAGGATCCGCCGCGAACGCTCGCGCATAGTTTTCCTGGTGCGTCTGGTTTCCCGTGATCAGCAGCAGGCCGAACGGCGCGGACATGCGTGCTCCTCGCGTTGTCAGGTCAGTCGTTGCGTCGAGAGTGAATCCACTGTCCGATGAAATAGCCCAGCAGGCTGGCTCCGAAACCGTAGAAGTCTTCGGGAATGTACGCCCAGCTGGAAACGACGGAACGCAGACCCTCGACCGGGAACTCGGCAGCGACAAATTCGGAGTACGTCGCGTACGTTTCAACCGCTTCGTCGGACATGACGAACAATACGTTCTCGGCGAGAAAGCGAACAAACCAGGCGGCGAAGCCCAGTGTCATCGCCAGCACGGCAGACAGCTGGCCGCGAGGCTTTCCATAGATGCCCATCGCCACGGGAACGAACAGCGCAACCAGTTGAACCGACAGTGCCAGGTCCAGCAGCCCCATCAGAGTCTCGCCCAGCATGGCGATGCCGATCCCCCCGAAAGATACCAGCAGCACGCTGAGACGGTCCCGCAGCAGTGCTCGCTCTGCGAAACCGGGAAGGCGGTTCAGCAGGTTGTGCCCGAGAATCGTCGCTGGTGCGAGCACGGCACTCGTCGCCGTCGAAACGATCATCGACACGACCGCGATGACGAAGACGACCAGCATGCCCGTCGAGAGATACTTCCCGGCGAGGAACACGACGGGGTCGATGGCAGCTTCCGGTTCGATCACTCGCGACGCGATTCCCAGCATCACGGGCATCATACCGAACGCGAAGTAAAGCACGCCCGCCAGAATGCAGGCTCGCTTTGCCGTACGTGAGTCGCGAGCGGCAAACACTCGCTGCTGCAGGTCCTGGCCGGGGATGTTCCCAAACAGGCCCGTCGCCCAGGCTCCGATAAAGGCAAGCATGACCGGCAGGCCGCCTTCGCGCGGGATCAGATCGAAGTGGTGCGGGAACGAATCTCGAACCTTGTCCGGCAGTGACGTGATGCCTCGAACGAAGTTGCCGTCGCCGAGTTCCGGCTGCGAAAAGACGGCCACGGTCAGCACCATCAGGCCGACGATCGCGACCAGAATCTGCATGGTGTCGGTCAGCGTCACGGACCACATGCCGCCGATCATCGTGTAGACCAGCGTGACTCCGGCGACGAGCAGGATGCCCCAGAACAGCGGGATGCCGAAGTAGCCGTCCAGCAGCCGAGCCAGCGCCGTGTACTGCAGAGCGATCCACGCGAAGTAGCCGGGTACCTGAATGCAGGCGCCGGTGACTTCCGCCTTGGGCCCGTACTTCTGACGGTAAAAGTCGGCCATCGTGAAGATATCCATCTCCCACAACGGCTTCGCGAAAAACAGACCGGCGAACACCAGCGTCGCCGCACAGGCCAGCGGGTCGAGCACGACGCCGAGGATGCCTTCCTCGCGAGACGCTTCCGCCGCGCCAAACATCGTGGCCGCGCCGAACCACGTCGCAATGAGCGTCCCCCAGGCGAGGAACAGCGGCAGGCGGCGACCGGCGATCAGGTAGTCGGCTTCGTCCTTGACCTTCTTCGTCGCGATCACGCTGATAATCAGCAGAAACACGAGATAGCCACACAGGGCCATGCCCAGCTGCCGCACTGCGTCGGGGGTCAGATCGATCTGCCCGGCCGCCATCAATCCCATTTGCAAGCTCCGCAGAGGTAACACGGTCAGGAAAGCCGGGAGTCTATCCGGCGGATTTCGGTTGCGTTACTTCGAGCCCCCCTGATTTCTCTGGGCTGAGAGCCGTCCGCTGTCGAGCTGCGTCGTGTCCGGAGGCCATCACGCCAGCGACTGGCCCTGCTGGTCGCGTCGCGCGCCCCCGCTACAATCTGCGGAATATCGAGCCCGTCCCGACTGCGGCTCGCCGAATTTTTACTGAGTGGAATCTGTGAGATGGCTGAAATTCAACGCGACGTTCTGGAGACGTTCGAGAATCCGTTTCCAAACCGCGACTACGAAATCGAGACGGTCTGCCCCGAGTTCACGTCGATGTGCCCAAAGACCGGCCAGCCGGATTTCGGCACGCTGACCATCACATGCATCCCGCACCAGAAGTGCTACGAGCTGAAGTCACTGAAGCTGTACCTGCAGCAGTACCGCAACCACGGGGCGTTTTACGAGAACGTCACAAATTCAATCCTTGACGACCTGGTCGCCGTCACCGAGCCTCGCTGGATGAGGATCGTTGCCGAGTTCACTCCGCGCGGAGGAATCCGGACGACGGTCACTGTCGAGCATCGCGCGGACAACCACTGAGGCTTAGGTTGACCACTGGGCGTAGCTGGATTGCTCCGAGAACGCTCGTTTAACGCCCAGCCGCAGGCGCCGGCTACCACAGCGTGACAAGCTGTCTGGTGGCCGGCGCCTGCAGCTGGACGTAAAACAGGTTTCGTCATTCAGGGTGTCCAGACTCGAACATGACGACCTGGCAGAATTCAGCCGCACAGCAATCAACTGAAGCCTGGCGACCCCAGCGACGTCGGGCGGTGTAGTCTCAAATCAGCAACTCAATCGCCAGTGTCTCTTGCACTCAGCGAGCATTCACGCGAATTGGATCTCAACTATGACCGATCGACCAGGAACGCTCGGCGAACTGCGGGACAGTGGTTACTCGCCGGTCAGCGTGAAGATCGAAATGCGGCGCAACCTGATTCGCAAACTGCGATCGGGCGAGCCGCTGTTTCCCGGTATCGTCGGATATGACGAGACGGTCCTGCCGCAGATTCAGAACGCGATTCTCTCGCAGCACGACATGCTGTTTCTGGGCCTGCGCGGTCAGGGCAAGACCCGGATGCTGCGCATGCTGACGCAGTTTCTGGACGACGTGATCCCGGTCGTCGCGGGCTCCGAAATCAACGATGACCCACTGGCACCGATGTCGAAGTACGCGCGTGACCGGATTGCGTCGGAAGGTGACGACTGTCCGGTCGAATGGGTTGGCCGCGAGGCACGCTACCACGAAAAGCTGGCAACGCCCGACGTCACCATCGCGGACCTGATCGGCGAGGTGGATCTGATCAAGCACGCCGAAGGCCGGCATCTGTCGAGCGAAGACGTCATGCACTTTGGCCTGATTCCGCGCAGCCATCGCGGGATCTTCTGCATGAACGAGCTGCCCGACCTCAGCCCGAAAATTCAGGTCGGCCTGTTCAACGTGCTGGAGGAACGCGACATCCAGATTCGCGGCTTCACCGTCCGCCTGCCGCTCGACCTGTGCCTCGTCTTCAGTGCCAACCCCGAGGATTACACCAACCGCGGGCGGATCGTCACGCCGCTGAAGGACCGCATCGGTTCCGTCGTCAGGACGCACTATCCGCTGTCGCGCGAACTGGGCATCGAGATCACCCGCGAGAACGCCTGGGAAGATCGCGGCGACGAAGTCCGCGTCGTTGTGCCCGGCTTTCTGCGCGAGATCCTGGAAGAGACATCGCGGCTCGCGCGAACAAGCCCGCACGTCAATCAGGCATCCGGTGTCAGCGTCCGGATGTCGATCGCGAATCTCGAAAACACCATCTCGAATGCCGAACGCCGCGGCCTGCTGCATGGCGAGTCTGTTGCCGTCGCGAGGATCAGCGACCTGAGCCACATCGCCGCCAGCTCGCGCGGCAAAATGGAACTGGCCATGACCGAAGACACCGGCGACGAGGACTACCTCGTTCGGCGCCTGATCGGCGAGGCCGTCAAAAGTGTTTTCGATGAGTGGTTCAAGCCGAAGCAGTTCCGGTCGATCATTGAACACATCGAAACCGGCGGCTCGATTCAAACCGGCGACGGCGTCTCCTCACTACAACTGCTCGACCAGCTCGCGACGATCCCCGGCTTGAGCGACGAACTGCACCGCATCGCCGAATCGCTCGAACCTAATCTGGCGACCGATGAAACCGCGACGGGCTTTCTGGCGTCGGTTGCCGAGTTCCTGCTCGACGGCCTGCACTGCCACAACCGTTTGAACAAGCAGCCGTCCGGCGGAAACTCTGCCAGCTACGGGCTGTAACATCTTTCCCGGTCTGTAACAGGTTTCGCGGACAGAGCCACTGCTTGCAGCGTCGCTCGGTCTTCGAGCGCGAACGTGAGAGCAGCTCCGATTGAAGCTCCCGTTATCCCGGATTATTCATGAAGGTTGCAGGGTGCGTGCAGCAAGCCTTTTCATGGCGGTGCGTTACGTCGGCAATCACGACAATTCGTCTGCGACACTCTGTATTGAGAGCAATCTGGCTTGCGCAACGCACCAGGGCAAAAACACCGACTCCACGCACCCTACGGGAATAATCCGGGCTATGACGGCACCGGTGGCGGTTCGGACGAGATCGCACGCAGGCGTTCCAGCTTTTCGAGCGTCGCGGGATCGTCGACCTCGGGCAGAACCCGGTGACGCGGTGCCCAGCGGAAGCATTGCGGCTCCTTAGAGTTCGTCGGGGCGATTTTGTTGCAGATCTTCACGATCCACAGCCCCGCAATCAGCAGGCCGCCGAGTATGCAGATCCGCAACAGGGCTCCCTGAGCCGCCAGAGCATTGCCCGTCAGGATGGCCGCCGCAAACCCGCAGAAGGCCAGCAGAATCACCCGCACCAGGAAGTTGGGTTTCTCCGTGCTGAACGGCCAGAAGATGATCAGGCAGAAGCCGCCGCCGACAAGCGCTTTGTGGACGAACTCCTCGTACAACGCGTTGGAGATTTCCTGTTCGAGCGCCGCCTTGACTGCCACGGAATCATCCCAGTTGACGTCATGGATCGACAGTTCCGGATCGGTGGGGATACCAACACCGAGAACTCCAATTGTTCCGACGAGCAGAAACAGAACGACGAAAGTGGGGCCAAGCAGTGAGCGAGGATCCATCGCGGCACCTTCAAAACAAACAGACACGATGAGGAGCTGGAGAAACCCTATCACTTCGCCTGACGATGTCTCGTTCGGCGGGCCGCTGTCCGCCACGGAGCACGTTGCGTGTTGGAAACATGCTGCCTCAAACTGACAATCGCGTTTCGGGAGCGTTGCGTTGTGGCATCATTCGTCGGAAGGCTTGAGCACATCTTCAGCTCAGGTAACCATCTTCGACTGAAAGGAACCGTGAAAACGAAAGCAGCCAGCACGCCTGATCTGACGTGCCGGCTGCAAGTCCAGCTTCCTCGTGCGCCCGATCGGCAGACGCAACTCTGACGCGACTGAACTCCGACGCTACTCAGCCTGAATGACCACGAAGCGTGTTCCGCCGCCGGACCGAACCAGCAGCAGCAGTCCCTTTTCAGGATCGCTCTCTTTCAAGGCGGCGTTGAAATCGTCGACGCTGTTGACACGGCGGCTGCCGACCTTTTCGATCAGGTCACCAACGCGGAGTGCTCGCGCTGCCGCCCCATCCTCATCGACCGACGTGACAACGACGCCTTGACCTGCTGACAGCCCGAGCTGCTCAGCAATCTCCGCCGACAATTCCCGCACGTCGAAACCGTACTGCTCAATGGTCACGGTCCCGTCAGGCTTGGACTTCTCTTCCTTGCCCTTCGTCACCGGCACGCTGCGCAACGAGTAGTTGTCCGGCATGGGCTTCAAGACGATCTTGAGCGTCTGCCGTTTACCGTCCCGCAGCACGTTGATGTCGTACGGTTTGTCGACGTCGAGTTGCTCAACGATACCCTGCAGGCTGCGCGGCCCATTGACGGACTGTCCAGCCAGTGACAGGACGATGTCGCCCGCCTGAAGCTTCGCTGTTTCGCCCGGCGAGTCGCCCAGGACCTGAGTGATGATCGCACCTTCGCCGACATTCAGCCCGAAGTGCTTCGCCAGCTTGTCATTGATCGGGTCGATGCTGATGCCAATGTAGGCTCGTTCGACCGTTCCCTTCTCGATCAGCTGCTTCGCCACCCACCACGCCATCCGACCGGGAACGGCATAACCGATTCCGTCGAAACCGCCACTGCGGGACGAGATCGCAGTGTTCACGCCAATCACGTCGCCGTCGAGATTCAGCAGCGGACCACCGCTGTTTCCGGGGTTGATGGCCGCGTCGGTCTGCAGGAAGTCCTCACGCTCGGTAATTCCCGGACCGCGTCCTTTGGCGGAAATGATCCCGGACGTCACCGTCAGCTCATTGCCGAAGGGGTTCCCGATCGCGACGACCCAGTCCCCCACCTGCGTGTCATCGCTGTTGCCGAACCGCAGAGCCGGCAGATTTTCACCCACGTTGATCCGCAGAATCGCGATGTCGGTCCGTTCGTCGCGTTTCACGAAGTCCGCTTCAGCATGAAACTCGCGACCGTCATGCAACCGCACCGTGATTTCGTCCGCGTCAGCCACAACATGGTTGTTCGTCACGATGATGCCCGACGGGTCGATGATGAAACCCGACCCCATCCCCTGCCGCTCAGGCATTCGCCGGGGCATCTGCCGACGGAACAACTCACGAAACCGCGGATCGCCCCCGAAGAAATCCTCGAAAGGATCCGGCACGTCCTGAGCGACTTCCTGCGATTTCTGACGAGTCTCGATCGTCACAACACAAGGCAGTGCCTGGTCGGCCACGTTTCGAAAAACAGACGACAGTTCGTGCATATCGCGAGCTGTCGCCGGTTCGGGTATCGCAGGCCGCTGTGCAACGGAAACCGCTGCGGCCACCATTCCAAAGCCAACCAGCAGGGTCAGCATCCAGTGAACCTGACTTCGCAACGTACGCATGGATTTCCTCCAGAAAAACAGACTGCTTATGCCAGAAGACGAGTGTCAGCAATTCTGACCGGTACCGTCGCGGACTGCTTCATCGCGAGTTTCCGGTGCTGCCATCCTGTTCGGCGTCGCTGGTCCTCATCCTGCTCATCCCTTTGATGAGCTTCTGGCGTTGTCGGTCAAGACCGAGACCGCCGGGCGGCTCGTCACTGGTCGGAAATTAGCGATCGACTTCGGACGAGCAAACGTCTGGCCGGCGGCGACTTCAACGTTTCAGCTTTACGCGAAGCGGCGGTCAACCGTTGAGTCCGGTCTCAGATTTCGCCTCAATTCGCCGATCCGCCGTCCGGTAACAGCTCGCCCAGACTCATTCGTTTCACCATTCCGCGATGTCCGGCAACGACGAGCGTCCAGTCAGACTCCGAAACAGCGATGCAGTATGCCGGACCGTCGAGCACAGGTTTCTCCGCGAGAACGGCGACAGTGTCGACAGCGACCAGCCGGACTCGACCATCAAGGCAGGCCACAGCCAGCAGCCCACCATGCGAGACGGCAATCGAGCTGCGGCTCAGCCAGGCCGCCGCCAGCGGCTTTGACGACAGTCGTACGAATCTCACCAGCCGACCGATTTCCGGCTGCCAGACTCTGACAGTCCGATCATCGCCAAACGAGGCCGCCATCCGCAGGCGTGCCGGTTCGCGTTCTGGCCCGAGGCACAGGCCGGTCACCGGTCCCGTGTGATTCGCCAGAGTTCGCAGCAGGTCTCCCGATTCGGCGTCCCAGACGCGCACGGATCCATCAAGACTCGACGTCACGAGTCGCTGCGAAGACAGAAACGCAATCCCCGTCAAACCGCGCGAATGACCGTTGAGCCGCAGCCGTTCCCGACCGGTGGAGGCGTCAAGCACGCGCCCCGCCCCGTCAAGCCCCGCAACAGCCAGCCGACTGCCGTCTGGCGACCAGGCGACTGAGTACAGACTGTCGTCCCCGATCTGCAGGTCTCTGCGCGGACTCGGTGATTGCCGGTCCGCAGGCCACATGAACAACTCGAGCAAACCGCCCGTTCCCGGCTCACCACCGCACACGGCCAGCACCGTTCCGTCCGGAGAAAACACAACATCGTGCGGGTTGGCGATGCCGCTTTTCAGAAACGATGGTGTCAGACCACTCTGTGACGCGAAGACGACATCGTCATCGTCGCGCCCCGTACTGCCGGGAACAGTCGTCAGTGCGACGATCGGCGGTTGAGCATTCTGAGCCCGCGGCGTTTCGTCGTCAGCGAAGCACCGCGTTTCAATGAAGCACTGCGCTTTTGCAAAAGACTGTGCTTCAGCCTGGGACAGTGCTTCAGCGAGAGACCGTATTGAATCGCCGACCGCAAACGCCGGAAACCGACAGGCCGCCGCCACCAGCACGGACAGACAGCAACAACGGCTCATGAACAGAGCGGTCTGCACACAGCGCCGGAGCATCGCGGCAGAGCGACCGTCGGGAACCACAGGGCTGCCTACGCGCCTTCGCGCGTCTGGGTGATCGACTTGTTCGGGTGCGACGGCAGTTTCATCACCTCATCCGGATACAGCGAAACGATGTAGCCAACGATGTCCCGCATCGAAATGACCGCCTCCGGCGCTCCGTCCGCGTCGAGCAGTGGAATGTGCCGGTACCCGCCCAGTGCCATCTGATGCAGGGCATAGACAAGTTCGTCGTCGAGACGCAGCGATTCCGGGTTCTTCGTCATCAGCTCACCAACCGGCGTCGCATCAATGTCGACTCCGGTGGTCGTCACTTTCCGCAGGACATCGCGTTCGCTGAACACCCCGGCCAGGCGTCCCTCCTCAACGATCAGTGCGCAGCCGACTCGCTTGTCGATCATCAGATTGATCACTGTCCGCAGCGAATCCTGCGGCGAGGCGGCAACGACCGGATGCAGCTCGGGCAGTTCACGAATCGGTCGCTGCAGCGCACCGTCATGAATCAGGTCACGTTCATCCGCAATCTGCACTTCATCGTCGAGGTAATTGTTCATCGTTTCTCCTGCCTTCCTGCTGATGAGCGCTCCGCTGCCTGGTCAGGACACCTGACAGATCAATCCAGTCCAACCATCACGTCAGCTCCAACGTTCTGAGCATCAACATCCGTGAAGTGGCCGGAGCACCGCAGGGAGAATACCCTTGCCACCGGCGGTCCGCCACAAAAACCGGCACCGGATGCGTCCGTGGCCGCCCCGCCCTTCACGCAGTTTTCACTCACTCCAGACCGATTCCAGGCAGGCAGGAGATCCTCCATGCAACACCATTCGATGCGCTCGCTGTTGTTCGCCGTGTTGTCAGTGGCCGCGGGATCGGTCTCGTTCTGCCAGGCCGACGATCCGCTGCCAGACGTCCGCGTCTCAAACATCCGCCGCATCGAACACAATGGCGAGCACAACGCGTTTACGGATCTCTGCCGGTTTCAGAACCGCTACTGGCTCGCGTTTCGCAGCTGCCCCGACGGGCACGGCGTTCATCCGACGTCGTCGATCATCGTGCTCAGCAGTGATGACGGTCGGAAGTGGAGTCCGGCGTTTCGCTTCAGCGTCCCCCGACGCGACGTTCGCGATCCGCATTTCCTGGTCTTCCGCGACAAACTCTTTGTCTACACCGGAGCCTGGTACTGTGGAGACTCGTCTCCAAAGTCGTACGAGATGAATCAGCATCTGGGATTCGGCGTGTGGACAGCGGACGGCAAGACGTGGCACGGCCCGACGATGCTCGAAGGCACTTACGGCCATTATGTCTGGCGAGCGGCCGCGTTTGGTGACAAGGCCTACCTCTGCGGTCGCCGCAAGAAGTGGTTTGCCGAAACAGCATCCCGAGCGGAACGCGACCCGCTTGTTGAATCCGCACTGCTCGAAAGTGACGACGGCCTGATCTGGCGAAAACGCGGCCTGTTTCAGGAAACGTTCGGCGACGAAACCGCGTTCCTGTTCGAGCCTGACGGTTCGATCCTCGCCGTCGCCCGCAGCGGAGGCGGACGGAACGCACAACTCTGCCGAGCAAAACCGCCGTACTCGGAATTCTCCCGAGTCGATCTCGACCGCTACATCGGCGGGCCGCTCGTCACAAAGTGGGGCAGCCGTTATGTCGTCGGCGGTCGGAAAACACTCGGCGGCCCGGCTCGCTGCTCGCTTTACTGGCTGGACGAGGACCAGCTTCACGAATTCGCAGAACTGCCCAGCGGTGGCGACACATCGTACCCCGGCTTTCTCGAAACCGGTCGGGACAAGGCCCTCGTCAGCTGGTACTCGTCGCACGAGAAAGACGCCAGGGGAAAGACGATCACAGCAATCTACCTTGCCGATTTGAGCATCGATCGGAAGTCCGCGAACGATTGAGAACCTGCCATCGTTCGCCGAAGCTTCCCGCCGCGAAACGGCTCGATGCCGACACAGCCCACCTCAAACTTCCCCTCCTCATACCAACCGAAGGAATCTCACAATGCGCTTCAGTCTTTCGATTTGCCTGGTGGCCGCGTTGGTTGCCAGCCCGCTGTTTGCCGCTGGCGAAAAAGCCTACACAACAGTCGAAGAGGCAGGCCCCGACTATCTGCTGCAGGGCGAATATGCCGGTACAAAGTTCGGCGTCCAGGTGATCGCGCTCGGAGACGGCAAGTTCGACGCCGTCGTTCTGACGGGCGGTCTGCCCGGAGCCGGCTGGGATCAGAAAGGCCGTACCGTTATCGGCGGTGAGGCGAACGACGGAGTGGTGAGTTTCTCCAAAGACGGCAACTCGCTGACGCTGAAAGACAGCCGGATTGACGGCAATCTCGGCGACGCTCACGTCTCGGCGAAGAAGGTCGAACGCAAGTCGCCGACGCTGGACGCAAAGCCGGCCCGCGGCGCGATCGTCCTGTTCGACGGCTCGAACACCGACGAGTGGAAGACCGGCAAGATCGTCGCAGGCAATCTGCTCGGCGTCGCCGCTCGCACGAAACGCGAGTTCCAGGACTTCCATCTGCATCTGGAATTCCGCACGCCCTTCATGCCGAAATCGCGTGGCCAGTCGCGCGGCAACAGCGGCATGTACCTGCTCGACCAGTACGAGTGTCAGGTCCTCGATTCGTTCGGCCTTGAAGGCCGCGACAACGAATGCGGGGGCATCTACAAGATCGCTCGCCCCAATGTGAACATGTGCCTGCCGCCGCTCACCTGGCAGACCTACGATGTCGACTTCAAGGCCGCCCGGTTCGACGAAGACGGCAACAAGACAAGTCCGGCCGTCACGACGATCAAGCTGAACGGCGTCGCCATTCACAGCGATCTCGAACTGCCGAAAGCCACTCCCGGCGGCGGACGCAACGACGAAAAAGCCGGCGGCCTGTTTCTGCAGAACCACGGCGACCCGGTCGTGTATCGCAACATCTGGATCGTCGAGAAGTAAGCGAGCGTCGCAAACTGACGTCTCGAAATCGGTATCGCTGTTCAGGAGTCGCGTCGCGGCAGAAAACCGACCGTCGATTCCAGGATTCGATGACGAGCGGACTCGGTCGACGCTTCGGCCGAGTTCAGCTCGCTCGTGAGATCGTTCAGATTCGCGGAGCAGAACCCGCAGCCGAGTTCGCTCGTGTGAAACGCGACATACCGATCCCATTCCTCCGCCAGGGTGCCCAGCACGAACTTGCCCAGCGTTGATCGCTTCGGGCAGGTCGGTCGGGCCGCTTCCCAGACACGCGTCAGCAGTTCGTCGGACGGCGCACTGCCGACTCTGGTCTCCGCATCGTCACCCGTCGCAGCAGAAACGTCATCTGCCACTCGCCTCAGAAAGCGATGCTTCAGAACGGCCACCGCCGTCTCCTCAAGATCGACCAGCTCGGCGATCTCGAAGTTGCGACGCCCGGCGAAAAACAGCAGATCGAACACAATCAAATCTCGAAACCTCTGCTGCGATTTGAGCCGGCCAGTCACCGCTGAAACGGCAGCGGACAGCGTCCGCAGATCGGCAGCACGCTGCTCATCGCGGCGCACGTACCAGCTCGGCGACTGGTCAGCCGGTCGGTCGAGATCGTTCAGCTCGACTGCGGTTCCGGAATCGCCACGGGGCACGAGCGTCACCTCGCGCCGAGCCCCCACCCGTCGATACTGATCGGCAATGCGACGCCTGAGGATCTGAAAGAGCCAGGTTTCCAGACTGGCTTCGCCGCGGAAACTGCTCAGCGACTTCAGCAGGCCAACGAACGTCTCCTGCACAGCGTCTTCCGCATCCGACTCCTGGCCGAGTTGCGAACGGGCGAACGCCAGCAGCCGACCGTGATACTCAGCCACCAGCTGAGACCACGCCTGCGCATCGCCCCCGCGAATCGCGTCGATCAATGGCTCAGAACAGGTCGGATCAGCTGGCACCGGTCAGTCTCCCACCGGGTCGTCGTGCGGTTCATGAGTTTCGACAGACAACGACGAGCTGTCCGCGCCGCTGGAATGCTCAACGTCATTGCACTCCGGAAACAGCGGCTCGTCAAACCCGGCGATCAGGTCGGCGACCGCCCGACACTGCGCGCACTCGCCAAGATGCCGTTCAATCGCCAGCGTTTCCTCCGCCGTTGTGATCCGACCGCGCATGATCGCTGCGAGCAACTCGCTGTCCGGACAGGGAAGAGGAATCGTCATGAGGAACATCTCACCGGTGCGTTACGAGACCTGCCCGAGCTTTCGCCACAGCTTTTCGAGCAGCGGCAGATTGTCCGGCTGAGCCCGGTATCCAGCGTAAGCAACGCGGGCGTAAAGCTGGCTGACGTCGTTGGCTTCTGACGCGAACGACAGCTTCCGAGTTCTCAACAGCTGACCATATTCCATCGGCGTCTGGTCCGGAGATCGCGGACACCCATTCTCGAAACCCCACGCCTGCAGAGCCTCAAACGTGTACCGCACCAGCTCGGACGGCGAGTGCTTTGACGCGGCCCCGCTGGCGAACGGATTCTGAAACGCAGCGAACGGTCGGGGTAGAGCTTCCGGCTCAAGTGCTTCGTCGACGGTCTCGGCAACCGCGGGCCGGCGACCGAACAGGCCCAGCAGTTCGTTCCACAAGCGAGTGAAGAAATTCGCAATCGAGTCGCGGTAAACATACAGCAGCCAGAGTCCCGCGATGGCCAGCAGCCCGTACATCACCCACTTGAAGAGATCGCCAATTGAGCTGAAAACGGAACTCATTTCCGGCGGCGATACATCCTGCGGGGACGAACTGTCAGCGTCGGCGGACTCGGCCTCACCATCACTCGATTCCTCTGCCGACTCCTGATCAGTCTGTTGCGAACCATCGTCGCCCTGCCGCTGCTGTGACTGGTCGCCGGCACTCTGACTCTGGTCGCCATTCTGCCGCTGGCCGGACTGTTGAGCATCACTCTGCTGTGACTGCTGCTGCCCGTTCTGACTCTGCTGCGATCCCTGCTGTTGGCCGTTCTGCTGCTCCGACGGCTGGCCCTGATCGGACTGCTGCGAATCTCCCTGCTGTTGCGACTCCTGCTGAGACTGCTGCTGCGACTGCTGCTGCTGAGACTGCCCCGACGACTGGCCGTCGCCCTGTGACTGCGGATCAGCCTGCCCCTGATCGGACTGCTGAGCGTTCTCGCCGGTCTGATCACCTTCCTGCTGACCGCCGGCCTGTCCCTGCTGGTCCTCACTTTCAGCGGCGTCCTGCTCCGCATCCTCGGACGCTGGTCCGGTCCGCTGACCGTCGCCCTCGCCGCCTTCGTCGTTGAGGAACGCGACATCGGCCGCTTCCTGCAGTTCGTCGCCCGCCCGGTCAATCAGGTCAACGACCGAGTAGTCGCCCTGCGGACGCGGGATCAGCAACGCGACAATCAGAATGCCGACCGCGATCGTCGCTCCCATACCAACCCAGGTCGCAGCCATCGTCGCCGGCATCTGCAGTTGCCGCTGTCGCAGATAACGCCGCAGACCGAGAAAGCTCGTCAGCAGCAGCAATCCGAGCCCCGCGGCCACATAGGCCAGCAGCAGATTGAACGCGTAACCGCGCGCCGCAGCGTTCCCGGCTGGAATCATCGTCTGCCCGAAACCGAAGATCGGCAGAGCGGCCAGCGAGAAATAAACGACCCACAGCCCAGGAGCATGAGGCCGGCCTTCGCGCTCGCCGACGTTCAGAAACAACCGCTTCCACAACGGCGTTCTCTGGCCATCGCCCGTCGCCGCCTCGTCCGTATCCGGCGAACCTGCTTCAGCGCTGTCGGACGACTGCGTCAGGTCGGCGCCATCGTCGACTCCGGCCACCTGCAGCAGTCCTTCGCCGGACGCATCTTCAGACTCGTCGATCAGCGTGCAGTCCCAGGTCAGCTTGTCGGTACACCACCAGATGATTGCCAGGCAGCCGATCGGCACCCACGGGGCATTCGGCACGAACTTGAAGATCGCCAGCGCCGTCGCACCGGCCAGCCCCAGCGTGAACATGCCGGACTGAGCCCGCCCGCTTTCGATCGCGATTCGCGAAATCAGCACCATGCCGAACACAAACCAGAACAGAATCCAGCGGACACGGCTTTCGTACCGCACGCCGGGAAACAGCTCCTGCAGAAAAAACACCAGACTGCCAACCAGCAGCATGATCAGCACCGGCGTCACGGCGATCGCCAGATAGTCAGCCAGCGTTTTGTCGAGTCGCTTGCGAGCCATGGCCGGTCAGAGAAGAGGGAACAGGGACTGGCGAACAGGGAACAGCAGAAAACAGAAGACTGGTCGGGCGACCGAAACTCGAATCAGCGGCTGTTGCCGGCTCGCTGCTCGCCGTTCCCTGTGCTCTTGCCCGCTTCCTCCACCGCGATCTGCTCGAAATAGAGCTTAATGATCTCGGAGTACTCGCTGTTTGTCTTGCGGTCTGACGACTGCAGGACTTCGGTTCGCAGCTTAACAGGAAGCCGGCCCCAGTCGCGCATGACCTGCTGTCGCAGTTGCAACTCCAGTGGCGATTCCGCTTCCTCGAACCCGGCCGCCCCCGAGCCGTCACTGCCCAGTTCGGACGCGATCCGGGAATTCTCGCCATTGCTCATGCCGCGTCCCGGCTCCCCCTGACCCTGGCCGCTCTGCGGGGCGAACTGCCGCGAGACTTCGGACAGAAGTCCAGCCGCTTCAGCGAGCGACTGCGCGGCTCGACGCAACGCGTCCGATGCTGGCGATCCTTGCTGTCCGACAGGCCCGCCAGATGCGGAATCTGCGGCCGTTCCGTTTGAGGACTCGCCGCCTTGTGACCGCTGGCCAGTGTCGTTCGCAGATCCTTCCGAGCCCTGCCCGGACGATCCGCCCTCCGATTGAGAACTTCCTGATTGTCCCGCGTCGGCAGCCGGAGTCCCGTTCGACGCAACCGCCTGCTCACCAGACTCACCCGCCGGGCCGCCCTGTTCTGACTGACCTTGTTCGGATTGACTCTGCCCGGACTGACCTTGAGCGGCCTGAGACGGATTGCCTTGTGCTGTCGCCGAGTTGTCGCCATCGCTCGCAGCATTGGCCGCGGGCAACTCAGCCGCGGCAATGGCTTCGCCGATCCGCTGTTGAGCCTGCAGCAACTGCTGCGTCGCGGCGACGACCTGCGTGGCCAGCTCACCGGGTACATCGTCCGCTCGGCTTCCTCGCGGTGCATCACTTGAGGCCGTTGCGTTTCCTGGAGCCGCAGCGTTCTCCGGAGCCGCAGCGTTTGCCGGAGACCCAGCATTTTCCGGACTCGCAGCGTTCGCTGGCCCCGCAGCGTCGCCGGGCATCGGCTGCTCCTGCGAGGATGCCGCATCGCTGTCTGAACCAGCAACCGCAGCGTTCTCGCCGGAATCGGCTGCCGG
>Ga0209273_10001993_pt1 | contig 16571 bp, 14 predicted proteins | sample tdAd471_FD_187126 | JGI IMG/M metagenome (GOLD analysis project Ga0209273, IMG submission 187126) | Marine sediment microbial communities from the Atlantic coast under amendment with organic carbon and nitrate - tdAd47.1 (SPAdes)... | ecosystem: Environmental > Aquatic > Marine > Coastal >...
CGTTGACCTTGTAGAGCTTGTCTTGAGGTTTCAGGTTGCGAAGCTTGGTATCGGTCAGCATGGCTAATCCTCCTTTTCTCGTCCTTAATACCATGATCAAACATGCCGTATTTTTCGCCTATATTTCCTTTAATATCAGCATATTAGTGATTTTCGATACCATGACTACTCCAAAATTCATGGCATGGTATTTCTTTGAGGTCGCGGTATCAGCTCGAACAATACCATCAAAAATACCATGAAAAAAGTTTGCTTGAGGGTGCTAGGGAGTGCCTGATATTGCCAGAAAAAATAAAGAAAAACCCATTGATATCAATGGGTTAATAGAGGTTTACTGCTTGTGAATGCCAGCCAGTGCCAGACGTGGAATCATTCCCACTCGATAGTCGCGGGCGGCTTGCTGGAGATATCGTAGGTGACCCGGCTAATGCCGCGTACTTCGTTGATGATCCGCCCGGAAATCCGTTCGAGGAAATCATAAGGCAAGTGGGCCCAGCGGGCGGTCATAAAATCGGTGGTTTCGACGGCGCGCACGGCGACCACATAATCATAACGGCGGCCATCACCCATCACCCCGACTGATTTGACCGGCAGGAACACGACAAACGCCTGGGCGACCTGATCGTAAAGATTCGAAGCTCGCAGCTCTTCAATAAAAATAGCGTCGGCCTGTCGCAGCAGATCCGCATATTCCTGCTTCACTTCTCCCAAAATACGCACGGCCAGCCCCGGTCCTGGGAAGGGGTGCCGAAAAACCTGTCCAGGTGCGAGTCCTAGCTGTAAGCCGAGTTGCCGCACCTCGTCTTTGAATAGCTCTCGAAGTGGTTCGAGCAGCGTTAACTCCATTTCGTCCGGCAATCCACCGACGTTGTGGTGAGATTTGATCAGGTGAGCTGCACCTGATTTTGCACCGGCCGATTCAATCACATCGGGGTAAATGGTGCCCTGGGCAAGAAACTCGACCTCGGTCAGTTTTTCTGCTTCCTGATCGAACACCTCGATAAACAGGCGGCCGATAATTTTGCGTTTCTGCTCCGGGTCATCCACGCCTGCCAGTTCAGCAAAAAACAACTCAGCGACATCGACCCGAATCACCTTGACGCCCAGGGCCTCCGCGAAGGTGGCCATTAACTCATCACCTTCGTGCAGCCGCAGCAAACCGGTATCGACGAACACACAGGTCAATTGATCGCCGATGGCCCGGTGCAGCAGAGCTGCGAGCACGCTTGAATCGACACCACCGGAGAGTCCCAGCAGGACCTTGCCATTCCCCACCGTTTTGGTGATTTCGGCAATCATGCCCTCGGCGATATGCTCAGGCGTCCATTCGTTACCTGCTCCACAGATTTCATGAACAAAATTGCCCAGGATCTGGGTGCCCGCACTGGTATGGGTTACCTCAGGATGAAACTGTAAGCCGTAAAAATGGCGTTGTTCATCGGCCATCGCAGCCAGTGGCGAGTTAAGCGTATGAGCAATCGACTCAAATCCCGCCGGTAGCTGACTCACTCGATCTCCGTGACTCATCCATACCGGTTGCTGTCCCTCAAGGTTGGCAAACAGGCGGCTAGCACCGCCGACCACCAGATCCGCGTGACCGTATTCTCGATGCTCGGCTCCTTCGACCGAACCACCGAGCTGGGCGGTCATGGTCTGCATGCCGTAACAGATACCCAGCACCGGCAGGCCGAGTTCGAACAATTCACTGGCCACGCGCGGCGGATCACCGGTGGTAACGGACTCGGGCCCGCCGGAAAGGATGACTCCGCATGGAGCAAATTCCCGAATTTCGTCAACTGACAGATCAAAGCTACGAATCTCGCAGTAAACCTGTAACTCACGCACCCGTCGCGCGATTAGCTGGGTGTACTGAGATCCAAAATCCAGAATAAGGATTTTGTCAGCGTGAATATCGGTCATGAATCATTCGCTCTTTTAAACACTACGGGGGAAATTCTGACGTCCAGCCACCGAACACCAGGACTGTGGCGGCGGCTGAGCCAGGTCTGATTTTAGTTCCGGTAATTAGGGGCTTCTTTGGTAATAAAGACGTCGTGAACGTGGCTCTCGGAGACACCGGCAGAAGTGATGCGGACAAATTCGGGCCGACTACGAAATGTTTCGAGGTCGGCGCAACCGGTATAACCCATGCTGGAACGCACCCCACCGATCAGCTGATAAATAATCGGCACCACGCTGCCTTTGAAGGGCACACGACCTTCGATACCTTCCGGCACCAGTTTGTCGGCATCACCGGTGCCCTCCTGAAAATAACGATCGCTCGACCCTTCGGTCGCGCCCATGGCGCCGAGTGAGCCCATACCTCGGTAGGATTTGTAGGAGCGGCCCTGAAATAATTCAATTTCACCGGGAGCTTCTTCGGTACCGGCAAACATGTTGCCTATCATCACTGTCCAGGCACCGGCCACCAGCGCCTTGGCGACGTCACCGGAATAACGAATTCCACCGTCGGCAATAAAGGGCACATCGGTGCCTGCTAGCGCAGTGGCCACCGCATCTATCGCACTAATTTGTGGTACCCCGACGCCGGCTACCATGCGGGTGGTACAGATGGAACCGGGACCAATGCCGACCTTGACGCCATCCGCCCCAGCATCTACCAACGCCCGTGCGGCATCCCCGCTGGCCACGTTACCGCCAATGACATCCGTATCGGGAAAATGCTTCTTCACCCAGGCAACCTGCTGGATCACCCGTTCGGAATGGCCGTGCGCCGTATCAACGATGATGGCATCGACGCCGGCAGCCACCAGCCCTTCAATGCGCGCATCCGTGCCTTTACCAATACCGACGGCAGCTGCTACCCGCAGGCGTCCTGCACTATCCTTACAGGCATTGGGGTAGTCGCGGTCTTTCTCGATATCTTTAACCGTTATCATGCCGGACAGCTTGCCCTGACCGTTAACCACCAGCAGTTTTTCAATGCGGTGCTGATGGAGCAGTTTCACCACCTGTTCGCGGCTGGCGTCTTCCTCGACCGTGACTAACCGCTCTTTAGGCGTCATTACTTTGGACACACTGCGCTGCATATCGGTGACGAACCGCAGGTCCCGCGCCGTAACTATCCCTTCCAGCATATCCCCGCGGACCACCGGCACACCGGAAATTTGATGCTTACGGGTCAGGTCAACGACTTCGCCGATCGAGATATCAGGGTCCACCGTAATCGGCGCGCGAATGACACCGCTTTCAAATTTCTTAACCTGAAGCACTTCCGCTGCCTGGGCCTCGGCGGTCATGTTTTTGTGAATGACGCCGATACCGCCTTCCTGTGCCAGGGCAATGGCCAGGCGCGCCTCGGTCACGGTATCCATCGCCGCCGAAATTATCGGCAAATTCAGTTCGATACGACGTGACAGACGACTCTTGAGATTGGTTTCTTTTGGCAATACATTGGAGTGCGCAGGTATCAGCAGCACGTCATCGAAAGTCAAGGCATCGTATGCAATTCGCATGGGCTATCCCTCTGCATGGCAGTGCCGACCATTCGTTGCAGCTTCCGGGCTGTCGAGGACGGCGAACTGGCGGAAAAAACCGATTATTATAAGTTTTTAAGCCGCGATCCGACAGTCATCATGTCGAACTGATGAAGGACGCTAAAGGCTAAATCAGACCCTGGCGGCACTGTGGCACACTCCACCCCGGTTAGCCGACCACTTTCAACGAGCAGCTATAAACTTTTACCATGCCCCCTAAAAATATCTACACGGTCTCGCGCCTGGCGTTCGAGGCTCGCGGTGCCATCGAAAAGCAGTTTTCGTTAATCTGGATCGAAGGAGAAATTTCTAATCTTTCTCGACCGGCCTCCGGACACCTCTATTTCACGCTTAAAGACAAACAGTCTCAGGTTCGTTGCGCCCTGTTCCGTAATCGCCGGCAACAGCTGGGGGTAGAGCCTGAAAATGGCAAGCAGGTGCTGATTCGCGCTCGTGTCACCCTATACGAAGGCCGCAGCGAATTTCAGATTTTAGTGGAACAGATTGAGCCGGCCGGTGACGGTCTGCTGCTGATGCAGCTCGAAGCATTGAAAACAAAGCTGCGGGCCGAAGGACTTTTCGACGATGGCCACAAGCTGCCCTTGCCGCGGTTTCCGCGAAGAATTGCACTGATTACCTCGCCAGTTGGCGCAGCGGTGCGCGACCTGCTGATCACCCTGGAACGCCGCTACCCTCTTGCCCGGATCACGCTGTTACCCAGTGAAGTACAGGGGGTCGCCGCCGCTGACCGACTCTGCCAGCGGTTGCAACAGGCTCAGCAACTGGGAACGATCGACCTGATCATTTTATCCCGCGGTGGTGGCAGCATTGAAGACCTGCAACCCTTTAACGACGAGCAGCTCGTCCGCACCATCCATGCGTGCACTGTTCCGGTGGTCGCCGGTATCGGCCATGAAAGCGACTGGACACTGGCGGATCTGGTCGCCGATCTGCGAGCGGCCACGCCCACGGCTGCGGCGGAACTTTCGACCCCCAACCAGGCCGAATTAATAACTCAGCACCATCAGCTGCAGCGCCGGCTTGCCGACGCTCTTAATCGGCACATCACTAACCGACAGCAGAGGCTGGATCATCGGCGGCAACGACTCATACATCCCGAAGAGCGACTTAACCAGTTTCGTCAGAGACTCACCCATCAGTGGCAGCTGATGAAGCAACTGCAACAAAATCTGGTATCGAGTTGCACCAATCGACTCCATCGGGCGGAAACCAGTCTGCTACACATGGCGCCGTCACTGCGCATTACTCATTCCAGGGAACGGGTCAACCTGCTCAACAAGTTAATGAACCAGCACATTGCGACCGGTGTCACCCACCGACAGCAACAGGTTGGGCGAGCGGCGGCGGCGCTCACCGTACTTAATCCACTCGCGACCCTGGCCCGCGGGTATGCGGTGGTTCGCGACCCGGACACTCAGCAGGTGCTGACTCGTGGCGAGCAGATCAGGCCCGATGATTCGATCGAAGTACAAATGAATGACGCCAACCTCAATTGCCGGGTCGAATCTGTAGAATCAATGGATCCATCATGAACACACCGTCAAAACCCTTGCAGCACAAGCGCCCACACCCCGGGGATTGGGCGCTTTTCCACTACCTGATCGCGCTAATCACGACCTGTCTGTTTTCTGTCGGAGCCTACGCTGCCCCGGCGCCAGATAACTGGCTACCACGAGAAGCCAGAGTTCCGGGGGGTATCGCGCTGGTGGATATCACCCACCTCTACGAGCTAGGAACTGAGGTTCAATTGAACACCATGCCGGTGAAAGTAATACCCGCGGATGGACGGATCATGGCCGTGGTGGGGATTCCACTGTCTATCGAGGCTTCTCAGATCAATTTACGCGTCGCAACGAAAAGCGGGGAAGCGATCAACCTCCCCATCGCGCTACAGCCAGGAGATTACCCTGAGGAACACCTGACAATCACCGACACCAACAAGGTCTCTCCCGACGCAGAATCCCTGCAACGAATCCGGCGGGAAACCGGTTTGATCCGAAAATATTTACGCCAATGGCAAACCGACCAGGTTGCGCATGGACCGATGATAATGCCGGTTGAAGGCCGTCACTCCAGCACTTTTGGGCGCCGCCGCATCATTAATGGGCATCCACGAAAACCTCATTCTGGACTGGATATTGCAGCGCCCACTGGCACGCCCGTATTCGCACCTGCCGACGGAACGGTGATCGGTGGCGGTGATTTCTTTTTCAACGGCAACAGCCTGTTTATCGACCACGGTGAAGGTTTGATATCGATGTTCTGCCATCTGGATGAGCAGTTAGTAGAGACCGGAACCCGAGTTAACCAGGGAGCGCTGGTGGCACGAGTTGGCGCCACTGGCCGGGTAACCGGACCCCACCTGCACTGGTCCCTCAGTCTTAATGATGCCAGGGTCGATCCTCTGCTTTATACCGCCGTCAGTCCTACGAGTGAGCGATAGAAATTTGTTACTAACTTGGCAACTAGATTGACTCATAAGCGCAAAAAGCGCACCATCTTGGCAACGCTATAAGATTCTTCCGCAAGTGATAAAAGGACTGCTGTTGGTCACGGAACCACTTACCCTACATGGCCGGTTACGCAACTCGACAATGCTGATCATCTCGATAGCACGGAGCTGCTGATGGCTAGCTCTGACCTCGTCATATTATTTGCCGATGTAAGCGGTAGTACACGCCTGTATGAACGCCTTGGTGACGACATTGCTCGACCCTTGATCGCCGCCTGTGTTGACCTGATGGCGCGAGCAGTCACTGACCAGCGCGGCAAGGTCATAAAAACCATTGGCGACGAAGTGATGTGCACCCTGCCAACAGCGGATGATGCGGCGGCAGCGGCCATTGAAATCCAGGAGCAGATAAGCGATGGGGTTGAGTTCGATGGTAAAACCCACCCCATAACTATCCGTATCGGTTTTCATTTTGGTCCGGTAATTCACGAAAAAAACGATGTTTTCGGCGATGCGGTCAACGTCGCGGCTCGCATGGCGGCTCTCGCTAAAGGTGGTCAGTTAATCACCACCAAGGAGACCGTCGACGCCATGAACCCGGTCAATAAATCCAGCGCTCGGTTGCTGGATCGATTAACGGTTAAGGGCAAGCGCGACACCATCGACATCTACGAACTGGTATGGCAGGAAGATGACGCCACCCATATCGCCACGGGGTTATTCTCCGCACCGGAACAATCCGGCAAGCTTCAGCTGACCTATGACTCAACGGTGCAGGTAATCGATCCGGCACAATTACCCATGTCCGTCGGACGTGGCAATCGGGCCGACATGATGGTCAACGATACCTTTGCCTCTCGAGAGCACATTCGATTCGAATCACGTCGTGGAAAATTTGTGTTGCTCGACACCAGCACTAACGGCACCTACATTGAAACCGCCGACGGCAGTTTTTACCTCCGTCGCGAGGAGCTCGCCCTACGCGGGACCGGGAAGATCAGCCTGGGACGAGAACTCAGCGAAAACCCCGATCAATTCATCACTTTCGAAGTGATCGACGCCTGACTGAGGCGCCAAACTAGACCACCCCTATTTCTTAAGGCTTCCCTACTCCATTGAATAAACCATTTGCATCCGTCGCCGATCAATCCATTCTGGTTATCGGCGGGGCCCGGGGCATTGGTCGGGCCATTAGTGAGCGCCTGGCTGAACAGAAAGCCAATATCACACTGACGGCTCGTGATCCGGCCAGAGCCGAGGCTGCCGCCAATGACATACAGGCCGCCACCGATAGCCAGAAAGTTGCAGGCATCGAACTTGATGTCACCGCCAACACCGCCAATCGCCTCAATGACTGGTTTGATGACCATGGCCTGCCCCAGACCATGATCTATAACGCCGGCGTGAGTCCCATCTATGAACGCCCGGAAAATGTCACGGACCAGGACTGGCAGCTGATTATCAACACTAATCTAACCGGGGCTTTTGTGGCTGCGCGAACCTATGGGCAGCGACTAATCGACAGTAAACAGTCCGGCTCCATCGTGTTTGTTAATTCCATTGCCGGTCTGGTGGGCGCGGATCGCCTGAGCGCTTATGCAGCCTCCAAACACGGACTTACCGGGCTGGTTAAAAACCTCGGCATGGAATGGGCTGGCCGTAACATACGGGTTAACGCCATCGCACCTGGCTGGGTTCGCACTGATCTTACCGCTGGACTACAGCAGAACTCCGTGCTTGAACAGCGATTAATCGATAGCGTGCCGCTCGGTTACCTGGCCGAGCCTGCGGATATCGCTGATGTCGCCGTATTTTTATGTAGCGATAGCGCTCGCTATGTCACCGGTGCTACCTGGGCCGTCGACGGCGGGCTTACCTGCGGATAAACCAACAAACACCGGCACTAGCCAACACAGAGGAGCGGGACCATGGCGTTTACCAAAGCTTGCAGTGAGTCTGATATCGCGATCGGCGATAAGAAGCGTATTAAAGTCGGCGACCAAACAGTGCTGGTTTTTCATCTGGAGGATGGTTTCTACACCACCGCAGCCAGTTGCACGCATATGTTTGCACCCCTGGCCAGGGGGAAAATCAACGACGGCTGCACCCTGGTGTGCCCTTTTCACCGAGCCGAGTTCGATATCAAAACCGGCGAAGTGCAGCAATGGGCAAACTTCCCGCCCGGAATTGCCCAGCTCACTAATATGCTTCGCAAACAGAAGGCGCTAGCGACCTTTCCCACAAAAGTGGAAGACGGCGCAGTAATGATCGACATCTAGGCAACCCCACTGCTTGAGGATAACTACCCGCAGTCCGACTGCACGTTAGATTGCTGAGTTAGGGTATCGCGACAGCAGCAAGTGGTGCACGGTGGAGGTTACCAACGCTTCCTGGCCCAGGGCTGCCATCCTGCGCATCACTGCGCCCGTCAACCCACCCAGCTCCAGCGGCGTACCACGTTGAGCATCAACCTGCATCGACGACTTCAACGGCGGCATCGTTTCCAGCGTCACCGACAGCTGCTCAAGATCGGCCGGCGTAATTTCTATGCCATCGGCGGCGGCAGCGGCAGCGGCTTCACGCATCATGTTCTGCATTACCCAGCGGCTGGAAGTCGCTTTATACAGGCTTTGAATCTCGCCGAACTGCAACGCAGAAATCGGGTTGCAGGCGCAATTGATGATCATTTTTTTCCAGCTTTCCAGCCGAATATCCTCAGCGGGTGAGGCATTGAACCCCGCTAGCGACAAAGCATCCACCAGCGGAGTCAGGCGATCACTGCTACCCGTTGGGTAGTCGCCAACTCGGGTAATCAATTCTCCGACCACTTCGACTTCACCCTTCTCATTCAGGTGGGAGCCAAACCTGACTGTCATTCCGCCAATCACCGAACGGCCAAACTGCTGTTCAAGGATAATTTCGTTATCAACGCCGTTTTGCAGTGAGACGATCTGTGTTTTGTCATCAATATAGGGCAACAACTGCTGCGCCAGTTCCGCCGTATGCTGGGTTTTGCAGGCAAACAGCAGATAATCGGTGCCCGTTAATTTTTCCAGCTGCTGCGGATCACCGCTATCAACAAGCGCCGGGGAGCTGCGCTCACACTCACCATCGATACGAATTACCGCACCCTGGCCCCGTAATGATTCCAGACGCTCACCACGGGCAATCAAGGTCACCTGTGCATGTTCCGCCAGTCGACCACCAAAAAGGGTTCCCAGCCCGCCCGCTCCGGCAATGGCGATTTTCAAGCGTCCGTTCTCTCTGACCAATTACCGTTCCAGCAGTTCGGTTTTGCCGGCTTTTCCCAACCACTCGTCCGCATCGGCCGGTGGATCCTTACACTCAGTGATCACTGGCCAGGCCTGAGCCAGATCGGCATTGATCTGGAGAAACTTTTGCTGATCGTCCGGCAAATCCTCTTCGTCAAAAATTGCTTCAGCGGGACATTCCGGAACACACAGGGTGCAATCGATACACTCTTCCGGATCAATTACCAGGAAATTGGGGCCTTCGTGAAAACAGTCAACGGGGCAGACTTCCACACAATCCGTGTATTTACAATTTATGCAGTTTTCGGTGACAACAAATGTCATATCAAATAGAACCTTTTAAAAAAATTGTTTAGAAACAGGCGGGTTTGGCGCGGCGATTATACCGGGTCATTCACTATCGGCTAGCAGCCGCAAGCGATAGAGCAACGCGTGAGCCTCTCGCGGGGTCATGTCATCAAGATCTGCCAGTCGCAATGCATCAATAGCCGGATGGGTCGCACTGTCGAACAGCGACATCTGTCCCTGGCTGGATGCACTAGCTGTCAGTGGCTGCATTGATCGATCAAATTCACCCAGTCTTTTTCTGGCCAGGGCAACTACGCTACCCGGCACACCGGCCAGCGCAGCAACCTGCAGGCCGTAACTCTCGCTCGCCGGACCTGGCTTAACCTGCCGCATAAAGATAATTTTGCCGCCGTGCTCAAGCGCTTCTAGGTGGAGGTTTTCAACCCCTTCTTCGTTTTCAGCCAGCGACGTCAATTCGAAATAGTGAGTCGCAAACAGGGTCAGGGCACGTACCTCCTTAACTAGATAATCGGCGATGGCCCAGGCCAACGAGAGGCCATCGTAGGTGCTGGTACCGCGTCCAATTTCATCCAGCAATACCAGACTATTACTGGTGGCATTGTTGAGTATGTTCGCCGCTTCGCTCATTTCCACCATGAAAGTTGAGCGCCCGCCCGCCAGATCATCGGAGGCACCAATGCGGGTAAAAATGCGGTCCACCGGGCCGATCATGGCGCTACGGGCGGGCACGCAACAGCCGGCATAAGCCATCAGCACGATGACAGCATTCTGGCGCATGAAGGTCGATTTACCCCCCATATTCGGGCCAGTAATCAGCATCATCCGCCGGTCCGGTGTGAGTGCGAGGCTATTCTCGATAAAAACCTCTTCAGTGATCTGTTCGACCACCGGATGGCGACCCGCTTCGACCTCTATCCCCGGGCGATCCGTAAAAATCGGTCGCACGTAATCCAGCGTCTCAGCCCGCTCAGCGAAGTTGGCCAGCAGATCGAGTTCTGCCAGTGCACCCGCACAAACCTGTAATTCGGTGAGCTGTCCAAGAATGGTAGTCATTAACTCGGCATAAATTTCTCGCTCAAGTGCCTGAATACGCTCTTTGGCACCGAGCACTTTTTCTTCAAGCGCTTTCAACTCCGGGATAACGTAACGTTCAGCATTTTTCAGGGTTTGCCGGCGCTGATACTCCTCCGGCAGTTCACCCGGTCGCGCCCGAGATACTTCAATGTAATAACCGTGTACTCGGTTGTATCCCACCTTGAGAGTTGATATGCCAGTCCGTTTACGCTCACGAGCCTCTATCTCGGTCAACAGTGACCCTGCATCACTGCCGATACGCCTGAGCTCATCCAGCCGTGGATCATAGCCCTCAGCAATCACCCCGCCGTCACTGAGGCGCACCGGCAACTCAGCACTTAGCGCCCGCTGCAGTTCCTGCTGCAGGGCGGGAAATTCAGCGGCACGCTGGCGGATATTGCGTATTAACGGTGCATCCAGCTCCGTAATCAGCTCGTGTAGTCCGGGCAGTTGAGCCAGCGTATCTCGTAATACGGCGAGGTCCCGCGGTCTGGCACTGCCCAGCGCCGCCCGAGCCAGAATTCGCTCCAGATCGCCGGTCTGTTTTAGCAGCGCCTGAAGGGGTTCCCAACCCTGATTATCACCAATCACCCCCACTGCGTGAAAACGGTCATTTAACACCCCGTGATCGCGCAACGGACGGTTAAGCCAGCGGCGCAACAAGCGACTCCCCATACTGGTAACGCAACGGTCAAGAACCCCGGTCAGCGTCGCTTTGTCATTGCCGGACAGGCTAGTGTCAATTTCCAGGTTACGCCGAGTTACGGCATCGATCAGCACTGTGTCGTCAGTCTGCTCCAGATGCAGTCCCTGAAGATGTGGCAAGGCACTTTTCTGGGTCTCCTGCAGATAACTGAGCAACGCGCCTGCCGCGGCTACTGCCTGAGTTTTCCCCTGACAACCAAACCCGGCAAGGTCGGCGGTCCCATACTGCTTACATAGCAGCCGTTCTGCACTCAGGGGCTCAAAATGCCAGGTCGGGCGATCCACCACCTGGGTGGAGAGTCCACCGAGAGTCGCCGATAACTCGCTGTCATCGCTGATCAGCAACTCTGCCGGGTCGAGACGCGCCAACTCCCCATTCAGCAATTCAAGGCCACTGCCCTGCTGTAAAGTGAAGCGCCCGCTACTCAACTCCACACTGGCCAGGCCAAAGGATTCCGCTGAACCACTGATTGCCACCAGTCGATTATCCCGTCGCTGGTCGAGCAGTTCATCCTCGACGAGGGTGCCCGGCGTGACCACCCTGACCACCCCGCGTTCGACCGGTCCCTTGGTTTTACCGGGTTCGCTTAACTGTTCACAGATTGCGACGGCCTTTCCAGCCGTCACCAGGCGCGCCAGGTACTGATCAAGGGCATGCACCGGTACCCCACACATGGGAATTTTCTGCCCTGCCGACTCTCCACGGGAGGTTAGAGCGATGCCGAGAATCGCCGAGGCTACCACCGCATCCTCGTAAAAAAGCTCATAGAAATCCCCCATCCGATAAAACAGCAGTGCGGCCGGGTATTGTTCCCGGATACCGAGATACTGACGCATCATCGGCGTGTGCTGGTCGGAGACAGAACTCGATTTTGAACTGGCGTTAGCTGTAACCATCGGCTTTACGCGGTTTGGTGATTACTGCAGGTGGGGTCGAATCGTGGTCAAAATGTCACGTAATACTTTCGAATTGGCCGCAACAACGTTACCGGTATCGAGGAAATCGTGACCGCCGTGCATATCGGTAACCAGGCCGCCGGCCTCGGCAACCATCAATACGCCGGCAGCAATGTCCCAGGGTCGCAGATCAAATTCCCAGAAGCCATCGACCCGACCCGCAGCCACATAGGCGAGATCCAGTGCGGCAGAGCCTGGGCGGCGAATGCCACTGGTTTTTTGAATTAACGCCCGCAACGTTGCCATGTACTGTTCAAGATTCTGGTTATCCCGAAATGGAAACCCGGTCGCCAGTAGCGCCCCCTGCAGGTTTTCTCGGCGAGCAACGCGGATACGGCGATTATTCATCATCGCCCCGTTTCCACGGCTGGCCGTGAATAGTTCATCAAGGTTCGGGTCGTAAATCACACCGTGCTCAATCCTTCCTTTATGACGTACGGCGATGGAGATCGAATAACAGGGGTAACCGTGAAGAAAATTGGTGGTGCCGTCGAGTGGATCGATTATCCACTGGTAATCGTGGTCGCCCTGTTCGCCGCTCTCCTCCGCCAGAATGGCGTGATCGGGATAAGCTTTACGAATGGTCTCGATAATTAACTGCTCAGCCTGCTGATCAACTTCACTGACGTAATCATTAGGGGCCTTCTGGTCAATTTTAAGGTTATCAATGCGCCGACTAGCACGAACTATATAATTGGCAGCAGCGCGGGCGGCGCGCACGGCTGTGGTGATCATCGCAGGTGAGGACACGGCTAACTTGGACTCATTTTGGGCAGCGTTTATCAACATAAGCGCTGGGGGAAAAGCGGACAGATCGCAGCAGAAACATCATCGACGGAGAGAGCACTAACACCCTGCCGCCATGCGTCTGCACAACCTGTAATAACAGCTTAGTTTACCGCGTCTGACCACCTCGCCACCAGCTAATAGATGGTTCTGACGGCGTCAAATCGCTACAATACCCGTTTGTTATCCCGGTATCGCAAGCCGCGATTTCCCGATACTTTCCTTCAATCGACCTGCCACTTCTCTATGCCTTCGTCACTGACAGCCCTGGATCGTATTCGTATCGTTCTGTGTGACACGACTCATACCGGCAACATGGGAGCGACTGCCCGAGCGATGAAAACCATGGGCCTGGAGCAACTCGTTTTTGTTAACCCGCAGAACCGGCCGGATGACCAGGCTATTGCAAGAGCCACCGGTGCCAGCGACCTGCTACTGTCCGCTCCGATAGTGACAGACCTCGATTCAGCCATCGAAGAGTGTCAGCTGGTATTTGGTAGCAGTGCCCGTAACCGTAGCATTGGCTGGCCCACAGTCACGCCCGAGCAGGCAGCTAACATTATTGCTGAACGCGATTCTTCGACCAAAATTGCTTTCCTGTTTGGCAAGGAGCAATACGGACTCACCAATGCCCAGCTCGACCGCTGCCAGTACCTGGTGCAGATACCGGCGAATCCTGATTTCAGCTCGTTGAATCTGGCTTCGGCCGTCCAGTTAATCAGTTATCAGTTGCGCGTTACCCTTTTGAGCAAAGCACCCGCCGCCGATGCAGCGGACACGGCGTCGGTAAAACCGAGTGATCTGCCGGCAAGCAATGCAGAATTTGAGGGAATGTTCGACCACCTCAGCGCAACTCTGAGCACCATTGAATTCGTTGACCTGGACAACCCTGGAAAGGTGCTGCGCCGTATTCGAGCACTGCTACAACGAGCTGAGCTCAGCCGTAATGAGGCCGCCATCATCCGGGGTATCTGTAGCGCCACGGTGCCACCGGACAATCAGAATGGGCCAGATCGACAAAAAAATAGTGGCCTGAACAAGGATGAAATCAATGTTTGATCGTATGCGTGAAGATATCGCCAGCGTTTTTGACCGGGATCCGGCGGCACGTAATACTCTGGAGGTGCTCACCCTCTATCCGGGCCTGCAGGCTATCTGGATGCACCGGCTTGGTCACTGGCTCTGGACCCGTAAGCTGTACTGGCCAGGGCGGTTTATGTCCCATATCGGGCGTTGGCTAACTGGCATAGAGATCCATCCCGGTGCCGTTATTGGCAGGCGGTTTTTTATTGACCACGGCATGGGAGTGGTTATTGGGGAAACCGCAGAAATTGGCGATGACTGCACGCTCTATCATGGAGTCACCCTTGGGGGCACCAGCTGGCAAAAAGGCAAACGCCACCCGACCCTGGCGGACAACGTGGTCATCGGTGCCGGGGCCAAAATACTCGGCCCCATCACGATTGGTAGCGGCGGTCGAGTCGGTTCCAACTCGGTGGTCACCCGGGATGTGCCGGCCAATACCACGGTAGTCGGTATCCCTGCTCACCCGATTCAACCGTCGAACAAAGCTTCTGATCGCAAGGCCACTGCTAGCCGTATCGGTTTTGCCGCCTACGGTCAGGGCACCGATGAGGGGGATCCGATTAGTCAGTCCATTGACGCGATCCTCGACCATATCAAGGCAGTGGATGATCAGATGAAAAAAATAACCGACTCCATGGACGAATATGAAAGTCGGCTGCCGCCTTCCGAACTGCCAAAAACGGACTCGGCCAGCAATGTATGACGGATAGGCTAACCGACCGTGAACACCCCCTATTTTGACTATGCCGCTACCACACCGGTCGATCCGCAAGTCCTAAAGGCGATTAGTAATAGCCTCGAGTTCGATTACGGCAACCCCTCGGCGCAGCAACACGCGTCCGGTCAGACCGCTGCCGCGCAAATTCGCCAGGCTCGCCAGCAGTTAGCAGACCTGATCAATGCCGATCCGGCGGCCATCACCTGGACCTCCGGCGCTACCGAAGCGAATAACCTGGCCATTTTTGGGGCGACAAGTTTTTATCAACAGCGCGGTCGCCACATTATTTGCTCAGCCACCGAACATAGCTCCGTTCTGACTCCCTGTCAGCAGCTGCAGCGCCAGGGCTACCGGCTCACCATTCTGCAACCAGACCGGGACGGCATTATTGCCCCGGAACTGCTGATGAGTAATCTGCAACCCGATACCGTACTGGTGTCCATTCAACACGCCAACAACGAAACCGGAGTTCTCCAGGACATCCCCGCTCTGGCGGCCTGCCTGCAAAACCACTCGGCATTGCTGCACGTCGATGCGGCCCAGAGTCTCGGTAAAGTAGCTGTCGACGTGCAGGCCATGGACTGCGACCTGTTATCGCTCTCCGCTCACAAGGTTTATGGCCCCAAGGGAATTGGTGCGCTCTATATTCGACGGCGACCCCGGGTAAATCTGACACCGATGCTCTATGGCGGTGGCCAGCAAGGTGCCCTGCGCCCGGGCACGCTTCCGACTCACCAGATCATTGGGTTTGGCAAGGCCTGCGAAATCGCCAGCGCTCAGCAAACGCAGGAGATTGAACGTCTGTGGCAGTTACATCAACGGCTGACGACCGGGCTTGATTTGAAAGGCGCCCAACCGGCCTATCACCTGAATGGACATCCGTCTCAGCGACTGCCAGGCATTATTAACCTCAGCGCCACGGATGCCGGCAACGACCTTCTAAAGCAACTTCCTGGCTATGCGCTGGCTAACGGCTCGGCCTGTAATTCCAGCCAGCCTGGGCCCTCTCACGTGTTACTGGCAATGGGACTGAATCGCAGTGCCGCGGCCAATGCCCTGCGCATCAGCTTCGGACGCTACAGTACTATCGAAGAAATTGACCATTTAGTAACCGACCTGAATACACTAGGGCACAGGCATTAGCTATTTCTGCAAGGCATTTGTGAAAGCTACCAATCGGGATAGCCAGGGCATTTCGGCCCATCAACCAGTTAAGGAGGATTTCTAACCATGCGTGTAATTATTCTGGGGGCCGGTGGCCTCGGCTCGGTCTTTGGTGCCCGTTTTGCCGAACAGGGAGCCGACGTGACGCTGGTAGCACGCCCGGCTCATGTGGATGCCATTAATCAAAACGGCCTGAAAATATCCGGCGTCAAGGGTGAGAGCTCCCACACTAATATCACCGCAGTGAGCACGGCCGAGGAGGCAACGGGCGAGTTCGATTACCTGATCCTCGGCGTAAAAAGCAAGGACACCGCGGCAGCTATCGCCGGCGCCGCCAGTCTCAAGGGTCGTATCAAGACCGCCTGCTCCTTCCAGAACAACATCACCAAGGAAGATGATCTTGCTGCCTGGTTAGGCGTGGAGCAGGTGATTGGGTTTGCCACCATCGAAGCCGGCGCCCTGGTCGAGCCGGGCCACGCGGCCCACACCTTCGCCCTGCCACTAAGCACCTATTTTGGAGAACTCGATGG
>Ga0209273_10001999_pt1 | contig 16543 bp, 13 predicted proteins | sample tdAd471_FD_187126 | JGI IMG/M metagenome (GOLD analysis project Ga0209273, IMG submission 187126) | Marine sediment microbial communities from the Atlantic coast under amendment with organic carbon and nitrate - tdAd47.1 (SPAdes)... | ecosystem: Environmental > Aquatic > Marine > Coastal >...
TTCGGCTTCCGGGGATGGGACAAACGACGGCTCGTTATTTCCGCGACAAATTGGCCATGCGCAGCAAGGCAAAAGAGGCAGGTATTCCTGTACCTGCTTTTTCTTCCTTATTTTCTGACAGTGACATTCATGAGTTTGCGAGTACGGTTGAGGCTCCTTGGTTGGTAAAACCTCGGTCAGAAGCTTCGGCTACGGGTATTCAGAAGGTGAATTCTGCTGAAGAATTATGGAAGGTGGTTAACGAGCTAGGCCCCAAAAGACATGAATATTTGGTGGAGCAGTTTAAGCCAGGAGATGTGTTTCACCTAGATGCCCTGACTGTTGGCGGTGAGAATGTATTTTGCCGCGTTTCGCAGTATTTGAATACACCTTTTGAAGTGGCTCATGGAGGTGGCGTTTTTCGTTCCAGTGTTTGTGAATTTGGTGGGGAAGATGATCAAGCGCTACAGTTGCTTAATAAAAAGGTGATGAAGGCCTTTGGTATGCAATATAGTGCATCTCATACGGAGTTTATCAAGTCTAAAGAAACCGGCGAATATTATTTCCTAGAAACAGCTTCGCGGGTAGGAGGGGCACACTTAGCTGAAATGGTGGAATACTCCTCGGGGATTAGTCTTTGGGCAGAGTGGGCTAAGTTAGAAGATGCGATGGCAAGGGGCTATGATTATGAGTTACCACCCGTTCGCAATGACTATGCAGGAATTATTGTGTCACTATCTCGATTTGAACATCCTGATCATTCTGGGTTTAGCGAAGAGGAAATAGTTTGGCGCTTAGACAAGCCTTACCATATCGGCTTAATTATACAATCGGGTAGCAAAGCAAGAATTCACGAGCTATTAGATAGTTATGTGGAGCGAATCTTTCGCGATTTTCACGCCAGCGCGCCGGTTCCGGACAAGCCCATGGATTAATGATAGCTGCTCATTAGTTTTCGTCATATTGTTTTGCCACCTGGATTGGAGATAGAAGAGATCAGGAAAGTACTTCTCTGTGCTAATAACTGCAAGGCGAGATAAGAATGAATAGACGCTAATCTTTCAATAAAGCAACCTTTTCCATCATTTAAGCACTTTATGAAAAAAAGGCCTTACATTAGAAGAGCAGTTTTGTGGTGTCTGTAATTAGGCATCTAATTGTAACATCTAATTTGAGACCTTGAAAGGAGAAAACTTATCACTCATCAAAAAATGTAAGGAGGGCGATCGGCGAGCTCAAGAGGAACTTTATCGCCAATACAGTCCAATGTTGATGGGTGTCTGCCTACGCTATGCTTCTAATAAGGAAGAGGCGGAGGATTTTCTTCAAGAAGGATTCATTAAAATATATGCCAATTTATACCAGTATCAACCCATCGGTTCATTTAGCGGTTGGATGAGAAAGGTAGTGGTAAATGTAGCCTTACAAAAACTCCGCCGTAAGAAGACCCAGTTTGCAGATATAGATATTGACCACCTGGCAGAGTCAGTCGAAAGCGCCGAAGATATATTTAGTCAATTTGGTGCGAAGATGCTGATTCGGCTGATACAGCAATTGCCTGATGGTTATCGAACCGTGTTTAATATGTACGTGATTGAAGGATACTCTCATAAAGAAATAGCTGCGAAATTAGAGATCAGTGAAGCGACTTCAAAGTCGCAACTTTCTCGTGCCAAAGCAGCTTTAAGAAAAATGCTGGAGCAAGTTGTATGATATGAAACGGAGTGATCAATTAGAACAATTTGTAAAGAATCAGTTAGCAGGTTACGAGGAAACACCTTGTACTAGTTTGTGGGAACGAATAGAGGGCGCTATCCCTATGCCTGAGCGAAAACAAAGAAAAAATTGGCTTTTCTGGGCATTGTTAGTCTTTTTATTAGCGTCTGGCTTTGTTGGATGGCACTTTTATTCCATGTCTCAATGGAAAGCGAGGCTGGCACAACAGGAAGGCACTATTCAATCCTTGTGGGGTGAAATAGATAATCTGCAAGAACAATTGGTGCAAAATACCGATACTTCGCCTGTTTTAACTGCTGAGGTGCCAAGCACTAGTACCGTTGCGAATAAAGAGCGCATAGTCACTGAAGTGGATGGACTAAAGATGGGTAGAGGTGAATCTGTGGCTATGGAAAACGAAGTAATACTTTCTACATTTGATCCTGGCTCACTGGCTGATCCTATGACAATACCACAAATTAATGTACTACAAACGCCTACGGTCTTACCTTCTATCAATGGGACTGCCTTAAGCCATTTACCTCAAAAAATAGCATCGATACCCTCTCCTTTATTATTGCATACAAACGCCACCGCTTTCTCTGCTTTGCCTAAATTATCGCCTAAAAATAGTCGATGGTCAGTCGGTACTTGGTTAGAGGGTACCAATTTTCATGATAATCCGATCAGTGCGTTGTGGAATACGCGATCTAGGCGAGAAATTGCAGTAGGTAATAGCCCTTCATTTTATATCAATAATCCATCCAGTACAAAGACCTTTGGTCTATTTATCGATTATAAGCTAGGGAAGCGATGGTCAATCCGATCCGGAGTAGGGTATAAGCAGCAGCGACGACCGCTAGGCGGTGATTTCGTTTTTGCTTATACATTGGACAATAGTCAGATGAACGCCTTAGGGCATTCCGTTAGCCCGTATAACTATTATGATGAAAGTTACAATATTAGTATTTCCACTGTCATTGCCAATGCCTTATCCAACGGGCCAGATGGCTTAGAGCCAGGGGAGTTATTCGAAATGGATTTTGATGTTTATCAACAGACGTTATATGTTAGTGCACCCTTGTGGCTTACTTACCAAATGGGGGGCGCGCGCTTGCGTTACCATATGCGAGCGGGTTTAGTCTGGAATGGCTTGATAGAAGCTAGTTCCAAGGTTCGATACCTATCCTTTTCATTTTCACAGTTGTATTATCAAGGGCATGCCATTAATGATGGAAGTGTACAGGTAGGATACTTGGATGCGGGGCTAGGATATGGAATTAATTATCGGTTAGGAAGGCATTTTTCTTTGTATGCAGATGGTTTGATGTACAAATCGGTTACGCCAATTTTTGACCGTCAGCCTTTTTCACTGGGCTTTGGAGCCGGGCTCAAGTACGATTTTTAATGGACAACGATAGACTCAAAAAAGTGATGGACAATCTTAGTCGCTTTTTGGTCTAATGGGAAAGAGTCGGGGAATAAAAGCCATGTATTAGAGACCCCGTTATGAAAGGCCAACATTTCCCAGGATAGTTCGCTGCTCACCACACTATTTTTGATACTTCCTTGTTTTTTTCCTTCTTCAATTACCTCCGTCAAGTGATCTAATAACAACCGCATGCTATTCTTTTGTTGTTCGATCTGCGTATTCAATTCCGGTAGCTGTTCCGTTTTAAATATGATAACTCTTTGGAGTTCTCGGAAACCCTGATCCTCCGTTAACAGTAAAAAAGAACGGATAAGGTATTGTTTCAGTTTATCTACGGCGGGGCCATTTTCTGAGAGAATACCATGGAGTTCGTTGAAGCTGTGGCGAGATTTTTCGTAAATTAGCTGTTCGTATAAATCGACTTTGCTCTCGAAGTGCCAATAAATAGCCCCTTTTGTGACTTCGGCAGCTGCGGCAATTTTACTGAGTGAAGCACCAGAGTAGCCCAGCTCACCGAATAATCGGAGCGCCACATCTAAAATGTGAGCCCTAGTTTTTGCTGCATCTTCTTTGGTACGTCGCATACATACTGGTTGGAATGTGAAATTTAAGACTTTTTTTCCGAAAACGAGGAATGTGTCTTACATTTACCTAGCTAATCTCCTCTGTTTACCAAGAAGTTGTATAAAAATGCTTGATCGGCAGCAATTTGAGAGCTTAAGAACCTGAAAACTAGCCCCCGAAACTTTATTTCTTCTATTCCACTGATATAAATTAGGCTTAAATCATTTGTGAGTAAGCCGCTTAGTTCTCTTTTAAGAGATAAGATTTGAACTTTAATCAATCGAACTTATAAATAATACTTCCATAACATGAAAGCAAAACAAGGACTGACTATTTTAGCTGTTATACTCGGTATATTACTATTACTTACCGTGTGGTGGGGCTACCAACAAAGCAAGGACAGAACTGCCTTAATGGCGCAAAACGTCGAAATGAATGCCCAACTTGATGACCTGGAGAGCCTGAAAGGAGACTTGGAGCAGGAAATAGATAGTCTAGCAGAGGCTTATGAGGTATTGGCTAGTGAAAACGAGACTTTACAAGGCTCACTCACTGAAGCCGAAGATCGAGCTAGTAAAAATGCTTCAGCGATTCGGCGATTGAGAGGGCAAAATGCAGCAGAGTTGAATAACCTACGTGGAGAAATTCAACAACTCCTAGCCGTGAAGGCCGAATTGGAATCCAATATTAATAACCTACAAATGGAGAATGATTCCTTGAGAACGCGTACAGGGGTATTGGAACAAGATTTGAATGTAGCACGAGAGGAGAATAGTGCGTTGAATACGCTAAATGCCACTATTCAAGACGAATTAAAAGCTTTGACTTTAGCTAATTTTAAGGCTTCTGCCTTTCAGGTTGAATTGGAGCGTAAATCGAGCAAGGTTACCGCTAAATCTAGGAGAGCAAGAAGGATTCGGGTAACCTTTGATTTGACGAACGTACCAGAGGAATACCAAGGAACAAAGTCCTTATACCTTGTGATTACAGACGAAACAGGTACGCCCATCAAGACCAGTAATCCTATCCAAGCATCAGCCGTGGTTAATGGCCAGAAAATGGATCTTATTGCCGTAAAGGCTAAAGATGTGAATGTAGAAGGGAATCAGCGTTTATCTTTCACACATGATTTGGAGGAGAAACTTCGAGCCGGTTATTACCGCGCTTCTGTGTTTACGGATATTGGTTTATTAGGGGCAACTAGTTTCCGCCTACGATAGAGAAGCAGTCAATTGAGAGGAAGGACTAAGGCTGTTTAAGCATTAGGCACTGTCTGATGATTTAATGACTTAGCTCTCAACTGATTTAAAGATTAATGAACAATATTTTTTGACAATTTGAAACAGGTGTCATTGCTTATTCAGCTACTGGATATTTTATGACGAGCGGGTTTAGAAGTTTAGGGTTGAAGGTTTATGCCAAAAAATAAGCCCTTAAACCTTCAACTTTCACTTGATAAACCCTATCTGTCTAGGAGTATGTCGCTTATTTTAGTTGATATTTATTCGACTGTTTATCAGTAGAAGAGTGTCTACTTTTCGTAATGCGTTGCGAGTAGGAATTTGAGATGACAGCTGTTTTAGAAGGAGAAGATTTATGCGCTTATTATATCCGATATTATTTATAATCATTACGACCACTTTGTTTTCTTGTGTGGGTAAAAAGAAACACAAGGAATTAATACAAGCTTTGACCACAAAGTACGAATCGAAGGTAGATACGCTACAGTCTAACCTGGATACTGCTCATCAAGATATTCGAGCTTTAGAGTTGAATCTAGCGGAAAGAAAAGGAGAGAATAATGCCCTCACGGCTATGCAAGATAAACTTCAAGGGAAGATTGATAATTTAGAAGAGGCTTTGGAAAACCTGGGGATGAAGGCCAACACAGAGCAAAGTACCTTGGATAGTCAGCTGAAGGAAAAAGAGGAGATCTTAACAACTAAGTTGGAACAAGTCAAAGCTATTCAACAACGAATTATAGATAGTAAGGAAGCGCTAACGTCAACCAGTAGCGAATTGTTGGCCGTAATGGAACCGTATGAAGTCGAAGACTATGCCGTAGAAATACAGTCGGGCAAAGTAGTAGTCGTGCTCACAGAAGATATGTTGTTTCGCTCAGGGAGTACCAGTAGAATGGATCCTGATGGGGTAGAAGCTATTGAAAAACTGTCAGCGGTATTGAATAAATATCCACTTTTTGCCATACAAGTAGTAGGGCATACCGATAACCAGCCCGTACCTCGTAAAGGACTCGACCGTTGGAATTTCAGCGCCTTGCGAGCTGCCACCATTACAAAAATGATGGTGGAGGACTTTGAAGTGAACCCTAATCAGATTATTGCATCAGGTAAGGGGGATTATGCTCCTCGTGCCTCCAATGAAACCAAGGAGGGGCGTGCAAAGAATAAGCGAGTTGAGTTAGTTGTTTTTCCTCGGCAAGACTTGCTATTGCGGGATGTTGAGAGAGATTTAGCTAAGGTTTTAGCGGAATAAATTCGACAGGATTCCACAAAGTTTTTGATTTACTCTTCCGCTTGAATGAATGTCTTGAGTTGTTTTAACGAGGCCTGGTTGTGGGGTAATTTGATGGCACCAAGCACATTGGCTTTTTCACGAGCTGTAATATGAAAGGAAACAGAAGCTGCCAGTTCATTTTCTCGACTAGTTCGGTACATAAAGCGAATAACTTCAAAATTGTCGTGCCCCAAGATGTCATAAATAAAACCTAAGGTGTTATCATGCTCAAACTCTTGTGTGACGAGCACTTTGCCTGCGATACCAATAGGGTTGAATAATTTCTTCACCAAACCTTTGTTATCACTACCAGGAATTTCCTCGATTCGCTCCGAACTACTAATTTGAATGAGTGCAACCCCACTTGTGTTTTCCCTAATCCAATCTTGAAAAACCTGAATAAAGCGTGTACCCGAAAGGATGCCATAATTATCCCTTAAACCTGCATCTGCAAGGGCAATGCCAGGCTGTGTCGGCAGGTGTACCATAGGTAAAACATAGGGGTAAGTCGCATTGGCGCGCAGGGCGGTAGTAAAACGTAATTGATCACCATCTCGCTCCTCAAATAACCAACGGAAATCCACTGCATCTACCTCCACCGTATTATGTCTCTCCAATCCCACTGGTGCAATCATCATAAAGGATGCGCCCTGTGGCGAGATGATCAAGCGTCGACTATCATTGAGTATGGCAGGACTCAAATATAGCATCGGGACGATGGCTTGTGCTTCCAACTCTCGGTAGTAGACCAGTGGTTTATCTAGCAAGAAATTGGTGTTTTCATTAAATTGTTTTTCAAAAACATAGCCTCTGTCTTTGTGGTACGTTCGGCCTTTATATTTAAAATTAGACCAGGGGAGGAATAGATCATTCGTTGCAATGGTAAAAGCAATGGGATTCAATAGATCTTTGGTCAATTGGTCCACATGCTTTTTGTCATAGATATTAATAGCAGCTCCCTGTTCTTTCAGGCCATATAGTTCGCGCAAATAGGCGGTACCAAGCATTCCTCCAGAAGCACCTGTGATTAAAACCGTATGATCTAGGAGTTGACCATTAAGTATGCTATCGGCGGTTTGCAGGACCTGCATCGTCCAGGTAGCCGACTTCAACCCGCCTCCACTTACGCAAAGGACCACCATTTTGGGCTTTTCTTCTGCTTGTTCCGTTACTTTTGCTTTCCAATTATTTAAAATTGAAATGGTATTATTCTTATCGATAGCTACCCGATCTGAAAGGCATACTTCTTGCAGTTTTTCATAAGAATACTCTACTGGCGGTGCCTCATAATCTAAGCCATAAGCTTGGTTGTTCAGGTTGAAAAAGTCAAAACTCGTAATGAAGTTGGTCACAATCATTAGTAGAATGAAAATGGTGATTTTCCATTCATTAAACCAGTAAGTAATGGCCCCAACAAAGGCATGGATCAAGCTTAATAGGATGAGGAAGCTAGCTCCTGCGGGTATTCGAAAAGGCGAGTAATCGATGAGTCGGCCTAACATCAAAAGAATGATGGTGGTTAGCAGTTGTAGGGCTAGCGCATTAAAGTGATTCTGTTTGAAAATATTCATCAACAAGCTAGATTCGTAATGAGCTACACTCCTGACTAATCTCGGCTGCAGGGCTTCATTAAGATAAGTTCTGACCTGCCAGGTATTCTTGTCCAGTTTGATATAATCCAGGTCCACCTTCCTTCTGCCTGGGGCAATATTATGAATCAGGTTAGGCGGTGGCTGTTTCCTTTTTTTATAGTAGTCGATATCTCTATTGGTGAAATAGAAATAAATAGAATAGAACAGAATCATCGTAAAGGTACCAAACAAGAGTCCTAAGCAGTTTAGGAAGATTTCCTCTCCTGGCAATTGCTCATAGGCGATTTGGAAATGAATCAGCAGGCCTGAGTAAAATACAAAAAAGCCTAGTGGGATGACAAAATTATTTAAACTAAACTTGGTGAAGGGTCTCGATAAGCTGGCAAGGAAAGGGAAGAAGTGGGCATTTAATAAATAAGTGGTCAGATTCCAACTCATGAAGAAACCACCGTAGGCTAAACCCAGGAAAAAGAAACTCCAAAAATTGACGTGCCCCAGGTACTCAGGATCGAGAAAAAGATACTGAAAGCCCAATTTACTACCTATTTGGCCCGTTATTAACAAGAATAGGAAAAGCCAAATGACAATTAGCGAAAGGTTGCTCCTAACGTGCAACACCAAGAGTTGCACGGAAAAGGAATAATAAATATTGGAAAGCCAGTTTCGCATTGGGTTAAAGTCTAATACTTTCTACAGTTTGTTAAAAGTAAAACAAATTTTGAGAAGAGCAGGTTGCTTTTGAGAAGTCGTATCTACTACGTATGCTCTAAATCTTCAAATTCAAAGGGATATGTCCGATTTGTCAATCGCGTGAAAGTTGACTTCAAAAATTGTCAGAGAGGGTTTTTTATTTACCTTTGCTACTTAAAGTAATGCGTTTACAAGCCTTATTATGCTGGCAAATAGAAATGGTGCAACTTCTGGCCATTAGACCAAAGAACTGGCATAAAACCATCAAAAAGTAACGAAACGAGACCCACTTTCCAAGGTAATTCCCATCTCAGGTACTAGTAACTTATGTAGACTAGTCTGTGTGTGGATTAAAAGATGGATTGATTAAAAAACTAAATAGAAAACGAATGAATATTGCTGTTGTTGGTACAGGTTACGTTGGTTTAGTAACGGGTACTTGCTTTGCCGAAACCGGAAATCATGTCACTTGTGTTGATATCGATGTTAAGAAAGTAGAACGTCTGCGAAAAGGTAATTTACCGATATATGAACCTGGACTAGAAGTTATTTTTGAGCGAAATACCCGACAGGGCCGATTGCACTTTACGACGCAACTCGAAGAGGCCATTAAGGAGGCCGAGGTTATTTTCTTGGCACTACCTACTCCTCCTGGCGAAGATGGCTCTGCGGATTTATCCTATATACTAGGTGTGGCTGCGGATCTTTCGGAGATCATTACGGATTATAAGGTGGTGGTTGATAAAAGTACAGTCCCAGTCGGAACGGGCGAGCGAGTGTACGCTGCATTGGCCAAAAACTTAGACACTTCCTTGTTCGATGTCGTTTCTAACCCAGAGTTTTTGCGAGAAGGCGTAGCCGTAGAGGATTTCCTAAAACCTGATCGAGTAGTGATAGGTTCTAGTTCCGACAAAGCGAGCAAGATCATGAAAGATTTATATGATCCTTTTGTCCGACAAGGAAATCCGATCTATTTTATGGATTTGCGTTCTGCTGAAATGACCAAGTATGCAGCGAATTCTTACTTGGCAGCTCGTATTTCCTTTATGAATGAAATCGCAAACTTATGCGATAAGGTAGGTGCGAATGTGGAAATGGTGCGGAAAGGAATGGGTAGCGACTCTCGTATTGGCAAACGCTTTTTGTTTCCGGGGGTAGGATTTGGGGGAAGTTGTTTCCCCAAAGATGTACAAGCTTTGGCAAAAACGGCCGCTCAACACAATTATGATTTTAAAATCCTAGATGCCGTATTGAATGTGAATCAGATTCAGCGGTTGAAAATTGCTGATATGATTGATGCCTATTTGGAAGGAGAAGTAGCGGGTAAAACCATTGCATTATGGGGGCTAGCTTTTAAGCCTAATACGGATGATATACGAGAAGCGCCAGCACTTTATACTATTGATGCTTTACTGGCAGCTGGAGCAACGGTAAAGGTTTTTGATCCCGAAGCGATGGAAAATATTGCGGCCATCTACGGCGATCGTTTATTGTATGCCGAGGATCAGTATGAGGCCTTGATTGGGGCTGATTTGTTGGCGATTGTCACGGAATGGAGTGTATTTCGGACGCCCAGTTTTAAAGTGATGAAGGAATTGTTGAAAAATCCAGTCATCTTTGATGGGCGTAATTTATACGATTTGGATAAAATGGAAAGAGAAGGTTTTGAGTACTATAGTATCGGCCGGCCGGCCCTAACTAAAGTCGCAAACTCGTCAAATCATATTTAAAAATTATAGAAAGGCACGAGGCCACTCTATTTTGCGTTTCAGAATAAGAGTGTCTCATGTTTACTTCGATAAGTAATATTCATTATGAGTAGCTGTTTGAAATTATTCACTGTGCTGGGAATGCTTTATTTACTGGCTGCCTGTGGAGGTGAAAATGGATTGGCAGAAGGGCTGGAATGGGTAGAAAGAACGGATTCGTACAATAACTTGGAGCGATACAGTCGCCGGACGGCTGATTATGCGAAGGAAGGACAATTGATGCGGATTAGCCCAGAAGGTAATGTCATAGAATTAGCCGAATACCAAAATGATACCTTGAACGGGAAGCGTATCATGTTTGCTGAAAATGGGGATACACTGGTCGTCGAGCATTATGAGAATGGACTATTTCATGGAGAATACCGCGCCTATTATGAGGGGAGTTTATTAGAGTTGGTCGGAGAATATACGGCGAACAGTATGGAAGGGGAGTGGAAACGTTTTTATCCAAATGGACAATTGATGGAAATCGTTTCTTTTAGCGATAACCAAGAGAATGGGCCTTTCATCGAATACCATGAAAATGGCAGCCTAAAAGCAGAAGGCTATTACCGAAATGGGGATCACGAACATGGTTTATTAAAGCTATACGATGAAGCAGGAGAATTGGAAAAAACTATGAATTGTGAAAATGGAATTTGTCGTACGGTTTGGTCAAAGAAAGATCGCTCGGTGGACGAATGATGGTACTAAATCAAAGTAAACAAGACTTCAGAAGTTAGCTTAGTCATACCGAGCAAAACTTCTGAAGTCTAAACATAGACTGTTGCTCCAACTGTTCTTGAATAGCAAAAAATACTGTAAAATATAGTGAATGTATAAACCTCTACTCTCCCTCCTGTTTTTGATGATGATGGGTATCGGTACTACCGCACAAATAGGTGGAATCAATACCTATGAATTTTTGAACTTGGCACCCTCCGCCCGGGTTTCGGCCTTGGGAGCCAACTTGATTACGGTACGCGATGATGATGTTAATCTAGCGATGGCCAACCCTTCCTTGCTCAATCCTTTGATGCATCAGCAGATTAGTTTTAGCCACAGTTTTCACCTCGCTGGCATACAGCATGGCTATGTCGGTTATGGGCATTATGCTGAGCGCTTAAATACCAGTTTTCATGGCGGCATTCAGTATGTGAATTATGGTGAGATTGATGCGACCGATGAAATGGGTAACATTGAAGGACAGTTTAAGGCCGCAGAATATGCCATTAACATGGGAGCTGCCTACCCCGTGAATGAACGGATGTCTATCGGGGCCAATGTGAAAATGATTACTTCTCAATTGGCTGGCTTTTCCTCTTGGGGAATTGTATCAGATGTAGCGGCTATCTATTACGATACCAGTCGACAATTTACCGCTACTATCCTATTCCGAAATATGGGCACCCAACTATCTACCTTTGATGAATTGGGTGAAACGGAGCCTCTCCCCTTTGAGGTGCAATTGGGTATATCGAAGCGCCTACGCTACCTCCCCTTTCGGTTTTCAATTATTTACCACCATTTTAACCGCTGGAATGTATTGTATGATGATCCCGACGCAGAACAAGGGACGATATTTATTGGGGAATTAGCCACTGAACGAAGTGCTACGAGTATTTACTTCGATAATCTATTTCGCCATTTCATTTTCAATGGTGAATTACTGATCGGTAAGAAAGAAAACTTCCGCCTCCGATTCGGGTATAATCATTTTCTGAAGGCAGAACTCTCCTTAGAAAATTTTCGAAGCCTGGCCGGCTTTACCTATGGATTTGGGCTTAAAATTAATCGCTTCCGCTTAGATTATGGCCGTACTAATTTCCACCTAGCTGGTGGCGTGAATCATTTGACTATTTCTACGAATATCAAAGAGTTTAAGAAATAAAGATGATTCAAATTATCGCACTTTATTTGGCTTTGTTGGCGAGGTACATATAGTAGCCAAGAATACCAAAAATCAGTGCTAGGAAAAAGACCATAAACCCTATTCCCAACCCGCCAGATGCGCCTTTGGCAATGGCCACCATCCGCCATAAGATATAAAAGAACATAGCGAAGAGAGCTATATTGAGCCCCTGCATCATTTCTCGGGCTAGCTCGACTTGCCGTTTAGCATTCTCTTTCGTTAATGTTACGGGAAAATTATAGCTGCTAGGTTTTAGCGTGCCGATAATATTCATCATGAAAAATAAGAAGATACAAATACCCGGCATGAGAAATACTACGGCTTTATTTCCCCAACCATCTGCTTCGCCTATCGCATTAAAATGCATCGGAATTTCTGCTGGCAGGCTGGCAAAATTGGTAATGGCATAGACTGCCATCGCAATAATTAATACCGTATTGACGAGCTTAAATTGTTTTTCCAGGCTGGAGGCCGGTGGGGCCACTTCTCTGTAATCTATATCTGTCATTTGTTAGTGATTTAGAAAGAAAGTAATGTTCTTAATTTTGTAGCTTGCCGGCGCGACACTTCTACTTCTTCCCCATTCTTCAGGCTTATTTTGAGCTTGCCATTTAGCCAAGGGTCTAACCTTTCAACCCATTTGAGATTTACTATTTGTTGTCGGTTAGCCCTGAAAAAGTGCTGGGGATCTAGCCTAGCCTCTAGGTGGTTAAGCGATTTCAAAATCATAGGCCGATTGTCCTCAAAGTAGATGCGGGTATAATTGCCATACACTTCCATCAATCTAATGCGTTCCAGTTGGACGATCCAGCAGCGTTCACCATCTTTGACAAAGATCTGATGATCTTCTTTCATAAGTTTGCTAGCTGGAGTGTTCTGGCTTTCTCTTTTTTCCTCGATTCTTTTAATGGTCAATGCCAAACGATCAGGATGAATAGGCTTTAGTAAGTAATCGAGGGTGTTAAATTCAAAGGACTTCACTGCGTATTCATCATAGGCGGTCGTGAAAACCACCAGGGGCACTTGATCTAATTGTTCGAGCAGTGCAAAACCATCCATTCCAGGCATTTGTATATCGAGGAATAACAAATCTGGAGCTAGTTCGGAAATGAGGGCCAGTGCTTCTTGCCCATTGGCCGCTTCTCCCACAATCTGTATTTGTGGGTGTACAGCAAGCAATGTGCTCAATTCCTTACGCGCCAGCCTTGAATCCTCTACAATAATTGCTCTCATGTGGAAAAAATGAAATTCATACTAAAGTCTATGAACGGCTCAAATAGGGATAAGTGTGGTAGCTGTCACACGCTCTGCTTTTTGTTGCAAACTGAAATGAGCTTGTCCGTTATACATAAGCGCTAGGCGTGCTCTGATATTTTTGATACCCACCCCTGTACCATTCTTGCTTGCGGTATTACTTAGTTGGCCCGTATTTTCAACACAGATAGAAAGATATGCTGCTTGTTTCTGGATGGCTAGTCGAATCAATCCGCCGTTCATCTGATGAGAAATACCGTGTTTGATTGCATTTTCGATCATCAATTGAATGAGCATAGGCGGGATTTTTATCTCCTCTAGTCCTTCTTCTATTTCAGTTTTGAATTGTAGCTTTTCCTCAAACTGAATACTATTTAAAGCCATGAAATAGTCAACGGTTTCCAATTCCGTTTTGAGTGATACCTTTTCATTTTGCGTCTCAGCCAAAGAATAGCGTAATAAATCAGACAGGTGTGTCAACATCAAGCGAGCTTTGTGCCCATCTTCTAGTATTAATGCTCTGATATTATTGAGTGCATTAAACATAAAGTGTGGATTAATCTGCGTTCGCAAACCTGCCAATTGTGCCTCCTTTAACGTTGCCTCAAGTTTCCATTTTTCAATCTCTGACTGCGTATATTTTCGAAAAAAATGATAAGAGAAATAAGAAACGGTCCAAATGCCCGTGATTAATAAACCTGAGATCATACTACCGATAAACATCCCTAAGATGGGGAGGCGCGGCAAACCGAATAGAGGTGCCAATAAATAGGCATTGAGCATGCTAGCGCCTATCCAAACGAAGGCTACTACCACAATCCCTAGTAAGGCCGGGCCGATCAACTGAGATAGCGTATAGTCTTTCCAACCCCTTCGATGGATAAAATGCCTGAATGCTAGCGTCGCTGCAAAGCCCCAAACACCCACCAAAGAATTGATAAGGACGACACTCCATCTGCCGGTAACAAAGCCGTTCAGTCCTCCATTGACCAATGCAAAGATTAGCCAACAGAGCACCTGGAGCGTCCAAAAGAGTTTTTCTTTAGTGGAAGGCATAGGGCTTACTTTTTCAAGACCTTCTTCAGCCACTCACTCACTGTATTCAAGGCAATAGGAGAGAAGGTCTCAGTCAGCTGAGCATATTCGGCAGGATTCCCGGTCGTACTCGTTTGAAACAAGTGATTCATATTAGACAAGGTCTTGATCTCATAGTTTTTATTTCCACCCTTTTTCAATGCCTTTTCAATCGCCGGTAGGTTTTGTTCAGCATCTACCTGTAAATCCTTGTCTCCATTGATGGCTAGCACCGGGCAACTCATTTTCTGAATAGTAGGCGCTGGATCATAGGCTAAGAAATACCGAAACCAAGGAGAGGACACTTGCTGAAATGTTTGATCAAAATTAGCGAGTGCTGCGTTCATGGCCGCTTGATCGGCCTCTGACAATCGCTTGATTTCTGTATCCATATATTTCTTGATCTCTTCCTTTGCCTTCGGCAAATTATCTTCATGCTTTACAATTAACTCGAATAATCGCTTATTGATTTTTTGGTTCATAGCGAGCAAATCGTCGCTAGCGCCACCCGCTTTTCCAATAAGTTTCTGCTGTAGTAATAATATTTCTTTACCTGAAACACCCGGACCTGCGAGTAATACGGCAAAGGCTACATCTTTGGACTTAGCGGCAACTATGGGAGCAATAAGACCTCCTTCACTATGTCCCATTAAACCGATTTTTCCAGCATCGATATCTTTCCGGCTTTTCAGGAAGGCCATACCGGCCTCAACATCGGTGGCGAAATCCGCCGAAGTAGCGCTGGCAAAATCTCCTGTGGATTTTGCTACCCCTCGGTCGTCATATCTCAAAACTGCGATACCCTGTTTAGTCAGGTGATCTGCCAATACCATGAAAGGTTTGTGACCCATTAGTTCTTCATTTCTATTTTGCGGGCCGGAACCACTAATCAAAATGACAGCCGGGAAAGGCCCTTCTCCTTTGGGTAAGGTAAGTGTACCTGCGAGTGTCACACCTTCCGCTTGAGGGTTATCATATTTTACATCTTCTTCTTCATAAGGGAAGGGTTTTTGAGGTTCCTGCGGGCGGTTAGGCTTGCTTGTTTCACCTACCGCTTTACTTAAATTGAGGGGAATGGTAGCAGGCCCTTGTTTGAAAACGCCTTTAATATTTTCGGAAGCATGGTCTATTTGCCCTTCATAGCTTGCCCCTAAATTGGCGATTTTGAAGGATAATTTGCTATCCGCAAAGCTGGTTTCGGTCACAGGTATTCCCATCGCGCCTTGATCCGGGGAGTCCATGGTGGCACTATATTGATCACCTTTGGCAGTGACATGGAAGACGATTTTTAGCTTTAAGCCAGGAGCTTCTAGGGTTCCTTCCCAGTCTCCAACGGGCGATTGTGCTTGAACCATAACGGCTACAGATAAAAAAGTGAAAAAAGCGGCGATAACTTTCATATTCTTTTTTATGAGCAATATAGCAGTTTTGTGTACAGCAGGAAAGGAAATTGTGAGGAGCGGTAATTAGAGCGGATGAGCGGTGAGTTCAAACTTCAGAAGTTTCCTTGGATGTGACATAGGAAACTTCTGAAGTCTGGTGTACGGATGATTTATTCCGAGCGAAGCGCCGTAATCGGATTACTTAAACCGGCTTTTATAGCGTGAAAGCTGACGGTGAAAAGTGCAATCAATAGAGAAGCAATGCTAGCAAGGCCAAAGAGCCACCATTCCAGTTGAGTGCGATAAGCAAAACCTTGTAACCACTCGTTCATCATCCACCAAGCTACTGGAATGGCGATCAAGATAGAAATAAACACTAGGGCGACGAGTTCTTTGCTAAGCAAGTAGGTAATGGACCCTACTGAAGCGCCTAATACTTTTCGAATTCCAATCTCCTTGGTTCTTCTTTCTGCGGCAAAAGCGACTAAACTGAATAGTCCTAAGCAAGCGATAACTATAGCAATAAACGTAAAGAAGGAAACAATCTTGGCCGTTTGCTGGTCCGCGTTATAGTTTTGTTGAAAGTCGGCTTGGAGAAAACTATATTGGAAAGGTTCTGCTGGGTTTGTTTTTTCCCAAGAAGACTGCAAGGCTTGTAGTGCCTTGCCCATATCATCAGTCTT
>Ga0209273_10002000_pt1 | contig 16533 bp, 9 predicted proteins | sample tdAd471_FD_187126 | JGI IMG/M metagenome (GOLD analysis project Ga0209273, IMG submission 187126) | Marine sediment microbial communities from the Atlantic coast under amendment with organic carbon and nitrate - tdAd47.1 (SPAdes)... | ecosystem: Environmental > Aquatic > Marine > Coastal >...
CCATCGGTTTCCTGATGGCCCTTGCCAGTCTGGGCGTGAGTTTTGACAGGATGTTGCTGGTAGCAGGGGCACTTGGTGTCGGTATCGGTTTCGGGTTGCAGAATATTGCCAACAACTTCGTGTCCGGCATCATTATCCTGTTTGAAAAGTCCTTGCGAGTCGGGGATTTCGTTGAGCTGGAGTCCGGGTTGTTGGGAGAAGTAAAGGAAATCAATATTCGCAGCACGTTGCTGAAGACCATGGATAATGCAGATATTCTGGTGCCGAATTCTGAGTTCATTAATGGTCGGGTCAATAACTGGACGCTCAAGGATGACGAACGTCGCTTCTCCATCCCTTTTGGTGTGGCTTACGGTTCCGATACGGACAAGGTGATTGAGATTGTCGCTGTCGCTGCCAGGGAGCTGCCACTGACCTTTGAGAAGGGTGATCGTCAGACCTTTGTGGTGATGAAGGAATTTGGTGATAGCAGCCTGAATTTTGCCCTGTCGGTCTGGGTCCGCGGTGAAGCCATCAAACGACCGGGGCTGGTGAAGTCGGAGTACCTGCTGGCGATAAACAAAGCCCTGGTGAGCAACGGCATTGAAATTCCCTTTCCGCAGCGGGACTTGCATTTACGTTCGTCTTCGATACCTCACGGCAGAGCATCACCCGAAGATGCACTTAACATCTAATCCATTTAACGACTATGGCGTCGCTCATTGTTGGCGACAAACGCAAAAAATCTGCTCAACTGCTCTGGGCCAAGGGTGACGGGGTGAGTGCCTGTTCTCAGGCAGGCTTCAGCAGTGGGGTAGCGACTGGCATAGCGAAGTAGCCGGATGCGTGAACGAAGCTGATCAATAATGTGGGTGGCTGTCATGGTTATATCCACAGTCTGTATGTTTATACAGTATCTTAACTGTATAAACAGGAAAAGCAACAACCTGTAGCCATAGAATTTCATTTGGCCGGCTGATTTTTCTGTGGGGCAGCTTTCGGCAGTTATCGTGTTCAGAGTTTTCAGATAGCCAGTACATTGACCTGGTGGCACGAATCAGTGCAATGATTCATGAAGGTGCTTGAAAAGTAACTCCTTGGCTCTCAGCTAAGCTGCTGCCAGATAGCGTCTGGCCAGACTATTGATGGTTACGCCAGCAATTTGGCCAAAAATCGCCCGGTGTGTGAGCCTTTGACCTTGGCGACCTGTTCGGGCGTGCCTGTGGCAATGATCTGTCCTCCGCCTGAACCGCCCTCAGGGCCGAGATCTACAATCCAGTCGGCAGTTTTGATGACATCGAGATTGTGTTCTATCACAACAACGGTATTGCCGTGGTCGCGCAGGCGGTGCAGAACCGTCATCAAGAGCTGGATATCGTGGAAGTGAAGTCCGGTAGTCGGTTCGTCCAGGATATAAAGCGTGCTTCCGGTATCCCGTTTGGAGAGTTCGCGGGATAACTTAACCCGTTGTGCTTCACCGCCGGAAAGCGTGGTGGCTGATTGCCCCAGGCGGATGTATGACAGGCCAACGTCCATCAAGGTTTGCAGTTTGCGGGCAATGGACGGAACAGCATCAAAAAACTCACGGGCATCCTCTACGGTCATGTCCAGTACCTCGTGAATATTCTTGCCTTTGTAGCGGATATCCAGGGTTTCGCGGTTGTAGCGTTGGCCCTTACAGATATCACAGGGCACGTAGATATCTGGCAGAAAGTGCATCTCCACCTTGGTTACGCCATCGCCTTCACAAGCCTCACAGCGACCACCTTTGACGTTAAAGCTGAAGCGGCCAGGTTTATAACCACGAGAACGGGCTTCCTGGGTGCCGGAAAACAGTTCCCTGATGGGGGTGAAAATGCCCGTGTAGGTGGCAGGATTGGATCGCGGGGTGCGACCTATAGGGCTCTGGTCGATATCGACACACTTGTCGAGTGCATCGATGCCTTCGACTGATTGATGGGGCGCCGGCTTTAATGTGGTGGCCTTGTTCAGTGCGGTGGCCGCGTAAGGATAAAGCGTTTCATTGATCAATGTTGATTTGCCTGAACCGGAAACACCTGTAATACAAGTAAACAGACCAATCGGCAGGTCCAGGTCGACCTGCTGCAGATTGTTGCCACTGGCACCGGTGACTTTCAGTCGTGCATTCGTGGCTTGGGAGCGCCGGGTTGGGACCTCGATTTTTTTTCGTCCGGAAAGATAATCGCCAGTCAGGGAGCGGGGTTCGTTAATGATGTTGTCTAGGCTTCCCGTAGCAATGATTTCCCCGCCGTGCACACCTGCTCCCGGGCCGATGTCGACAATATAATCCGCCTCGCGAATGGCCTCTTCGTCGTGCTCTACCACAATCACGGTATTGCCCAAGTCACGCAGTCGGGTGAGGGTGGCCAGAAGACGCTCATTGTCTCGCTGGTGCAGTCCGATAGAGGGCTCATCAAGGATATACATCACACCGACCAGACCAGCGCCAATCTGGCTGGCAAGGCGTATGCGCTGGGCTTCACCTCCTGAGAGGGTTTCGGCACTGCGGTTGAGGTTCAGGTAGTTCAATCCTACATCCACCAGAAAACGCAGGCGGTCGCGAATCTCCTTGAGAATTTTTTCTGCAATCTGTCCCTTACTGCCAGTGAGGGTCAGCTGTTCATAGTAATCAGCCAGTTCTCCCACGGGCACATTGCCTACCTCGGGCAAGGTTTTCTCATCGATAAAGACATGGCGGGCCGCTTTTTTGAGCCGAGCCCCATGGCACTCTGGGCAACTCTGCGTGCTGAGGTATTTGGTGAGTTCCTCGCGCACAGATTGGGATTCCGTCTCGCGATAGCGTCGCTCCATGTTGGGTACGATGCCTTCAAAGTGATGGGAGCGCTTAAAGACGGTGCCTTTGTCATTGACGTAATTGAAGGTGATGACTTCATCGCCGCTGCCAAATAAAACAACCTGTTGATGCTGGGGTAACAGTTCCTGAAAAGGCGTATTGATGTCAAAGCCGTAATGGTCGGCCAGAGATGTCAGCATATTGAAATAAAACAGGTTTTTTCTATCCCAGCTGCGAATGGCACCCTCTGCGATAGAGACTTCCGGGTGCTGGACAACCCGGTCAATATCAAAAAATTGCTTTACCCCTAGACCGTCACAGCTGGGACAGGCGCCCGCCGGATTGTTAAAGGAAAACATCCGGGGTTCCAGCTCATCGATACTGTAGTTACAGATGGGGCAGGCAAAACGGGAGGAAAACACCAGGTCTTTTTGTTCTCCGTCCATGAAGGTGACCACGGCAAGTCCATCGGACAGGTTAAGGGCTGTTTCGAAGGACTCAGCCAGGCGCAGCTTGATGTCGGTTTTTACCTTAAAGCGGTCGACTACCACATCAATATCGTGCTTTTTATTCTTCTCGAGCTCTGGCACATCATCCAGATCAACAATCAGGCCATCCACCCGAACGCGGATAAACCCCTGTGCCCTGAGGCTTTGGAAGACATGTGCATGCTCACCTTTACGGCCACGGATAATGGGGGCCAGGAGCATAAGGCGGGTGTCCTCAGGCAGCGCGAGTGCCTGATCAACCATCTGGCTTATGGTTTGTGCCGCCAGGGGTTCCTTGTGATCCGGACACCGAGGCTCGCCAACTCGGGCAAAGAGCAACCGCAGGTAGTCGTGGATTTCTGTGATGGTTCCCACTGTAGACCGGGGGTTATGTGAGGTAGACTTCTGCTCTATGGAAATGGCGGGGGAGAGCCCTTCAATGTGTTCGACATCCGGCTTTTCCATCATTGACAGGAACTGTCTTGCATAGGCAGACAGTGACTCCACGTAGCGTCGCTGACCTTCCGCATACAATGTATCAAAGGCAAGTGAAGACTTTCCTGAACCGGACAAGCCTGTGACTACAATCAGCTTGTCTCTTGGTAGATCGAGGTCTACTGATTTCAGGTTGTGAGTCTTCGCGCCGCGAATGGAGATGTGTTCCATCAAAGTTGAGTCCAGAAAAGGCAAGCGGGAAATGATGGGGAAGGAAATGGCTAAAGGCAAGCTATGAGGATATTTTTATTGGCTCAGTGGTTAAGAAATACCGGGAACTTGTTGATATAGAAGGACAGAGCCCTATTGCTATAATCCCCACGCAGAAAACTTGATACCAACTTGAAGTGAAGGTCCTCTATATGGAAACCGAGCAGCAGTTCAATAATGTGTCGATTTCAAGCACGAATGAGATAGACCTATATCAGCTTTGTCGTGAACTTTGGCGAATGCGATTGATGATATTGCTATTTACGTTAGTTGTAATATTGTTTGGGTCTTGTTATGCACTTCTTGCTCCTAAAACGTATAAGGCAGAAGTTAGGCTATTGCCCCCGCCAGCTGCATCACTTTCGGGTTTAAAGAAAACGATAGAAGTGTCGCCTGATGAGGCATTTTTTCTCACCAACCGCATGTTGGATTCTATTAGAGTAAAAAAGAAATTATTCTCGGAATATATAGAAAAAAAATATCCTAAAGTGTCCGATGAGGATGTATTTATGGAGATGGCCATATCATTTCCAAACGAAAAAAACAATAGAGGATATACAGAAGTTTCTTTTGAGTGGGACGATCCAGAGCAAGCAGCCATTATAGTTAATAAATGGGTAGAGCTTGCATTGATGTTGTCAAGAGAGCAGTTAGTTAAAGACGCTAAGTCAAATATTTCTGAGAGAATAGAGCATGTAAAAAATAAGATATCAGCGAAAGAAAATGTAGCCAAAGCACAGATAGACAGTGAACTATTGCAACTACGTGAAGCAAGGGAAATCGCGGAAAAAAATAATATAATTGATCCCATTGATGTGGCTACAAGAGTAGTGACGAACAATGAGTCATATGCAAATGTGATGGATCTGCGGTCACTCTACCTATTGGGGCGTAAGGCATTGTCGGCAGAGATAGCGGTTCTCGAAAGACGAAAAGAACAGCCGGAAAGCTACGTTCCTGGAATGGCCATTTTAAAAGAAGAGTTGGGACGCCTTGTAGAAATTTCAATTGAACCAGATCTGGTTAAAACAGCAATGGTAGATACTTGGGCCTTAACTCCAAATACCTGGATAATGCCAGATGAAATTAAAATTATTTCGGCATCTACAGTTTTAGGGTTGCTAGTTGGGATGATGGTCGCTTTTTTTAGAATTTTTATAATGAGGGGCAGCGGGAAAATTTAAGTGGAATTACCTATAACCAATCATTATATGCTTAAGGTTTTGAATTGCTTTGAATACTTAATAACGAAAGAATTATCTAAAAATATTTAGGAAAAATTCTAAGACGTGAAGGAAAAAAATGCTCTATATTAAAAAAAATTTCAATATAAACGAGTTGTCGGGTAATGAAATACTATCTTTTATAAACCTTTCATCTATAAAGCAAGCCCTTAATCTTCCAACTCCATCGGTAAAAAAGTTACAGTTCATGTGTGATGGTTTTCTGTTAGCGACAATCCTTTCGATTCTTTTCTTAAAGGTTGTAAGGCGCTATAGCTTTGACTTTACATCTATCGCTGAAGATGTGTTTTTGTGGGCAAAAAAAAACCACAAAAAAATATATGTTGTTGGTGCTAAAAAGAAAGAGTTAGAGGAATTTCTTCGAGTGATTGAATTTGAATATCCTGGACTCTGCTTGGTTGGAAGTAGTTCCGGATACATTCCTAAAGAAAAATGGAAAGATATACTGATTGATATTGATGAAAAGCGTGCTGATGTTCTACTGGTCAGCATGGGAGCTGGTTTGCAGGAGGAGTTTTTGTTGGAAGCAATTGCGAACGGATATCGGGGTGTAGGTTTCAGTTGTGGTGGGTTTGTTAGGCAGACGAGTACTAGTCGTAAAAAACAGTATTATCCAAAATATATTTCCAAGCTGAAATTGAGAGCTATATATCGCATGTATAAGGAGCCGCATACTATAAAGAGGTATGTAATTGATTATCCGATAAACTTTTTAAAACTTTTTTTTTGTTTGCGACATATAACAGTGATTTAGGCAATAAATATTAATAGAAATGCTGGTTAATAAATGGTGCGTAGCGAGCAATTATATTCATGTTGAAATATATCAAATCAATGGCCCCCGCTTTATTGATAACATTGCCGAGATTTCAGTTTAGTTACGCCTTCTACTGTGTTGCCCCTTTAATTTTGTTTCGATTTAATTTTGAAAAATATGCAGCATCTTTTCTATTGGTAGGATATTTCTTCTTACTTTTTTTAATTAATTTTTTCCTTAACAGTGTGTCTATAGCGGCATTTTTTTTGGAGGTTGCGTTAATTTTTCCATTGTTTTATATGGTGTTAGGGGGAGAGTTTAATAAAGAAAAAGTTTTCAGGTTATGCGGTATTCTCGCGATGGGGTTCAGTATTGTCAATATGACAAAGGTCGGTTTCCCTTTTTTGTTGCCATACAGAGATTTTTTGCCAGATTATTTCTCAGGATTTTATGGTAGAGGAGGCGCAAAGTTAGTCACTATAATAGGTTATTTTTCGCTGATATCTGAGCTAAATAGAGCGAAAGATAAGTCTATTTTGTGGATTGCTATTTCATTAATTAACTTTGTAACTCCAAACTACATTCTGGGAATAGTCTGTGGTGTGGCTGCTCTATGTGCTGCGAGATTAAAATTAAAAGTGCTTATTTTAATGTCGTTGTTAGGAATACTCCTTCTCCCTTATATAATATATCGGTTCGAAAACCTAGATAATACAATGATGAATGTTTTTGGATATCATCCAAAATTACTGGCGTATATTTCGCTAGTAGAACTCTGGGTTGAATATCCTAAAACAATTTTTGTCGGTACTGGCTTAGGCCAGTTTTCAAGTTATCCAGCATTGTGGTCAAGTGAGTACATCAAGGTCCTTTCAACGCATGAAATTCCTGATATTCCATATCTCTTTATGAGTGAGTACCACGATACAATGTTGGGAAAATACTTAGAAGTTGGCATAGATAACTTCTGGGCGATTAGTTCATCTGCAAATAAACCCTACGTAAGTTGGGTGACTTTAGTAGCAGAGATGGGTGTACCTTCTTTTTTAGGTGTGATCTGGCTTTTATGGAAGAGGTATTCTGTTCTTTCATCTGTTGAGAAGCATATGGTTAAACCGGCATTTTTATTTTCCATCTTGGCATTCGGGCTTGATGTCTGGCACGACTCACCAATCTTTATATTTTGTTTTATTGCGTTATTTGGTGAAAGTCTTCGGGAGAGGCGCGTATGATGGATAAGATGGTTTTTCTTGTAGGAATGCCACGCTGTGGTACAACAAATTTGTGTAACATTTTATCTCAACATCCGAATATCAATGCTGGAAGGCTAAAAGAGCCAGGTTTTTTTTTGGATGACTGCACAAATAGACTGTATGCGTATAATGCGAAAGGTAGAAAAATAGGATTTAGGCATTTAGGTTATCTCGATAACGAAAATGATTATATTAAAAACTACACTTCTTTGTCAGGAAATGTATGGTTAGATGGTACGACTATCTACTCTTTACACACTGACAGTTTTATACATTCACTTAAAAAAAGTAATCTGGTTTCTAGAGTCGAAAAAAAATTTATTGTTTTATATAGGAGTAAATCAAGAAGAGCAGTCTCACATTATCTTTTCTCATTAAGTCGAGGTGAGGAATTTAGGGAGTTTGAGGATGCTCTGAGTGATGAGCTTTCAGGTGCTGACAAAGACTGGCTTCTTGGAGGGTATGTCAAAGGTGGGGATTACGAAGGTGTAGTTGCCTCAATATCAGACCAATTTGGCAATAATTCTATTAGATGTTATGACATTGAAAAAATTAATTTATCTTCAAGAAATTTTCTTAACGAGATCACATCTTTTATAGGGGTCGAAAAATTTTCTTTTGACCCTTCTGTATATAATAATTCTAATTTTAGCTCTAATTCAAAGTTTGCGAACATTCTACGCTTATGTTTTAAGAAAATTAAATCTATTCATCCGTTGTTTTTTGAGAAGAAGATATTTAGGAATATGTTTGAATTCTTTTGTTTAAAGTTTGGAAATAATAAAGCTATCTATAATAAAAAGGTTAGTGCTCTTGTAGAGGTTTATGAAAAATGTCTTGGTGTTTCTAAAAAATGATTTCTATGTGGAGAATTCATAGGTTTTTTGGTGACAATTACCATCGATTGTTTGGGGTGACTGTCCCATCTTATGTTTATGATGTCGGCTGCCTGTTTATTCACATTCCAAAAGTTGCTGGAATTTCTATCTCTTACTCTTTGTATGGAAGAGAAATAGGTCATACAAGATTAAGCTATTACAGGGATATTCCTGATGATTTACATATATTTTCTGTAGTTCGAAATCCTTTTGAGCGAGTTGTGTCTGCTTGGCGTTTTCTTTCACAGGGAGGGTTGTCTAATCACCCTAACGGCCTTAAGTTTAATGATACTGTACTTAGGAATTATGACAGCTTTGACAGCTTTGTGTGTAATTGGCTGTCTGCTGGTAATGAATATTCCTTTCTTCATTTTATTCCCCAATCTGAATTCTTAAAAAGTCGTGATGGATCATTATCTAGGATAAATTGTTTGCTCAGATTTGAGACTCTTGAAAATGATTACAAAACGATTTTGAATAACTTTCCATCTGCTAAACCACTCATACCCATGAACTCGAGTGGAAAATTTGATTACAGGACGCTTTATACTTCTCGATCATACGATTGTATAAGAAATCTATACGCTGAAGATTTTCACTTGCTAGATTACGATGATTCGTTTTTTTTATAGGTCTATGATTGTCTTTGTGGTACTATCAGGCGGTTTTTTATGCTAGGTCATCTAAAAGATGCGCACATAAAAGAGCTTTTTTCGAAGGCATTTTTATCTTTTTTGTTAAGATCTATCTCTGCTATTTTATTGTTTATTTTAAATATTATTATTTCTAGGGCATTGGGGGCTGATGCTGCTGGGTATTACTTTCTCTCTGTTTCTATTGTGTTGGTTTTGACTTCAATTTTTCGGCTTGGAACTGATCAGGTGGTAACCCGCTTGGTATCTACTTATAATGTGAGCGCTCTACCAAAAAATATTTCTGCTCTCTATCTATATGTAATGAAATTTCTTGGTGTATCACTTTTTATCATATCTTTGTTTCTTTTCTTATTCTCGGATTTAATTTCCTTTTTTGTTTTTTTCAAGCCAGATCTTACTGAACCCTTGCGAATAATTTCGTTATCTATTTTTTTTCTTGGTCTTCTTGTTTCTCATGGGTTTTTCTTTCAAGGTCTTAAATATACTTCTGCGTACCAGTTTTGCCAAAATCTTGGTCAACCCCTTTTTCTTTTTTGTATTATTGTTTTTTCATTTTTTATGGATCTAGAGTTATCAACTGTAAACCTCTCTTTTTTTCATCTGCTATCTTCTATTATTCCTCTGCTAATAGTTTTCTTTCTCCTCCGTAGTAAGTTAAGTATCCCCACACATGCTTTTATTGAAACTAAAGAACTGTGGCGCTCATCTTTACCCTTATGGGGCAGTGCTTCTTTAATTATGCTTATGAATTTTGGAGCGCCAATATTGTTGGGGGTTATGGGTTCAAGTGAGAGCGTAGCTATTTTTTATAATGCGTTTCGTACGGCAAGCCTTGTTCTATTAGTTTTGATGTCAATCAATAGTATTGCGGCTCCCAAATTCTCTGAGCTATATTGTAAAAACGATATACCTTCGATCAGGCGTCTTTCCATTATGTCTACCCGGGCTATGGTCCTTTTGACGTCTCCTATTTTTCTGTGTTTTTTCATTTTTCCCGAGTGGGTTATGGGTTTGTTTGGTAGTGAATTTAGAGTCGGCTATCAAGTACTTGTTGTCCTCTCTCTTGGACAACTCTTTAATGTTTCCACGGGTTCTGTCCTGTTAATTTTGAGCATGACGGGCCATGAAAGAAAAGTGCTTCTATCAAGTGTTATTTCCGGGCTGGTAATGCTTTTTCTTTGTTTGACTCTTATTCCATTGTTTGGGGCTCTCGGAGCTGCTATTTCATATTCATTGTCACTCTCATTGCAAATGCTTATGTCTACTTATTTCGTCTATAAGGCTTTAGGCTTTGTTCCAATGAGTATTTTTTCTAAGTGTTAGATTTATATCTCACTACTTCCAAAAAATTAACATTTCCTCTGATTAAGTTTCATTTCCGCGCTAGCTTCCCTTTCAGAGGCGGGTCAAAACTGTACTCTTCTGTCATCTTCTAATCTTGACTTGGCAGTTGTAAGACACAATCCAGGTTTCTTAAATCTAGTTTGTGGTGATCATTAATGAAACAGATCTGCGCGTATTTGTAAAAGATATTTGCCTTAAGTAGGCAACTCCTGATTCTACCTCCTACAACTGAAAGTCCAGCTATGGCGGGATTTAAGCACCAAATCTAATGGTTTTTTCTTTATTAACTATCGCCAAATTGCTCTAGGGACTAGTTGCCAAAGACTTATCTGACTGGGAGGCTACTGAGGTCAATAAGGTATAGGAGCTATATGTGAGATGTCGGGGTCTTATTGTCATCAAGCTTTACCTCGGAGATCTCAGCTTCAGGAGAAGTTATCAGTTGAATGACAAAATTGTCATTGGGTAGTAGTATTGATGAGAGTAGAAAAGCTACGTATCCACTAGGGCCACTAGATATGTTTAGGATAAAGAAAAAATGGATGTTTTGGTCGAGTCTAGTTCTAGCTGCTTTTATCTCGTTCCTGCTTGCTGCTTTCCCTTCTTACCGTCAAGAATTCATCTCTTTTGTTTCTAGTCACTCATATCTTGAATCTTCTGAGTTAAAGCAGCCCGATGTGGATCATTCTACAACAACCGGAAAAGCGTCGAAAATATTAACTCCAGATTACGATAAAGTTGATACGCTTAATCGTGATAAACGTATTTCTAAAGTTCGTGTCGATCAGCCGACTGACTTGCCGGAATTATCGGATGATATGCGCAGGGCTGTTGATGCTTTCGTGGGTATAAGTGATCGTGATATGCCAGAAACTAAGGTTAATCCTGTCGGGGGGTATACTGCCAATTTAAATGGGCGGTATAGACATGTCACAGTGGTTAGATTAACGCCGGACGGTGATCTGTCTCTCAATGAGTACGGGCCAAGTGGAATAGATAAAAAAGAGTAAAGGTGGCTGGGATGCCCTTCAGTCAAATATTTATTTTAATAGCTCTCATTCTTCTTGCTGTCGAAACCTCCGCGGCAGACTTCCTGTTGGTTAATGCAGATGGTGGTTTCGAAGGGCTAAATGATAACACTCCAACATCCCCTGTTGGAGGGAATCATGGTGCAACTCTTGGGCAACAACGCAAGATTTTGATGGAGGCGGTGTTTCAATACATAGGCGGTATTATTGAAAGTGATGTAACCATCGAAGTTCAAGTCAGTTTTGATCCGTTGGAATGTGACCAGGCCTCTGGTCTTCTTGGCGGTGCGGCTCCCTTTAATGTGATGTGGAATTTTCCGGGTGCTCCTGAGCAAGATTTGCTATACCCATCAGCGCTCGCAAATGTAATCGCAGGCCAGGATCTTGCCCCAGGGGAGCCTGATATCGAGGTTATTTTCAATAGTGATATTGATTTTAACAACAATTGCCTATATCGCACTAACCTATACTACGGGCTGGATGGGGCTGATGTTCCTGGGACTATTAATATGCAACTAGTAGCTCTCCATGAATTAATGCATGGCCTGGGCTTCTTAACTTTTGTTTCAGCAGATGGCACCCGGTTATTCGACTTGAATGATCAGTACACGCAATATTTGTATGACGCTGATACAGAATTATTCTGGAGTCAAATGAGTAATGCTGAAAGGGCTGCCAGTCACACGGGAAGAGTTGTTTGGCGTGGTCCTGAAACGGTTCATAGAGCGAGAAATATTTACCAGTACAAGATAAAGGTAGGGACACACGGTACTGGAAATAGCACTGTAGATCTTGTGGCGCCAATGGTCTACACCCCCGACCAAATAGAGCCAGAAAGCTCAATAAGTCATTGGGAACATTGGATGTCGCCTCGTCAGCTTATGGAGCCATTTGCTGATGAGGTGATAACTGAATTTTCAGAGCTTGATTTATCTTTTTTATTTGATATCGGTTTCCCTGTCTCTTTGCCGATCATGGATACGGATGGTGATGGCGTTCATGATCGATTTGATTTATACCCCACAGATCCTTCCGAATGGGCGAATAATGATGGAGATATTTATGGAGACAACGTCGATTGGGATGATGATAACGATGAGATGAGTGACGAATGGGAACTGGCGTTTTCCACCGACCCCTTCGTCGCAGATGCGAACGTAGACAAGGATGGTGATGGCTGGACCAACCAACAAGAATACCTTGCCAGAAGTAACCCGTCTGACTCAAATAGTACGCCTCTGAGTTTTACAGGGTACCTTGAGACCTTTGTTTCAAGCTCCCTGCCAGCGCAGTGGAGGCCAAAGGATGTAAACCATCCAGTTTCTTTCCATGTAGAAAACGGCAGGCTGACTGGGTCCGCCCCCATTGAGTATGGATATAACAACCCAGATTTTTACTATTATGAATTTGGCGCCTTATTTGAGGCCGAGTCCCTGATTGTTTTTGATACGCTTTTTGAGAGTGATATATGTAACAGCTCTTTTGCTAAGGTTACTGATGCAAGTGGAAACATCACTGACTCTGTGAGTATAAATGAGAATGTGGGCTATGAACCTAATACTGTCCACCGGGCGTGGTTGGAAGTAGGGGAAGGCCTTGGTGTCATTACATTTAGTGGCATGCAGTCCTGTCATTTTGATAGTGAGGTATGGTTTGACAATGTATTGATTACGACACGCTCATCAGATTTTGATAACGATGGTGCTAATGATGGGGTTGAGGTGGATAACGGTTTGGACCCAAGAAATCCGAATGATGCCTCTGCGGATAATGACGACGATGGACTCACTAATATAGATGAAGTTTATTTGGGCACTGACTTTAATAATCCTGACTCCGACTATGATGGCTTGGATGATGGTGATGAGGTGGTGGTATACGCGACAAATCCTCTCGCCGCCGATACTGATGCAGACCAGATCGCTGACGATTGGGAGGTAAAAAACGGAACCGATCCCCTTTCTAATGATGCGATGCTCGATTTTGATGGAGATAATTACTCCAACCTTGAGGAATACTTCGCAAATACTGATCCATATAGCGATTTATCGTTGCCTCTGTTCTTGGGCGAATATCAGCAAAGTTTTGAGCAGAGTGATTACATTGCTCATTGGTTAAGTGATGACGGCTTTGACAAATTTTCTCCAAACTCGCAAGTAGCCATTTCTGGGGTGAATGCTCTAGTCTCTTCTAAAACAAGGCCATCACACTCTGATTTGGTCGGAGATTTTGAGCCGGGCACCCTGTCATTTTTTGCAATGATTGATTCTCCTGCTGGCGTATTGGGTATTGAAGTAGATGGGATTTTCCAATCTGCTTTCGCTCAGGGAGATAGTGTTTGGCAATCTGGCCAGATTGTTATGGAACCTGGCGTTCAGGTTGTCCGATTTAATAATTATGGAAGCTGTCTTGATAGCAATGCACTTCCCTGTCGATTGGCCCGGATTAGGGGAAATGCTTCACCGCCAAGCAGAGTGAGGATTGATGCAATCCAATTTGTTCCTTACGCGCTGGATGAGGACTTAGATGGCATTTCTGATGCTTATGAAATTGAGTACGGACTTGACGAGCTCTATGACGACAGCAGTTTTGATAATGATGCTGATGGTTATACAAACCTTGAGGAATTTTTAGTCGGTACAGATCCGTTAGATGAGTGGAACTTTCCCCGCATTTATTATCATTCACCTAATGACTTCAATGTTGATTTAACGTCTGATGTATTGCTCCGGTCCGATGATTCTGGGAGCTGGCGAGCTTTTAGAGTAGAGGCAGGTTTACCGGTAAGCGATAGTGGAATGAATATATACATGGACAAGCGTTGGAAAGCTGTGGCAAAAGCAGATTTTGATGGAGACGGGGATGCTGACATTCTGCTACGTAATGAATCGTCGGGAGGCTGGCACGTATTCTTTGTAGAAGATTTTGCTATTCAAAGTCATGTAAGTGCGAATCTCTATGTTAATCCCGAATGGGAGCTGGTGGCAGCTAATGACTTTGATGCCGACGGCGATGCCGATGTGTTACTAAGGAAAACTGGTAATGCCTCTATTTATATGCCGTATCGCTTATTCATATTTGAACAAGGCACTGTCGTTGAGAGTATTAGATTTCCTATTTGGAACAAAAATATCTGGGCATTTCAGGGGGCTGGTGATTTTAACAAGGATGGGAAAGCTGACGTGCTTGTTCGCAATACGATAAACGGTAGTTGGAGAAGTTTTGTAATGGGTGAAGGTGGGGTAGTCAGCAACGCTCGCCTTGGCATTTTTGCTCATGAAGATTGGCAGTTTGTTGGAATAGGTGATTTTGATGGTGATGGTGATGGTGATGTGCTGATAAGAAAGAGTGGAGGTGGCTGGCAAAATTTTGTTATTGAAGAGAATGCTGTGGTTGAGCATATTCCGCTTAATCTTTATGCCGATGCTAACTTTTTATTTCAGGCGGCAAATGATTATGACGGAGATGGAGATACTGATGTGCTGTTAAGAGACATGGGTGATGGTGCGACGATGCCATATACTCTTTTTAGTCTGGAAGCAGGGGAGGTTGTTGATAATAGCGAATTCAATCTTTGGGCAGATGTTCTTTGGAAACTCCAGTAACTATTCTTGGGGCATCACCAAGAAATTCATAGTTTGTTGATTCGAATTAATAAGAAAATATGTGGTCGGTGTGCTCAGAAGGGCGCCGTTTAAGGCGGCTTCTTATCCCTTTCTGAGTAGTAAGATACCGCGATATTCATTATGTGAGCATAAGTTTATGCCAGAGATAGGTTAAGGCCGTGTATGAGGGGTCTTGCATCGTGGCTGTCGGGTGCTCAATATGATACCTAATCGCAAGCTTTCCCTATCAGGGATAGGTCAAAACTGTATTTTTCTGTAATGGTATGACTATGGCAGGGCGTTTGAATGAAATAATCTGGATTTACTTAAATCCAGATTGTGGCCAATTTTAAGGGGGCTGATGCAGACGTGCTGGTAGAAGATATTCGTCGCGAGAACGGAATTAGCGATGCCGCCTACTACAACTGGAAGTCCAGTTATGGCTGCATAGAGGATTTTCCAGAATACGTTTGCGGAACGCCCTACCTGCCGTAATAGCAAAGCTCATTGACGTAACATGACGTTGTGAGATTTCCCCCCCCCCGCGTGCTGTCTGTTGCCATAATCGGTACGGTGTTTGTGTGGCTAGTTATTTTTTGGCAGCAGCACAGCCGGTATGATTGTAACCATCCTGGCAAATCCATAGCTGATCGGAGAGAGGCTTATGTCGATAATCCCCGTTGTAATGGCCGGAGGTTCCGGTACCCGCTTGTGGCCACTGTCCCGCCAGCTCTACCCTAAGCAATTTTTACCGTTATTGGGAGACCGGACGATGCTGCAGGAAACCTGCGCCCGTATGGAGGGGATGGACTGTGAGCCGCCGCTTTTGATCTGCGGTGAAGACCACCGCTTTACGGTCGCGGAGCAGCTACGCCTGGCTGGACAGGCAGGGGGGAAAATCCTGCTGGAGCCGGAGGGGAGAAACACTGCTCCGGCTGTGGCGCTGGCTGCTTGCTACGCCTTGGATAATTCCCTGGAAGGGGGTGATCCGGTGTTGCTGGTTTTGGCGGCAGATCACGCGATTGGGGACGCAGTATCATTTCGCCAGTCTGTTGCGGCCGCTATCCCATTTGCACGGCAGGGAAAGCTGGTCACCTTCGGGATTGTCCCTGACTCTCCCGAAACGGGATATGGTTACATCAAGTGTGGGGCTCAGTTTGCCGGTGGCCCTGCCTTGGAAGTGGCAGAATTTGTCGAAAAGCCCTCTATGGAGGTGGCGGAATCCTATCTGGCACAGGGGGGGTACTTGTGGAACAGCGGTATGTTTCTTTTCCGTGCCGACCGCTACCTGGAAGAGCTGGCCAATCACCGCCCGGATATCCTTGCAGTTTGTCGGGAGGCTATGGCAAAGGCCCAAGAGGATGAGGACTTTGTCAGGCCAAACAAGGCGTTATTCCTCAACTGCCCGGAAGACTCCATTGACTACGCGGTAATGGAAAAGACGCCCTCGGCGGTAGTTGTGCCTATGGATTGTGGCTGGAGTGACGTCGGCTCGTGGTCAGCATTGTGGGATGTGTCAGACAAAGATGAGCAAGGCAATACCCTTAAAGGCGATGTTATGGCACTGGATACCCATAACTCCTATGTGCAGGCGGACCGGAAGCTAATTGCCACCCTCGGACTGCGAGATATGGTGGTCGTAGAAAGCGACGATGCACTTATGGTTGCGGACAAATCCCGAGTTCAAGAGGTTAAGGCCATTGTGGCCAGCCTTCGTGAACAGCGGCGTAGTGAGGCGGATGTTCACCGGAAGGTTTTCCGTCCGTGGGGCTACTACGATT
>Ga0209273_10002009_pt1 | contig 16473 bp, 17 predicted proteins | sample tdAd471_FD_187126 | JGI IMG/M metagenome (GOLD analysis project Ga0209273, IMG submission 187126) | Marine sediment microbial communities from the Atlantic coast under amendment with organic carbon and nitrate - tdAd47.1 (SPAdes)... | ecosystem: Environmental > Aquatic > Marine > Coastal >...
TCGTCCACCACAAAACAGGGCGAAGGCACGCGGCGGGCATCAAAGCCGTCAAAGGGATTGTTAGCCAATGGGTTCTTTCCGAATCAGACCAGGTCGAAACCGGGTTCTTCGATTACTGCCCAGGGCAGACCGTATTTGTTCATGTCTTCCATGAACGGATCAGGGTCCATCTGCTCCATGTTCCAGACACCAGCCTGTTGCCACTTACCTTCCAGCATCATCTTGGCACCGATCATGGCCGGTACGCCGGTGGTGTAGGAAATCGCCTGGGACTGAACCTCGGCATAACATGCCTGGTGATCGCAGATGTTGTACAGGTAAACAGTTTTCGGTTTGCCATCTTTCACGCCCGTTACCACGCAACCGATACAGGTTTTGCCCTTGGTGCGCGGACCGAGGCTGGCCGGGTCAGGCAGCAGGCGCTTCAGGAACTGAATCGGCACAATCTGCTGGCCATTGAATTCCACCGGTTCGATGCCGGTCATGCCCACATTGCCCAGCACTTCCAGGTGCTTCAGGTAGCTTTCGCCGAAGCTCATCCAAAACTGGGCGCGTTTCAGGCTGGGGAAATTTTTCACCAGCGACTCCAGCTCTTCGTGGTACATGCGGTAGATGTTGTAAGTACCCACTCCGTCCGGGCAGGTGAAGGACTGCTTGGTGGACATCGCCGGGGTGGTAACAAACTCACCGTTTTCCCAGTGACGGCACTCGGCGGTCACTTCGCGGATATTGATTTCCGGGTTGAAGTTGGTGGCAAACGGGTAACCGTGGTCGCCGCCGTTAACGTCGATGATGTCCAGGGTATGGATTTCATCAAAGTAGTGCTTGGCGATGTACGCAGTGAACACGTTGGTGGCACCAGGATCGAAACCGGAACCCAGCAGTGCCATCAGCCCTGCTTCCTTGAACTTGTCCTGGTAGGCCCACTGCCAGCTGTACTCGAACTTGGCGGTGTCCAGCGGCTCGTAATTGGCGGTATCCAGGTAATTGACGCCCGCTTCCAGGCAAGCGTCCATAATGGTCAGATCCTGGTAGGGCAGCGCCACGTTGATCACCAGGTCCGGCTTGACGCGATTAATCAGCGCCACCAGCTCCGGCACGTTATCGGCATCCACCTGGGCAGTCTCAATGGGACGATCCAGTTGTGCGGCGATATGTCGGCACTTTTCCTCGGTGCGACTGGCCAGCACGATCTCCTCAAACACCTCGGGAAGTTGTGCACACTTGTGGGTTACCACGCCACCGACACCGCCGGCACCAATAATCAGTACTTTTGCCATAACTGATTCCTTCAATAACTAAGGATTAATTTAAAAATGATGAATTTTTTGTGAGTGCACGTAAGCCATCACGAAAAAACACCCTTTTAATCTCGCTCGAAATAAGTGTAACCGTTCAGACTATTACTGAACGTCTGCAACATCTTACGACGTTCTGTGACACTGATATTACCGGACTTGACCGCCGCCTCGGCGCCCACCCGGAACTGCTCGTACAGCTCCTTGGGGTTGTACTCTACGTAGCTGAGTACGTCACCGATAGTGTCGCCCTGGATTTCTTCCACAAACTCAAAGTCGCCATCACCATCAATGCGCACACTGACCACGTGAGTATCACCAAACAGGTTGTGTAGATCACCCAACGTTTCCTGGTAAGCACCCACCAGAAAAACCCCCAGGTAATATTCCTCACCCTCTTTCAAATCGTGCAGGGGCAGCGTGCGGGTTTCCCCGTCAGCATTGGCGAACAGGTCCAGCTTGCCGTCGGAATCACAGGTCAGGTCGGCGATCACCGCCTTGTTTTTGGGCTCTTCATCCAGTCGGTGAATGGGCATGATCGGAAAAATCTGGTCAATGGCCCAGGAATCCGGCAGCGACTGGAACAAACTGAAATTACCGTAGTAAATATCGGCCAGTGCCTCGTCGAGGTTTTGCAGTTCCGGAGGAATACGCCGTAACTTCGGCAACAGCTGACGGGTCCGTTGCAGAATTTCCAGGTAGAGATTTTCCGCCAATGCCAACTCACGCAAGGTTGCCTGCCCCTGACGGAACATACGGCGCATTTCCTCACGGTAGTGGGCCGCGTCGTTGCAGCACTCCTGAACATTGTCTTCACCCAGCAGGTCGAGTGTCGCCCACAGGTTGGTCAGGGATTCCGCACAATCCTCGGGCAGAGCCTCAGGCAGGCCGTTGGATTTGAAATAGCTGACATCGAGAATATTGAACAGCAGCAAGGACGAATAGGCGACCGTAGCCCGGCCCGACTCGGTAATGATGGTCGGGTGAGGCACATCGTAACTGTCCAGCGCCTCGCTGATGGTCTCGACGATGTCCACACAGTACTCTTCCAGAGAGTAGTTCTTGCTGTGGGTTTCGTTGGTGTTGGCGCCGGTGTAATCCACCGCCAGGCCGCCGCCGAGGTCGAGGTAACCGAGGGGCGCACCCTCCTTCACCAGGTCCACAAAATAGCGGCAGGCTTCCTGTACCCCGTCGCGAATATTGCGGATATTGGGTATTTGGGAACCGATGTGATAGTGCATCAATTGCAGGCAATGCAGCATGTCCGCTTCGCGCAGCTGGTCTACCACCTCAATCAGCTGGGTAATAGTCAGGCCAAACAGCGAGCGTTCACCGCTGTCTTCAAACCAGTGGCCTTCCACCTTGGCAGCCAGTTTCACGCGCACACCAATCAGCGGCTCAATGCCGAGTCGCTTGCTCTGTTCCAGAATGATGGCAAGTTCCGAGGGTGTCTCGATCACGAAAAAGCATTTCAGGCCGAGTTTGCGCGCGTGCAAACCCAGTTCGATAAATTCCGCATCCTTGTAGCCATTACAGACAATACAGGCTTCGCGGTCCCGCAGGTGGGACATGGCGATAATCAGTTCTGCCTTACTGCCCGCCTCCAGGCCGTGGTGATACTGGCCACCGTATTTGGCAATTTCCTCGACCACGTGACACTGCTGGTTCACCTTGATGGGGAACACGCCGCGGTACTCGCCGCGATAGCCCTGCTGTTTGATGGCCGCGGCAAAGCTCTCGTTGAGGCAGGCGATGCGATCGTCCAGCAGGTTTTCAATGCGCAGCAGCACGGGCATGGCATGGCCGCGATCTTCCAGACCGGCGACGATATCCATCAGGGATATGCTCAGGGGACGCTTTTTGCGGGGAATCAGCACCGACATTTCGCCCCTGTCATTCAGGTCGAAATAACCGGCACCCCAATCGTTGACGCCGTAGAGAATGGCTGAATCAGCTGTACTCCACCCTTTTTGCTCGGGGGCATTCAATGCTGTATCCCCGGGTTGTCCACGCCGGCAGGCGGCAGTGGCAGAAAAAACGTCATCATCCTGTTCATGATAAGTACCCCCAGAAAAACAGATAGAAGAGCAGTACCACCATCCGGAGAAACCAGTCTCCGAACCCGAGCCACAACGGCAAAATTGTTACCCGCTGCAGTCTGAGACAAATCGCAGGGGGGCGCCACTTTCACAAAAAAATATGAACGAGAAAAGACAATTCTAGAACAGGAAAAAAGAAATTCCGACCCGCCAGTCTCTCGGGGTCACATTGAATTGCCCGCTGAGCCCGGCCGCTGATGCCAGCGGCCAGCAAACAAGCCGATTTTGAGTGACGGTGTTACGCCATATCCGGCCAGGGATTGGCCTGATCGAACACCACATCGAGCTCATAACCCGGCACAGACATGCCCTGACGGGTAATTTTGATGCCATTTTCCTCAATCACTGGCTCGCCAAAGCGGTAGATGACATCCAGCTGACCGCGATCCGCCCTGGCGGCATAGTCAGCTGCGGCCTCACGGGTTTTTTCGCGCTGTTTCTGGTATTGCGCCATGGCATCGCCATAACGGCGGGCCAGCATGGCTTCAACTTTCTGGGGAGCTACCACCACTGCGGTGGCATTGTTGCCGCCGAAACCCTTGGAGTTGATAAAGGCCAGCTCCATGCCGCGCTCGCTGGTATCCAGATCCTGCAGCGGATAGCTAAGATGTTTCTGGTGCACATCCTCGGCGACGGAATCAATGGTTTTGATACCGGGAATCAGCTGGTATTTAAAGGTGCCCAACGCCGCCATCATCTGATCGCCGCTGGCGGAAGAAATGGTGTGGCCCACATAGGACTTCACCGCGGTTACCGGCCAATCCGAGATACCGAACGCCCCGGCAACGGAATCGAATATTTCCGACTCGGTAACCCGGTTTGCTGGCGTGCTGGAACCGTGGGCATGGATAAAACTGTGCTCTCGAACCGCCTCTTCACCGAAGGCCGCCACGGCGGAAGCCACCGCTTTGGCAAATGACACGTGGTTACCGGCACCGGGGGCGGAAATAGATTTTTTCAGGCCATCGGCGTTAATAAATACATCGGACACCGCACCGTGAATATCGGCGCCCAGCTCCATCGCCAGGGCATCGTCCATCAGCACCACAAACTGGGTGCCCTCCGCCAGGGTAAAGCCGCAGTTGTCACCAAAGGGTCTGCTGGCGCGACGCCAGTTGGGAATGCTGGAGCCGTCGAGCTTACAGAGCCCTTCATCGGTACCCAGGGCACCCATATTGGTGAAGCCTTCGAAAATTTCCGGGGTCAGGCTGGCTTCAGCATTGCCGACAATGGCCACCCGGCGGCGACCACTGCGAATATCCTTGACCGCTGCCTGCAACACGTACAGAAACGACGCACAAGCACCGGTGATGGCCTCGGTGTGGCCAACACTGCCCAGCACGTACGCATTCACGAAATCTGCCGGCATGGTATTCAGACCCAGCGCCAGTTGCTTGGAGGTAGTGCGCTCACCCTTTAGACGGTTTTGCAGCAGGCCACCAAAACCCTCGGGGCCACACTGACCGAACACGCTGGAACCGTACACACCGATTTCATCCGGGTGCACCGAGGCGGCAATGGTTTCCCAGGGCACGCCTACGGAATGCAGCGCATCGCTGGCACCGAGCAGGGCCATTTGCAGACCACGGGGATGAAAACGGGAATTGTATTGTTCGGCAGGATCAAAACCGGAAGGCAGTTGACCGGCGGCCTGGGCAGCCTGGCTATCGTATACAGGAACCAGGAATTCACCGTTATCCTTGCTGCGCACCTCGAAGCTGCCGTTTTCGGGTTCTACCTGCCAGTGGCCAGGGACTTTTCCCGGCATATCGCGGCGACCCAGCTTGAAACTGACCTGGCCATCGTCACCCGGCTGCACCTTCACACGTTTGTGAGCCAGCACCTGGTCGGGATCATAGAGAGAAGTTTCAAGACGACGGATCAGGGTTCCGTCGAGCACCTGTCCGGCATATTTGGCCGCTACAGCAGCAAGGTCGAGGCTATTGCCATCGCCATCCCGGTAGCATTCACCGTCCCAGCTCACCAGCGACATCAGGCAGGCCAGCGCGGCAATGGTTTCTTCACGCTCTTGTGCTGGAAGGGAATCCAGCACCATGCGGCGAAACGCCTGGTGGGAAGAGCTGCGACCGGCGGCATTGTAGCCACCAAAACCGACAATAACGGGTAAAGCTTGCATAGGAAACCGGGTCCTGTAGAACTGCATGATTCAATTGATTGACGCAGTCTATCAATCATCCGTCATTGATTTTTGTCCATTATGGCCATATATTTTCCCATTATGGCCAAAAAACCCATTAATCAACCAAAACCTCTACAAGTATGCACTCTGCTGTACCACAACCTGCTCGGCACCAGCGCTACACTTCCCGTGGAAATGCTGCGTACCGCAGAGGCTGCCGAGCGCGCCATTAACCCCGAGGCAAAAACCATAGCCGCCTGCACCCTGTCCATCGACCAGGAACCCGTGGACTCCCCCTCCGGTTTTGCCATTCAGCCCTTTGCCACCGTGGACGAAATTGAACACTGCGATATCGTCTGTCTGCCCGCCCTGTGGCGCAACCCGCGACCAGCCCTGAAAAAATACCGCGCCTATGTACCCTGGCTGCAACAGCAAGCAAAACAGGGCGCGGTGATGATCGCCGTGGGTACCGGGGTCTGTTTTCTAGCGGAGGCGGGATTGCTGGACAACCAGCCCGCCACCACCCACTGGCATTACTTCGACCAGTTCCAGAAGGACTACCCAGCGGTGGACCTGAAGCGCCAGTACTTCATTACCCAGGCAGGCAACCTGTATTGCGCCGCCAGCGTGAACGCCATGGCGGAACTGATGGTGCACCTTGTGGCTCGCCTTTACGGTCGCCACGCCGCCACCCAGGTGGAGCGCAACTTCTTTCACGAAATCCGCAGCTCCTTTGAACCCACCAGCTATTTTTCCGACAACGTGGAATATCACCCGGACGAACAGGTGGTGCAGGCGCAGATCTGGTTTGAAGATAACTTCAGCAAGCCCATCAAAATCAGCGACGTGGCCAAACAGTTCGGCTTCAGCATGCGCACCTTCGACCGGCGCTTTAAAAATGCCCTCGGCAAAACCCCGCTGCAATATTTACAGCGCACCCGCCTTAACAACGCACGGGAGCTGTTACAGAAATCGAATTTATCGATCTCGGAAATTGCTGTTCACTGCGGCTACCAGGATGCGGCGGCGTTCAGCAAAATCTTCCATCGCCAATTTGGCACCTCGCCCATGAAATACCGGGAGACGGTGAGAGCGAAGTTATTTAGTGCACATTAAAAAATAGGGAGGGGGGAAGCCCCTCCCAAACCATCACTTATTCAACTCAGCGAGATCACTCAGGCCATTTTTCAGCCCCGCTTCTTCAAGCAATGAGTCAACCAAAGGCGCCATGGCACGGTGCTTTATTGCACTATTTACAAGCGCTTCCGGCAAGCTACCCGTGCCTTCTTTTTCCTCGCCAACTCTGTGTGAAACGCCTGGATTTAACCCCTCGACATTAATGATCTTCATGTCACTGATTTTTTCCATCGGACGCACACTTTCGCGAATTATATCGGGCAGCTTATCCTGCAGGTTCAGAATCCGCTTCAGCGAGACCTGGGCATCGCTGAGTGCATTTAATGCCTCATTCATTAGACGCGTACCCTCGGCGTCGATCTTGTAACGCTCCTCATCGGCCAGCGCTTTAATGCGCACAGACTCTGCCTCGGCTTCAGCAGATATTTTCTTCGCATCCGCCGCATCTTTGGCAGCCTCTTTTTCTGCCTGAGCGGCAACCCTAATTGCCGTCGCACTTTTTTCTGCTTGCTTTTGCGCCTCAATAATTTCGATGCGTTTTTCTCTTTCTGCGATCTCTATTTCCCGCGCAGTGGTCACCTCTTCCGCCGCTTTTACCGCAGAGGATCGGGCCACATTGGCCTCCTCGTCAGCCAGTGACTGCGCTTTTGATTTCTCGGCCACAGCAATTTGGCGGTCCTGCTCTGTCAGTTCAATCGCTTTCTGACGATTAATTTCCTGCTCTTTGAGCACCCTGTCCTTTTCAATTTCCTTGGCCTTGAGCTCTTTTTCTTTTTCGATTTCTGCCGCACGGACCAACTGCTCCGCTCCGATACGCGATTCTTCCACCTCTCGGTTGGCCTGGATTTCTGCCTGCTCGGCCTCGCGTCGACGCTCGGCCTGCTCGCGCAAAATCGAAGCATTCTGTTCAGCCTCGCGCACCTTCACTTCACGATCCTGCTCAAGCTCGGCATAGCGCTTTTCCTTGCTGATCTGCAATTGTTCCTGGGCTGCAGCCAAATTCTTGCTCTCGATCTGCACCGAGGTTTCCTGCTCAATGTCATTCACTTCTTTGCGGCGCGCCTCAATAGAGCGGGTCATCTTCGCCAGACCTTCGGCATCGAAGACGTTATCGACCGTAAAGAATTCCTTCTTTGTCTGGTCCAGACCAGTCAACGAAACCGACTCCAGCTCGAGACCGTTTTTCAGCAAATCCTCGGAGACGACCTGCTGTACCTTCTGCACAAACTGGGCGCGCATCTCGTGCAGCTCGTCCATGTTCATTTCGGCCGCCACTGACCGCAGTGCATCAACGAACTTGCCCTCGATCATGTCTTTCAGCGCATCCGGGTCGAGGGTGCGGCGACCCAGTGTCTGTGCCGCGTTGGCAATGGCTTCCAAGTCCGGTTTTACCCGCAGGTAAAATTCTGCCAATACGTCCACGCGCATCCTATCCTTGGTGATAAGCGCAGCAATCTCCTTGCGCGACACCTCAAGACGCAGTGTATTCATATTGACTGGGATAATTTCGTGCAACACCGGCAACACCATGGCGCCGCCGTTCATGATGACTTTCTGGCCACCAAAACCAGTGCGAACAAAAGAGCGTTCTTTTGAAGCTCGCTTGTAAAGACGAGCGAAAACGATACCAATTGCCAATAGAGCAATAAAGATAATGCCTGCCATCAAGAGAATATTTCCTAAGTTATACATTGTCGTGTCCTTGCGTTAATTGATTACAGGAGGTTGCTGTTATTGAGTGTAATTACCCGAAAAATATTGCCCCGCTGCTCAGTGATCAGTACCTGCTCGCCCTTCTGGAAGACGGCATGATCATCATCCGGTTCCACCATGATGTAATGGGTGGTACCAAACTCGTCCTTGAAACGAGCTTCGGCGGGAAATCCTTTGCGCGCTTCACCGACCGTGACGGTGGCGACATTGCCAATAAACTGAGATGTGGAAATGGCTTGTGTTTCGTCCCTGGTGATAAATTTACCCAACAACGATGTGAGAAAGCGCACCACTGGCAGGCAGATGACAAAAGCGGGAATAGCTATCAGCCAACCAGGCAGTAGGCGGGCAAACAGACTGTTGACCATACCCTGCATGAAATAACCGGCCAGACCGAAAGAGGTGAGAAAGGCTATCAACAACACCAACATTGGCACCCGCCCAAAGTTGATCCACCCCAGAAACTGAGAAAGCCCACCCTGCTGCCCCACCTCTATTTCGGCATCGAATTCAATTCTGGGAAAAAGCGAATCCAAAAGGTGGGAAAAACCAAACCCGATAATGGCCAATGCCCCTTCAAAAACGGCAATGAGCAACATCAATCCAATAGAGGTGGCAAAAATTGTATTTTCTTCAGCTAACCAGAATTCCATTTCCAACCCTTTTTTATTCTTCCTGTTGTGCCTTAAGACGCGCTAGGCGCTCCTGGATTTTGTTATTCCTGGCCAGCTCCTCCAGTTCCGCCAGTTTTGCAGGATTGGCACTAGAAAAGCCTTGCTCCACGCCGGTATTTTTTTCCAGAATACGGTCGAATGAGGAGATAGCTTTTTCTGCTTTGTGAGAGGCAACTCGCCCCTCTTCCACGGTGGCAACATTGCTGCCCTGTTCATTCTGGATGGTTGCACTAAACTGTTTTAGCGACTCCTGCATCTCCCGCCGCTTAGCCTTCAGCGCCTGGATATAGCTGCTCAGCTCCGCCAGCTTGTCATTGTTATCCGCGATGCTCCGCTCAAGTACTGGAATCTGGGATTCAATATCCATCTGCTTCTCGATAGCCGTACTGGCAAGATCATCACGTCCCTCTCGCAGTGCAACCCGGCTCTGCTCCTCAAGGTTCGCGTGTTCATCGTTGATAGTTTGCAGACGCTTGCTGGCCATGTGTTTCTGGGCTTCCAGCATGCCTAACTCCCGGCGCACTTCATCAATGGCATTGTCCACCTCACGAATGGCTTCCTCCATCACCATGGCCGGGGCGGCGTTCTCAACGCTGTCCACCAGACTGTTGGCCGACGCAGAGATGATGCGTCCTATGCGTACTACCAGACCCTCTTTCATAGTTATTCTCCTTGAACTTGGGGTGTATGAAGCGCCGTTTCCAGCAACGGCCGCAGTTTTTGAAATTGCTCTGACAGCCGTTCCGGGCTGTAGCAGGGGGAAATATTGGTCGCTGCCAAGCGCAACAGTCGGTCCATGCATTGGAAAAATCGCAACATGAGAACGCCTTCAAGGTTTTTGATCTGCTCACTGCTCTCGAAGCGTGACTTCTGGGCAGCGATGGCATTTAGATCGGGAAGGATAGCGAAGAAAATCTCTAAGATTTCCGAAGAGATACCCTCCTCAATCTCAATTTCCTTAACCTTGCCTCGCAGCCCGGAAAGGTATTTGGTATTCGCGGCCACACTGGCAGCCAGAGAATGGTGCTGATCCTGCTGCTCGCGGACGAGGCGAATCAGCTCACGTAGTTTTTCACTTTGGGTATTGGCCCCGTTGGCATTGAAAGCGACAAGAAAGTCGTAATCTTTTTGGGGAAGGCGGGCACTGATGGTTTGACTTTTTACAAGCATTTCGCAACATCCATATCGCAACGCATACAAATGTATGCGCATATTCCCGACCCGTCAACACCCGACTCAACAACACCAAAGTCTGTTACAGAAATCGAATTTATCGATCTCGGAAATTGCTGTTCACTGCGGCTACCAGGGTGCGGCTGCGTTCAGCAATATTTTCCACCGCCAATTTGGCACCTCGCCCATGAAATACCGGGAGACGGTGAGGGCAAAGCTGTTTAGTGCGCATTGAGGCCAGCGTTTAAGTTGTCTGTAAAACAGGGCAGTGAAATACTAACTGCGACCCCGCTATGACACTGGCGAGTCGGGATTGGCAGGGGAAGCTAAAGGAATCTACATGTTTATGGTACTGAGCTTTGCCACCGTGGCACTCCTGTTGGTCACGCTGCTTCCCCTGAGTCGATGTCAACATTGGTCCATCCGGGGGATGGACTTCCCCCGCATGCAATTCGCCGTGTTGACCATGCTTCTTCTGCCAGCCCAGTTACTGTTCCTCGATCTAAAAAACCTGACCACATGGGCCTTGGTAATTCCGACGCTACTCTGTCTCGCCTGGCAATGTTGGTGGATTGCACCCTACACACCATTTTGGCCACGGGAGGTGCAGACTTCCAAGGAAAGAAATTCAGACCGCCACCTGAGTATCATGACGGCCAATGTCCTGATGCCAAATCGCAATGCCGAATCCCTTCTCGCACTTGTCAGAGAACATAAACCGGACGTACTGGTCACACTGGAATCCGATCAATGGTGGCAGGACCAACTCGACTCCCTGCAACCTGATATGCCCCATACCATCAAGTGTCCCCTGGACAACCTCTACGGGATGCACGTGTATTCCCGCCTGCCCCTCGACGAGTCAAAAATTTCTTTTTTGGTGGAGGATGACGTCCCCTCCATGCATGCGCTGCTTCAATTGCGCTCCGGGGATCCAGTCAGGATTCATTTTTTACACCCGGCACCTCCCAGCCCCACCGAAAACCTCGAATCAGCCGAGCGGGATGCCGAACTGGTGGTTGTCGCACGGAGCATTGCGGACAGTTCACAGCCACTCATCGTCACCGGCGACCTCAACGACGTGGCCTGGTCTGCAACCACCCGTCTGTTTCGCAAGCTGAGTCGCCTACTTGATCCGCGCGTGGGCCGGGGGATGTTCAATACCTTCCATGCAAACTACCCTTTTTTGCGCTGGCCGCTGGACCATCTCTTTGTCAGTCAGCACTTCACTTTTATTTCCCTACAACGCCTTCCACCCATCGGGTCTGACCATTTTGCTCTGCTCGCGAAACTCGCCTTTACGCCGACACAGGGTGGCGAGCAGGAAGGGTTGCAAGCTGAGCCCTCTGATAAATCATGGGCCACCGCCATGATGAACAAACAGAATGTGAGCCAAACAGATGTGCCCGACCCCGGGGAGTAGAACCTGCCGTCACTGGCCAGCGCAACACCACTCGAGATCAGATCAGCAAAGCGTTTCAACAAGCCCCCCTGGATACCCGCCCATGAAATACCGGGAGACGATCAGGGCGAAGTTGTTTAGTGCGCATTGAGCCTATTCTGTGTCTGTTGTGAGGTTGCCTCTCAACACCTGCAATGGAATACTGTGCAGACGCCAAACAAGGACGCATTGAACGCAAAGGAAGCGCTATCGTGGGCTATTCGACTTTCCCCAACACAGTTTTCACCTCATCCCAGTCTTTTTTTAATATCAGGCAGAAAAATGCCCTGATAACGCCGCCCCCAAATCAGAAAATTCAAAATTATTTCTTTAATATCATTGCGATAGAGAAACCCGGCATTGCCCCGATAACTTATTATAAGGGCGCCCCGATAATAATGATTATGAGGCCGAAGGCCTCATTAACAGACTGTTATGTAGCTAGGAGTTCTACATGATAGAAGCCAGCATCATAAAGACACTACAAATTGTTGGCATAGCACTCATTGGTTACAGCTGCTACTTGTTAGTTTTCCATGATGCTCTTCTTTCAAAATCCGGCATCGAATATGGAATTATCTTGTTTGGCATCGGCTGTACCGCCCAAGCCATTCGAGCAAAAAGGGTTTTGCATGATAAATCCAAATGAGAGAAGAAACCCTTTTAATGAACCAAAGCAACATAACAAGGCAATCAAGTTCGTTACAGGGCTTCGCCCTTCCACGGGACGCAAAAAGCTTCGCTTTTTCCGCCCCTTATTGCGGCGTTATGCATTTACATGAAGATAATCGCTGACTTCGTAGAAAAAGAAAGAGCTGTATCCTTTTCAAGAAGATTGAGAAGAAAAGGGATACCGACTCATGTTGCGATTTTCAAAGGAAACAATACACACCTCTATGGAGGCGGTCCAAAGACATTCGGTGTATGGAGTTTGGTAGATTGCCAACATAATGATGCGGTAATTTTACTAAAAGATAAGGGGCATAAAGTCGAATACTCTCTCTCAGAGGATCAAATGCAATTGTTAGAAAATGAAATTGGCGTGGCACAACTCAAGAAAGTGCGGAGAGATATTGCTGTTTTCGTTATCGTATTCATCAGCGTAATGTTTTTCGTTATTTGGTCATGGTTTGCAAATGCATAACAAAAAAGTGGTGTGGGACTCCGGCGCTTACGCACCTCCGCCCCACACTTAGGCGTTAAGTGGTTAGAGCACCGTGCTAAATTTTTTTAAAGTACTCATATTTGGAACTTGGGTTACTTTGACTCCAGAGCCAGTAGACTTGGTGCCACCCGCTTTGGAAATCGTTTTAGAAGACCCGATATCTGCGCTAACGCCAGGGGCGCACCTTAGAATTGACGTTAGCCAACACATTACGGGAACCGATGTGATATCAAAACTTGATCGGGCAAAGGAATTTATGGCTCCTAAGTGTCTTACTGCGGAGCTGTTTAGTACAGAAGGTAAAGTCTATCTCCTTGACCACTTATATCAGTCTGTGGATAAGGAAACTACTGAACTTGTACTTACTAGAGATGTAGGTGTGCCAGCAGATACGGATTTCGTCAAAGTAGTTGTTGAGTCATGTAAGCCAGTAAGCGAGGTCATTATCAAATGGTCAAACTTCAAGATATGAGCGTGTGTCACTTAACAAGTAAGTCGTGCGGGACTCCGGTGCTATCGCACCTCCGCCCCACACTTAGGCGTTAGGTGTCCCATGCAAGCTAGAGGTTATGATGTTATTTTTTTAGCCGTTCTATATATTGCTTATGGGACCTACTCAGTTGTAGCCCATGCTTTTTCTGAACACACAGTAGATCCTATTCAAACAGGCATATTTATATTTTTTACGGCTATAGGGATAGGACTTTTATATAAAAGAAATATAGCCAGAATTTTAGCTCTTTCCTTTTCTTATATTGGTATGTCCATAGCCTTGTTTTTCATCATTCAAGGTGAATACGGAGAATATCAGCTTACTTACAATGGAAACCTTCTTCATCAAAGTGAGTCTTTTGGGGTATTAGTTGCCCTCATGCTTATTGTTTTACCGCTAGCTATACATAACTATATTCTGCATAGGTCAACTACACGTGCCATATTTAATCAACGCACCTAACAAGGTACAGCACAACGCGGCTGCGCCGCTCGGACAGCCAAACCTTCTGTTTGTCTGCCCGTGTGCACGGCGTTAGGGCTAAAGATGGTGCTTATCGCGCTAGGTGCTTTGTTTATTGCTTGGGTTCTTATTCAAGTAGCGAGGTATGCAAAAGTTAGATCATGGCATCAAGCAGAAGGGTTAATAACTCACTCCTCTAATGAAACATTCAAGCAACCCGAAGTGTTCGTTGTGATCGAAAAAGTTAAGCCAGTAGTGGAATATACCTACGAGGTAGAAAACCAAAAATACACTGGCTCTGCAATATCTATAGAAGATCGGACTCTTAAGGTAAATTCAGAGTCAAAAGCATATCCTTGGCCAAATTTTACGCTAAATCAAAAATGCACGGTCTATATAAACCCCGACAACCCAAGTGACGCTGTGTTAATTAATACAATTCTTCCATATCGTATAAGTCACTATGCAGCTTTATCAATCACAGGAGTCCTTCTGATGCTAATTGGTATAGGTATTAGTTATGCGTAGCCCTAACCATTGCATCAAGATCGCTCACTTTCGTTCGCTGGGACGCCGCTACCGCGGCGTCCCTTATGCAAGACGTTATGACTAAAGGAGTAGTAAATGAAAAACATTATTCAACTTTTAATTATTCTAATCTCAACAAACTCTCTCGCAAGTGAATTAGATATCGTTTCATCAACAATTGTTTGCAACAAAGCCGATGGCTCAAGCCTCTTTAAATATTCATACCATGTAGGGGCTATCATTAAAAACAAGAGCTCTGAATCCGTAAAAATAATAACTAATTTTAAAACGCCTCAATCGAGTAATATCTCATTCGGAACTATTGTCTTTAGAGGGAAAAGTGTCAAACAATTCCGTTTTGGCTCAGGACACGCAACATTTAATAATCAACCCATAATTCCTAGTGAATCATCTTTAAACTTGGTCACTCTTAGACCTGGAGAATTGACCCAAGTTAGTGGAGTCCACAACACGATAAAACCCTTAGATATTGATGGGGCAATTGTGTCCTATTCATCAATATCTTCTTTTGACGACAGGTTTGGCTATTGGGTCGGCAGCGTTCAGGGCAAAAAACCAGATTTTGTTAGTGTTAGCTCATGCCAGTCATAACAAAAAAGTGGTGTGGGACTCCGGTGCTACCGCACCGCCCCACACTTAAGCGTTAGACGGCTTTCCCCGATACGCCTTATCAATAATCATGGTAGAAACTATTAGGAGAAAAAAATGGAATGGTATTTAGAAGTTTTAAAAAAGTATGCAGTATTTTCAGGTAGAGCCAGAAGAAAAGAGTATTGGATGTTCTTTTTGTTTAACCTAATTATTGCTTTTGTACTTGGATTTATTGAGGGACTGTTAGGTAGTCCAGGCATTGTTGGCATGCTTTACAGTCTGGCAATGTTGATCCCAGGTATCGCAGTATCAGTGAGAAGGCTGCATGATACTGGCCGATCAGGCTGGTGGCTACTCATTGGTCTAATCCCCTTGATAGGTGTAATAGTTTTACTGGTATTCATGATTCAAGAAGGGAAAGATGAGGAAAATGACTTTGGCCAAAACCCTAAATTAGTAGCAGCGTGATCGCCTAACAAACACAGTCAGCAGGGCTCAAAAACCTCCGCTTCGCTATGGTTTTTGAGCCCTGCTGTGAGCGTTAAGCACATAGAGTACGGAGATATATGGAAGAGAATACTTCAGGAAAAGGAAAAGACTCAGTTGTCCCCCCAGAAATAATGAAATGGAATTGGGGTGCATTCATTTTTAACTGGTTATGGGGTATTCCAAATAATACTTATCGTTCCTTCTGGGTTTTATTTCCTTTTGTGGGTTTCTTTATGATTTTTGCTCTAGGCTTTAAGGGAAGCGAGTGGGCCTGGAGAAATAGAGAATGGCAGAGTATTGAGCACTTCAAGCAAGTTCAGAGAAAGTGGGCAAAAGCCGGTGTCATCTTTATTCTTTGCATAATTCCACTAGTTCTCGCAATGATCCTTGGCATAAACAAAATTATCAAAGATTCCGAGCCATACAAAATATCATTTGAAATGGCATCCACCGACATATCAGTTCTTAATGCAATTGGTACTCCAATAGATGCTGGGTTTGTTACTGGCAACCTTCAAACTTCTGGCCCAGATGGTCAGGCAAATTTGAGCTATGAAATGGAAGGCCCTAGTGGCTCAGTTACTGTTTTCGTTAACTCAACAATGATAATGGGCGCATGGACTATTAATTGTTTAGAGGTAGAAATGCTAGATAAATCTCGCAAGGCTATAGTTCAGTGCGAGTAATGTGCTTAACAAGTAAAGACAGCGGACCGATACAAACCTGCTTTCCCCACCGCATCACAGAAACAAAAATACCGCCTCCCGTACCCGAGCAATACTGGGCAGTCAGCACTGACTTGTTATTTCACCTGCCCGTGGATAACCTAGTCACCAAGCGTTTCAACTTAATAAGAAAACCTAATTAACGATAACGAGAGATCAGGTGTTGAATGTCTAACCAAGCCAATACGACCTCATTTCCGCACTGGGCCAGTATCCTCGGGGTAGTGGCCATTATGCTCGGGGTGTTTCTGACCGCCGTGCATGGCAACGAGGTAATGAAACAGGTGGTGATCACCAACAATATGCCTGCAGATGGCGTGATGC
>Ga0209273_10002011_pt1 | contig 16472 bp, 18 predicted proteins | sample tdAd471_FD_187126 | JGI IMG/M metagenome (GOLD analysis project Ga0209273, IMG submission 187126) | Marine sediment microbial communities from the Atlantic coast under amendment with organic carbon and nitrate - tdAd47.1 (SPAdes)... | ecosystem: Environmental > Aquatic > Marine > Coastal >...
ATAACAGATGGCCAGCATTCCTTTGGCGAGCTGATCCTGCTCCTTCAAATTCACGTGGATCTGTTTGATCTTGTTACTGGCCCGATCGGTAAAGTTAAACCGGATATCTCCGTGCGGCCGTAGGCCGCTGCGATCCAGCATCTGCTTCACCTGGGCGCGCATGGCCTTGTGGTGTTCCACCTCCACCCGCTGCTGGTTCAGCTGCCTGTCACGCTCGATTTTCTCGGCGCGCTGTTGGGCCAGCCGGGCCTGTTTCTCATCAACCGCAGCAGTGCCTTTTTTCCGCTTAGGCTGTTTTTTCTGCTTGCGTTGTTCCTGCTCAACGGTTTTCACTTTTTTCTGATCGACCAGCCCCGCTTTCATCAACTGGTCTGCCAGTGACTTTGCCATGGTCAGCATGCCTCTATTGAATAAATAAAAGTCAATGAGCTGTCCCCATTGACCTGCTATGAACCCGACCAACCTTGGGCCGTTCCCCAGCGCCTGATTGTGGACAGGATTATACCAATCAACACGTTGAGCGGCGCATTACAGCGCGCCAGTATCCCAAGGGCCGGGTTACTCAGCGCGCCTCAATGCTGCCAACTTTGAGTCGGAATGGACCGTCGCTACCGTCATAACACATCAGGCCGAGCGCGACGACGCGGTCCGGGACCAACGTTGGACCATCCAGCCAACGTCCGCGAAAGCGTGGACGGAAGCTCGCCAGATCGATTGTCACCTCACCTAAGGAATCTGCTGTCGGGACAAAATCCGCCCAGAATGCGATGCCTCGATTGTCTTCCAGTCGAAAGACGTAACAGCGGCCGTCGCCATGCGCGCACAGCACAATCTGTTGCTGACTTGAAAGGCCCAGTTCGCTGGGTTGAGTACGGATGGAGGAAAAACCTCCACCGCGTGTGTTCGTGACGCCGGAGAACTCCAACACGCCGTCTGCCAGCTGAAAGTCTCCTTCGGAGCGACCTCCCATGACATTGTCATTTACCACGTACCACGTCAGCTCGGGGGCGGCGGCATTGAACAGGGAGAGCCTCATGTCTTCATACTGCCCGATCAAAACCGCTTTGGCCAGCGCCGTTCGCAGCGGTTAGGTGAGTTGTTTTCTGAAAGACTGTCTCTTGTATCAACTTCGAGACAGAACAGCCAGTCATGGCCGGCACCTTCGCCAGTCGTGTGACCCGGACGTTACGTGGGTTGACTGATTCCGGCCAGTGAAATTGTCGTTCTGATAGAGTAGGGTCCAAGGATGCTCTGATATTGAACGCCATCCTATCTCCCGGAGTTTATCAGGGTCGAACTGGCCAAGCGAAAATGAATCCAGATTCTGGACGTAAACGTACTGTTCGCGTCGAGGCGTATAACTGGACCGAAGTTCGGTCTGCTAGTAGAATTTTTCGGATTTCGGTGAGTTCTCTTTATCAAGGCTGGATAGCCCCGTTCGAAACCAACGTACGATAAAGCCAGCAAGCCGGAATCAGCAGAAAACCGACCGCCCAAGGCAACTTGGGAAAACCGGAGATCACGCCTTCAACAGCCGGATTACCCCTTACTTCAGGAAACAATAAATGAATCGATCCAACCTGCACAATCCTTCAACTCAAAGTCCAAATTACCCCTTGGTCAAAACCGTCACGATCGCATCGTTGGCGTTCGTTCTGGCAGCCCTCGCAGATATAGGCAGTCCCAGGGTTGAGGCAGCGTCAAACAACGCCGACGCAGCCCTGTGCTTCACTCAGAACCTGTATTTTGAAGCCAGGTCCGAAGGACGGGAAGGCATGATCGCGGTAGGTTGGGTAGTACTTAACCGCATGGACAGCGACAGGTACCCGGACTCTATCTGCGGGGTCATCTACGACGGTGGTGAGCGGCCTCCGTGTGAATTCAACTGGTGGTGTGACGGCATGAGCGACCGGCCCGCCGAGCCCGAATCCTGGGAACTGGCCCAGGAGATCACCGATCTCATGCTCAACAACCCGCCGGCCGACCCCACCGACGGAGCCCTGTGGTTTCACATGGACAGTATTGAGGTTCCCGACTGGCTGATGCCCAGGGAACGCACACTGCATCTGGGCGCCCACTACTTCTACAAGTGACATTTAGTCCTTTGTCATTCCGCTTCTGGCCACGACCGACTTAAAATGTCGCAGCACGCGGTAAGGAGACTAATCCGGTCACCTGGCGCTTGAAGTAACAGTACAAAACGATTGTGTTAAGGAGGTTGTAGATTTTACCGGCGGCAGGATTCCTGACGCGTGGGTTTACAGAATCTGACTTGTCATTATTGCATCTACTATGACGGACGTCAGGACTCCTGTTAACATCGAGCTTTGAGAACTCACAAGACGACTTCGATGGAGATATGGCCTGGCAGCAGAAGCCGGATACTTTCGAGACCCTCCTGGGGATCCCCGATGGTGAATTCAGTATCCGGTTTTTTCAATACTGATGCCATTGCTGTCCCACAAGCCTCAACGGAGATTCATACGCAGGCAGGATAATGGTGTTCAGGACGTCGCCTGTCGATAGCTGACATGTATCCGGACAGATCCAGTGAGCGACGCTGTACTGATTGGTTAAAGGGCATCGACTTTGGAATACTGGCAACTGGCGAAAGTAAAAAAATGCCGAACTTGATCAATAGATACGCTGCTGGAGGAGTCCTGGGTCCTGTTGTATTTACTACCGTTGCCCTCATTGCAGCAGCAATACGACCCGATTACAGCCATAAACGGGATTTCATCAGCGAACTGGGTGCAACAGGAGTACAGAATGCCGCTTTTATGAACTATGCCGGGTTCGTGGCTGGAGGTCTGCTTACCGGCTCACTTGGATTTGCGTTGTTCAAAATACTGCCCAGGACGCGCACTTCGCTACTGATTGCCTTTTTAGTTGGCATGTTTGGTGCCGGCATCGCCCTGTCGGGTATTTATTCCTGTGATGCAGGTTGCCCACAGGGCTCCGGGTCAATAGCCAATCTGGTTCATAACGCGATCGCCCCCATCGCTTTTCTGAGCCTGATTGCTGCAGCTCTCCTCTCTGGATACGGTTGGCGCCGTTTTACTGGCCTTCGCAGACTGTCGAATTTCTCACTGTTGACCGGCGTTGCTGCCATGGGCATTTTCATCCTGCTTGTACAGTCACTTGAAGCCAGGGAGTTCACCGGATTGTGGCAACGATTGCTGCTGTGCGTACTTTTTTCCTGGTGTATCGTTATCTCGTTGAACACAGGCCAGCTTGCCAGGGAATAGCTTTCATTCCGCTTCCAGATGGTTTCGAAACAGGTTATTCTCGTTGTGCCTTCAGGTTCCTGTTCGAAAAATGATTCCCTTTGTGCCGAAGAACGAGCATTGACACCAGGCGGTACTTCAACTGATGAATCAGGCCGGCAAACTCCATGATGTCACGATTTTTCTTCGGCTGACAATCCGAAGGAAGTGTCTGAGATGAACTTTTCCGCGTGGTTTAAGAGCAGAACTGCCGACCGGGTTCTGGCGCCGGCAAGGGAAATGATCGTCGACCTCGTGGACGACGACAGCGACGTGCTGGAAATCGGCTGTGGCACCGGCGACCTGCTGTTCAGGGCTGCCAAAAAAATCCATCGTGGTGTTGGTGTCGACCTCAACCGGTCCATGATCGACTTTGCCAATAACAGGAAAGTACATGATCACTGCGACAATCTTGAGTTCATCAACGATGATATCAACTCACTGACGGAATTGGCGGCCAGGAGGTTTACTCTGGCAACCAGCACGCTCTGCCTGCATGAGATGCCTGAAGACGATGCCGTTGCCACGCTGGAACTGCTGGACAACATCGCCGGTAGAATTATCATCGCGGACTACGCGGAACCGGATTCCCTCTGGGCCAGGGTGACCATTGAACTGGACGAATTCATTTCCGGACACTACGGTCAATTTACCCGCTATCGCCGCAAGGGCTGGTTACCCTACCTGGCTTCCCGGGCAGGACTCGGCGTGCGCGCCACTATGCCCACACCCATCGATGGTATCAGGATCTGGGAGCTGGCATAGAGCGACCGGGGCGCGGTCAGGGAACCTCTGATCAATTATGGAAGACAACCAGGCAACGGCTCAAGGCAGATAGATCAGCTCAATCATGTGGAGGTCGGCACCTGTAGTGTCGGGACCGATCAACCCGGCATCCGAATAGTGAAAATATCGGTAACCCAGTTCAAAATGCTTATTCAGGGGGATACTGAGCCCACCGGTGAGGGTAAACTGAAAGTGCCCACCGAAGTCTTGAGTACCGTATTGATGCTCGCTGAGCATCGCGACACCTGCTCCCATGTCCAATGAAAATATTTTACGCTGGTTGCCTATGTCAAAAACAACCTGGGGGGTAAATGACACCGTCGCCCCTGTGTCGCTGTCACCATGCAGAACTCCGGCGCTGGCCAGCAGCCGCGTGCTGGATTTCCAGCCTGCCGTAGATCTTTGCAACCATGGAAGTTTAAAACTCGCTCCGACGTCGTAAGCCCTGAATTCCTGTGTAACTTTCGCGCCGATTATGTCAATGCTGGAGAATGTACCGCGAATACTGTAACTGTGTAATGTCTGTTCCTGGCCAATTTCGAACTCAATACCGGTACTGCTTGTCGGCTTCTCCTCAGCACCGGCGGTGTCGAGACCGGGAAAAAGCACAAGCCCCGGGAGCACCCATAAGGCCCGCAAAAGTCTCAAGTGAATTGATGTAACCATCTTCAGGATCAGCCTTCCCCTGTACAGGCAGCAAGGTTAACGTATCGGACCAGCCCAGAATCGCATGGGTCAATGGTACAGTTCATTTTCAAAACGGCAAGATGCTTACTTGACTGCCTAGACCAAGGTTGAACGGACCAACAACTTGCGCCAGTATAGGCCAGCGGCCGGTATGCTTAAGGAAATGCGGCTGTCAACTTGACCTCAATCGACATCCCTGAGGTTCCTTAAATAGTATTAAATGCTCATGCTTGATCAAATTGACGAACGGTTTTTGCGGCTTGCCATAGCTATAGGAATCGGCTTTCTGGTTGGGCTGCAACGAGAATGGGCCACAGGCAAAAGTGTTGGGTTACGCTCTTTCGTGCTTATCGCCACGTTGGGTGGAATAAGCGGAGTTCTGGTGCCGGATCTTGGCCCGTGGCCGCCTGTCGCTGCGCTGGTGGCGCTTGCTTTTGGTCTATTCTTCCACGGGAAAAGTATTGAAGACGCGAAGGGTCCGCATGGAATAACGACCGAGCTTGCGGCGCTCGTAGTTTTCGTGCTGGGGGTTTCCGTGGTCCTGGGCTACGTTACTGAGGGTGTGGTGCTCGGCGGTTTTGTCACTATCCTGCTGCACTGGAAGCAACCTTTACAGGCACTTGTTCACAAGATCGGTGCTAATGACTTTGCAGCCATCGCCAGATTCCTGATTGTCGCGCTTGTCGTACTGCCGGTTCTTCCCAATAAGACCTACGGTTTCTTATCTGTGCTAAACCCATTCCAGATTTGGTTAATGGTCGTGTTGGTTGTGACAATCAATCTCGCCGGATACATAGTACTGCGTGTTGTTGGCTCTCGTTCAGGAGCCACAGTGGCAGGTGCACTTGGCGGGTTGATATCAAGCACAGCAACTACTGTTAGCTATGCCGGCAAGACTAAAGAAAATGACGGTCTTGATGCAATTGCAGCGATAGTTATTTGTGTTGCATCTTCGATAGTGTATGGAAGGGTTTTGTTGGAAATTTCTGTGGTGGCGCCTGGTCTGCTTTCCTATACTTTCTGGCCGCTGATCTTATTCTCCATTTTCATGATCATAGTGGCTGCGATAATAATCAGTCGTGTTTCTTCTGAACAGATAGAAACACCGGAGACTGACAACCCTGCACAACTGAAAGTTGCTCTCATGTTTGCGGCTCTTTACGCTGTGGTCATCTTTGCCGTGGCGGCAGTAAAGGAGTTATTCGGAGACCAGTGGATTTATCTTGTGAGTGCATTGTCAGGACTTACTGATGTAGATGCTCTGACTTTATCCGTGTCGCAGCTCTTTCAAGCTGGAACACTTGATGGTGGCACCGGAGGACGTGCAATCTTCATCGCCTCATTGTCAAACTTGGTCTTCAAGTGGGGCGTCGTACTGACCTTGGGAAATCGACGATTGAAAAAATGGATATCTTTCGCATTCGGATCAGCTGTAATTGTTGGTTTGATCATCATCATAATCTGGCCTGGAAGCCCGACTTAGCGGCTGAATTCTCAAAGATTCTGGCTGATTCCGGGCTAATTGTGGATCCCAGTGGACTGCCTGTTCACCGGAGATACCTTTTTTACCTACAAGCGGTGCGCGCCTGACTGCGCCTGGCCTTTTTTCGGCTGGATAAGCTGGTAAAGTATCGACACACTTCTTACCCACCAGAATAATCCGTCATGTTAAACGCCGCTGCAAAACCCCTGGTAACACTGGTAGAGCGCTACCTCCCCGACCCCTACATATTCGTGCTGCTGCTAACCATGGCGGTCTTCCTCGCCGCCGTGCTGTTTCAACAGCAGACACCACTGGCGGTACTGGGTTACTGGGGCGATGGATTCTGGGATCTGCTCACCTTTTCCATGCAGATGCTGCTGGTGCTGGTAACCGGTTTTATGCTGGCCAGTACACCGTTAATCAGGGATATTCTCGATCGACTGGCCAATCTGTCGAAAAGCCCGGGACAGGCTATTGTCTGGGTCACTCTGGTCTCTATGATGGCGAGTTGGCTGAACTGGGGCTTCGGGCTGGTGGTGGGTGCCCTGTTTGCCAAGGCCCTGGCACGACGTGTTCAGGTGGATTACCGCCTGCTGGTGGCCAGTGCCTATTCCGGGTTTGTCGTCTGGCACGGCGGACTCGCCGGTTCAATCCCCCTGACCATAGCCACCCCCGGGCATTTCACGGAAGCACAGATCGGAATTATCCCCACCGCGGAGACCATTTTCGCCGGTTTCAATCTGGCGCTGGTGGGGCTGCTCTTTGTCAGCATGCCACTGGTCAACCGGCTGATGCTGCCCGGGGCGGAAGAGAGCATCTACGTGGACTCGAGAAAACTGGCGGATGACGCCGAACCCCAGACCAGCAATGACCGTCCGGCCGACAGACTGGAAAACAGTATGCTGCTGGCGTTGCCGGTGGGATTGGCGGGGCTCGTCTACCTGGCACAGTACTTTCTCAACGGTGGCGGACTCAACCTGAACATCGTCAATTTCCTGTTTCTCTCCCTGGCGATTGTGTTGCACGGCACGCCGCGCCGCCTGCTCCACAGTCTGCAACAGGCGATACACGGCGGTGCCGGTATTGTTATCCAGTTTCCGTTCTACGCCGGTATTATGGCCATGATGATGCAGTCCGGACTGGCACAGAACATGTCGGAGTGGTTTGTCGACTTTGCCAGTGCCGACAGCCTGGCTTTTTTTGGTTTCATCAGCGCGGGAATTGTGAATATCTTCGTCCCGTCCGGGGGTGGGCAGTGGGCGGTGCAGGCACCGGTAATGCTGCCGGCAGCCCAGGAGTTGGGTGTGGAGATCAACCGCATCGCCATGGCGGTGGCCTGGGGGGACGCGTGGACCAACCTGATTCAACCATTCTGGGCCCTGCCGGTACTGGCAATTGCCGGTCTCAAGGCCAAGGATGTGATGGGTTTCTGTCTGCTTCAACTGCTGATTACCGGCATAATTATCAGCCTGGTATTGACGTTTTTTTAGTCCGGCTGGCCCCTGCTACTCAACGCTACCGCTGTTTAATCAACGTGTCATACAATACCTGCAACGCCGCGTCCGCCACCGCATTGGAAACGGCAATGTGAAAACAGATCTGCGACGGGCTCTGGTCGATCATGAGGATGGGGATGTGCACGTCGCCCAGTGCGCTGAGCGCCTGGATAATCGGGTAGGCGTTGTTTTTAAGGCCGATGCCCACGGGCGTGAGTATGGTCAGGTTATAGACCACGTCCATGAAGTCGGGCTTGAGTTTCTTATCGATGGCGCGGCGCAGGTCGTTGATGCTGCCCAGCAGGTCGTCCTGGTTCACCAGCACGGCGATGTCGTCCTTGTCGGTGGGGTAGTGATAAGTTGAAATGCCGAATTGCTGGAAGATTCGCAACAGGCTGGCGGTAAAACCGATTTCCTCGCCGAGTACATCCTTCTCCAGGTAGATGTAAGACATGTTGTCCAGCCGCGCGATGCCGACGATGTTCTCCTCCGGCACGCGCTCGTTGAGAATCAAGGTGCCGTCGGTGGACGGTGCATTGGTGTTGCGGATATGAATGGGAATTTTGCGGTCACGGCACTTCAACATGGCATCCAGGTGGAAGACATTGAAGCCCTTTGAGGACAGTAGACGTATTTCCTTGAATGTCAGGCGCGGAATTGCCTGGGCGCCGGCAATGATGCGCGGGTCCACTTCGTAAACGCCGTTGACGTCGGTCCAGTTTTCGTAGGTGTCGGCGTCGAGGGCGTAGGCGATTTCGCCGCCGGTAAGATCCGAGCCGCCGCGTGAAAACACGGCAATCTCGCCGTTTTCGGTCACGCCGTAGTAACCGGGCACCACGGCTATGCCGACGTACCCTGAAAGCTTGGCGATATTGTCGTAAGCCGGATCGAGGATTTTCGCATCGAGATAGGAATCGCGTACCAGCAAACCGAACTCCTCCGGCAAATGGACCCGCGCTTGCATGCCGCACTGTTGAAAATAAGCAGCGATAAAGCGGGCGTTGTAGTGTTCGCCCCGCGACGCCAGGAAGGCGATGCGCCGATCACCGGCCAGGTCTGTGTCAAGATCCTGTTTCAGGGACTGAAGAAGATCATTGACATCCAGTTCAAGTTCATTGGCGATGGTGCTGAATTTGCTGACCACCGCATCGTGGCTGTCGGCCACGGTAACCTTGATGTGCTGCTTGTGAAAATGCTTGCCGGCGGTGGCGATATTGATCAGGTGATCGGTCACCTTGTGTTCGTCGGCATGGCTGGTGCCCGGCGCCGACACTACCACTACGCGCCGCCGCGGATCCTGTTCGACAATGGTCCGGACTTTTTCTATCTGTTGCGCATTGGCGACCGAGCTGCCGCCGAACTTGCTGATAATCCAATCGCGCATGGGGTGTTCAGGCTTCACCGGTCAAGAGGTTCTGACGATTTTCCACCAATGTGGCGAGGCATTCGCGGATGACCTCCATGCCTTCCCGAAGAATCTGTTCCTCGATCAGCAGTGAGGGTAAAAACTTCAACACCTGGTCGTCGGCACCGGCCGTTTCGATCAGCAGGTCGCGCGCGAATGCCTCCTTAGAAGCTTCGTTGGCCATGCCCGGGGCCAATTCCAGACCCCACACCATGCCCAGACCACGTACCTTCGGTTTAAGTTTGGGAAAATCGGTGGCCATTTGCTGCAGCGCATCCCGCATGATGTTGCCCTTGTATTCCACGGCCTGGGCCAGGTCGTTGTTATCCCAGTAGGTTAGGGTTTGGGTTGCCGCCACGAAAGCCAGGTTGTTGCCACGGAAGGTGCCGGTGTGTTCGCCGGGCAGCCACTGGTCCAGCTCCGGACGCATCAGCAACAATGCCATGGGCAGGCCGCCACCGATGGACTTGGACAGGCAGACCATGTCGGGGTGAATGCCGGCACGCTCAAAACTGAAAAAAGTGCCGGTGCGGCCGTTGCCCACCTGGATGTCGTCGATGATCAGCAGAATATCAAATTCGCGGCACAGGGTTGCCAGGTCCTGCAACCACTGCACGCCGGCGACGTTGATGCCGCCCTCGCCCTGCACCGTTTCCACCACCACGGCGGCGGGCAAATCGACGCCGCTGCTGCTGTCACTCAGGAATTGGCGCATGTAGTCGATAGAGTCGACTCCTTCGCCCAGGAAACCGTCGTAGGGCATGAAGGCGGTATTCACCCGGGACCCGTAGGACTCGTCCTTGTAAAAATAGTTGCCGGTGGCTGCCAAGGCACCCATGGTGAGGCCGTGGTAGCCATTGGTAAAGGCAATGATGTTGGAGCGCCGTTTCACCATGCGTGCCAGTTTAAAAGCGGTTTCCACCGAGTTGGTGCCGGTGGGCCCCGTGAACTGCACTTTGTATTGCAGATCACGGGGCCTGAGGATGGTGTCACGAAACTTGGTGAGGAATTCTTTCTTCGCCACCGTGGCCTTGTCCAAGCCGTGTACTATCCCCTTGTGTTGCAGATACTCGATGAGAGCCTCGGTAATCAGCGGATTATTGTGACCGTAATTCAGCGTGCCGGCGCCGGCAAAGAAATCGATATAGCGCTTGCCGTTTTCATCGAACAGCTCGGCACCTTCCGCGCGGTCGAAAATAGCGGGAAAGGAGCGGATATAACCGCGAACTTCCGATTCCATTTCTTCAAATATTCGCATAATGAGTTGCCTACATAGATCAGATCGTTAATCCAGCGATTGCGCGTTTTCCGCGCTGAACGGGCCGATGCGTAACAGCGGCTCCGCTTCATGTCCATTGCCGGGAAAATGCTCAACTTTTAATAATTCGTATTCCTGTAATTGTGTGGTCAAGCGACGCGCCACACCGTCGAACAAGGCTCGCGACGCCTCGTTGGACGGCGACACCGTGGTATCGAGAAACATAACGCCGCTCGAAGCCGATGATTTAAGCACAAAGTGCAGCAGGCGTTTTGCCAAACCTTTGCCGCGCGCTTGCGGCGATACCCCCACCTGCCAGAGAAACCAGGTATCGGGCTTGTCATAAGTGCGCAGGCCGGTAACGAAACCCAACAACTCCCCGTTGTCTTCCGCGACCGCGCAATAATCGCTGAATTGCTGACACAGTAACAGATACATGTACGCTGAATTACGGTCGAGCGTACCGTCCTGTTCCACCAACTGCCAGATGGCGGCGCCGTCGGCGATGGTGGGGTGGCGGATATGTATGTTGTCCACCTCTTGAGATGTGGAGCGGTTCATGAGTGTGGCCCTGTATCGAGTTATTTTGGCGACTGGAATACAGTGTACCGCACTGGCACGAATCATGTCCCTCTCCCAAAGACACAGAAGATCCGTGTTCAGAGGGATTGGTTGGGATTGCAGGGACAACGATGTTTACATTTATAGAACTCCCGAATGCACCTGTCGCAGTATAAAGATACCCGTCCGGTTACTGGTTTCGTGTTCGCTCAAACTCCGCTTGCAGTTCCGGTGACAAAGGGTAAATGTCCCTGAAACGAAATTCGCGATCCTCGAGAAGCTGTAGCTGAAAAGCCTCTCTGTCTTCAACAAGGTCTGCATATTCCAGTACGCGCTCTACCATCTCGGGTGGAAAGAAAAACACGCCCCCGTCATCGCCGACGACGACATCACCTGGCAGCACGGTGACGCCACCGATTCGCACCGGTGCGTTGTACTCCACGCCGAGCCATGAAGTCGTGTGGGGATCTGAAAATCTGTGAAGTACCGGAAAATTCTCAAACCGTGAATCGCGCATGCCTGTCAGGTCCCGCATGCCGCCGTCGATAATAATGCCCGCAGCGCCTCGCATCTGTATCCCGGTGGCACCCATGTCCCCGAAAAGGTTATGCCCGTCGTTGCCGCCCAGTTCGGCAACGATTACATCGTTCGGTTGCGCTTCTTCCGCTGCGCGCGCATAGTAACGCCTGTCCCAATCCCCCTCTTCGGCCAATTGATTCGCTGCCCGTGATAAATCCGGTCTCGGGGGCAGGAAGCGCATTGTCAAGGCCCGGCCCACGACGCGCTTTCCGGGCTGAGTGTTCTGAAAACCGGTGGCGTAATTGAGCCGGTAATCACCCAGGGCACTGAAGATCACCTCGAGCGGAACGTTCCTGAGGCGCTCGAGCTGTGCATCCGTGACCGCCTGTCGTTCAGGCCCCAGCACATCCATGATGGCGGAATAGGAGGTACGATTAGCGCGAAATCCAGCCGGAGCGGGCACGTCGGGTTCAAATGCCTGATCATAGGCACCCTGTCCATATACTGGCAGCGTTGATATCCCGACAAACACAAAGAAAATGGTCAGAAGCAGGCGCATGGTAGATTTTCTCCAGTCATCGATAAATTTTTCCTGCATCAATACTATCCCATATAATTTGCTGACATGGAAAAATAGAAGCACCGCCTGTCGAGACCGGTTCTATAAATTGGGTGATTTAAAGTTGCGTCATCTATCTTTCGCCGGAAAAACAACGTGCGTTTGCTGAGATAGCGCGCGTAAGGACCCCGCGTCTGAAGCGCCTGTTTAATGCTTTTTCTCACCCGTGCGAAAGCTTCTCCAAGGCCCGCATTACGTCGCGCCGGCTCAGAAAGCCCACCAGTTTTCCCGCGTCAGTTACCGGGTAGCGATGAAATTTCTGGCCGCAGAACAGCCTGACGGCATCCACAATCCCGGAGTCCGCATCGATCGTCTGTACGTCTGTGCTCATGTAATCGGCCACGTGTCCACCGTATTCGCTATGGTAGCCGGCACTCATGGCAATGCGAATGCAATCCCGTTCCGTAAGTATGCCAATCAGCTGGCCTTCCCTGCCCACCACCGGCGCCGCAGCAATGTCATTATTGATGAGCGTGTTGATAGCCTTCAGAATTTCCATCCCCGGCGCCAGGGTAATGAGTTTTTTCGACATGTAGTCGCGAACTTTAACGGCCTGGCTCATGTATGACCTCGCTGACAGGTGCTGGTACCGTGCCGCTCGCATGGGTGGTCACAGGCGGGGTTGTCACAGGCTTTGCCGCAACCGACCTTCAGAGCCTGCCCCTTGATCAACAGGCTTGCACTGAGCGCCAGGACCACCAACGCAAATACGAGAACACTGCCCAAAAATAGTGCCATCAGAATGCTTCCGCTGTTTCAGCTGCCGAAATCGTCAAAAAGGATATTCTGCTCCTGGACGCCCAATTCTTCCAACATACCGACCAAAGCCGCCACCATCAGCGGTGGACCGCACAGGTAGTATTCACAATCTTCAGGTGCCTGATGATGCTTGAGGTATTGTTCGAACAAAACCTCATGAATAAATCCGGTTAACCCGCTCCAGTTATCTTCGGGTTTCGGGTCAGACAGGGCCAGGTGCCAGCCGAAATTGTCATGCTCCTGGTCCAATTGAGCGAACTGTTCGGAGTAAAAAGCCTCCTGCAGACTGCGGGCTCCGTACCAGTAACTGATTTTACGGGAGGTGCCAACTCTCTTCAGTTGATCAAAAACATGGGAGCGAAGCGGTGCCATGCCAGCACCGCCACCCACAAAGATCATTTCGGCGTCAGTGTCCTTTACAAAAAAATCACCGAATGGCCCGGCGATGGCGACCTCATCTTGCTGTTTTAGACTAAACAGATAAGATGACACCTTACCCGGTGGAGTGCCGTCGGGAGCTGCAGGCGGTGGAGTGGCCAGTCGTATGTTCAACAAGACAGAGCCAGGCTCGCCGGGATAGTTCGCGATTGAATAGGCACGGCTCACGGTTTCGGTTACTATGGATTCCATCTGTAACAGACCGAAACGCTCCCATTCCGCCCGATACTCCGGTGCAAGTTCGATATCGGATAACTTGAGCTTTTGTGGTGGACAATCCACGGTCACGTAGCTGCCGGCAGGAAATACCAGGTCCTCGTCTTCAGGCAGTACCAGTACTATTTCTCTGATATAGGTGGCCACATTGCGGCTGACGCTCACGGTGCACTGTAATTTATGTGCACCGAAGATACCTTCTGGCAGGCGCAGCCTGACAATCGAGTCGGCTTGCATTAACACCTGGCAGGCCAGACGTTGTCCCTGAGCCGCTTCGCGTTTGCTGATAAACGAAGATTCGATGGGCAGCAGTTCGCCACCACCTTCCAGTACATTTACCCGACACTGCCCGCAGCTGCCGTTGCCGCCGCATGGAGATGGAATAATCAGATCGTTAGCCTGCAGGGCGCCCAGCAGTTTTCCGCCGGCTGGCACCTTGAGCTCGCGGGTGTCGTTGATCACCACAGTGACCGTGCCTCGTGGTAACAGGGCAAAACGTGCGACCAGCACCAGCAATGCCAGTAAAAAGACTATGCTCGTGAATAAACCTGTGCCAAGTAGAACTTCAATCACGATCAGAACTCGAATCCGGCCACGGAAATGAATGCCATGGACATCAGCCCCGCCGTCATGAAGACAATGCCCAGGCCCTGCAGGCCTTCGGGTATATCACTGTATTTCATTTTTTCCCGCAGGCCCGCCAGGGTAATCAGGGCAATGGCCCAGCCGCTGCCGACACCTACACCGTAGGCCAGGCTTTCGGTAAAGTTGTAATCGCGCTGCACGATGAACAGGGAGGCGCCCAGAATCGCGCAGTTCACGGTAAGCAGGGGTAGATAAATGCCCATTGCCTGAAACAGCACCGGGAAATAGCGCTGCAACACCATCTCCAGAATCTGTACGGTGGCGGCAATCACGCCGATGTAACTGATCAATCCGAGATAGCTGAAATCCAGATGACCGAGACCGGCCCAGGCCATTGCCCCGTCAGCGATAAAGAGATGGTAAAGCAGGTTATTCAGCGGCACCGTTACCGTCTGCACAACGATCACTGCCGTGCCCAGGCCGACCGCCGTCCTGACCTGCTTGGACACCGCCAGAAAGGTGCATATACCGAGGAAATAGGCCAGCGCCAGATTCTCAACGAATACGGCGCGCAGAAATATACCTGTCAAGTGCTCCATCGGCTGCTCCTCGCCGGTTCAGAGGCGATGATGTCGAATTCGGCCTTTTCACGCTGTTGGGGTTTGCGGCTGCGGATGAGCCAGACAATACCGCCGATGATGAAGAAGGCACTGGGTGGCAGGAGGAACAGGCTGTTTGGTTCAAACCAGCCACCGGCATCCGTCGCCGGGAATATTTGCCAGCCCAGCAGCCCACCGGTACCAAACAGTTCTCTGATGGTCGCTACGGTGCACAGAACCAGACTGAAACCCAGGCCATTGCCCACCGCATCCAGAAAACTGACACCTGCCGGATTGTGTGCGGCGAAGTTCTCCGCTCTTCCGAGTACGATACAGTTGGTAATGATCAGGCCAACAAACACCGACAAAATCCGCGAAGTTTCAGGTGCGAATGCCTGCAGCATTTCATCCACAACGATAACTGCTGAAGCGATTACCGTGACCTCGACGATAATACGCACCGCATGGGGTAAATGATGCCGGATGGTACTGATGACGACGTTGGAGAAACACAGTACAGCGGTCAACGCAGCGCTCATCACCAACGCGGAATACAAGGAATTGGTGATCGCCACCGCGGAGCAGATGCCAAGAATGTGTAATGTAATCGGGTTTTCATCGATCAATGGTGCTACTAATGCCTGTGGCAATCGGGATATCATAGATTCAGCTCAGCCAGGTATTGATTCATAAAGGGGGCATAGCCGTGTGGCCCAAACCAGTACCTAACCATGTTGGCTACACCATTGACGGTCAGGGTTGCCCCTGCTATGCCATCCACCCGGTAGTCCGCTGCCGGTGAAGTGGCACTGTCGGTGCCGATATTGAATTGTAATTGACGCTGTTCATCGTAGAGACGCTTGCCTCGCCACCCTGCCAGCCAGCTGGCTCGCTGGATCTGATCTCCTATCCCCGGCGTTTCTCCGTGCTCATAAAACACCACACCGGCAATGGTGCTGAGATCACCTTCGATGGCCAGGTACCCATAGATCGTAGACCACATGCCGCGACCGTAAATGGGGAAAATAATGCGCTGCAATTCCGCATCGCTTTCAACCAGGTAGACAGCCACCCATCGCGGCCGTGACTGCAGTGCGGCAGTATCCTGTGCAGCGGGGATGTTCACAGATTCCTGCAATTCATTCTCGATACTCACATCTATGAAAGACTGGGGATCGAGATCAGTGTCAAAGCTGCCGGATTCAAGATCGATTAATCGCAGGGAAATATCCCGGTAGGCGGAGACGATGTCAAATTCAGACAGCTCTGCTTCGCTGTCCACGAGGCCGCTGATCTGGACGATATATCGAATCCGCTCGATGTCAGCGTAGGCTTGTTGCAGCGGCTGCAGAAACACGGCAGCGCCTGACACCAGTACGGAGCAGACCAGTGCTGTGATCGTGACGACCAGAATGGCTTTGGCAGGACTATCGTTATCCATCTGCCACTCCGCCAATGCGTCGTTGCCGACGTGCTTTATAACGTGAAATCACAGCGCTATCCATAAGAGGGGCCAACAGGCTGGCAATAAAGATGGCAAACACCACCGCTTCCCCAACCCCTGGATTTGCCAGCGTAATCAGTATTGCCAGAAATCCAGTCGTGGCGCCGTAGATCCAGCGTCCGCCACTGGTCATGCTGGCGGCCACCGGGTCTGTTGCCAGGAAAACCAACCCGAATGCCAGCCCGCCGGTTACCAGTTCGCCGGCAATGCTCAGCTCTCCGGCGCCGTCCAGGGCTGTCAGTCCAAGTAGTTGCACGGCCAGCGCAATACCCAACAGGCTTCCCAGCATGA
>Ga0209273_10002012_pt1 | contig 16469 bp, 16 predicted proteins | sample tdAd471_FD_187126 | JGI IMG/M metagenome (GOLD analysis project Ga0209273, IMG submission 187126) | Marine sediment microbial communities from the Atlantic coast under amendment with organic carbon and nitrate - tdAd47.1 (SPAdes)... | ecosystem: Environmental > Aquatic > Marine > Coastal >...
CATCAGACCGAGCGAGCCGTAGCCTTGAGCAACGGTGTCGGACTGAACGTCGCCGTCATAGTTCTTACAAGCCCAGACATAGCCGCCGGACCATTTCATGGCAGCTGCCACCATGTCGTCGATCAGGCGATGCTCATAGGTGCCGCCAAACTCGTCGAACTTGGCTTTGAACTCGTTGTCAAAGACTTCCTGGAAGATATCCTTGAAGCGGCCATCATAGGCTTTCAGGATCGTGTTCTTCGTGGAGAGGTAGACCGGCCATTTGCGTTGCAGGCCGTAGTTCAGACAGGCGCGTGCGAAGTCACGGATCGACTCGTCGAGATTGTACATGCCCATGGCGATGCCGGAGGACGGGAAATCAAAGACTTCGTATTCCTTGGAATCAGAGCCGTCTGCAGCTTCCCATTTCATGGTCAGCTTGCCCTTGCCGGGAACGAGGAAGTCCGTTGCCTTGTACTGGTCGCCGAAAGCGTGACGGCCGACAACAACCGGTTTCGTCCAGCCTGGGACCAGGCGCGGGACGTTGGAGATCACGATCGGCTCGCGGAAAACAACGCCGCCGAGGATGTTACGGATCGTGCCGTTCGGGGAGCGCCACATTTTCTTGAGGTCGAATTCCTCAACGCGGGCTTCGTCCGGGGTGATGGTCGCACATTTGACGGCCACGCCATACTGCTTGGTGGCGTTGGCGGCATCAATGGTGATCTGGTCGTCTGTCTCGTCGCGCTTCTGGATCGACAGATCGAAATATTTCAGATCGATGTCGAGATAGGGGTGAATCAGCTTGTCCTTGATCATCTGCCAGATGATCCGGGTCATTTCGTCCCCGTCCATTTCGACGACGGGGTTTTTGACCTTGATCTTTGCCATGTTGGAATTCCTCACGGTTGCCTGTATCTGGCAGCGCTATAGCAGAGCGGACCGCCGCGTCAAAACAGGTAAAACAATGGCAGATCAGCGCAGCCCGGCAATCATCCTCCATTCGCCGCAGCTTGGCGAGAATATTGGCGCGGCCGCACGGGTTATGCGCAATTTCGGTTTGACCGATCTGAGATTGGTCACGCCCCGCGATGGATGGCCGAATCCCGCGGCTGAAACCATGTCTGCCGGGGCGTTTGAGGCCGGTGTGACGGTGCAGGTGTTCGAAACGCTGCAGGAGGCGCTGGAGGGAATCACCTGGCTGGCCGCTGCGACAGCGCGCCTGAGAGGCATGGAGAAGCGGATTGGAGACGCTGCTGAGGCTTCAGAAGCCGTCTCTGAGCGTCTGGATACGGGCAAATCCGCGATCATGTTCGGGGGCGAAAAGTCCGGCCTGCCGAATGATGCCGTCGCGGTGGCCGACTTCCTGATGACGTATCCCGTCGATACAGACTTCAAGAGTCTCAATCTTGCGCAGGCTGTTTGCGTCTTTTGTGCAGAATGGGGCAAGCGTGCGATTGGCGCGAGAGCCGACGCAGAAGATGTGAAGGCCGGTCTGGGTGACCCTGCGCCACGTGATGAGCTGTATCGCATGTTCGAGCATTTCGAGGATGAGTTGGAGCGCGCTGGCTATTTCTTCCCGCCCGAGAAAACTGCCCTGATGAAGGACAATCTCCGCGCGGCGCTGATCCGGGCTGACTGGACACGGCAGGAAGTGCAGACCTTCCGCGGCGCGATCAAGGCCTTGGCACTTGGTCGGGGCAAGGCGCGCGTTGTCAGGGATGACTGATCCCTCAAGGCGCGTCGCTATCATCGGGGCAGGACCTGCCGGTCTTATGGCCGCTGGGGTTGTCTCGAACCATGGCTATGGTGTGGATGTTTATGATGCGATGCCGAGCGTTGCCCGCAAATTCTTGATGGCTGGCAAGAGTGGTCTGAACATCACGAACACGCATTTTCCGGATGGTGTCGGGGACGTTTACCCACAACCGGCTGCGCCGCTGAGAACCGCTTTGGCGGCGTTTTCTGCACAGGATGTGGAAAGCTGGATGCAGGATCTTGGCATTCAGCCGGTGACTGGATCCACAGGCCGGGTCTTTCCGAAGCAGATGAAGGCATCGCCCTTGCTACGCGCCTGGCTGGGGCAGCTGCAGGAGAGTGGAGTGCGATTGCATGTGCGCCATCGTTTGGGCGCATGGGATGAGCGCGGCTTGCAGTTCGATACGCCGGACGGGCAAAAGACCGTGCAGACTGCGGCCTGCGTGTTCGCCATGGGTGGACGCAGCTGGGCCCGGCTTGGCTCTGATGGTCAATGGGCACAGACATTCCGCGAGGCCGGTATCGAGCTCTCGCCCTTCCTGCCTTCCAATTGCGGGTTCTGCGTTTTGTGGTCTGATCGCATGAAGAACGAGTTTGCAGGTCACCCTGTCAAGAATGCTCAGCTTACGGTCAAGTCGGGACAGGGCGTGCAGCAAACCCGTGAGGAATTCGTGGTAACAGCAGACGGGGTGGAAAGCGGCGCGATCTATACGCTGTCACTCAAATTGAGAGATATGCTCGTCAGGGGAGAGGCCGCCACGATCTGGCTGGATCTCTTGCCAGACTTGGACGTGACGGAGATTGGACAGCGCTTGCGGGGCCGGAAAGGTAAGCAATCGGTTTCCAATCATTTACGCCGAACCCTGAACCTGACGGGCGTTAAGCGCGCGCTGCTGAATGAATTGGGAGACCGGACGGTCTTTGATGATCCGCAGGCGCTGGCGCAGCAGATCAAGGCCTTGCCGCTTACACTGTCAGGTATGGCACCGCTTGATCAGGCGATCTCCACAGCTGGCGGTGTCTCGTGGGACGAACTTACGGAAGATTTCATGTTGAGGAAAAAGCCGGGAGCTTTCTGCGCGGGGGAAATGATTGACTGGGATGCGCCAACGGGCGGCTATCTACTGACGGCCTGTTTCGCCACCGGGCGTGCAGCCGGTCTGGGCGCACTCCGGTGGCTGGAGAACAGGTCTCTCTAGCGGCCCTTCCAGACAGGCGCGCGTTTCTCAATGAAGGCTTTCGGGCCTTCCTTGAAGTCTTCCGTCCCGACAATCTTGCCGAATGCCGTGCCGCTGTCTTTCCAGAGCTCATCATCCGTTTTGGCGGAGGCATTCATCGCGACCTCACGACTTGCTGCGACGGCGAGCGGGGCATTGGCTGTCACGCGTTCTGCCAATTTCTTGGCTTCGTCCATCACCTCATCAGCCGGGACAACCTTGTTGACCATGCCGAGTTCATAAGCGCGCTGGGATGGTAGCGGATCCCCTGTCAAAATCACTTCCAGCGCAGTGGCGCGGCCAATGGCCCGCGGCAGGCGGAACAGGCCGCCAGCTGCTGCGACGAGGGAGCGTTTGACCTCGGGCAAGCCGAAATTGGTGTCATCAGCGCAGACAATCATATCGCAGGACAAGGCTACTTCCGTGCCGCCTGCCAGCGCCGAACCTGTGATGGCGGCGATCAGCGGTTTTGTCCGTTCACGACGTGCGATGCCCGCAAAGCCGCCTTTCTTTGTGGAGAGCGCAGCGCCATTGCCGGCAGAAATCTCTTTTAGGTCTGCACCAGCGCAAAATGCCTTACCGACGGCGGTCAGAATGCCGACCCATACTTCCGGATCGGATTCCATCTGGTCCAGGGCCGCTTCCATGGTCTGGGCCATTTCGCCATTGATGGCGTTTCTGGCCTCAGGGCGATTCATGGTGATGATCGCAATGTGGCCGTGCTTTTCATATTCGACGGGCATGGTGTTTCGCTCCTTGTTGTTTGAGGCCAGCTAATCAGCATTCCCCAGCGTCCATCAAGACAGTTTGCGCTTGCCAGACCTTGGGTAAAGCCCTCGAAATTAGCAGCATGGATCTTACACTCAGCCCCGAATACACCGCGTTTCGTGACCATGTAGCCAAGCTGCTGGAGGAAAACGCCCATCTCGCCCCAGGCCCGGAAGACAAGGGCCTGAAGCATCCGAAACGTCTTGCCTGGCAGAAATTCCTGATTGGTGAAGGCCTGACAGCGCGTACCATTCCCAAGGAATATGGCGGCTATGGCGCCGAGCCGGATATCCTGAAATCCAGGATCATTGCCGAAGAGTTTGCGCGCAGCGGTGTACCGCGCCCTCTCGCCGGGCAGGGCATTTCCATGCTGGTGCCGACGCTGCTGGAACTTGGGACGCCGGAGCAGAAGGAAAAGTACATCCGCCCAACCCTGCATGGCGAGATGATCTGGTGTCAGGGCTATTCAGAGCCCGGCGCTGGCTCTGACCTGGCCTCGCTGCAAACCAAGGCAGTCGAGGATGGCGATGACTATGTTATCAATGGCCAGAAGATCTGGACATCGACAGCCCGTCAGGCCGACATGATTTTCTGTCTTGTGCGGACTGACCCTGCAGCCAAAAAGCATCATGGCATCACCTATATCTTGTTCCCTATGGATACGCCGGGAATTGAAGTGCGCCCACTGGTCGATATGACGGGCTCTGCCAATTTCAACGAGGTTTTCTTCACGGATGTCCGCGTACCCAAGAGTGGTGTCGTGTTTGAGCCCAATAAGGGCTGGCAGGTGGCCAATGCCACGCTGACCCATGAACGCGGCATGCTGGGCGATCCGAACGCAACAAAGGCGCGTTTCGTGGAACTGGTCGAGTTGATGAAGCGTGAAACGGTCAATGGGGAGCGCCTGATTGACAATCCGTTGCTGTGCGATCGCCTGATGGCCCTGCAGGCAGAAGTCTATGCCATGCAGGCGAATGGCCTGCGCATCATGACGAGCCGTCTGAAGAGAGAAAGCGTCGGGCTTGCGGGTCTCGTCGTGAAGCTGCAGGGCTGTGAGCTAAATCACCAGATCGCAGGCCTCGCGATTGATGCCCTTGGCGAACTGGGCGTTCTTTATGGAGATGGCGAACATCTCCGCTCAGAGGGCAGTTGGCAGTGGCGCTATATGTATGATCTTGGCCTGATCATTGGCGGCGGCACGGCGCAGATCCAGAAGAACATCATCGCGGAACGCGGGTTGGACATGCCCCGAGAACCGAAGCCGGCAGTGAGGGCGTAAAATGGAATTTGGTTTGTCTGAAGATCAAACGCTATTGCAGGAGACGGTCCGCCGGTTTGTGGCAGAGCAGGCGCCTCTCGATCTGATCCGCAAGATTGCGGAAGGAGATGCAGAAGCAAAGCAGACAATTGCCACAGGCATGGATGAGTTGGGCCTTAATGGGGTTGTCATTCCAGAAGAGCTTGGCGGAGCAGGGCTCGGTATGCTGGATGCCGTGCTGGTTCAGGAATGTCTTGGCTACGGTATTGTGCCCTCAGGCTTTCTGGCGAATGTCGTCGCGTCCTCAACGCTTTCCAGCGTTGATACTGGACTGGCGCAGGCTATAGCTGCAGGTGAGGCGCGCTTTGGCATAGCGCTAAATGATCTTGTCTCACGCCGTGATGGAGCTGGGCTCTCTGCTGAGAATGGGGGGCTTTCGGGAACGTCCATGATGGCCTTGTCCGCAGAAGACGCCACCCATTTGCTGGTCTGCGATGGGGAGGGGAATCTGCATGTCTGCGCCCCGGAAGATCATCAGGTTTTGTCCACAATTGACCGTACACGTGTGTTTGTGGAGCTCAAACTTTCGAAGGCTAAAAGCCAGATGTCTGTCACTGATGACAGGGGCGCGCTGGCAAGAGCATGTCTTCTTCTGGCGGCGGACTCACTTGGTGCGTCGCAGGCGATGCTCGACAAGGCTGTGGAGTATGCCAAGGAGCGCAAACAATTTGGGCGCGTGATTGGCTCGTTCCAAGCGGTGAAGCATCTTTGCGCTGAAATGGCCGCAAAGATTGAACCTTCCCGCGCTTTGATCTGGCATGCCGCACATGCGCTTGACATGGACGAAGACGAAGCCCAAGTCATGGCCTTCCTGGCGAAGGCACACATGTCTGAAGTGGCTACCTTTGTTGCGCGCACCTCCACTGAGGTGTATGGAGGTATGGGGTTCACGGATCTTGTCGGGCTGCATTACTGGTTCAAGAGAATTGGCGTGAACCGTCAACTCCTTGGCTCTCCGGCTCAGTTGCGGCAGATGGCAGCGGTTGCCCAAGGTCTGGCCGCGGCCTGACCTACTCGTCTTGCTTGTTCTAAACCGTTGGGGGCGTCTGGCGGAACCAGAGGCTTTCCTGCGGAGAGAAGATAGAGGTCAGCCATTCAATGATCTTGCCGGCCTTTTTCAAGCTACGTGCGCGCGGCGTGCAGGACATCCAGATGTCCAGGGCTGGGCCCGTCAGCTCCGCATAAGGGATGAGGTCCGGATAGCATTCTGCATGATGGACGGGGAGCAGGGCTGGCGCGAGGCCGGCCCTGCACAGGGCAATCATGGTCGTCAGGGAGTTTGTCTGCCTCAGAAGCTCCACGCCCTTGTCGGTGTTAAGAGTCATGCGACATGCATCTGTGTACGAACTATGAACGAGGCATCCTTGTGTTAAGAGGTCGGCAAAGCTCTTCGGCGCGCTGTCTGGTGTTGAATGGGCGCGTGATGTGAACGCCACACAGTGTAACCGGCCTAGGCGCCGCGTGATGATATCTGGTTGAGTTGGTTTGCTGTGCTGGATGTGGATATCGGAGAACAGGCCATCATCGGCCTCTGGCCCATCGTATACGGATAACTGGATGATTTGGTGCGGGGTTTCCTTCAGAAAAGCCGCCATCCGGGGGGCGACCCAACTCGCCGCGAGAGACTCGCTGCACGCAATATGGACGGGGCTATTTTCTCTCAGGGCCGGGGCAGTCAGTTCCCACTGTGCTGCCTCGACGGTGTCGGCGATCAGTTCGACATGCCGCAAGAGCGTTTCACCGGCTTTGGTCAATGTGATGCCACGCGGCGTTCGGCGGAATAGTTCAGCCTGAAGGATCACTTCAAGATCCGACATGCGGCGGCTGACCGTCGGCAGAGATCCTCCGAGTCTTTCGGCTGCCGCGCTCATACTGCCAGTGAGCGCGACGGCTCTGAAAACCCTGAGGCGGTCCCAATCAAAGGCGCTTTCCGCTTCGTGCGGCCCTTGCATGGCTGAAAACCCCCGTTTCATCCTGTTCTGAAGTCAGCCCCCCTGATGTGTGACATGAGAAATTAACCATTTAATGGAGAAATCTCATGAATGCAACTCAGACTAGAGAAGTGGCGACTGCCGATGTCGATATATCTGCGGTTGTGGCGCGAGCGCGTGACTTCGGCTTCAGATTAGGCACCTATGAGGAACTGAAAGCTGGTGTGGAGCTCGCCGAAGAGCTGATGAACAGCAAATTGGCGCCGGTTGATTCCATCGCACGCATGAATGAGCACACCGGCATGACCGCATGGGTTACCGGCGACCCTGTCGAAGGGATATTCCTCACCCTGCCGTTGACGGTCGCCGGCGAAGAGGCCGTGCGCAATGGAACCTACAGCCCCGCCGATCCTGATTTGGCGCATCTTGCCAAGCAGGGTCGCGACGTGGCGGCCTTTTATGTCGGCGTTTATGCGGGCAAGACTTATGAGGCCCGCAAGAGCATCATGACCGCGTCTGCCGTCATGCGGGTCGATCAGTTCGGAGCCTTCCGCTCCTATGCCCGGGGCGCAACAGCAGATGGAAGGCGCTCAATGGAGAGCCTGGGCTTTCAGCGCTTTGAAGGGGGGCTTCCAGATTTGTACATACAGCAAGCCTTCAAGCCGATGCCAGGGGAGGCCGCCTGATGTTCACGACCCACCCCCACATTGGCGAGCGTGTCTTGCTTCGCCCGGCCCCGCAGGAAGCTTACGGGGCCTATCAAGTGTCCGTAGCTCGCACCCTGGAAGATCTGCAGCAGGTCGTGGCGATTCGTTCTGCCGTATTCCTGGCAGAGCAGGATTGCCCCTATGATGAGGAGTTTGACGGCAATGATCTGTGCGCGACGCATATTCTGCTGAGGCGCCAGGGGCGGCCTGTCGGCACGCTGCGCATTCGCTGGTTTGCAGACTTTGCAAAGCTGGAGCGTATCGTGCTGCTGCCATGTGATCGCGGGCGTCCCGGCTTGAAAGTGATGCTCGCTCACATGTTCGAGCTTGTGTCCCGGAAAGGATATCAGCGCATGATCGGCCAGATACAGGCGCGCCTGTGGCCCGTCTGGTCGCGCACTTTCAAGTGCGAGCTGATACCGGGGCGCAGCCCGTTCTGGTTTTCGGATTACGAGTATCGCGAAATCGAAATTCCGGTTCCGCTCCACCCCAATGCTCTGACGATGACGGAAGACCCCTATCTGATCATCCGCCCCGAAGGCGCATGGGACAGGCCGGGCGTCCTCGACGCTTCCGTGACGCGCTCCAATAGCAAAAGGAGCGCAGCTTAGGCGGCTGTAAAAGCTAAATAGGTGAAAGGGCAGAGGCCATTTGGTGCTCTGCCAGCCTGGTTTCTGACGACGCCTTTTCTCGACGGCGTGAAGGGCCAGCTCTTCAAGCGGTTCGCCGACGCCTTGCAAATGCGCTTTTCGGCGGACCTTGCGCCTGTCCTCTTTGAACAGATCGCGAGCGAGCGCCGAGTCATCCGCTACCGTCACGGCCGCCCCTACGGCCAATGGGAACGCATCAAGGGCAGGGCGGCCGAAGCGCTGGATTGCGTCGTGTATGCCGTCGCGGTGCGTAGTCTTGTGAATATCCAGATGGACGCACGCGGGAATGAGTTGCGAAACATCAGCGATTCGGCGATGATTCCCAAAGTGATTCGTAGCGCATGGATGGACCGATGATTCGGCAAGTGCGTGGCAATTGAGTTGGCGACCAACTATCAGAGATATTCCTGATCCTTGGCGATGAGACCTGATTTCACTCAATTGTATTTAGTCGTGTGTATTGATGATCGGCAATTATTTCTCAGCAGGAGAACGAACGCAACATGAGACACAACCGTGGTGACCTGAGAGTCGGCTGTCTTATTACCTCTCGATGGTTTGAGAACGAGCATTTCCGGGGCGCTGATAGCCGAGACTTGGACCCATTCGTTTACGAGGTAACAGCGATTGAAGAGAGACTCGGCGAAGAATTCGCCACACTAAGGCCGCTGAGGTTCGGTGACAGCGATAACAGCTTGCTGATACGGGTTAGTGAGGTGCTGCAGTGGTCATGGGAGATGGTCCAAACTATTCGCCCACCCTCTTTCTTTCAGGTTGGATCGGAATACAGGATCGTGCTTGACGGAATTTACTTTCGCGTTGTTTCCAAGGACTCAGAAGGAATGAGCGTCATCTATATTGGGGTTGGCACGGAGAAAGTCCGAAGGATTAGGTGGGAAAGCATCTGCGGCAAAGCGTGTGAAGAGCTTGCTCCGCACCCCGACAATCAAGAGGCGAGCTAGAGTGACTCGCCCTTAACGAGCACTCCGAGCCAAATTACGAAAACCCCGGGCAATGCAGGAATTAGCCAAGGCACTATCCATGTGCGGATGAATATTGGAATCCAAGAATGGACCTCACGGAAGAATTCCACGGCAGCGGATTGGTAGAGGTTGAGCCAGTCTGCGGCGAATAGCGCGAGAACTCCAAGGCACCACACATAGCCGATGGTAATTATAGCTAGTCCCAAATAGCGCCGCAGGGCGTTCATCCCAAAAACCTCAATCTGGTAGAGTCAAACCTAATGCGCTCTCGATTTGGTCGCGCGTATGTGTCCCGGAACGTTCGACGGCCATAGCCGAGATCAACAAGAAAATTGAATCGGGCGCTTTCCTCAGCGGCTCGTATTTCTCCATTAGAGCTATGGAGACTGGTTGCATAAATGCGAAGATACGCATGTCCAAACCGACTTCTGGCTTGAAAGGGACATCGCGATTGAAAACGGCCCACTTCTCAGCTGCGAACGCGATAGCTGGTCTCATGACCTTATTCGCTTTGTCGGCTGGAGACTGCTTTTTGAATCCGAACATCACCCACCCCGAATTGCAGGTTTCTAGGTAACAGTGTTCTCAGAGGATTTCCACAACTCAGCGGACCGCAGAGATTGGGGACTCAGTTAGGGACTGAAACCCGCAAAACCACTGTCGTTATTGGGAACATGGTGCCCGGGGGCGGAATCGAACCACCGACACGCGGATTTTCAATCCGCTGCTCTACCCCTGAGCTACCCGGGCGGGTCACTGGGGAAGCGCGGTATCTAACGAAGGCTGGACGGCTTGTCTATGCTGTTTTCAGTCTTCTTCTGTCATCCCTTCATGAGAGCTGCTTGAAGGGGCATCATCAGCCACATCTGCAGGGGCGCCCGGGATGGCGTATCCGCCTGTCAGCCATTGCGACAGGTCAACATCGGCGCAGCGCTTGGAGCAGAAAGGCCTATACTCAGGCGAGATCGGCTTTTTGCGGCATTGGGCACATTTCGGTGTGCGCTTTTCCGGGGAAACAGGTTTGCTCATGGGGTTCGGTACACGTTGGGTGTTGGGTTCGTCGAGGCTTCATATGTGAAGCGTTGACCATATTTTCCAGCCAAGGCGTCCTGCAGAGGTTGTGCTTCCTGAGTGAACCAGAGATGCGCTTCGGCAGGTAGCTGCAGCGTCAATCTCTGTAGTCGGTGCGCCGCAGCTTCTACTTCCAGCAGGCGCAGCCCTGCGAGGCAAAGGCTTTCTGGCGCTGGCTGTCTTAGGTCTGGCCTCAGTATCCGTTCCGCGATGGGCGTTTGCCTCCAGGGCAGGGACATCTCCATCAGGCCAAGGGGGGAGGGCGGCAGGATTTTATGGCCCGTAATTCCCAAACTGTTGAGCGCTTGCTGAGTGGCTTCCACAAGTTTGCGGCCTGACTCGCGGTTGATCGGGGCAACGCAATCCACAACGATGAGGCCACCAAGTCGTCTCAGGCCAATCTGGCGGGCGAGTTCGGTGCAGGCATCCTTATTGATTCGCAGCGCCCGACTGGCGGCGCTGCCCTTGTCGGCGCGTCCCGATGTGTCGATGTCGACCGCACAGAGGGCCGTTGTGCGCTCAATGTGCAAGCGGCCGCCATTCGGAATTTGTACACTGGGGGCTAGAGCCGTCTCGAATGCCTCCGCAACCTCCGGATCGCCAGGGCGGACATCTTCTATGACGGCCCCACGCCAAAGCGTCAGGCTGGCGTCTTCGGAGGCCCTGTCCTTTGCGTGGGCGATGACGCGGGGCAGTTTTCCGTTCCGTGCCTCGGTGGCGACCTGAACTGTGATGGCCTGGCCTTCTGTCAGCTTATTGTCCTTGGGAAGGCGCAGGAAAGCCTCCCCCTTGCCGACGATTTTGACAAAGGCGCCTTCGAGTGCGGGTTCAAGTGTCCGCAAGCGGGCTTCATGGAGTGAGCCAAGGGTCAGCCGCGAATCCTGATCGCTCCAGCGGCTGAGGCGTAAGGCAATCGCTAGGCCATGCTGATTCAGCAAGACCTCGCGAGTTTCGCCAATGCAAACTTCGCGGAGGATACGGTTTTGCGTCATCCGTTCCGGATCATTGAGATGATGGCGGCTGTGGCGGAGTCATCCGCTTTCGTCTCTCCGGAGACGGCTGGTTTAAGCCGCGTTGCCATGGTCTTGCCACGCTCGACGCCCCATTGATCGAACGGATTGAGGCCCCACAGATGACCCGCGAAATAGGTGCGGTGTTCGTAGAGGGCAACCAGCGCGCCAAAGGCCTCCGGGCCGAATTTGGCATGGCTGAGGAAAGAGGACGCACGCCCACCGGCATGAACCTTTTGGTTTGCAACAACATCCGTGAGATCCGGCTCCTCTGCCTTGACCTCTTCCAGGCTGCGGCCATTGGCCAGCACTTCGGCCTGAGCAAGGGCATGGGCGGTCAGCGCCGTAACGCCTTCAGGATCACGCACCATATCCGGCGCCAGGATGAACTCGCACGGCACGGCTTGTGAGCCCTGATGTAGCCATTGGTGATAAGAGTGCTGTCCGACTGAGCCTTCCCCGCCCCAAAGTGCTGGAGCGGTTGCTGTCTTCACGGCGATACCATCTGGCCCAACGGACTTGCCGTTCGATTCCATTTCCAGCTGTTGCAGATAGGTGGGTAGCAGGCGCAGGCGGTTGGCATAGGCTAGCATAACCCGCATTTTCTCGCCGCGCACGGAAGCATTCCAATAGTCCAGCAAAGCAAGCCGCATGGCCATGTTTTCTGCAAGAGGAGTAGACTTTACATGCGCGTCCATTTCGGCGGCGCCGCGCAGGATGCCCTCAAAAATGTCTGCTCCGAGATAGATCATGCAGGCAAGGGAAGCCGCAGACCATAGCGAGAAGCGCCCGCCTACGGAAAGCGGCATGTCGAATAGGTGCGCCTCGCGTCCACCGAGCCAGCTTTTCGCGCGATCCGGATTGGCGGTCACCAGAGCCAGATGTTGGTCTGACTTGTCGCCGACGGCGGCTTCCAGCCAGGCGCGAGCGCGGTTCAGATTGTAGAGGGTTTCTTCTGTTCCGAATGACTTCGAGACGCCGATGACCAGCGTGCTTTGCGGATCAAGGCCTTCAAGGGCTCGGTCCAGATCGAACGGGTCCACATTCGCGCAAAAGCGCAGGTTGATATTTGATGTGGCCTTGTCACCAAATGCATCAGCGATCAGACGCGGACCGAAATCCGATCCGCCAATGCCGATGTGCAGTACAGCTTTGAAAGGCTGGCCATTGGACGTTGTGACGGAGCCATTTGCCACTTTTCGGGCAAAATCCAGCGCAGGCAGGACGCTCTGACGAACGGTTTCGGCTTCGCCTTCAAGAGGCGATTGTGCCCGAAGGGCCCAGTGAAGCGCCGGGCGATTCTCTGATGGATTTACAATCTCTCCGTCGAAAAGACGCGTTCCTGCATTTTCGAGATCTGCCTCTTTGCCAAACTCCAGCAAGGCTGTTTCAGCTTCTTGGTCCAGGTACTGGCGGGAGAGATTCAGCTTCCAGCCCGATGCAGACAAAGGCGCATTATTGGCGCGGCTTGCGGCGAGCGACGCAAGGGAAGCCGTGCTCAGGCGTTCGGCGTGTTTGGAAAGATCAGCAGGCATATTGGGGGTATCCTTGCGTGAGGTTTTGTCGCCCTTCGCTTATCCGGGGAAGTGGAACTCGGCAAGACATGAGACCGGACCGCAGTTCTTGGCATTTGAATGCTTGAAACCCGCGCCACACATGGCTATGAGGCGCGTTTAACAGGCTGCTAGCCTGAAGTTTCATTTTGTCCGGCGGGCCGGACACCAAACTCGAACCAAGGAGAGGCCCGATGGCCAAGGCAAAGTTTGAACGCAACAAGCCGCACGTCAACATCGGCACGATTGGCCACGTTGACCACGGCAAAACGACGCTGACGGCAGCGATCACGATGGTGCTGTCTGAAGCAGGCGGCGGTGAGAAACGGTCCTATGAGGACATCGACTCCGCGCCGGAAGAAAAAGCACGCGGCATCACGATCAACACGGCACACGTGGAATATGAGACGGAAAACCGTCACTACGCCCACGTCGACTGCCCGGGCCACGCTGACTACGTCAAGAACATGATCACGGGTGCTGCCCAGATGGACGGCGCGATCCTGGTTGTGAACGCAGCTGACGGCCCGATGCCGCAGACCCGCGAACACATCCTGCTGGCGCGTCAGGTTGGCGTTCCGGCTCTGGTCGTGTTCCTGAACAAGGTTGACCAGGTTGACGATGAAGAGCTGCTGGAGCTCGTTGAAATGGAAGTTCGCGAACTTCTGTCTTCCTACGACTTCCCGGGCGACGACATTCCGATCATCGCCGGTTCCGCTCTGGCGGCTGTTGAAGGCCGTGACGACAATATCGGCAAGGACAAGGTTCTTGAGCTGATGGCAGCTGTCGACGAGTACATCCCGACACCTGAGCGTCCGCTGGACAAGCCGTTCCTGATGCCTGTGGAAGACGTGTTCTCCATCTCCGGCCGGGGTACGGTTGTGACGGGCCGCGTCGAGCAGGGCATCCTGAAGGTTGGCGACGAGATCGAAATCGTCGGTATCCGCGACACTCAGAAAACGACCTGCACGGGCGTTGAAATGTTCCGCAAGCTGCTCGACCAGGGCCAGGCTGGCGACAACATTGGCGCACTGCTTCGCGGTGTTGACCGTGAAGGTGTTGAGCGTGGTCAGGTTCTCTGCAAGCCGGGCTCCATCACGCCGCACACGACGTTTGAAGCTGAAGCCTACATCCTGACGAAGGAAGAAGGCGGCCGCCACACGCCGTTCTTCACCAACTACCGTCCGCAATTCTACTTCCGTACGACGGACGTGACGGGTGTTGTGACGCTGCCGGCTGACAAGGAAATGGTTCTGCCGGGCGACAACGTCAAAATGGACGTTGAGCTGATCCAGCCGATCGCCATGGACCAGGGTCTGCGCTTCGCGATCCGCGAAGGTGGCCGCACCGTCGGCGCTGGCGTCGTCTCCGCGATCAAGAAATAAGGCCCGGTCCGGCAAGGCCGGACGGTTTGATCCCATGAATCAAACCGAGGGACTTATTGCCCAAGCGTAAGCGCCGGGCTGAGACACATGAAAAGGCCGTCCCAAAAGGGCGGCCTTTTTGGTTTTGGCTAATCGAGTTTTATCTCAGTGCCCTTGGGTCCGCCTTCCTCAACCTCAACGCCGAAGGTCTCAAGAAAGCGGCACACCATCATGTAATAGCCGATTAAAAGAACCAGTTCTTCGAGTAGTGCTGGCCCGAAATGCTTCAGGGCAGGTTTCAGCGCGCCATCAGAAGGGTGGGCGTGTGTAACGAGATGGTCTGTGAAGGAAACGACTAGCTTTTGCTCATGCGTTAGCAAGTCCGACTGGGGTTCCAGACGTAGCGCTTCGAAAAGCTCATCCGACATACCAAGTTTTCGCCCGATTGCTTCATGCTGGGCCGTCTCGTACTTTGCATGTGAGACATACCCGACCCTGAGAATCACGCATTCCCGTGTCACCGGATCCAGCTTGCCTTGCTGAAGAAACGCTGTGCCCAAGCCAACAAATGGCTTCACCAAGTGCGGGGCATGCCCAAGCATCCGGAAAATATTTAAAGGAGCTAGGCGGTTGGTGAAGCTATTCAATTCCTCCGGCAGGCTGGCGGGATCAGGGTAGGGAATTCTGGACACAGTTTTTCTCCATGGGCTGAAGGTGTAGTCTTGCGGCATGACGGCAATTGAGGCAAACCCCTCTCTCCTGAAGGGGTATAGCTCAGTTGGTAGAGCGTCGGTCTCCAAAACCGAAAGTCGGGGGTTCGAGTCCCTCTGCCCCTGCCAGGTGCTTCCCGACATCCTCATTGTATTGAAAAGAGTTTGCTGCGGCATTCCTGATCCCGCAATGTAGCGGGTGAACATATGGGATGATCGAGCCTCATGACGCGACAGAGTGATGAAAGCCTTTGGTGGAAAGGCGCGGTGATCTATCAGATCTATCCGCGCTCCTATCAGGATACGAATGGCGATGGCGTGGGCGATCTGCCGGGGATCACACAGCGACTAGATTATATTGCCTCACTGGGTGTCGACGGCATCTGGATCTCGCCCTTCTTCACCTCGCCCATGCGTGATTTTGGTTATGATGTTGCAAATTATTGTGATGTAGACCCGCTGTTTGGTGACCTGCAGGCATTCGACGCCTTGCTGGAAAAGGCGCATGGATTGGGCCTGAAGGTCATTATTGATCAGGTCTATGCCCATACATCCGATGACCATGCCTGGTTTCAGGACAGTCGGCAGAGTCGATCTGGCGAGTATTCAGACTGGTATGTCTGGAAAGATCCAAAACCAGACGGGACACCCCCCACGAACTGGCAATCGGTTTTCGGAGGGCCTGGATGGACATGGGATGCCCGCCGCCAGCAATATTATATGCACAATTTCCTGTCCTCTCAGCCACAGCTGAACCTGCATAATCCGGCAGTCCAGGAGGCGCTTTTGAGGGTTGCGCGGTTTTGGCTGGACAGGGGCGTCGACGGCTTTCGGCTGGATGCGATCAACTTCTCCATGTTCGACCCAGAATTCAGGGATAACCCAGCGCGCAAATCGAATGGCGTTGTGACTCGCCCGTTTGATCTGCAGCTGCATGTCCACAATCAGTCCCACCCGGATATCCCGAAGTTTCTTGAGCGCCTGCGCGCGCTGATGGATGAATATGGGGCGATCTTCTCCGTGGCAGAGGTTGCCGGTCCGCGTCCGCTGGAGGAGATGCGGGCCTTTACCGCGGGGAAGTCGCGGCTGAGTTCCGCATACAATTTTGACTTCCTGTACGCGCGAGACCTGACGCTCGCGCGGGTCCGCAAGGCGCAGGAGGCCTGGATGGGTGCGCCGGGCGAGGGGTGGCCATCGTGGGCTTTCTCAAACCATGATGCACCGCGTTGTGTCAGCCGATGGGCGAAGGGTGCGGATCGTCATCGCTTTGCCAAGCTGACAAATACGCTTCTGCTCTGCTTGCGGGGAAATCCTATCCTGTATCAGGGCGAAGAGCTGGGGCTGTCTCAGGCCGACATCCCGTTTGAGCGGCTTCAGGACCCGGAGGCGATAGCCAATTGGCCGCTGACCCTGGGGCGAGATGGCGCACGCACGCCCATGCCATGGCAAA